>Ga0209233_1001234_pt1 | contig 10265 bp, 8 predicted proteins | sample AraplaCL_Cvi_mCL_FD_184269 | JGI IMG/M metagenome (GOLD analysis project Ga0209233, IMG submission 184269) | Arabidopsis root microbial communities from the University of North Carolina, USA - plate scrape CL_Cvi_mCL (SPAdes) (version 2) | ecosystem: Host-associated > Plants > Roots > Endosphere ... | reverse complement strand
TTCTTGGTCGCGTGGTGCAGGCGCTTGTAGTGGTTGTGGACCGCCACCGACAGCACGCGCTTGGCGCGGAACTGGCCGATCACGTAGTCGTCGAGGATCTTGCAGATTTCTGCCGGGGTCGGCACGCCATCGGCCGACTTCACCATCGAGGTCTTGTTTTCCTCGCGGATGATGTCCATGCACAGCTCGACGCACTCGTCGCAGATGAACACGGTCGGCCCGGCGATCAGCTTACGCACCTCGTGCTGCGATTTCCCGCAGAACGAACAGTAGAGCGTGTTCTTGCTGGATTCGCTGCTTGTTGTGTCCTTGGGCATCATGTCACTCCCGGGAGTACCGCTCCCAATAGCGTGTCGATCGTTCAACGTTAACGCACGACACTTAAGCAAGTTGTAAGCCGAACCGACCTTAGCCGCCGATTCGGCACGGCGCAATTACGCCTCTGTCACACTCCCGTGCCCGAATGGTTCTAGGTTAACCGGCCGGGGTGTCGGGGATGGCGCGCTTTTCGAAGACGCTGTCGATGATGCCGAATTCCTTGGCCGCTTCGGCCGACAGGAAGTTGTCACGCTCGAGCGCCGCCTCGATTTCGTCGTACGTACGACCGGTGTGCTTCTCGTAGATCTGGTTCAGGCGCTTCTTGATGTTCTCGACTTCGCGGGCGTGGATCAGGATGTCCGTGACCTGCCCCTGGTAGCCGCCCGAGGGCTGGTGAACCATGACGCGGGCGTTGGGCAGCGCGGCGCGCATGCCGGCCGCGCCGGCCGCCAGCAGCAGCGAGCCCATCGAGGCGGCCTGACCGACGCACAGCGTCGCGACGGCCGGGCGGATGAACTGCATCGTGTCGTAGATGCCGAGGCCGGCCGTGACGACGCCGCCGGGCGAATTGATGTAGAGCGAAATTTCCTTCTTGGGATTTTCCGATTCGAGGAACAGCAGCTGGGCGACGATCAGCGCCGCCATGTTGTCCTCGACGACACCCGTCACGAAGATGATCCGCTCCTTCAGCAGGCGGGAGTAGATGTCGTAGGCACGCTCGCCGCGGTTGGTCTGCTCAACCACCATCGGCACGAGCATGTTGGTGTAGGTGTCGATAGGATCTCTCATCCCTAGCCCCTGAATTGGAAACGAATCAGCGCGAATGGCCGATTGCAGACTGGTCCGCGTTAAGCGGCGGTAAAGCCAGAGATAGGCGCCACCATGGCAACCGGCAATAGTCCGGAAGATGGGCAATTTTAGCGGATCGGGCCAACTGCCCGGATGGGGAGGTGGACCGCCACGCTGCCTGCCGCCCGATCACTCGGCGGCGAACGACACCGCGACGCCGCGCTTCTTGAAATAGGACTGCATCAGCTTGCGGCCCTGACGGTTGTTCTGCGCCAGCTTGGCCGGATCGAAGACGGCTTCCTTCAGCCCTTCGGCCGCCAGCGCTGCCCGCAGGGCAGCAATATGTGTGTCAAGATCGGTGTTGTCGGCGCGCAATGATGCGTAAATGTTGTCAACCGCTGCGGCCACGGTGAGGTCGGTCATGGGTCTGCCCTTCAGCTGGAATTCGCGCCACATGCACTAGCGGAGATTCTGGCGAGCGCAAGGCGGTGCAGGACCACGGCCACCCGGCGTGGCGGAGAACGCCCGCCATTGCAAGTCCATCCCCGGCCGGGCATTCTCACGCAATGAACGATCTTTCGCCTCGCCCATTCTTTGTCTCCGCCGCCGAACGGCGCGCTTCCGCCCGGCCGCGAGAGTCCGATTTCTACCAGGACCCATACGCCTTCTACGAGGCGCTGCACGACGGCGCGCCGGCGTTCTTTTGGGAGAACTACGGGCACTGGTGTTTTGCCGGCTTCAAGGAGGTCAACGCCCTGCTGCGCGACAAGCGCTTCGGCCGAGAAATCCTCCACGTGATGACGCGCGAGCAACTGGGCTGGCCGGCGCCGCGGGCCCATACTGCCGCCTTCGACCGGACCGAGCGCTATTCGCTTTTGAGCCTCGAGCCGCCCGACCACACCCGACTCCGCACGCTGGTCAACCGCGCGTTCGTCTCTCGGCACGTCGAGCAATCGCGCCCCCGCATCGAGGCGCTAGCGAACGAGCTGATCGATGGCTTCGAGGGTGAACGGCAGGTCGAGTTGCTGAAGGCCTTCGCCGCGCCGCTTCCTGCCATCGTCATTTCCGAAATGATCGGCGTGCCGCGCGACATGGCGATGCAGGTGGTCGCCTGGTCCAACCGGATGGTCCAGATGTACATGTTCGGCGTCGACCGCGCCGCCGAGGACGCCGCGAACCAGGCTGCCGCCGACTTCATGGACTATGTGCGGTCCCTGATCGTCGAGCGGCGCGCCAAGCCGACCGGCGATCTGCTGACCCACATGCTGAACGCCGGCGCCGACGGGCAGCGAATGACCGAAGACGAGGTAGTTTCGACCGCCATCCTGCTGCTCAATGCCGGCCACGAAGCCACGGTCCACACCACCGGCAATGCGGTCAAGACCATCCTCGAGTCGGGCCTCGACCCGGCATCCCTCTTTGCCTCGCCCGAGCAGACCGAAGCGACCGTCGAGGAGTGCCTGCGCTTCGATGCGCCACTCCATATGTTCACCCGCTTCGCCCTGCAGGATGTCGAACTCGACGGCGGCATTGCGGTCAAGCAGGGCGAAGTCATCGGGCTGATGCTGGGCGCCGCCAACCGCGATCCGCAGCGGTTTGCCGATGCCAACCGATTCGATCCGTTCCGTACCGACGGGCAGAACGTCAGCTTCGGCGCCGGCATCCACTTCTGCATCGGCGCCCCGCTGGCGCGCATCGAATTGCAGACGGCGCTCTCGACGCTGTTCCGCCGACTGCCCGGGCTCCGGTTCGCCGAGCCGCCACGCTACAACGATGTCTACCATTTCCACGGACTCGACCGGCTGCAGGTCGAGTGGTGACGCAACCTCAGTTCGACAGGCCGAGCTTGTCGAGCGCTGCGACCGCCTTCGGATTGCCGCTAGAGGCCCGGGTCCGCAGATCGCCGACCAGCGTGTTGTAATCAGCGACGTCCCCCGCCTGTTTAAGCAGGGCAAACGCCCTGCCGTAGTCCACCGCGACGCAGGATTTACCCATGTATTCGCCGTGATAGTAGGTCAGGGCCGCGCTGATCATCGCCGAGCGGCTGCTGGTTGCCTTGGCCACGATCGCCGCGCAGGTCGAGACCGCTTCGGCGGTGGTAACCGGCGCCGGAGCTGAACTGACAGGCGCCGACTTTTCCACGGCGCCAAGACTGGCACTCGGCCCGATCTTGTCGGCGAGTTGCTGCATCGACACGCGGTTGGGCGGCAGTTGGAACGGGGCGGCGCTGCGATGCGCCAATCCGAATACGTCACCCCTCGCCTGCTCGACCACCACCGACGTATAGAGCGACATATCCTCGCATTCCCATTTGTCGCCATAGACGTGGGTGACGGGATTGTAGCTGTTGGGGCCATACTTGAAGCAGATCTGGCTCCGCTGCTTGGACGATCCGGCCTGTTGCTGCCACTTGCCGGGCAGGATGATCTTGTTACCGGGGTACCACAGATAGGACGTACCGCCCGGACCAATGTATTCGACCTGCGTTCCATGGCCGCGATCGAAGGTCATGTTCGTTGCGCCTATCGGCGACATCGCCGAGGCGCTGGACGCCGCAGCACAAAACAGCAAAATGAACAGCAACCTGCGCATTATCAGTGTCCCGCTAAATTGTGGCGACACGCTAATCTGCCCACCCCCACGAAACAAGACGGCCTTGGGGGAAACTGATCCGAGCATGTCTTGCCCGAGGCACTTTGGACCCGAGGCGGTGGCGAGTGCCTTGGGCCGCCATCCAGGCATGTGTATGCAATTTGCCTTGCGGGTCGAGGGGCGCTTGCTAAGCTTGAGCAAGCGTCACCGTCGTCGAGTTCCGTAATGCATGCGTCTGCCCGTTTCCTGTTAGCGTTTCTTGCCGGGATGGCCCTGCTCCAGAGCCTTCCGGCACTAGCCAACGATGCGGCCGGCAGCGCGGTTTCCGTCCTGCCACAGGCCACGGCCCGCACCGGCGCGACGAGCGAAACACTGGCGAGCGGCGACGACATCTTCATGGGCCAGCAGCTCATCACCGGCCAGTCGGGCCAGGTGCAGGTCGTGTTCAAGGACAACACGCACCTCGTCATCGGTCCCGGCTCGACGCTGGTGATCTCGCAATATCTGATGCGCGACGGCGGCACGGCAAACAAGTTCGTCATCAATGCGCTGTCCGGCTCGTTCCGCTTCGTGACCGGCAACAGCCAGAAGAGTGCCTACCGGATCGACACCCCGACCGGCACGCTCGCGGTTCGCGGCACGGCGTTCGACTTCGAGGTCGACAAGCGCAGCAGGCAGACCAGCGTCGTGCTCTATCACGGCAGTGTCGGCCTCTGCGAAGCTCGGGGCGATTGCGTCTGGATGAGCGACGCCTGCTCAGTCGGCGTCCTGCCTGCGGACGAGCAGCCCGACGTGCTGCACGCCAACGACCACCGCCGCCCGCCGATCCTGGGCGAGTTCCCCTATCTCCGCTCGCAGCAGCCGCTGCGGCAGGACTTTCGTGTCCCAGGTATTGCCACCTGTGCGCCGCATCACGCCGCGGCCGAGGCGCCGCCCGTCTCGACCCCGAGCCCGCCGCTGGCAGCCAGCATCGTGCCGCCCACGAAGCCGCCCTGCGATCCACCCTGCCCGCCGCCACCCTGCGGTGGCGCGGAGGGAGACCGTCCGCATCCGGAGGGCGAACACGAGCATCGTGGCGACGGACCACACCCCGAGCACCGCAGCGAGGGCGGACCGCATCCCGAACATCACTAGAAGCACGAAGACCATCACAGCAGCGGCGACGCGGCACCGGCGTCAGGCCCCTCGGGCCTGAGCGCGATGCCGAGATGCGCCTACAGCGAAGCGAGCACGTCGGGCAGCATGGCGGGCAGGTCTTCGGCGATCAGGCCGGGCCGCGCAAAGCGGTTGGCGCATTCGCCATGCAGCCACACCGCAGCCGCCGCGGCCTCGAACCCGGGCATCCCCTGCGCCAGCAGGCCCCCGCAGATGCCGGCCAGCACGTCACCCGAACCGGCGGTCCCGAGCGTAGCAGGCGCGTTGGCGTTGATCGCGATGCGCCCATCGGGCGCGGCGATCACCGTGTCGGAGCCCTTGAGGATGATCGTGCCTCCGGAACGCTCGGCCGCGGCAAGCGCCTGATCGGGCTTGCTGCCGGGCACGGCGCCGAACAGCCGCTGAAATTCACCCTCATGCGGCGGCATGACCACGGATCTCTCAGGATGAGCCTTGATCGCGGCAAACAGCGTCTGCGGGTCATCCTTGAAACTGGTGAGGGCGTCGGCATCGAGGACAGCCGCCGGTCCGGCGGCGAGAATGCCCAGCACGCGCGCCGCCGTTTCCTCGCCCACGCCAGCCGCCGGTCCGATGACGACCGAATGCTTGTGCCCGTCGCGGAGCCACTGCACCAATTGCTGGGGGTCGGACATTTCGTGCAGCATGATGGCGCTCACATGCGCCGCGTGCACCAGCAGCGCCTCCCGCGATCCTCCGAGGGTCACGAGCCCCGCCCCGCTGCGCAGCGCCGCGATGGCCGACATCCGCGTCGCGCCAGTCTGAAGGGCGCTGCCGCTGACCACAACGCAGTGCCCGCGCCGGTATTTGTGCGACTCCGCGCCAAGCGCCGGTAGTTGCCAATGGGCGGGGCCGTTCTCGAATCGGGTCGGCTGGATGGCGACGAGCACGCTGTCGGGGATGCCGATCTGCGCCAGCACGGTCTCGCCGCACCGTGTGCGGCCCGGCAGCAGCAGGTGGCCGGGTTTCCGGCGGAAGAACGTGACGGTCAAGTCGGCTTCGATCGCGATGCCCCGCACCTGACCGGAACCACCGTCGATGCCGCTCGGCACGTCGATGGCGGCTACTGCGGCGGTGCTCCGATTGACCGCGTCGATCAATTCGGCCAGCAGTCCATCGACGTCGCGGTCGAGACCGGCCCCAAGCAACGCATCGACGACTAGTCCCGCGCCGGGGAGCCCGGCCGGCGTCGCCGGCTCGACAGGACCGCCCCATCGGGCAGCCATGACGGCCGCGTCGCCCTTGAGGCGGCCGCGATCGCCGAATAGCGCCAGGCGCACCGGCCACCCACAGTCGGCCAGCAGCCGGGCGACGACGAAGCCGTCGCCGCCATTGTTGCCAGGACCGCAGAGCACCAGCGCGGGCCGCCGCGCGTAACGGGCGGTGATCGCATCGGCGACCGCCCGCCCGGCGTTCTCCATCAGCGTCAGCGACGGCACGCCGGCTTCGACCGCCAGACGGTCGGCCCGGTACATCTCGGTGGGGATCAGAAGGGCCCCGGCAGGCTGCCCGTCACTGCGACTGACCATGGCTCCCCTCAAAACAAAGAGCCGCCCCGGAGGGCGGCTCGATCATGCGGCGACAGCGGCCACGTCAGTGGTCGTGGTGATCGTGGTCGTGATCATGGTGATCATGCCCGTGGTCATGATCGTGATCGTGATCGTGATCGTGATCGTGGTCATGATGATCATGACCGTCATCGTTGACCTCGAACTCGTCCGACTGGATGAGCTGCGCCAGTTCCTCGCGTGTCATCGGCTTGTCGGTCGCCTGGCCGAGACCGGCCACGTAGTCGACGACCTTGTTTTCGAAGATCGGGGCGCGCAGCTGGGCCAGCGCCTGCGGGTTCTTGCGGTAGAAGTCGTAGACCTGCTGTTCCTGGCCGGGGAAGCGGCGCACCTCGGCGATGAGCGCCTGCTGATGCTCGTCCTCGGTGACGTCGATCTTGTTCTCGTTGCCGACCTCGGCAACCACCAGACCGAGGCGAACGCGACGTTCGGCGATCTTGCGGTACTGCTCGCGCGCCTCTTCCTCGGTCGTGCCTTCGTCCGCGAAGCTGCGGCCGTGGTTCTCGATCTCGTGCTGGACGTTCTGCCAGATCTGGTTGAACTCGGTGTCGACCAGCATCTGCGGCACGTCGAACCGGTGGCCGGCGTCGAGCGCATCGAGAATCTGGCGTTTGACGTGCTGGCGGCTCATCGAGTCGAGCGCGGCGCGCATCTGCGTCTTCACCGCTTCTCGCAGGGCCGCAACGTCTTCGAGACCGAGCGTCTTGGCGAAGTCGTCATTCAGCTCGCCGGCGCGCGGGGCGTCGATGTGAAGGACGCTCACCTCGAACTGGGCGGTCTTGCCGGCGAGGTTTTCCTGCTGGTAGTCGGCCGGGAAAGTCACCGTGATCTCACGGCTCTCGCCCTTCTTCATGCCGATCAGCTGCTCTTCGAAGCCGGGAATGAACTCCCCCGAGCCGACGGTCACGTGTGCGTGGTCGGACGAGCCGCCGGCGAAGGTTTCGCCATCGATCCGGCCGACGAAGGTGATGCCGAGCTGGTCGCCATCGGCGACGACGGCGTCCTCGCCCTTGTCTTCATAGCCGCGGTTCTGGCGGAACACGCGCTGGAGCTCCGCGTCGAGCTCCTTTTCTTCGATTTCGACCACCGGCCGGTTGTAGGCGACGGTCGAGAAGTCCATCAGCGCCACAGGCGGCAGCACTTCATAGCTGACCTGGAAAGCGAGGTCGGCCTGCCCGTCGAGCACCTTGTTGAGCTCGCCCTGGTCTTCGGAAAGATCGATCTGCGGTTGCGACGCGGCCCGCTCGGAGCGCTCGGTGAGCGTCTGGTTGACGCTCGAATTGATCGCGTCCTGCATCACTTCGGTCATGGCGGAGCGGCCATAGACCTTCTTGAGATGGCTGACCGGCACCTTGCCCGGGCGGAAGCCCTTGATCACGGCGCGATCCTTGAGCTCGGCCAGCTTGGCATCGAGCCGACCGGCCAGGTCGGAGGCCGGAATGGTCATGGCGAGCTTGCGCTTCAGCCCTTCGTTGAGGGTCTCGGTGACCTGCATTGGTTCTATCCCGTCTTTCTCGTCTCGTTTGGTCGCCTGGGAAGGCGGGGGCGAGCTGGTGCGGGTGAGAGGACTTGAACCTCCACGCCTTGCGGCGCTGGAACCTAAATCCAGTGCGTCTACCAGTTCCGCCACACCCGCAAACACCTGCCCTGCGGCCGGGTTGGCGAGGGTCTATATGAACTCATATCGGCAGTCAAAGGCTGTTTCCGGACCGGGCCGCCGCCCCGGTTTGCCGCGCCGCAGGCCATCCCGCAACGACCATGCCTATGTTTTAGGCAACATGCACGTTCGTTGCGCACCACGTATTGACGCGTTCTCATGTGACGGGGGTAGATTTTGCTCCAACTCGCTCGTTTTGCAGCTTTTGTGCTGCGTTTCTAGCGCTGGCATGGACCGTGCATATGGCTAGCCGGCACCCAAAAGGGGCCGCGCGTGCCAACCGGGCATGCCAGGAATTGGATTGAGCCAAACCGTCTGCGGCCTCCGGCCAGGGTGGCGGAAGCTCTTGGAGGCCAAGAATGAAAAAGATCGAGGCTATCGTAAAGCCGTTCAAGCTCGACGAGGTCAAGGAAGCGCTGCAGGAAGTTGGCCTGCAGGGCATTACCGTCACCGAGGCAAAGGGCTTTGGCCGCCAGAAGGGCCACACCGAACTCTATCGCGGTGCAGAGTACGTGGTGGACTTCCTCCCGAAGGTGAAGATCGAGGTCGTGTGCCCCGACGATTTCGCCGAAAAGGCCATCGAAGCCATTCGCTCAGCTGCGCAAACCGGTCGCATCGGCGATGGCAAGATTTTCGTCTATTCGATCGAACAGGCCATTCGTATAAGGACCGGCGAATCCGGCGACGACGCGCTCTGAGCGCAACCCACCACCCACCGGGGCCGCCGGCTGGCTCGGCCGCCCGATCGCAACAAACTTACGACTAGGACAGGGGTAAGCACCTATGACGACTGGCAGTGACATCCTTAAGAAGCTCAAGGACGAGGACATCAAGTATGTGGACCTGCGCTTCACCGACCCGCGCGGCAAGCTGCAGCATGTGACCTTCGACGTCACCATGGTCGACGAGGATCTGTTCGAGGAAGGCACCATGTTCGATGGTTCCTCGATCGCCGGCTGGAAGGCCATCAACGAGTCCGACATGGTGCTGATGCCCGATCCGGATTCGGCTTATGTCGACCCCTTCTTCGGCGCCTCGACCCTCGCCATCAACTGCGACATTCTCGACCCCACCACCTACCAGCCGTATAACCGCGATCCGCGCACCACGGCCAAGAAAGCCGAGAACTACGTCAAGGAACTCGGCCTCGGCGACTCGGTGTATTTCGGGCCCGAGCCCGAATTCTTCATCTTCGACGACGTCCGCTACTCGAACACCACCTACAAGGTCGGCTTCCAGGTCGACTCGACCGAGCTGCCGTCCAACAACGACGCCGAGTACGAGTCGGGCAACACCGGCCACCACATCGGCCTCAAGAAGGGCTATTTCCCGGTCCCGCCGCTCGACAGCGCGCAGGACATGCGCGGCGAAATGCTCGCCGCCATGGGCGCCATGGGCGTGCCGATCGAAAAGCACCACCACGAGGTGGCGTCGGCGCAGCACGAACTCGGCATCAAGTTCTCGCCCATCATCAAGGCGGCCGACAGCGTCCAGATCTACAAGTACGTGATCCAGCAGGTCGCCAACGCCTACGGCAAGACGGTGACGTTCATGCCCAAGCCGGTCTACGGCGACAACGGCTCGGGCATGCACTGCCACCAGTCGATCTGGAAGGACGGCAAGCCGCTGTTCGCCGGCGACCAGTATGCGGGCCTCTCGATGGACGCCCTCTACTACATCGGCGGCATCATCAAGCACGCCAAGGCGATCAACGCCTTCACCAACCCGACCACCAACTCCTACAAGCGCCTGGTGCCCGGCTTCGAAGCCCCCGTGCTGCTCGCCTACTCGGCCCGCAACCGCTCGGCTTCCTGCCGTATCCCCTTCGGCCAGTCGCCGAAGGCCAAGCGCGTCGAAGTGCGCTTCCCCGATCCGCTGGCGAACCCCTATCTGGGCTTCGCCGCCATGCTGATGGCCGGCGTCGACGGGATCCGCAACAAGATCCACCCCGGCGATCCGATGGACAAGGACCTCTACGAGCTGCCCAAGGAAGAGCTCAGCCAGATCCCGACCGTCTGCGGCTCGCTGCGCGAAGCGCTGGAAAGCCTCGACAAGGACCGCGACTTCCTGAAGGCCGGCGGCGTGTTCGACGACGACCAGATCGACAGCTACATCGACCTCAAGATGACGGAAGTGATCAAGTTCGAGCACACCCCGCATCCGGTCGA
>Ga0209233_1001233_pt1 | contig 10268 bp, 7 predicted proteins | sample AraplaCL_Cvi_mCL_FD_184269 | JGI IMG/M metagenome (GOLD analysis project Ga0209233, IMG submission 184269) | Arabidopsis root microbial communities from the University of North Carolina, USA - plate scrape CL_Cvi_mCL (SPAdes) (version 2) | ecosystem: Host-associated > Plants > Roots > Endosphere ... | reverse complement strand
GGAATAGGCGTTCTGCAGCGACAGCAGATGCGCCATCTCCTCGTCCATGTTCACGCCGGAGGTCGAGTCCATCTTGCTCTGCAGCGTATTGAGCACGACGTCCTGACCGTCGGCCAGTTGCTTGGCCGCCGTCGCCGATTCGCCCTGCTGGCTGATGAACTGCTTGGCAAAGTTCAACAGCGTGCCGGTGAACGGTGCGCCCGACGTGCCGAGGCCGGTCTTCGGCGAATAGCTGTACGACGCGTTCGACAGCTGGTTCAGAATGAGGTTGGCGCGCGTGGTATCGCCGGCCGGCGTCTGCGGATTGGTCGAGTACACGACCATGCGCGAGGGATCGCCGACCAGGGCGGTGTTGACGCTGATGCGTGCGGCAAGCCCGGTCGACTGCGAGCCGTTCGCCGTGATCGCGCCGGTGTAGAGTCCGCCATTGTCGGTGAACAGCGGAAGCTGCGGGTCGCCCGACGTCAGCGACGAAACGGTTGATGTGACCGAGGCCGCGGTCACGTCGGCCTTGTTGGCGGCGCCGTCGTCGAGCACGCGCAGCGTCGACCCGGACGGATTGGAGAATTGCAGGCCGGTTCCGCCGAGCGCGCCGTTGAGCTGCGACAGCACCGAGCTCATGCCGCCGGAGAAATCCACGCCCAGCACCTCGTCGTTCGGATCGACGGTTGCGGTGTTGCTGAGCGGCAGCACGCTCGGATCGTCGACGCGGACGATCGACAGATTGTGCGTGATGCCGGTGGTGTTGTCCTTGTAGGAGACGTGGATGGTGTTGCCGCTCTGCAGCCCCGAGAGATCGAGGTCGAAGCCGGATTGCGCCCCCGCCGTCGCCGCGGTGCCAGCCGTCGTCTTGTCCGACAGCGCGCTCGACATCGCGGCGGCGAACTGGTCGATCTGCGTCTGCGCCTGCGCCAGCGTGTTGTCGCGCAGCTCGAGATAGGCGGCGATCTTGCCTGACCGGATCGAGTTGGTCGACACCATGTCATAGGTGCCGCCATGCGGGAAATTGATAGTGATGGTGCCGACGGTGCTCTTGGTCGGGTCGGTATTGTACTGCGTGTTGGGCGTCATCGTGCCCTGGGCGTTGAAGCTGAGCGTCGCGGCTTCGGTCCCGACCAGCTGCACGCCGGAATTGGTGAACACGGTCACCTGGTTCTGGCTGTTGGTGACGGTGCGGATGTCCATCAGCTGCGAAAGCTGGGTGACGTAGCGATCGCGCTGATCGAGCAATGCCGCGGTCGACGCATCGGTCGTGCCGCCGTTGGCCTGCAGCTGCACGTTGAGGCGGGCGATCTGCTGCATCGCATTGTTGGCGTTATTGACGGAGTCGCTGATGCCGGCCTCGGCGTTGGCGCGCAGCGTCTGGATGCCCTGCGAGGTCGCGTTGAGCTGCTGTGCCATGGATTGCGCGGCATTGACGACGCCGATCCGGGCCGACTGCGAATCCGGGCTGGTCGACAAGCCCTGCACCGCGGTCAGGAACTTGTTGTAGGCGTCCTCGATCGTGCCGGTGGAGTCGGGATTGCCGTAGACACCCTGCAGATTGGCGAGGAAGCTCGAGCGGACGTCGGCGTAGGACGCGCCCGACGTCTCGGTGCGAAGCTGGGTCTGCAGGAATTCGTCGAGCTGGCGGTTGACGCCGGTGATGAGAACGCTCGACCCGAACTGGCCGGTGGTGCCGGTATCCTGGTTCAGCGTCTTCCTGACGTAGCCTGGCGTCTCCGCGTTGGCGACGTTCGACGACACGAGCGAGAGCGCGGCCTGCGTGGCGCGCAGGCCCGACATCGCGGTGGAAAGGGCTTGGCTCAAACCCATGATGTGTACTCGCCTTTACTGCTTCACACGCGCATCATCGATGCTATCAGCGCACGACGTTCAGGAGGTCCTGCACCATCGAATTGGTCGTCGTGATCACCTTGGTGTTGGCCGAATAGGCCTGCTGCGTCACGATCAGCTTGGTGAACTCGTCGGCAATATCGGTGTTCGAGCTCTCGAGCGACGAACCGACGATGGTGCCGGACTTGCCGAACAACGCCGCGCCGGACTCGTCGGTTGCCTCGAACGCACCGCCGTCGATGCGCTTGAGGAAGTTGGTGCCGTTGAAGGTCGCCACCGAGATTTCGGCGAGGTCGATGTTGCGGCCGTTGGTGTAGTTGCCGACGATGCGGCCGTTGGTCGAGACGCTGACCGACTGCAGCTGGCCGGCCGGGAAGCCGTCCTGCTGGATCTGGTTGACCTGGACGTTGCCGTTGGCGTCCGCGAACTGGGTCACGCCACCGGAGCCGAAATTGATCACGGGGCTGCCGAGCGACACGCCGTTGACGACGGCATTGTTGAGCGCGACCGAGGAGATCGCCGGCGACATCTGGCCGTTCGACGCGAACGTGAAGTTGATGTTGGCGTTCTGCCACGAGACCTGCGTGCCGGTCGCATTGGGATTGACCTGATAGAACAGGTTCCAGCTATCGGTATGGCCGGCGCCCAGCGAGGAGCTGTCGGTCTTGGCCCAGCGGAATTGCAGGTTCACCGGCGCACCCGACACGTCGTAGGCGGTGACGGCGCCACCCGAGACGGATTCGTTCAGGAAGGTCGAGTTGTCGTTGCCGACGACCTGGCCGGTGCCCACGGTGCCGCCGCCGCCGCGGGTCGCAACCGCCGAGCCGGTGAAGCCGAGCGCCGCAAGCGCGGTCGAGTTCGAGCTCGTCACGTTGAGGTCTGCCGCCGTGCCGGAATGCAGGGTGATCTTGCCGCCGCTGATCGTCGACGGCGTCGCGGTGCCGGTGATCGAGTCGATCTTGGCAAGTAGCGTCCCGATGCTGTCGGTGACGTTCAGCTGGTTGCCGGTCGCGCCCGAAGCCACGAAGGTGATGACGGTGCCGTTCACCGTGATCGTATCGGCCGGCACGACCGGGGGGCCGGCGGAGCCGGCGCTGAAGTTGGCATTGATCGAATCGCTGCCCGCCGCGCCCGAAAGCAGGGTCGCGGCGGTGTTGGCCACCGACGGCGTCGCCTTGTTGTTCTGCGCGGTGCCGGTGACCGATGAATCGGTATACGGCGCGGCCGGCGTGCCCAGCACCAGCGGGTTATGTCCGGCGCTGAACGCGCCCGGCCGGATCAGCTCGGAGCCCGGAACCGAGGTGTCGTGCGCCGTGGTCAAGGGATAGGACGCGAGGTTGGCGCGGTAGTCGATCTTGGTGGTCTGCTGCGCCGGCAGGAAGTCGTTCTTGAACCGCAGCACCTGCGGCGAGGAGCCCGACGGGTTGCCGGTGGTCGGGTCGATCGGCACGCCCTCGAGATAATAGCCGGCGCCGTTGACCAGATAGCCGTCCTTGTTGAGCTGGAAATCGCCGCGGCGGGTGTAGCGGTCGACGCCGTCGAACACCGGCGAGCCGTCAGTGAAGCTGCCCGGCTTTTGCACCGCGAAGAAGCCGTTGCCGTTGATCGCCATGAAGGTCGCGACCGACGCCGACTGCACGTCGCCCTGCACCGAGTTGGTCGAGCGCGACTGCGCCGTGACGCCGCCGGCGAGCTGCGCGGTCAGCGCGGTCTGCGGGACGAGGTCGAGAAAGGAGGTATCGATGCGCTTGAAGGCCGTGGTCTGCGAGTTGGCGATGTTACCGGAGATGTTCTCGAGCGCGTACGATCCTGCGCGCAAGCCACCGACAGCCGTCGTAAGAGCGCCGAAGATACCCATGACATGTTCTCCAATTCGATTCCCGGCGGCTGGCAATCACAGGAATGGCCGCATCGGCGGAGCATGTCGCAAAGGTCGTGCCACGAAACGAAACGTAACAAAATCATGCGCTTGAAAAAAAAGCCCCGGCCGTTTAACCGGGGCACAATTGCCGGGCAGGCAACAATTGCCGGGAAGAAGCGTGGGCCTGACCGCGCTCCCCCGTCGTGGCTTGACGCGTCTTCTTGACGCGAACCCTTCGCTTGAAAACGCTGTGGCCGTCAGGTCGCCGAGGGTGCGGCCGGGTGAAATACCAGCGCAAAACCGTCCATGCAGTAGCGCAGCCCGGTCGGCTTCGGGCCGTCGTCGAAGACATGGCCGAGATGGCCGCCGCAGCGGCGGCAATGCACCTCGGTGCGCAGCATGCCAAAGGTGCGGTCCGACGTGGTGCCGATCGCATTGTCCAGCGGCTTCCAGAAGCTCGGCCAGCCAGTGCCGCTCTCATACTTGGTCTCGGACGAGAACAGCGGCAGGTCACAGCCGGCGCAGGCGAAAGTGCCCTTGCGGTGCTCCTTGAGCAGCGGGCTCGATCCCGGCCGCTCGGTGCCCTCCTGGCGCAGGATCTCGTATTGCTGCGGCGTCAGCTGCGCGCGCCATTCGGCGTCGGTCTTCTCGATCTCGAATTTCTCGGCGGCCTGCGCCGGCGAGGCGCGCAGCCAGCGGAAGGCGGCGAGGCCGAACAGGCCGGCGACGGAAGCAAGCAGGATGCGGCGATCGATCATCAATCATCTCCGATGCGGGCGGCCAAAGCTGGCGAACAGGACTGCCAAACTGGCTCGTCACCAAATACGAACCCCGCCGCCAGACGTTACATCCGCCCGTCCGAGATCCGCTCACTTTCTTGCGAGGGATGGGCAGATGGCGGCTCACCGTCCTCAACCTGCCGGGGCGCGGGCGGCGGCACCGGGCGCACGGACGACGGCGGTGGGCGGCGGGGCGCCGGTCCCCGGGTTCCCGCCTTGAGATTGGCCTCGGCCAGCCGCGCCTCGCGGCGGCGCTCCTTCGCACGTGCACCCTCGCGGTAGCGCGCCAGCACGCCCGCCGCGGATGCGGCGCCCCTCGCCCACAGGCTGATGAAATGACCGGCGACCCGGCCGGTGGTGCCGCCGGCCCAGACCAGCTCGAACGGCGAAAACAGCCGCCAGCGGTCGTCGCCCCACAGGATGCTGCGCGCGATCAACTGTCCCGCGAGCGCCGAGGTGTTGAGCCCCTGCCGGCCGAAGCCGCTCGCCACCCACAGGCCCCTGCGCAACTGCCCGATCTGCGGCATGCCATGCACGGTGACGCCGACTGCGCCACCGAACGTGTCGGCGATCGGAACCTTGCCGAGTTGAGGAAACACCGTGGCGATGCGACGTTGCACCGCCGCACCAAGCCGCTTCGGCCGCGCGTCCCAAGTGGTTTCGGGACTGGCCCACAACAGGCGATCGCCATCGACGACACGGAAATGATCGATGCCGTCGCTGTCGACGACCGAGCCGGAAAAGGCGATCGCCTCCGCCAGCCGTTCCCCGAGCGGTTCGGTCAACGCCGCGTAGCGCCACACCGGCAGCAGCGTATCGGACAAGCGCTTCAGCGGCGCGCCGAGATGGGTGTTGCCGGCGAGGACAATGTGGTTGGCGCGCAGTCGCGCCGTCGGCGTCACGATGCGCTTGCGGATGCCCGAGAAATCGATGCTGACGACCGGCGTCTCCTCGAAGATCCGCACGCCCGCCCGCATCGCCAGCGCGGCGAGACCGTGCACATATTTGCGGCCGTCGATCTGGAACGCCTTCGGATAATAGATGCCGTGGAAATAGCGCCCGGTCCTGAGCACGCTGCGCACGCGATCGACCTGCCAGCCTTCGACTTCGGTGGCAAATTCCTCACCCAGCGTCTGCAGGCGGCTGATCAGCGCTTCGCCGATATCCACATTGGAGACTTCCAGCGCGCCGTCGCTCGCCCCGATGCCCGGGATCAACTCCTCGGTGGCAGTGGCGCGAACGTAATCGGCGCCCTCTTTCGAGAGCGCCCACAATTCGCGGGCATCATCGAGGCCGACGCGCTCAATCACATCTGATATCGGCAGGCCGAAACCCGGCATCACGGTGCCGAGATGATGGCCGGAGGCGTTCCAGCCGATCTGGCGGCCCTCGAGCACGGCGACGCTGGCACCAAGCCGCGCCGCCTCGCGTGCCACGGTCAGGCCGGCCAGCCCCGCCCCGACCACGCAAATGTCGACGTCGAGGTCGAACGCCAGACGGTCGCGGAACGGTGAGGCCGCCTCGTCGGGGCCGCCTGCCGCACTTGTGGAAGTCTCGCTCATGTCGTTTCTTACGAACCGCTGCGGCGCTTGTCACCTTGTCCAGGGCATGAGCCTGTAGAATTTAATTCGACCAGACCGAATCAAGATGGAAGTCCATGCGCCGTTTGCTGCTGCTGCGCCACGCCAAGACCGAACACGACGCGCCTTCGGGGCAGGACCAGGACCGCCGTCTCGACGAGCGCGGCCACCGCGATGCGGCGGAGATCGGCGGCTGGATCGCCCGCCATCCGCCCCTGCCCGATCTGGCGCTGGTGTCACCGGCGGTCCGCACCACGCAGACCTGGGAGATCGTGCGCGAGGCGCTAAAGGGCGCCGGGCGTGCGCCGAAAGTCGAATTCGTGCCGGAACTCTACGGCGCCGATCCGGCGCAATTGCTCACCGCGATCCGGATGGCCTCCGTCACCGACCCGAAGCGGCTGATGCTGATCGGCCATAATCCCGGCATGCACGAGCTCGCGCTGACGCTGACCGGCAGCGGCGACGAGGCCGCCAAGCGCGCGCTTGGCGACAATCTGCCGACCTCCGGGCTCGCCGTGTTCGACTTCGCGACCGACGACTGGAACGACGTCTCCTTCCGGCGCGGCAAGCTCGTGCTGTTCGTTAGCCCTAAACTGTTGAAGCAGGCCTCGCGCGGCTGACGCAAGCGGACAGCGCCGCCCTGCCATGCTATATTGATGTTGGCGCGACAGGGGGACCGGTTCGCGGCGACACGACAAGCTACTCCAAGAAAAAGAAGGCGCGCGTCCCGGCACAGGGACCAAACGGCTCCAGACCAATCGCGGACAGGAGGCGCAGATGTACAAGTCTATTCTCGTGCCGATCGACCTCGCCGATACCGATCTGGCGAAGCCGGCGATCGCAACCGCTGCAACATTATCGCAAACCTGGAACGGGGCGGTGCGTCTGCTCAACGTATTGCCGATGACGCCGGTGATGCTCGCCGAATATGTGCCGGCGGATTTCGACAGCCAGCAGCGTGAAACATCGGAAGAAGCGCTCGCGATCGTCGCGCGCGAATCGGGCATCGCCCCCGGGCGCATCTCCGGCGTGGTCCGCCAGGGCGGCATCTATCACGAGATTCTCGAAGAGGCCGCGACCATGAAGGCCGACCTGATCGTGATGACCTCGCACCGCCCGGCGATGCGCACCTATTTCCTCGGCTCGAACGCCGGACACGTGGTGCGCTACGCCAAATGCTCGGTGCTCGTGGTGCGGCACTAAAACGGGACGAGTGATGGGGCCGTAGCCGGCGGCGCTGCCAAAATATCGAAAACAACCCCATGCAAAGGAGCCGGCGGCTGGCGGGGTTCGACCAGGCGACTTGACACGTCGGGCAACTCAGGGATATTCTTCTAATATTCAGAAATTGCGCCCACGTCCCCTCGCCCCACACGTCGCAGGCGGGAGAGAGAACGCGCCCTATTTGCGGCCGCACCCTGATCTCATCCTGCTTTAATCCAACCACAGGAGTAGCCCCGATCGGGAAAATGGCGACACGTTCTTCAGTGGCCGACGTCGCCTTTTGGCCCCTTTCGGAAGGGCCGCGCTGGCTATCGAAAGTCCGGTGACGGGGTTTAAGCGGACGTCACGGTTGCGCCCTCCGACTTCCGCGTTTGACCCCGAAGCGGACTTCCTCACTGCGGCGGGTCCATCTGATCTCTAACGCTGTTGGATAACGCTCTGTTGCGTCGACGGCACGGTAACTAGATTGATTGGTGCTGGCCACAGGTCCATCAGCCTACGTTACCAACGGACTGTTAACACTCGACACACGCTATGCGTGCGCGGTTACTTCGGTCGTGCTAGTCTACAAATGATACAAATACGTAGTCTGACGATGTTTGTGATGTCCCATATTATTCGGCGAACATGAAGATTATCCGCTTACTCGTGCTTCTGGTCGCAGTGATCGCTGCATCACTGTTCATCGGATCTTTGAAAGTTGGCGTAGGGCGCTTGTTTCGTGAATCATTCTGGCTTGGGACAGCCGCAAGCCTAGTCTGTATGTGTGTGTGTCTTGTCATCATAGTCTTGCGGTCTCGAGCGGCTGCTCTTCGCAACCACGATGCGAGCATTGCTCCGCTGAGCCCTCAGGGCGAAGATTTGCTGAGCCCTGAGGGCGAAGATTTGCTCGGCAAATTTCCTGCCCCCGTTACTCTGAATGGGTCGCGTGCCAAATGGTGGTTAGTGACCGTACTGGGCGTTGGCATGACCGCCGCCTCTATTTTTGTTGGTGTGCTGGCCGTCCTTGGCGTGAGGGCCGGCCAAACTGGAGCCAGTATAGGCTTAGCAATATCGGCACTTGGCGCATGCTTCTTTGGACTATGCACTGCTAACGCAGTGCGATTGCTTCGGCATCACTCACTACATCTGGATGCAGACGGCTTTGAGTTCTTTGGCCTCTTTCGACGACGATACCAATGGAGCGAGGTAAGCGACTTCGGCATTTTCCGGTATAGGGGCAATGCCAGCGTTGTTTTCAAGACGACGAAGCCGGATCAAAATATTTGGTCCAGAATAAATGCTTACTGCGCGGGCGGGCGTGATGGGCAGTTGTCTGGCACTTACGGCTTGCGACCAGAGGAGTTAGTGCAACTCATGAGGGCTTGGCAGAGCGCGGCAGTGATAAAGCAAGGCAGCCACCCTCAGAATGTCCGTTCGCTGGGGTAAAGCAGCCTGGGCAGGTGGACGGCCTGACTTCCGCGTGTGACCCCAAAGCTGACCTCAAGCGTTACCCTGCAGAAGGTCCCCAACCCTTTCGAGCCGCCTAACGGGATCGAGGGTCTTGAGCAGCGCCTGCTTATCCGGGATCGAAAGCTCGATATGCGATGCAATCATGTCGGCGAGCCGGCCAGGATCGCGGACCCGTTCGAACGGCGGCTTGAGTTGCGGCACACTCGAATAACCTTGCTTTATTGCATGCCGAAATGAATGGGCCCTGAAATACACTTTGGTTTTCAGGATCAGGTCCGGCACATCCGGGGCGGGTTGTTCGTCGAAAACATCGACATCGGCCACATAGCCGTCCGCCTCGCCGACGAAGTCTTTGATCATGACGCGCCGATGGATTTGGGTCAGCGCCTTCCATCTGCCGTCGGCCAGTTGGTCTAGGGTGAGGACGCGACCAAGAACACCGACGTCATGGACATCACTAAGTCCGGGCTCGTCGACGTCGAAGCTTCTTTGGATCGCGACTATAATCTGCCGCGCGCCTTGAAAGGCCCGCCCAAGCGCCTGAATGGTTTTGGCGCGGTCGGCGTAAAGCGGCACGATCCCGCCGGGGAACGGCACGAAATCCCAGATCGGCACGGCGGGATGGCGTCCTGCCTCCGTGGTGTGTGTTGCGGCTGCGACCAACGGTTCCTCACGGCCCGCCTGGATGATCTGCGCCGACAGCGCGTTCCAGTCGGCGACGCCGAACATTTTTGAGACCAGCTCCAGGCTCTCGCTGTGGCTGATGGTGACCGTTTTGGCAGTCAGGGAGGCGCGCAAGGTCCGCGCCATGGCCTTTGCATCGCGAAAATCGCGCATGACTTCGTCCTTTGACTAGAGCGAACCAGGCGTGTCAGGCGGTTGCGTTGCTGACCCGGTCGCTCGGGGGCAAAGGAAAGCCAACAAAGGTCTCGATACGTTCACCGTCCCCGTGAGGGTGCAACCAGCAGGTCGTATCAACCGCCACAAAATCTCGTCTAGAGACGGCTTGGTGTCAATCACCTATCGCGCTGCATTGAAGGAATTGCACTAGGTCGCCTGTTGGCCCATCGCGACATTTGCCGGACGGCCGTGACGAAGTCCGCTTCCGAATGAAGACCGGAAGTGCCGACCCGGCAGTGCGAGGTCTCAGTTTGACCCCTAGCGGACTTAGCGTTTTTTTGCAGTATCCATGACCATGGTGAAAACGGTCCCGGCCTATTCCAGGTTTGTCGAAGCTCCGGAGGCACTTTGCAGCCCGCTGCAGTGGTTTCGCGATCAGCACTTAGCTCCCAATGAGCACCTGTTTGATTGGGGCGCGGCCCTCCATTTCTCGAGCTTCGGCCAATTGCATCACAACTCTGATGGCAGCATCGACTCTGAGCGCTCACCGGTCGTCACAGTGCACATTCCGCAGGTGCGTCGAGGAGTATTGTGGACCGTCGGCGAAGTCCGCTTCTGCTCTGTGCCTTTAAGCCAATTTCCCGAACTTGAGCGCCTGCGTAGGTCCTTTCTGCGATGGTTTGAGAAATGCCCCTT
>Ga0209233_1001232_pt1 | contig 10278 bp, 6 predicted proteins | sample AraplaCL_Cvi_mCL_FD_184269 | JGI IMG/M metagenome (GOLD analysis project Ga0209233, IMG submission 184269) | Arabidopsis root microbial communities from the University of North Carolina, USA - plate scrape CL_Cvi_mCL (SPAdes) (version 2) | ecosystem: Host-associated > Plants > Roots > Endosphere ... | reverse complement strand
GTGGTGCTGGATGCCGACAACAGGGTGTTCCTGGTCAGGCACAGCTACGTCGTCGGCTGGTACCTGCCCGGCGGCGGCGTCGATCTCGGCGAGACCATGGAGCAGGCGATGCGGCGCGAGCTCAAGGAGGAGGGCGATATCGACCTCACCGGCGAGGCCGTGCTGCACGGCATCTTCCTCAACAACCACGTCTCCCGGCGCGATCACGTCGCGGTCTATGTCGTCAGGCTGTTCAAGCAGGATCGCGTGCCGGAGCCGAACCGCGAGATCGTCGAATGCGGCTTCTTCGCCATGAATGCGCTGCCCGAGGGCACCACGCGCGGCACGCGGCTGCGGATTGCCGAAGTGCTGGAGGGCAAGCCCGTGATCGCGACGTGGCGGTGACGTGAGATCAGACTTGATTGCAGCAACGACGATGGTGCGCTTCCTCTCCCCGCTTGCGGCAGGGCTATCGCATATGACGCTCGGGCCACCTGAGCGCACGCCTCGTCCTTCGAGACGACCGCTCCGCGGTCTCCTCAGGATGAGGCTAAGCGGCAGCTTTGCCTATGAAATGGCTGCCACGCACTCTGTCCTCATCCTGAGGGCCCGCCGAAGGCGGGCGTCTCGAAGGATGGCCGCAAGCGAGCTTCCCATCACGCTTTGCTCACATGCGATTGCCCTGCCGCTTGCGGGGAGGTAAACGAACCCCTAGCCAACGTGATCATCGCAGCCGGCGGTCCTGCACGCCTATCTCCGCGACACCCAGTTCCCGCTGGTGGTGGTTGCCTGCGTCTGGACCGTGCTGCTGTGGCGTTTTGCGCACCATGCCGGCGTCAGGCAGCTCACGCTGCTGGTCGGCGCTAATCTTGTGCTGAATCTGGCGTTCTTCGCCACGCATCCGGTGTTCACGCCGTATTACATCATTCCCATCCTGATGCTGTCGCTCTGGACCCTGATGTTCGCCGCCGTTTTCACCCCGCGGCCCGGCAAAGGCCGTCCACGAGGCCGGTGGACCACAGCCGCCCGAGATGTTATCCCGCCTCCGACATTGACGCGTTTTCTTGACGCGAACCGGGGCCCACTTCGCTCGAAGACGCTGTGCTGACATGACCGACCTTTCGCTCTCCATCCTTCCCGAGACGGCCCGCGACGCCCAGGCGATCGAACGGCTGCACGAACGCACCTTCGGCCCCGGCCGCTTCGTGCTCAGTGCCTACCGCATCCGCGAGCATGTCGACCATCTGCTCGACGTCTCCTTCACCGCCCGCATCGGCACGCTGCTGGTCGGCTCGGTCAGGCAATTGCCTGTGCTGGTCGGCGAGACGGCCGCCCTGCTGCTCGGGCCGCTCACCGTCGAGCCGCCGTTCCGCGACCGCGGCATCGGCCGCCTCCTGATGGAGCGCGCGCTGAAGGATGCCAAGGACAAAGGTCACCGCCTGATCCTGCTGGTCGGCGACGAGCCCTATTACAGCCGCGTCGGCTTCAAGCAGGTCCCCAAGGGCCGCGTCACCATGCCGGGCCCGGTCGACGCCGCGCGCATCCTGGTGTTCGAGCTCGTCGACGGCGCCTTCGAGGGCGTGTCCGGCGTCGTGGCGCCGGACTGGAGCAAGGCGCGGGTGGGGTAGGTTTCGTAGCCCAGACAACCGCCGTCATTCCGGGGCGCGCGCAGCGCGAACCCGGAATCCATCGGGCGGCAGAAGATGGTGGATGAATGGATTCCGGATTCGTGCTTCGCACGCTCCGGAATGACAACGCTTCGTAGCCCCGGTGGAGTCTCGACGATGCAGGTGCGGCCCGCGGATCCCGTTGAGATCGATCATCTCGCGCAGCTGTGGCACGATGCCTGGCATGGGGCGCATGCTCGTCTCGCGCCGCCCGAGCTGGTCCGCCTCCGCACGCTTGCGAATTTTCGCGATCGGCTCGCAACCATGCTCCCCGACATCTGCGTGGTCGGCCCCGCCGGCGCACCGCTCGGCCTTTGCGCGCTCAAGGGCGACGAATTGTACCAGCTCTTCGTGGCGCGCGAAGCGCACGGATCGGGTGTGGCGGCGGCGCTGATTGCCGACGCCGAGGCGCGCCTTGCCGCGCGCGGCGTGGAGCTGGCGTGGCTCGCATGCGCGGTCGGCAACATGCGCGCCGCACGATTCTACGAGAAGAGCGGTTGGCGCAACGCCGGCACGTTCGTGATGCAGTCGGAGACCTCGAACGGGCCTTTCCCCGTGGACCAATGGCGCTTCGAGAAGCGGCTGACGCGTCCGTAGCCCGGATTTCGCTGCGCTCCATCCGGGCTACGGCGCCGTGAATTGGAGAAGTGGCAGCGGTGCCTCATGCGCCGTCATTGCGAGCGCAGCGAAGCAATCCAGAATCTTTCCGCGGAGGCGGCCTGGATTGCGTCGTCGCAAGAGCTCCTCGCAATGACGGTGTGTGTCGGGGCCTTTGGACCCCGACACGATCACACTCTAGAACTTGAAGTTCGCAAACGCGCGCACGCCGATGCCGGGCATCAGCACCTCGTCCTTGGTGTAGGATACCGAGTTGCGGATGTTCTCGTTGAGGAGATTGTTGCCGACGATGCCGGCCGTCATCTCGCGCGCGCCGAACTGGCGCGGATCGAGCTTGGTCTTGTAGCTCACCTCGGCCTTCAGCAGATTGTAGCCCGCCGTCGGCGTCTCCGCGATCACCGCGACGTTGTTCTGCGCGAAGGCGTGCAGCAGATTGACCCGCATCAGCCAGCTGTCGTCGCGCCAGAACACGCCGCCGCCCATCCGCAAGGGGGGAATGCGCGGCACGTTGGTGCCGTCGGTGAAGGTGGCGCGGACGAAATCGAGCTGGTTCTCGATGCCCCAGATGCCGCCCTGGAACGCGCCGACATCGAGCTGCGACTGGAATTCGCCGCCGCGGAAGTTGGCGTTTGCCTGCGAATACACCGCCTGGTTCAGCTCTGCGCCGGGCGCACCGCACGAGGCGAAATCGTCATCGCACATCACGCCGGTGAGGCGGCGATAGATGAAATTGTCGAAATGCGTGTAGTAGACGGTCGCCTCGAAGCGGAACGGCCCCGTCGCCTTGCGCACGCCGAGCTCGGCCGATTTGGCGGTCTCGATCTTGAGGTTGGGGTTGCCGATGTCGAACGTCGCGGTCGCATCGTGGCCGCCGCGCGAAAACAGCTCGGCCGCCTTCGGCGCGCGCTCGACATATTGCGCGGTGATGCTGCCGACCATGCCGCCCGGCAAATCCTGCAACAGGCCGATGCTGCCGCTCTTCGGCGTGAACGACGGATTGCGGGAGATCGCAGCCTGCGGCGTGCCGTCGGGCAGGAAGTCCACCGGGAAGTCCGGCGTCGTGCCGTGCAGCTCGACGTGCTCGATGCGGCCGGCGATTTGCGCCTGCGTCGCCTCCGTGAACTTGAACTCGTTGAAGGCATAGCCGGCAACGCGCGTGCTGTTGTTGGGGTCCCACAGGCCGTTGAACAGCGTGCCGGGATTGTCCGGGCTCGGCGCGCTCAATTCCTGATGGCCGACCTGAAAGCCGAGCGCCGTCGTCACTTCCGCAAAGCGGGCGTTGAACGGCATCAGCTGCACCTCGGTGCGGATCTCCTGCTCCTTGTTGGTGAAGGTCTGCCGGATGCCGAGGCTGTTGAGGTCGGCGGGATCGGCAAGTCCGATCTCGTTGTGCCTGTAGTCGGTCGCGCCCGCCCAGAAGCGGACAGTATCGATCGCCGTGGCATCGGGATGATACTCGCCCTTGACGTTGATCTTGGTCTGGTGGCCGTCGATCCGGGTCTGGTGGTCGGCGCCGTCGATGCCGGGGATGTGGTAGAGCGAATCGTTCTCGGTGATCGACGCGCCGATATAGCCGCCCTGGAAGAAGTAGGAGCCACCGATCGAGGCGCCGTCCGACCGCGTCGCGGAGTTCGGCTGGCGGCCGTTCACGGGACGCGACTGATCGTTGAGATAGGGATAGCTCGGGATGCTGTAGTCCGAGGTGGTGCGGCCATAGGCGTCGGCATGGAAGGCGAAATTGCCGCCGCCGGTGTCGAGCAGCACGCCGCTTTCGACGCCGCGATCGACCGAAGAGAACGCCGTGCGCGTCTCGGCGGTGACGCAGGGCGACGTTTCCGTCGTGGCAAGCGGCGCCTTGGTCGGCAGGCCGTAAGTCTGGAACGACGGCGCGCAACTCGGCAGCGCATCCGGAATCCGGTTGTTGGTGGCGCTGACGACGCCGCCGATCGAGGTCGAGCCGTAGCGCAGCGCGGCCGGCCCGCGCACCACCTCGACCTGGTTGGTCGCGAGCGGATCGATCGGAACGAAATGATCCTCGCCGAGATCGGAGGCGCCGCCCGCATTGGTGCCGTTCTCGACGATGCCGACGCGGTTGACGTCGAGACCCCGGATGATCGGCCGGCTGGAGGCGCCGGGCGCGAAGCTCGAGCCGGTGATGCCGGGCTTCGAGAACAGCAGATCGCCGAGCTGGCCGCCGCCCTCGCGGCGGATCTCTTCGTTCGGCACCACGGTGACCGTCGCGAACTGATTGGTGACGATTGGGAGCACGCCCCGCTGGGGCGCGGCTGCCGCTGCTGTGGCCGCTGCCGGTGCCGCTTCCGCCGTACGTTGCGGGCTGCGCACGCGCGCGGTTCGCGTGGTGTGGACCGGGCTGCGGGTCGGCACCACCGCTCTGCGCACGATGGGGCTCGGCGCCGTCACGGTGACGGACGGGATTTCGGTCGACGATTTGTCCTGTGCCGGCTGTTGTGCAGGCGCTTGTGAAGGTGCTTGTCCAGCCGTTTGGGCCAGTGCGGATGTGGCGGCGGCGCCAAGCAGGAGCAGGCTCGCTCCGGCGAGACGCTGCGCGCGTCGCAATTCAAATAACATGGTCCTGATTCCAGTCAGGCGCCGTCCGGACGATGCTTTGCTGATCGGAGGCGGCCTGCCGTCGCAGCGCGACGGAATTCGACTACAGCTTCTCCTGGGCACTCGCCGACATGCGACGCGCCCGGGCGTGATCAAGTGATGGCTGGAGTCAGGACGCGGGAGGGGCGCGGGGCTGGAATGCCCAGCCTGCCGATTTTAGATGGATGAACTCGGCATCTGTCGTGAGGTGGAGCAGCTCGATCGCCTGCGGCAGCAGCAGGAGAGGCGGCGTCGCCGATACGACGGTGCCGGCCATCGCGACCAAGGCGCAGATCGCGCAATTGTCGTCGCCCGGTTGCTCGCGGTCGGGGCTTGCAGGGGACTGCTTCTGGACCGCGGCGCGGTCGGTCGAAGCGAAGGCCTCGCTGCTGTCCGTCTGCTGGAGCGAGGATTGGGCGAGGGGCGTCGCCTGCGCGAACCAATGGCTATGGCCGAACGTCAGCGCCAGCTGCACCAGCATCGCGAACAACGCGAGCCGGGCGCCGTGCCTGTTATTCGACCGGAACCACTTCATCTGAAAACGCCACCCCGCATCGCGAGGGATCATCCCCTGATCCCGCGATGTTATATTGTAACATCGCGCGATCAGTCAGTGGATGTCAACGGTGGTCAGGCGATCTCGCGCGCGTGGTCGAGCGATGTGTCGTTCGGGCAACTGGCGCTAATGAGACTCGACTAGCGCGCCGACGGAGGTGCGTTCCCTCCCCCCTTGCGGGGGAGGGCTAGGGAGAGGGGTAGCCCAGGAAAAGGTGCCGGTGACGAGGCGCGGGGGTGCGTGACCGAAAGAGTCCCCGTGTGGCACCCCCTTCCCTGACCCTCCCCCGCAAAGGGGGAGGGAACGGGAAAGACCACTGCTGTCCCCTGTACCCGATGGGACTTCATCTCATCGGGCCTCACCGCCCTTCGCGCATCCACGTCGCCGCGAACGCCCCAAGCAGCAGCAGCAGGCCGATCAAACCAGCGAAGATCGGCAGCACGCCGACGCCTTTCACCACGCTGGCGTCGCGCATCCGCACGCCCATCCAGCCGTCGCCGGCGAAGGTGCTCACCGATCGCACCGGCACGATGCGTGGCAGCTCGACGTTTGCGCCGTCGACCACGCGCACGGCATTGCCGCCGGTCGCCTGCGTCAGCGGCTTCAAGGTGTCGGTGGTGGAGGTGACTTCCGAAAATTCCTTCGGATTGGTCGGGCCGACATTGATCAGCGCCTTCAGCGTGCCGTCGGTGGCAGTCCACAGGCCGAGCTCGCTGGCCGGCAGGCTGGCGCGCCACTCGCCGGGATCGCCGGCGCTGAGCGTCAGATCGTGCGACACGCCTGACGGCGAGGTCACGCTCACCGGCTGCACGCTGTCCGCCATGGTCTGGCGCACCACCACGAGATCCTTGCCCTGCACCTGGAGACGCAGCGCCTCTTCATCGAGATCAGGCTGCTTCATCAACCAGTGCGACATCCGCCTGAGCAAATCGAGATGCGGGCCCCCGCCTTCATAACCGCGGGCCCACAGCCAGATATGGTCGGACAACAGCAGCGCGACGCGACCCTCGCCGAACCGCGACAGGAACAGCAGCGGCTTGCCGTCGAGCCCCGTCATCACGGGCGGGTTGACGGAATTGCGGGTATCGACGGTGCGGAAGAACCGGCTCCAGTGCGGCGGCTCGCTCGCCGAGCCTTCCAGCCCGCGCGTCACGGGGTGGCGCTTGCCGACGTCGGACAGATGCGCATAGAACGGTTTTTCGCTGACGCCCACGGGTTCGGCGGGCAGCACCGAATCCAGCGGCGTGCGCCAGATGCTGGTGTTGGAGGCATAGTCCGGGCCGGCCGAGACCAGCACCGCGCCGCCGGCGCGCACATAGCGCGCGATATTGTCGAAATAGGCGATCGGCAGCACGCCCTGGCGGGCATAGCGGTCGAAGATGATCAGCTGGAATTCGTTGATCTTCTGCTGGAACAGCTCGCGGGTGGGAAACGCGATCAGCGACAATTCGTTGATCGGCGTGCCGTCCTGCTTCTCCGGCGGACGCAGAATGGTGAAGTGCACGAGATCGACGCTGGCATCGGACTTGAGCAGGTTGCGCCAGGTGCGCTCGCCGGAATGCGGCTCGCCCGAGACCAGCAGCACGCGCAGCTTGTCGCGCACGCCGTCGATGGCAACGACGGCGCGATTGTTGACCGGCGTCAGCTCGCGCTCGAGCGGGGAAGCCTCGATCTCGACGATGTTCGGGCCGGCATGCTTGATGTCGACGTCGACGCTGGCGGTCTGGCCGCTCGATAGCGTGCGTTCGTTGATCGGCTCGCCGTCGCGGCGCACGGTGACCTTGGCGCGCTCGCCGGTGACGCCCTGGTCGTCGAGGCGGAACGTGATGGTCTGGCTCTGCCCGACGATGCCGAAGCGCGGCGCCGCCGTGATCGCGATGCGGCGGTCGCGCTCGTCCTTCTGCCCGGTGATCAGCGCGTGCACCGGCGCCTGGAAACCGAGCGCGGCGGCATTGGCGGGAATGTCGTGGACGCGGCCGTCGGTGATCAGGAACGCGCCGGCGACGCGGTCGACGGGCACGTCCGCCAACGCCGAGGCGAGTGCGCCGAACAGTTTTGTGCCGTCGGTCTCGCCGTCGGCCTGTGCGGCGTCGACGACGCGAACCTCGAGGCCCTTGATCTTCTTCAAGCCGTCGACCAGCGCTTCCTGCGCCTTCGCGGCTTCCTCGGTGCGCTTGCCGAAATTCTGGCTCGGGCTCTTGTCGACGACCACGGCCGCGACCGAGGTGAGAGGATCGCGGTCCTCGCGGGTGAAGGAGGGATTGGCGAGCGCCAGCAGGAACAGCACCAGCGCCGCGACGCGCACGGCCGCGCCGCGCGCCCGCGCCACCAGCAGCACGATCGCGATGACGACGATCGCGGCGAGCGCGATCCACAGCACGATCGCGGGAACAAGCGGCGTGAACGCGATGCCGTAATTCATCAGACAGGCCTATCAACGTCATCCCGGGGCGATGCGAAGCATCGAGCCCGGAATCTCGAGATTCCGGCTCTGGTCCTTCGGACCATCCCGGAATGACGGGAAGTGTGGTTCAACCTCGTGACGTGCATCTCTATTGTCCCAACCGTTCGATCAGGGCCGGTGCGTGCACCTGGTCGGCCTTGTAGTTGCCGGTCAGCGTGTACATGACGATGTTGGCGCCGGCGCGATAGGCGAATTCGCGCTGGCGGTTGTCGCCGCCGGTCACCGGCAGCATGTACTGGCCGTCGGGTCGCACGGCCCAGGCGCCGGCGAGGTCGTTGGAGGTGATGATGATCGGCGAGACGCCGTCGCCGCCCCGCGCCGGCCGCTGCGCGCTGTCCTCGTCGTCCTCGCGCGGCAGGCTCTCGACCCAGGTCTGGCCCGAGTTGAAGCGGCCGGGGAAGTCGCGCAGCAGATAGAAGGTCTTGGTCAGCACGTGCTCGCGCGGCACCGGCTCGAGCTCGGGCACGTCGAGCGAGGACAGGATCTCGCGCAGCGTCCGCATGCCCGGCGTCTGCGAGGCGCCGTTGTCGCCGGGCGCCGCCTCGATCGCGTCGCGGGTGTCGAACAGCACGGTGCCGCCCTGCTTCATATAGGCGTCGATCTTGTTGATGGCGTCCTGCGGCGGCTTGGGCGCGCCGGGTACGATCGGCCAGTAGATCAGCGGGAAGAAGGCGAGTTCGTCGCGCGCGGGATCGATGCCGACGGGATCGCCGGCCTCGAGCGCGGTGCGCTGCGCCAGGAACAGCGTCAGTCCTGACAGCCCGGCCTTGACGATGGAATCGACGTCGGCATTGCCGGTCACGACATAGGCGAGGCGGGTCTGCGACACCGCCTTCATCGCGAACTCGTCGGATGCGCTGTCGGCGTAGGACGGCGTGGGCGAGAGCGACACGAGGCCCGCAAGCGCCAATCCGAAGACGATCATGGCGGTCGCGGCGCGGCGGCGCAGCAGCGCGGCGAGGCCGCCGCCAAGCAGCGCGACGATGAGGGCGTCGACCAGGAACAGCGCCAGGGCCGTCGACAGCAGCCAGCCGCGCAGATCCCGCGGCTCGGCATTGGTGTAAGTGGCGTGCCGGGCGCGCAGGCTCGATGTGTTCAGGGCTGCGATGCGGTCGGCGCTAGCTAGCGTGTTCACGGCGAGCGGTCCTTCTGCCGGACCATAGAAGCCGGGCGGGTGATCAGGCGTGGCGCGGTCGCGGTAATCCGCGGGCAGCGGCTTGGCGGTCGCCGGCGGCGGGCCGAAGGCGCCAAAGCCGTCGAGGATGTGCAGCGGCGCCACCGTCTCGGTGGTCGCCTCGCTGGCAACGCCGGCGCCGGGCTTGGCGGTGTAGCCGGACATGTCGACCACCCGGCGCAGCATCTCGACGAAGATGCCGGACATCGGCAGATCCGACCAGCGCATGTCGGCGCTGACATGGAACAGGCTGACGATGCCCTTGCCGCGATGTTCGCCGGTGACGAGCGGCGTGCCGTCTTCGAGCGAAGCCCAGCTCTTGGTGGCGAGCACGGCGTCGGGCTCGGCGAGCACTTGGCGATTCACGGTGACGTCCTTGGGAACCACGACGCCGGCAAACGGGCCGTCGGCGGCGAACGAGGCGAGGTGCTGCGGCTTCTCCCAGGTCAGGCTGCCGCCGAGCGTGCGGCCGCCCTTGCGCAGCTTGACCGGCACCAGATCGTCCTCGGCCTGCGCGAGGCGGGGACCTGCGAACCGCACCAGCACGCCGCCCTGGTCGATCCAGGCATTGAGGCGCTCGCGGATCTCGGGGGCGATGGTGCCGACATCGGCGAGGATGATCATCGGCAGCTTCTGGTCCAGGAACTGCGTGATGCCCTGCTGCGGCGAACCCTTGTCGGCGAGCCGGACGTCGGCGAACGGCGCCAGCGCGCGGGTGAGATAGAAGGTCGGCGCCAGCAGCGGCTGCGCGGTCTCGCTGGTCGAGCCGGAGACGATGCCGATGGCGCGGCGGCGCCAGCGCTTGTCGAGCAGCTGCACCGCGCCGGCCGAGCGCTCGCCCGAGATCTCGAGCCGGGTGATGTCGTTGCGCAGCTCGACCGGCAGGTCGAACGCGGCGTCGGTCTCCTTGTCCTGCGGGCCGAAGGAGAAGCGCGCCTCGCCGATCGGCGAGGCCTTCTGGTCGAGCGCGCGCACGGTGCCGACTGCAATGCCGCTATCGGTGCGCAGCACCTTCACCGTCATCTTGGCGGCGGCGTTCTCGGCTGCGACCAGCGCCAGCGGGGAGGAGGTACCGCCTTCGAAGATGGTCAGGCTGCGGTCGCCGAGGGTCTTGCCGAGGCCGGCGACGAACTCCTCGCCGCGGCCGGTGTCGACGCCATCCGACAGCCAGGCGATCTCGCAGTCGCCGGTGGCCTTCAGGAAGCGATCGACC
>Ga0209233_1001231_pt1 | contig 10281 bp, 10 predicted proteins | sample AraplaCL_Cvi_mCL_FD_184269 | JGI IMG/M metagenome (GOLD analysis project Ga0209233, IMG submission 184269) | Arabidopsis root microbial communities from the University of North Carolina, USA - plate scrape CL_Cvi_mCL (SPAdes) (version 2) | ecosystem: Host-associated > Plants > Roots > Endosphere... | reverse complement strand
AGCGTCGTTCGCGACGGCAGCGTGTATTTTCAGAAAGCCGACGAAGCCACCGGCGAGTTTCATCTCTGGCGATCGCAATACCAGGCCGGCGAATACCTCGCGCCTACGCGCGTCGTGTTGGGCGAAGGCGGCACGCACGAACTCGATCCGGCCGTTGCGCCGGACGAGTCCTTCATCGTGTTCGATTCCAACCTCGCCGCGAAGGGCAGCCCCGACCGGCTATTCATCGCATTTCGGCAGGCCGACCATTGGGGCCCGCCGATCGATCTGAGCGATCTCGTCGGCAGCAAGAACAATCCTTGGGGCGCGCATCTGGGTCCCGACGGACGCAGCCTGTATTTCACCTCGGACCGGCGCAGCAAAGTGAGCTGGCCGCGCACGCCGCAGCAGATGCAAGACGACCTGGTGCGCTGGCAAAGCTGGGACAATGGGGCCGACAACATTTGGTATGTCTCGCTTGCGCCCGTGCTCGATGCTCATCCGGCGAAGTGATCCTTCGCTGCGAATAAGACCCGCGCCATCAAAATCAGAACCCGTATGATCAGACGTCTCAAAATTGCGCAACAACGTCAGCTTCTCGCGTCATTTCTGGTTTTGTCGGCGCCCTGGGTGGCCGCGCAGGTGATTTCCCCCGCTCCGGAAATTTTTGCGCCCGGCGTCATATCGACGGCAGCGCATGAAGCTGCGCCTGCTTTCACGCGCGATGGCAACACGGTGTACTTTCAGCGCAGCAGCGCGGTGCAGTCGACGATATTAGTTTCGCATCGCGTGAATGAAGGCTGGTCGCAACCGGAAATTGCGCCTTTCTCCGGGCAATGGAACGACATGGAACCGACCATGGCGCCCGACGGCAATTCCCTCGTGTTCATCTCCGATCGCCCGATACAGAGCGGCGGAAAGGCGATCAAATCATTCTTTCTAGACAATGAGCACATCGGCGGCAATCTGTGGAGAGTTCGACGCACCGATTCCGGCTGGAGCCCACCGGAGCATCTATCAGCCGTCGTGAATTTCAATACCACGATCTTTGCGCCGAGCGTGGTCGCCGACGGCAGTCTCTACTTCATGTCCTGGAATACGCAAACAAAGCACTTCCAACTCTATCGTTCGCAATATCGCGACGGCGTGTTCTCCGCACCGGTGCCTCCGTCGTTCAGCGACGGCCAGTACTCCGACGTCGATCCCGCCGTCGCCCCGGATGAATCCTTCATGGTGTTTGGCTCCGGACGCGTTCCCAAACGCAGCATGGATCTGTTTATCGTCTTCAAACACAACGGCGCCTGGGGCGAACCCCTGTGGATGGGCGACATGGTCAACAGCCCTGGCTCCGATGCCGAACCTCGATTGAGCCCCGATCTGAAAACGCTGTATTTCAGCAGCGAACGCACCCTGCCTATCACTTTTCCCCGCAGCCCGGAGCAGGCCAAAGCCGATCTCGCCCGGTTGCAAAGTTGGGATAACGGCAACTACAACATTTGGACGGTGCCGCTCAAACCCTGGATGGATGCGCATGCCGGGGCGGAGTCGAGCAACACTCGCGCCCCGAAGAATTGATGCTTCACGCCGTCCAACCTCGCCTGCGCCACCGGGACTCGTTCTCTATCCGGACGCTCCCCGGCTTTCATCGCTGATGCCCGTTTTCGTCGGATGAGTGCAGCACCTCCTCGCGGCGAAACAAAATCGATTGACGCGCGTTCGCCGCGAAATCAATAAAGACCCGGAAGCCGTCCCCATAAATCGCATGCTCGGCGAGCTGATCGCGCGCAAGCGTAAGCGCAGGTTGTTGGCAGAGGGCACACTGCGATATCTTTACGTATTGCATCCGAGAATGAATGTGTGACATTTGAATCAGATGACTGTTCTCGTTCCGCCCAACCCGACGACGCCCTACGCGACGATCTTGGCTCATCGCCAAGCCCTCAGCACGCTCCCTACCGCGGAGTTGATCGCTGCCTATAAGCGCTACGGCGCAGTCTTACTTCGCGGGTTTGAGGTTGATCTTAGTCAATTCCGCGATCTCACCCAGAGCCTATGTTTTGGATCGGTTTTCAACGAGAGTCCCGGTCGTTTAGTAATTGACCGAGAGCAAAATATCCAAACCGTCAATCTCGGCTACGAACCGTTTCCACTGCATCCCGAACTTTCACGCGAACCCTGGAAACCAGATATATGTTTCTTCTGGTGCATAAAAGCGCCAACAAGAGGGGGAGAAACCACCGTATGTGATGGCGTCGAAATCGTGCGGCGCCTTCCCCCAGCCGTCAGGAATGCGTTTAGCAAAAGGCAGCTTCGCTATCAGCAGGTTGCTACGGCGGCCGAGTGCGCATTTTGGTTGGGGTCGCGCGAGCCGGATGCCGCAGCCATTGCGAATCCTCCCGCGCACTGTCCTTACTCGTTTGAGCGCAATAACGGAGAAATCCATCGATATTTTCTGAGGCCTGCTTTGCACAAGCCGATGTTCAGCGACGAGCCGGCATTTGGAAATTTCTTGTTTTTTGGACGCTACTTCAATCGCCAGCGAATTTTCCCAACCTTCGAAAACGGGGAATCCGTTCCCGACGATCTGCTTGATGAGGTGAAGGCCGTAAGCGATCAAGCGGAAAGTCCCGTGGCGTGGCAACCTAGGGACATCATGATTTTGGATAACACGCGTTTCATGCATGGACGTCGCGCCATCCTCGATCTGAATGAACGCCACATTGCGACTTATTTCGGATACGTGCATTTCGCCGTGGTCGAGAATCGCGAGCGCTCCTTTCCGTGGCGCGTTACTGCCTTCAAGCCTCCTGTATTCGCTTAGCCCCCGCTGGTGATACGCCAGGGAATCGAAAGACGAAGGCAAATCCGCACCTGGGATCGCAGCGCGCTTTCTCATGTTGAATCCCGTGCGGAATGGTGATATCTGAACGTCGATGCCTCCCGTCGAAACGTTCGAACTCCTCCTCATTCTTCTCGCCGTCGTCGTCGCCCTGCATTGGGCGGCGCGACGTATCGGCCTGCCGCCGGCCACCGCGTTGCTCGTCGGCGGCGGCGCGCTGGCTTTTGTGCCGAGCCTGCCGCCGCTGGCGCTCGATCCCGAGCTGACGCTGGTGCTGTTCCTTCCGCCGCTGTTGATGGACGGCGCGTATTTCACGGCGTTCGGTCGCTTTCGGCGGCATCTTCCGGGCATCCTCTCGCTCGCCGTTGGCGCCGTGGTGTTCACTACGTTCGCGGTGGGTGTCGTCACACATTGGCTCGTGCCGAATCTGCCGTGGGCCGCCTGCTTCGCGCTCGGCGCCATCGTGTCGCCGCCCGATGCGGTGTCGGCGCGTGCGGTGCTCGAAGGCGTGAAGCTGCCGCGGCGGCTGTCGGCGCTGGTCGAAGGAGAAAGCCTGCTCAACGATGCGACCGGCCTCGTGCTGTTCCGCTTCGCCGTGGCGGCGACGATGAGCGGGTTGTTCGATGCCGGCGCGGCGGTTTCGAATTTTCTCTTTCTTGCCCTGGGCGGAATCGCTGTCGGACTCGTCGTTTCCGCGACGTGGATATTCGTGGTCAAACGCCTCGGCGAGCAGACGCTGATCATCATGGCCAATACGCTGATGTGTTGGGCCGCGTATATCGCCGGCGAATCCGTCCATGTTTCCGGCGTGATCGCCACGGTCGTCGCCGGGCTGGTGCTCGGCTGGTACCAGCATGTGATCCTGCCGGCGCGCGTGCGGCTGCGCGGCGGCTCGTTCTGGCGCACGATGGTGTTCGTGCTCGAAGCGCTCGTCTTCATCCTCATCGGCTTCTCGTTGCGCGGCGTGCTTGATCGCGTCGGCGGGGTCGAAGCTATCGCAGCGACGATGACCCTTCCGATCCTCGGTGTGGTGCTGGCAATCGTGGCCGCGCGCTTCGTCTGGGTGTTCGGTGTCGACGGTCTGCTCGCCCTGCTCCGCGTTGCGGGACTGAAACGCGCGCGGCCGCTGGGCGTGCGGCAAGCAACGGTGCTGAGTTGGGCCGGCATGCGCGGCGTCGTGACGCTCGCGGTGGCGCTCACGTTGCCCGAGTCCATGCCGGGCAGAGACCTGATGCTGGTGACGGCATTCGCCGTGATCTTCGCCACCGTCGTGATTCAGGGGACGAGTCTGGGTTGGCTGATCCGCCGCACGCAGCCGGTGGACATGGACCCTCCGGCGAAAATGAGCCTCGCCGCATCGGAAGCCGCCATCGCCCGCGCACGGGCCGCAGCGGTGGAGGCGCATGCCTACGCGGAGGACGGAACGCTGATCCATCCGCAGTTGCTGGCCGAGTACCGCAGACGCCTCGAGATCACCGAGCGTTACGCATTGGACGCGGACAAGTTCATGTCGGGCATCCAAACGCATTTCGACGTGGTGCTGATCAGCCTGGCCGCCGGGCGCGCGGAGCTGATTCGCATCCATCGCGCCGGGCTGATCGAAGACGAAGTTCTGCACGAACTGGAGCGCGACCTGGATGTCGAGGAGATGGGCGTCATTCTGCAGCGTGGGGAGTAGGTCCAGACGATGTGAACACAGGAAATTTTCAGAGCGTGCCGAAAACGAAAACGGACTCTCTGGCAATCCCTGAGCAAGTTTTGTTGCTGTCACCCCGGCGAATGCCGAGGCCCATTTGCCTTTTGTTCCGATGAAGAAAGATCAAAATGGATTCCGGCTTGCGCCGGAATGACGAGCTTAATTCAACCTTCCCTACGCGAACTCGTCATGGGGTCCTCGGCAGCATTCCGATCGTGCGCAACCACGTTTCGGCGAGTTCTGGCCAATGCGTAATCGGCTGATCGGTGCGGCGCAGGCCGAACGCATGGCCGCCGTGTGCGTAGACGTGCATCTCCACCGGCACTTCGGCCTTCAACAGTGCCAGATAGTAAGTCGCCGATTCGTGGATGTTGTCGACGGGATCGTCCTGCGCCTGCAGGATGAAGGTCGGCGGCGCGTCTTTGCTGACATGAAGGCCGTTTGCCGGTTTCTCATAATGGTTGTCCTCGTAATCCCAAATGTGGCCGGGATAGAGCACGACCGCGAAATCCGGACGGCTGCTCTGCTTGTCGGCGGCATCGACCGGCGTATAGCTGCGCTTGGCCTCGTTGCTGACCCAGGCGACGAGGTGGCCGCCGGCGGAGAATCCGAGCACGCCGATCTTGTGCGGATCGATACCCCACTCGCTGCCACGCTCGCGCAGCAGACCGATCGCGCGTTGCGCGTCCTGCAGCGCCATCGGCACGCGCGGCATCTTCAAGCCATACGGTCCCCCGCCGGGCACGCGATATTTGAGCACCACGCAGGTGACGCCTTTCGTCGTGATCCAATCGCAGACTTCAGTGCCTTCGAGATCGATCGCGAGAATCCGATAGCCGCCGCCCGGAAATACGACGACGGCGGCGCCCGTATTTACGCCTTTGGCGGGAAACACCGTCATCGTCGGGCCCACGACGTTCTCGATGCGAGTCCACGGGCGACCGGCAACCGGCGACGTCGATGCTCTGTAGCTTTCCTCGCCCGTTGTCTCGGGGCGCGCGATGGCCGCTTTCTCGGGCCACAGGGGAATCTGTTCGATGCCCGCAGGCGGCGACCATCTATTGGCCCAGCCGGTTTGTGCCATCAACATCGCCAGCGCCGCGGCGCCGCGGAAAAATCCGTCAATTCGTTTCAAGCTATCCCCTCCCATGTGCTCGACTCGTTCCCGCCATCCTGCAGCATCTTCTTGCGATATCCGGTCCGAATCGGGTGCGAGCGATGGAAAATTTCGGGCGATGGCCCAGCGCATTTCCACTTGCATCCCCCCACGTCTGCCCGCATACACTGGCGTCCGCGGCAGCAACGCGCCGCCACCCGCATTCCACCCGATTCAACGATACGATTCATGACGACAGCCAACGACTTCCTGCATCGCTTCCAACTCGAACACGCCGGCGTGCGCGGGGCGATTGTGCGCCTCGACGACGCATGGAGGCAGATCCGCGCCAACGACGATTACACCGGCCCACTCATCGACCTGCTCGGCCAGACCGTCGCGGCAAGCGCGCTGTTCACGAGCCCAATCAAATTCCAGGGACGTCTGTCGATCCACCTGCGCGACAGCGGCGCACTGCGTCTGCTGTTCGCCGACTGCACGCATGACGGGCAGGTGCGCGGCATCGCGCGCTGGGAAGGCGCGCCGCCGAAGACTAATGTGGTGCTCGAGCCCGGCGCGCGCTTGGCAATCACAATCGAAAACGCGGTGACCGATTCGCGCTACCAGGGCCTGGTGCCGGTCGAGCACGGCGATCTCGCGAGCGCGTTCGAAGGCTATTTCCAGCGTTCGGAACAGTTGCCGACACGGCTCGTGCTCGCGGCAACGGCAGAGCGCTGCGGCGGGCTGATGCTGCAGCAGGTCGCCACGGCCGGCGGGGCGCCGCTCGGGGACGCCGACGGCTGGAACCGCGCAGAACACCTGCTCGCGACGCTGACAGCGGACGAGTTGCTCGGCCTGCCGCCGGAAGAAGTGCTGCTGCGCCTGTTCCACGAGGAAGGCGTGCGCCTGCAGCCCGCGCAGCCGCTCGCGTTCGGCTGCACCTGCTCGCGCGAGCGCGTCGGCGGAATGCTGCGCTCGCTCGGCCGCGAGGAAAACGACGCCGTGCTCGCCGAACAAGGCTCGATCCAGATCACCTGCGAGTTCTGCAATCGGCAGTATGTGTTCGATGAAGCCGATGTTGCCGCGGTGTTCGCCGATGAGCCGCCGGCGCAAGCGGTTCGGACGCGGCACTGAGCCGGCGAAATTACGGCCGCCAGTTCGCGTTGCGCTCCCAAAATTCGACAGCGCACCGATACGCCTCGCGATCGAGCGGCACGCCCGAGCCGCCCTCCTCCACACCGAGCGCATTGCGCATCATCGTGATCGGCGCCATCGGGATTTCCTCCGGCTCCGCGGTGTAGAGGCATCCGACGATGCCCCAGTCGGCGTCGATCGGTGCGCCCTCCTTCGCCAACTGCTCGCGGCTATAAAGAATCACGACGAGATAGTTCGCCACCGGCGCTTCGACGCCCTCGAACCAGCGCACGAGCACCGGCAGTTCGTCTTTCGTGCGCGCCTCGTAAGCCGAGCGCAGAAGATGGCGGTTGTCATCGGTGATCGGCACGGTGAGGCAACGCGTCGAGGTCCAATTGGGATGCACGTGCAGCTTGCAGAACGGCGCGTAGCCGTCGAGTACCTTCAACGGCGCTTCGTCGTTGAGGCGGCGTTCGAATTCTTCCGCCGTGCAGTCCTGGATGGTGTTGCGGCGCGATTCTTTCGGAAACAACCGCGTGCGGGCGAATGGGGTCAGGACAATGGACATAGGGGAATTTCTGCGGGGAAGACTAGGGTGTCGGGATGATAATATCGCTTCATCGCGACAAAGAGATATATACTTGACCCTCAGGACAATTCAGTACCCCGAACGATGACGCCGATCAGCTTTGAATTCTTCCCGCCGAAGACCGACGAACAGCGCGCGACGCTGGAAGCGGCGCTGCCGAAACTCAAGGCGCTCAAGCCCGAGTACGTGAGCTGCACGTTCGGCGCCGGCGGCTCGACGCTGAGCTACACGCCGGAAACCGTGCGCCATCTGCGTGAGGAACACGGCCTCGACGCGGCGCCGCACCTGTCCTGCGTCGGCGGCACGCGCGCGGAGATCGGCAAGCTCGTCGAGTCCTACAAAGCGATGGGCTGCAAGCGCATCGTCGCACTGCGCGGCGATTTGCCGTCGGGCATGGCGAGCTATGGCGAATTCCACTACGCGAGCGATCTGGTCGAGTACATTCGCCGCGAGCATGACGGCTTTTTCCATATTGAAGTCGCCGCGTACCCGGAAATGCATCCGCAGTCGGCCGACGCGCCCAGCGATCTGGCCAACTTCAAGCGCAAGGTCGATGCGGGCGCGAACGGCGCGATCACACAGTACTTTTTCAACCCCGATGCGTATTTCCGCTTCGTCGACGATGCGCGCAAGGCGGGGATCACGGTGCCGATCACGCCGGGCATCATGCCGATCACGCAGTACTCGCAGTTGAAGCGTTTCTCGGACATGTGCGGTGCGGAAATTCCGCGCTGGATCGCCAAGCGCCTGGAAGCGTTCCGCGACGACGCCGATTCGATCCGTGAATTCGGCGCCGACGTGGTTGCCGAGCTGTGCGGAAAACTGATCGCCGGCGGCGTGCCTGGGATACACTTCTATACTCTGAACCGGGCCAAGGCTACGCTTGCGATCTGCGAGCGCATCGGATTGGGGTAACAACATGATCGATCAACTTTCCGCCGCCGATTTCGAAACGTTGCCGGGGCACCGCCTGGCCATGGTGCACGGCGACAAGCGCATCGACTTCGAAGTGGCGGCAGTGCGTGCGTTGCCGGCGCGCTCACAACGACCCGCGCCGCCGTTCGCCCTGCTCCTGCGCGACAAAGGTGCGCGCACCGCGCTGCCCCAGGGCACATTCCGCTACGAGCATCCCGTGCACGGCGCGCTGGACCTGTTCACCGTGCCGATCGGCCCGGACGGACAGGGTATGTGCTACGAGATTATTTTCAACTGACGCAATCCGCGCCCGTCACCTCTGCGGTGACGTACCTATCGTCGACGCGGAAGATGCCCCCGGTAACGGGCGACCCAGAAAATCGTACACGCCGCGCTGCTCGATCAGATCAAACCCAAGCCTGCGGTATAAATGCTGCGCGGGATTGTCGGGCTCGACGTGCAGGGTCACGCTGCGGCATTCCGCATCGGCCACGCCGAGCAGCGCGCGCATCAGGCGCGTGCCGATGCCGGCATTGCGGCGTGCCTCGATCAGGGCGATGTCCATTACCCGGATTTCGTGCGCGAAGCGGCACAGATAGAAGCGACCGATCGGCACGCCGGCCTGCTCGACGACGAGAAATTCCGCGCCGGGATAGTGCTCGCGATAGTGGCTGCCCTGGAGAGCGAACTGCGCATCGGTGAACTCGCGCTTGCGCTGCTCGCTCCAGTCGATTAGCGCGAGTTCCGGCGCGCGCACGCTCGCGTAGAGGCCGCGCAGGAAATCCAGATCGTCATCGCGCTCGAAATGCAGGCCGATGTCCGGGCAGGCACGTTGCAGCGCGGCGGCCAGCGACGCGCCGTTCGCCGCGCCGGAGCCGACGGTCAAACGCTTTCCACCACGCTGAAGGCGAGGTGGTTCGGCACGATACCGAACACGCCGGCCAGGGGCCGCGCAAGCTCGCCGGTAAAAGTATACTTAGCAGGCAGCACGACATCGTCGGCGATCAGTGCGTAAAGCCCGGGCCGCAGACGCGGCATGCGAAATTCGCCGACCTGGGCCGACTGCCCTTCGGCCTGGGTCAGACTCACGCGAAAGCCCGCGAACGCCCCCGCAACCGCATCGAAACCGACCGCCTTGCTGTTCGCCAGATTCGGTGCGGCGAAATAGCGATACAGATCGTGAGCTGCTCCGCCGCTGTCGCCGAACAAGCATTGCACGAGCGCCATTTCCGGACCGAACAGCGACGTCGGTACGAAGCCGTGCAAGGTGATGCGCGTCAAGTCGGGGCCGTCTTCCCGCCCGGCGTTTTCCCAGGCTTTGTCGCGCAATTGCGCGTCGGCCGTGCTGCCATCGCTGCCTTGCAGACGCAACAGCGCGAATCGCAACGGACGGTTTGTGGACGTTTTCGCATGCGCGATGACGCCGCCCCCCATGCACGCGCCCGCGCCGAGCACGAGCAAAGGAGCGGTCAAGAAACGTCGTCGACTGATCGGCATGAAAAAACTTTCCCCTGTGAAAATTTCAAACTTACGTGCGCGGCGGGTATACGCCCTGCAAAGCGATACAGAAATTCAAAGTCAGATACGGCTGCATATTGTTGTGCGGCTGGTCGCCGCCGGCCGGCGCGAGTGCGTTGCCGCTGAATTGCGACAGCGGCGGAGCCGGCGTGCCGGCCACGTACGGTGTGGCGCCGGTGACACGCGCAAGCGCATTGCCGGCCGGTGAGGGCTTGCTGGAGTTCACTGTCGAACTCATCAGGCTGTGCGAATGCGACGGGATTTCGGACTCGAGCAGCGTCACCGTATCGGAGCCGCCGGTCTCGCCGAGATCGTGCAGCGACAGGCCCGGTCCCTGCCCGGGATGCATAGGCGCATTGCCTTGCATGTCCGGCAGAGCGAAATTCGACTTGCCATCGCCGCCGTAGGTGGTGCCGAGTAGCGAGAACAGCGCGGTATTCTGCGACAGTGGCAGAATCTGGCCGTCGCAGAACGCCCAGCCCTTGGGCGCGAAATTGAACGGGAAGATTCTGATT
>Ga0209233_1001230_pt1 | contig 10296 bp, 6 predicted proteins | sample AraplaCL_Cvi_mCL_FD_184269 | JGI IMG/M metagenome (GOLD analysis project Ga0209233, IMG submission 184269) | Arabidopsis root microbial communities from the University of North Carolina, USA - plate scrape CL_Cvi_mCL (SPAdes) (version 2) | ecosystem: Host-associated > Plants > Roots > Endosphere ... | reverse complement strand
ACCTGGACGACCCAACACTGGAAGCGATGCCCGTAGTTCCCATGGACGTATCGCGTCCGCTACAACCCATGCCCAGCGGCGATGAGCTTGTCACTCGCGCGTTGTCCTCACGCTTGGAGATGGAAGAACAAAACCTGGATCTAAGCAACCGCCAGATCAGTCGCAAGGCCGCCAACAACGCTCTGTTGCCCACCGTCGCACTCACAGGATACTGGGCAGGTACAGGCCTTGCAGGCGTAAACAATCCGCTTGCCGGGGTTACTTCCGCTGTTCCTTCGGATTACGGCGGCGCGCTACGCAACGCCTTCAACGGCAGCGCACCAGATTACTACGTGGGTGTCAACGTTAACATTCCTATCCGCAATCGCGTGAACAAGAGCGACCAATATCGCTCGGAGCTGGAATATCGTCAGGCGGAACTTCTGCTGCAGCAGTTGAAGAAGCAGATCCGTATCGAAGTCCGTAATGCTGAGTACGCCCTGCGACAAGCCGAAGCCCGTGTTGTCTCCGCAGACAAGGCCCGCGATCTTGCGCGCCGAACCTTTGACATCATGCAGCAGGAGCAAAGCTTTGGCGCAGGCAGCGCCGTGCAAACCCTTACAGCACGCAACGATCTTACGACGGCCGAGTCCGCTTACTTTGCAGCCGTGGATGCACGCGAGAAAGCACGTGTCGAACTGGAGCGAGCCAGCGGAATGACGCTGGAAAACAACGGCATCTCGATAGAATCAGCTAAGCAGGGACAGGCGCAGCTCTCAGCCACGGCGGCTCCGCAACCACCAACCCCCTAGCAGCATCGGAAACACCATTGGACACTGCATCGAACTCGTCGAATCACGCTGCTGCCCTGGCAACGCAGCAGCGACCTTGCCGTCTGTTACTGGCTGATGATCAACCGCACATTCTGGATGCGCTGGAACTTCTTCTAGAACCGGAAGGATATGTGCTGGAACGCGCGGGCACACCTGCGTTGCTGATGTCTGCGCTGTCCAGCGAAGACTTCGACGGCATCCTGATGGACCTGAACTACACCCGCGATACCACCAGCGGTGAGGAAGGTCTCGCGCTCATCGAACGTATTCGTGGACACCATGCGCATCTCCCCATCATTGTGATGACGGCGTGGGGAAATATCGACCTCGCAGTAAAAGCGATGCACAGCGGTGCCAGCGACTTCATTCAAAAGCCGTGGGACAACACGCGTCTGCTGACCGTACTCCGTACACAACTTGAACTCTACCGCATGCAGCGGTCTGCGGCTCTGTTGGAAGCAGAGAACAAGATGCTTCATGCAGAAGGCGCACCGGTCATGATTGCCACAGCGCCTTCCATGCAACGTGTGGTGGAACTGATCTCGCGTGTCGGCCCATCAGACGCCAACGTTCTTATCACGGGCGAACATGGCAGCGGCAAAGAAGTTGTTGCACAGGCGCTGCATCGCATCTCGCTCCGTTCACAACGCACCATGGTTGCCGTCAATACCGGCGCACTCTCTGAAGGCACCTTTGAAAGCGAACTCTTCGGCCACGTCAAAGGCGCATTTACAGATGCTCGTGCAGAACGCGTTGGCCGATTCGAACTCGCGCATGGCTCCACGCTCTTTCTGGATGAGATTGCAAATGTTCCATTGCGCCAGCAAGCCAAGTTGTTACGTGTACTAGAGACTGGAGAGTTTGAACGTCTCGGCTCTTCACGCACGCAAAAGGCAGACGTCCGCGTGATCTCTGCCACCAATGCCGACCTGCGTTCCGCTGCAGCCGCAGGCACCTTTCGCCCTGATCTTCTCTTCCGCCTGAATACGGTAGAAATCAGCCTGCCACCTTTGCGCGAGCGGCGTGAAGACATTCCTTTGCTGGCAGCGCATTTTCTTTCGCGCTATGCAGCGCAGTATCGCCGTCCTGTTCACGGCTTTGAACCCGCTGCGCTGGAACGCATGTTGCATTACGCATGGCCTGGCAACGTGCGCGAACTGGATCACACGCTGGAGCGCGCCGTCCTGATGGCCCGTTCTGAATACATCACTCTCTCAGACCTCGCCCTCCAGGCAGACGGTCCCACAACGGCAAACTCTCTGGATGAGATGGATCTTGAGGCAGTGGAAGCGCATTTAGTACGCAAAGCGCTCAATCGCTATCAAGGCAATGTGAGTGCTGCAGCAGAGGCTCTAGGACTAAGTCGTGGCGCTTTGTATCGCCGCATGGAAAAATATGGCCTTTAGCGGTAAGTTGCACATTGTGCAGTCCGCTGGAGTGACTCCATGAAAGAAGAAGAACGTTCCGAAGTCTTCCTGGACTCCGCGCCATGGAAGCCCGGACAGGACGACACAGAACCCTCGCGGAGCGTCAGCTACGAATTGCGCATGCGCCTGTGGCTCTCCGCGGTCGGCGCGATTCTTCTGGTGCTCTGTGGCACCTTGCTCCACACATGGGGTGTCGATAGCTTCACTATTTTCGTTGCACTTCTCACTCTAGGCATCCTTTGGCTCTTCCTTGCAGAGCGCGCCCTTCACCGCATCGTCACACCATTACAAACATTGACGAACGTCATCGCCGCCATTCGTAGCGAGGACTTTTCGTTTCGCGTGCGCGGAGCGCGTCGCGGTGATGCTGCTGGCGATCTCGCAATGGAAATCAACCTCCTTTCCGAGTCACTGCAAGCACAAAAACGTGACGCAACCGAAGCACGAGCACTGGTTGACCGCGTTCTCTCCACCATGGATGCGCCCGTACTTGCATTCGCAGAAGATGGCGTTTTGGCCATGGTCAATCGCGCAGCACGCACTGCACTTGGATTACAACTCACAGATTTGGGCTGCTCCGCAGAAGACCTACAAGTGGAATCGCTCCTCGAATTAGAGGACAGCACACTCATGCCTCAACCACCGCGTGGCCTTTCTGGCAGATGGATGCTGCGACGCAGCGCCTTCCGTTTACAAGGCCGCAGGCATTGGCTTGTCATGCTCACGGAAATCGGTTCAGCACTCCGCGAAGAAGAACGTCAGGCATGGCAACGACTCATCCGCGTCCTGGGCCATGAGATCAACAATTCACTCGCCCCAATCAAGTCCATCGCCGGGACTCTACAACTGCGTCTTACTCCTGAAACCGATGACGAAAGCAATACATCGCGCGATGCGCAGCTGCGCAAAGGCCTCGCCATCATCGAGTCCCGCGCAGACTCGTTGAATCGCTTCCTTCAGGGCTATCGCAAACTCTCCGCACTTCCAGCGTTGCAACGACAACCAGTTGCAATCCTCTCCTTCATGCAGCAGGTCACGGCACTCGATCATGGTGTCCCCGTGACCATCATCGATCCCGAAGATCGTGTTGCCTTGATAGACCCCGTTCTAATGGAACAGGCGATGATTAACCTTCTTAAGAATGCGGCAGAAGCCACACTAGAGCGTTCTGCCCAAGAAGGCACCGCTGTTCGTCCGATTGAAGTCATGTGGCGCGTGGCGGACAACCTGGTCATTGAGATCCGTGATTACGGCCTGGGCGTACTCAATGAATCGAACCTGTTCGTGCCCTTCTACACCACCAAGCCAGAAGGGAGCGGCATCGGCTTGCTACTGACGCAGCACGTCGTGGAAGCCCACAGTGGCACGGTGCAACTTGCAAACCATCCCTCTGGAGAAGGCTGCGTGGTCAGCATCACCGTTCCAGCGTGACTTCGTTCGCACCGCGAAGTAATTGCCACGGCCATGCCCTTCCCGCTATGCTTCAGGCGGACCTTAACCCTCACCTGACTTCGGAGGAGATCCAATGCGACGTCTCATCGCGGCACTTCTTTTCACCACCTTACTTTCTGCAAAAGCACAGCAGCCTGCGTATCAGAACACGTCGCTTTCGCCAGAGCAGCGCGCTGCAGACCTTGTAGGCCGCATGACGTTGGAGGAGAAAGCTGCGCAGATGGTCAATGGTGCCGCCGCTGTTCCTCGACTTAATGTTCCTGCGTACGACTATTGGAATGAAGCTCTACACGGCGTCGCCCGCTCCGGCTACGCGACGATGTTTCCGCAGGCCATTGGCATGGCCGCTACATGGGACGCGCCGCTGCTGAAGACCATTGGCGACGTCATCTCCACCGAAGCACGCGCCAAGAACAACGAAGCTCTACGACACAACAATCACGACATCTACTTCGGTCTCACATTCTGGTCGCCGAACATCAATATCTTTCGTGATCCCCGGTGGGGGCGTGGACAAGAGACGTATGGTGAAGACCCACATCTCACCGGCCAGCTTGGCATGAACTTCATCCGTGGGCTCCAGGGCAACGATCCCAAGTACTACAAGGTCATCGCAACGCCCAAGCACTTCGCCGTCCACTCCGGCCCAGAGAGCACTCGCCACAGATTCGACGTGCAGCCCTCTCCGCATGATCTGTGGGACACCTATCTTCCGCAGTTCCGCAACGCCATCGTTGACGCCAAAGCAGACTCCATCATGTGCGCATACAACCGCATTGACGGCGTTCCTGCCTGCGGTAGCAAGATGCTCCTGGTCGACATCCTGCGCGATGCCTGGAAGTTCCAGGGCTTTGTGACCTCTGACTGCGGAGCCATTGACGACTTCTTCCGCAGCTACGGTCATAAGACCGAACCGGACGAAGCTCACGCCAATGCCACCGCAATCCTCGCAGGCACCGACACCGATTGCGGCAGCAATTACAAGCGGCTGAGCGCCGCCGTCAATGCTGGCCTCCTCAAGGAGTCAGATGTAGACGTAAGTCTGCGCCGACTATTTGAGGCACGCATTCGCCTTGGACTCTTCGATCCACCCTCGATGGTTCCCTACGCGCAGATTCCCTTCAGTGCGGTGAACTCGCCTGCAAACGCTGCTGTGGCAAAACGCGCCGCGGAAGAATCTATGGTGCTGTTGAAGAATGATGGCATTCTGCCCCTGCATGTAGGCAAGTACAAGACGGTTGCCGTCATCGGTCCGAACGGCGCTGCTCTCTCCTCGCTGGAGGGCAACTACAACGGACAGCCGCATGACCCGGTAATGCCAGTGGATACTCTGCGTACCTCGCTGGCGGGGAGCCGCGTGCTGTATGCGCCGGGCGCGCCTTACGTAGAGGGCTTTGCCATGCCGGTGTCGCGTGCCATGCTGCATCCCGCTACAGGTTCGCAGGAACATGGCCTAAAGGCGGAGTACTTCTCCTCTGCCAGCTTTAGCGGCTCGCCCGTCATCACGCGCGTCGATCCAGAGCTGAACTTCGACTGGTCAGGCGTCAGCCCGTTGCGCGCTGCTCCCAATGGTCCCTTTGCTGTGCGGTGGAGTGGCACCATCAGTGCGCCCGCCGCGGGTACATATGAGTTCCTGGTGAAGACTGGGCGTTGCCGTGGCTGCGGTCCGGCACAGGGTTACACCGTCACGGTCGATGGCAAGCAGGTGACGGAGCTGAAGCGGCAGGCACCTGTCGCGCCCGGAGGACAGATCAACGGCACGACCGGACTGCCGGAGGTTGACCGTCCGAATCGTCCTGGTGCATTCCAGATCACCTTTGACGATGCCAAGCAGGAGCATGCGATCACGGTGGAGTTCTCACGCGATTCTGCATCCGCCGGTTCGGGCATTCGCCTGGAGTGGACACCGAAGGCTGAGACATTGCTGCCTGAAGCCATCGCCACGGCGAAGCAGGCGGACGTGGTGATCGCCATGCTTGGCCTGTCGCCCGACCTGGAAGGCGAGGAGATGCCGGTGAAGCTCCCGGGCTTTGTAGGCGGCGACCGCTCCGACATCAACCTGCCCGCATCACAGGATGAGTTGCTGAAGCAGATTGTTTCTACCGGCAAACCAACCATCGTGGTGCTGCTGAATGGTTCCGCGCTGGCCGTGAACTTCGCCGATGAGCATGCCAACGCCGTGCTGGAAGCGTGGTATCCAGGCGAGGCTGGTGCGCAGGCCATTGCCGATACGCTGCTGGGCAAAAACAATCCCAGCGGACGCTTGCCGGTGACCTTCTATAAAGCCGAAAGCGATCTGCCGGACTTCGACGACTACTCCATGAAGAACCGGACTTATCGGTACTTCTCGGGAACGCCGCTGTATGGCTTTGGTTATGGTCTTAGCTATACACGCTTTGCCTATTCCGGGTTGAAGCTGTCAACCGCGAAGCTGAAGGCAGGTGAACCGCTGACGGCTGAAGTGACGGTAAAGAACACCGGCAAAGTGGCCGGCGAGGAAGTGGCTCAGCTTTACCTTCTGCCGCCTGCGGATGGCAACGGTGGACTCTCGCCGAAGCAGCAACTCGAAGGCTTCCAGCGCGTTTTCCTGAAGCCGGATGAAGCAAAGAAAATCACCTTCACGCTTTCGCCGCGCCAGCTCTCCGAGGTAGATGCGCAGGGTGTGCGAGCGGTGCAGCCGGGTAGCTACTCCATTGCCGTTGGCGGTGCGCAGCCGAAGGACGCTCGCGCTGCTGCGGCAGCACAAACCGCAGCCTTCACCATTGATGGAACGCAGGAGATGCCACGCTAGCCAAGACGGGTCTCTATTGGAGTTACGAGGATAGTGGCTCAAACGACCAAAAGCCCGTCATTCTGAGCGCAGCGAAGAATCCCGACGAGGCTGATCTGCCACGGTCGCATGGAGCTTTTCTGTAAGAAACTCGAAGCTCTGTCCCATGGTGCCAATGCTTCGGGATTCTTCGTCGCGTTGCTCCTCAGAATGACGGTCTTCTACCGTACGAGCTTCGGTGGTTACTCAGAGGCAGGCCGGATCACGTTGTCGACCACGATGATGTCGATGGGGCCTTTGGCAGATTGCAGCCGGAGGCCAAGCTGCTCGCGGATGACGGTGAACAGGGTGGGATCATCGGATTCGGGTGAGGGATCAGTGGCCCAGCGGATTTGGAAATCGTACTTGCCGGTGAGGCCGGTGTGGTCTTCAATGGTGCGGCCTGCTTGTTTCTGGATGGCTTTCGCGAAGTCCGTCATGGAGACGTTGGCAACACGCATTTCAGTACGGCGGCCGCCGTTCATGCTGATGTTCATGCGGGTGCCGGGTTTGGTTTCCTTCAGGGCTGGGCCAATTTTGCCCGGCTTGTCAACGACTAGCCAGTAGACGGACCCTTCGTGCTGATCACGGTGAAAGCGGAAGCCGAACTGATCTTGCAATAACGAGAGGATCAGTTGCTGGAACTGTTCCGGGTTGGCGATCTCCGCATGGTCGGCGATCGTGGCCTGCATGTCAAAGAGTTCGCTTTCCGTCCACGCGGGTGCATTCATGATGGCGCTGGGGTCGATGCCGAAGGCGGTGCGGATAAGCGTTTGCACCGTGGTTGCAGTGGCAACAAAGCGTCCGCCAATGACCTGACGGCTGGATGGATCGTCGCCGGTAGGTTTGTGCGGGTGAACTGCTGCAACTTCAACGCGGATGGGCTTTGTCTGCGCATGCAGTGTGGGAAAGGTGAGCGCGAGCAAGAGCGCGCAGGTGGTAGAAAGTCGCATCGATTGGCCCGCCTCCCTATCCGATACGCGAGACACGGGTTTGCAGTTCCGTTCTTTACCTGAGGAGATTTCCGCAGGTTTCAGGAGCAATCTCCGTGGTCGAGTCGGAGTATTCTTTCCCCGGGAGGGCACCATGGAAGACAGGCTCACCTCAATGTTGCGTGATTTTGCAGCTGGACGAACTGACTTGATATTCGGGCTGATCGAAGTGGGTGTCGATCCGAATAGTGAGGATGAAGACGGAGTCTCACTTCTGCAGTGGTGCTCTTACTACGGAGATGTCAGCGCGATGAGATACCTGCTCTCCAACGGTGCGAGCATGGTTTCATTAGGCGAAAACTTCGATCTGAATGGAGCTTGCTTCCATGGGCACTGGAGGTTATGCAAATTCCTCCTGGAGCAAGGAGCCGACCCGAATCTCGTCGATCGCCGAACCGGCGAGAGTCCCCTTCATACCGCACTCTGTACAACGGATCGCGTCCGGCACGACCGGGTGCTGGAAGTACTGCTCTACAGCGGCGCAAACCCGAATGTAGCCACGAACAATGGTGTGGTGACGGAAGGTTTTATGCGCGATGCCAGAACACGGGGCGAAACACCGTTGCATCGCGCCGCAGCCTTCGGATGCGAAGACACCATCGAGTTGCTTCTCAAACATGGCGCCAGAGTGGATGCTCGAGATGCGATCGGAGACTCGCCACTGAGCTGGGCGAGCTGGTATCTTCGGCCCGATCCCATCTTGCGGTTGCTCTGCTTCGATAAGTTCAGAGTCCGCCCCGACCGAAAATCCATGCGAGCGAACCTGGTGGGATTTCCATCGGTTCCGTAATTTGTTCTTCGTGCGCTATCGCGTATCGTGCTGGAAATAGCGTTTAAGTTCGTGCTGGCCAAGGAAGCCACTTTTGCGACTCATACTCACTCTGCTTCTATGCATCAGCACGACCTGCGCTGCACAAACCTTTGAAGCCGCCTCGCTGCGCCCGCTGCCAGAAGGTGCAAAGCCCGACTTCACTCAGGTGGACTCTCTGGATGCCGCGCACCCCGCAACGTGGAAGGCCCCGTCCCTGCTCACCGTTGACCTCAACCTCTTCGAGATGATCGTCACTGCCTACTCCGTGTCGAACAGCGGCATGCATGACGCTCTTATGGCGCAGCTTCCGTTATGGGCAATGACACAACGTTTCCATCTGACCGCCCGCCTCCATGAAAGAGCCACACTGGGCGACATGCGCCTGATGTTGCAAACTCTTCTGAAAGAACGCTTTGCCCTGGCAGCGCACTGGGAAAACCGCACCATGCCGGTTCTGCTGCTGCAGCAAGCCAACGGACCAAACAAACTGCAGGCATTCACAGGCATCTGCGAACAACAACCCGCAAACTGCACCAGCGACTTCCGATGGAAAGACGGCATGGTTCACATGAGCTTTACCGGGTACACCATGCCCCAGATAGCCGATACTCTCAGCGGCCTCTCTCACTATATGGGTGGACAGAATTGTCAGGACTACGGCGTAACCGTAAGTGGCAAGTTCACCCGCGCAGTCTTCCCGGAAGCTGAATCTGTACCCGTCACCACCACGTTGTAACTGGCTGGTATCACCGACACCACGTCCGTGCACCCACTTACAAACACCACGCTGCAAGACACCAGCAACACCATGAGATCCACGAGACGCGAACGTCTCCGCAGCCCCAGCAACAGTCCCGGCATCATCAACGCAGCCAACGCAACCGAGGAGCCACGCATGCCTGCAATTGGGTTGTTTACAGCCAGCGTCAGGTCCGTGCTGTACGTTCCAGCCCCGTTGATGGCCAGCGAATTTTGACCAAACACGCATGTCACATTTGCAGGAAGATTCAAACACGCCAGTTGCACTGGCCCCTGCAAACCGCCTGTCGTCACAGTCGTCACCTGCACCACACCACGACTTCCCGCAGGTAACGAAAGCGAAGCAGGATTCACGCTAAGAGACAGACCCGCCGCTGGAGGCAACGTCCCTGCTGCACCCGCGACCTCATACGCTCCACGATCAATAACGGCGGAAGCGATGCCGGTAGCATTCTGCAAACGGTTATTGCCCAGTAAGTCCGTCGGCAACAACGAAGGCGCGTTATTGTTACCGCTATCTACCGCAGGCGATGCCTTCACGACTTGATACGGCGCGTTCCCACTGCGAGTCACAAACTGAGGATCGGCAAACAGGTTTCCATTCATGCCGGCAGGCGACGTGCAATCCGCACTGAAGCTGGAAGCCGCCGTCCCTTGCGTAAACACAAGGTTGTGATCAAACGCAGGCAGTGGAATCGACTGGGATGTATTTCGATCGCAGTCCACTGCGCTCACGCTATCGGAAGAGGCGATGACGTTGTTGTAAAACGAAATGCTGTCATACGCATTAACCAGCGCCACCTGGCTACCGGCCATATGTGCACCAGAAACAAACTGCAGAACGTTATCCGCAAACGTGTTGTTCACCACGACCGTGCGCGTGCTGTGTTGACTCCCCGTAATCAGATCCAGATTCAGCCCCGTACCAATGTCTGCATACGCCGGAACCTCTAACGTAGGATTCAGCACATTCGCATAGACCAGGTTTTGCACGATCTCAGCGGATACATCTCTGTAAAGCCCGATGGCCGCGCCAAGACCATTGGATGTGTTGGCCGTAATCACATTGTTTCGAATCACCACGTGTCCGGCATCCTGCACCGTAATTCCAGCGGCACTAAACATGGCGGAGTTCTGTGCAATCGTGTTGCCTGAAATCTCCGCGACTTGGCCACCGACAGGCGCGCCCTCCATTGTGATGCCACCACCAGCAATCATGCCCGTTGTGTGCGGT
>Ga0209233_1001226_pt1 | contig 10320 bp, 12 predicted proteins | sample AraplaCL_Cvi_mCL_FD_184269 | JGI IMG/M metagenome (GOLD analysis project Ga0209233, IMG submission 184269) | Arabidopsis root microbial communities from the University of North Carolina, USA - plate scrape CL_Cvi_mCL (SPAdes) (version 2) | ecosystem: Host-associated > Plants > Roots > Endosphere... | reverse complement strand
GGGTCATTTCCAGCACGATGATGTCTTCGCCTTCGGCTTCATGGCCGCCGCCTGGCGCGCGGGCCGCGGCCGAGTCGTAATCGGCCAGAAACAGCGAGACCCGTTCCTTCACCGCGCCGGGACTGACGAAACAGTGGCTGAGCAGCCGCGGATTGGAAATCGCGACGCCGCCTTCCTCCATCGCCTCTTTCTTGACGCAGTCTGCCGGCGTGTCGCCATCCAGCTTGCCGGCGATCGCCTCGATCAGAAGCTGGTGATAGCCCCACTCAAACACCGGCAGGCGGAACTGCTTGATCAGCAGCACCTTGCCCCGCGCCCGGTCGAAGGGCAGGACCGCGGCGGCATCGCCAATGTCGTAGCTTTCGCGCTCCTGATGCTGCCAGCTGCCATCGCCGCGCCGGAAATCGAAGCTGGCCTTGCGCAGGGTATAGTAATTGTCCGAAAGAATTTTCAGGTCGCGCAGCTTCACGCGGTCTTCGATATTGTCGCTCATGAGGTCTCCGTTACCCCGTGAACGCTAATCGTGGATGTGGATCACTGCAACCTTGTCGGCATAGAAGCGATGCCATCCCGGTGTCGCATCCAACAGTTTCACCACCGGCGCGTTGGCCGCAAAAATCGTCCAGCGCACATGATAGAAAGCCAGGCTCGAGGCCAGCGCATCCTTGTCGGGCTGGGTGATGTCGGCATAATTGTTCAGGAACAGATCGCCATAAAGATCGGCGCGGCTGTCGATAAAGGGCTTGATGCCGTTCCAGATCAGGAATCCGCCGAAGGAATAGTCATTCATCACCGGCGTCTCGCGCACAAAGCGCGGCACATGCGCCAGCGCGGTGGCCGGCGTCACCCGGTCATCGCCGCGCGTCACCGGCGTCATCACGCGCACCGCGATCAACAGCACAAAACCCAGCGCTGCCAGCGGCGCCAGCAACGGGCTGTCGTTCCGGGCCTTGGCGGGCCAGCTTTGCGCCAGGGACCCGGCCAGAAGGATGGGCGCGGTCACGCCCAAAAGCATCTGGTGACGGCCATGGCTCAAGGCCAGCCAGACGATGCCTAGCAGGATCGCCGAGCGCACCGGCGGCACGCGGATGCGGCCCGTGGCGAACGCGCCCAGCCCCGCCAAGAGCGCGATCTCGAATGCCGAAATGCTGGTGAAGTCGCTGGCCTGCCATTCCGCGATATGGCCCAGGCCCTGCAGCGCTTGCATCTGTAGGGGAAACAGCAGGCCGCTCACGCCGAACGGTGTCAGCAGGCAGGACGCGCTGGCCAGCGCGACAAAGATCGCCCATCGCGCCAGCGCCTTGCCGCGATCATGGCTTTCGATCACCGCTTCCAGCGCAAACGCGCCCGCCAGCGCCAGGCCAAAGACGAAGCTGCCATGCAGGTTGGCCCAAAGCGGCATCACGGGGATCAGCCACCAGTTGGGGGCTTCTTCCCTCTCGCGCGCCTGCGCCAGGCCGGCCGTCCAGACCGCCAGCAGCGGCAGCGCCAGCATATGCGGCCGCGCGAGCAGGCTGGCGGTGGTGCAGGAAAGGCCCAGCACCACCACCAGCAAGGCCGGTACGAAATCGACGCGCTGGCGCACGAAATAACCGACCACGCCCGCGGTGACGCCGGCAGCCACGGCGAACAGCAGATGAATGCCGATCCAGCCGCCGGCCCAACCCAGCGCCATGATGATTTCGGACAACCACTCCTGGGTATGCCAGGGCATATGGAAGGCGGTGTAGGAAAAGACGTCGGCGCGCAAAAGATCGTGGTGCGCCAGCATCCATTGCCCGGCCATGATGTGCCAATAGGTATCGCTATCGTTCAGCAGACCGGGCGCAAAGGCCGCCAGGCCAAACGCCGCCAGGCCCGCAAACAGGGCAAAGCTCAGGGCAGGGGAAGGGGTGCGGGCCATGACATTGACGTTGGATGCAGCCCACACTTTATAAGAGCAATCGTCAACACGGCGTTTCGGCCCAAGTTCCTGGTTTGCCACGACAAATGACTGGTCCCCTATGACACCGGCCGCCCGCCTGCAGATGGCCATCGAGATTCTGGACGGCCTGGACAAGACCGCCCAGCCCACCGACCGTTTTCTCAAAAGCTGGTTTCGCACCCGCCGCTTTGCCGGGTCGAAAGACCGCCGCGCCATCGCCGAACAGGTGTTTTCGGTTCAGCGCCGCCGCGCGCAACTGGCGCATCGCATGCAAAGCGATGCACCGCGGGCGCTGGTGATCGCGGCGCTGGCTGAGGAGGGCGCGGACATAGCGGCGCTATTCACCGGGGGCTATAGCCCCGCGCCGCTCACCGATGCCGAACGTGCGGCGATGGCGGCGACGCCCGTGCCGGCGCCGGCCTGGGTGACCGGCGAATATCCAGAATGGCTGGAGCCCGAATTGCTCCGCGCCTTTGGCGATCGTCTGGCGCGGGAAATGGCGGCACTGATCCCGCGCGCACCGGTGGACTTGCGCGCCAATACATTGAAAGCGTCACGTGACGACGTGCTTGCGGCGCTGAACAAGGACGGCATCGCGTCGGCGTCCACGCCTTATGCGCCGCATGGGGTCCGCATCGCCGGCGAGGCGCCGAACCTGTCGGGATCGCCGCTGTTTGAATCGGGCGCCTTCGAATTCCAGGACGAGGCGGCGCAGATCGCCTCCGTCCTATGCGATGCCAAGCCCGGAATGCGTGTGCTGGATCTGGCGGCCGGGGCCGGCGGCAAAAGCCTGGCGCTGGCCGCGGCGATGCAGAACCGTGGCGAGATCGTTGCCTGCGATGTGCGCGGCGAGGCGCTGTTCGAACTGGAAAGGCGCGCCGTGCGCGCCGGCGTCACCATCATCAAGACCGTGACCCTGGAGCATGCCCAGCCCAGTGGCACCTTCGATCTGGTGCTGGTGGATGTGCCCTGCAGCGGCGGCGGCACCTGGCGGCGTCAGCCCGAATTGCGCTGGCGGCTGACCGCGGCCCGGCTGGCGGAACTGACACAGATTCAGGATCGGCTGCTGAATCAGGCCGCGGGCCTGACGGCTCCGGGCGGGCGGCTGGTCTATGCCACCTGTTCGATCCTGCCGCTGGAAAACCAGGACCGGGCTGCGGCGTTCCGGGCCCGTCATCCGGATTTTCTGCCGTTGAATCTTGGGGAAAGCTGGGCCGAGGCCGGCATGGGCGCTCCGCCGCCCGGCCTGGCCGCGGATTTGCGCGCCAGCCCCAGCCTGACCGGGACCGACGGGTTTTATTGCGCCGGTTTCAGGCGCGCCTGATGGTCATTTCGCGCATGGTTCGTGCTGGCCAAAATGGCTTATGTTGGCGCCCATGACGTCCCGCCTGATTCCCGCCCTGGCTGTCCTGTTGCTTTCGACCGGCGCCATTGCCGCTACCGCCAAACATCCCAAGCCCGCCGCCCCGGCCGAGCAGCCGTTGACGGTGGACGCTTTGCTGTCCCAGGCCCATGACGCCCAGGGCAAGGGCGACACCGAACTGGCGGTGCGGCTGGCCCAGGCGGCCATCGTGGCCGACCCGACCCGCGCAACCTCTTATGTCGCTTTGGGCGATATCTATGCCGGCGCCGGCCAGGCCGATTATGCCCGTTCCTTCTACGGCCAGGCGCTGAGCATCGACCCGGCCGAGCCTTCGGCGCTGAAGGCGATGGCCGCGCTGGACCGCAGCCATCCCGAACATACGGCGCGCGTTTCTCCATGAGTTTTGGGCCATGAGCGTTCTTGTTCTGGATTTCGGCAGCCAGGTGACCCAGCTGATCGCGCGGCGCGTGCGCGAAGCCGGCGTCTATTGCGAGATCGTGCCCTACAACAAGGCGGACGAAGCGCTGGCGAAACGCCCACGTGCCATCATCCTGTCGGGCGGCCCGCGTTCGGTTTACGAAGAGGGCGCGCCGCGCGCGCCGCAAGCCGTGTTCGAGGCCGGCGTGCCGGTCTTGGGCATCTGCTATGGCGAGATGACCATGTCGCATCAGTTGGGCGGGTCGGTCGAAGGCGGCCACAATCAGGAATTCGGCCGCGCCGACATTCATGTCCAGGCCAAATCGCCGCTGCTGGAAGGCCTGGCCGAAACGGGCAGCGAGCCGGTATGGATGAGCCATGGCGACAAGATCACCGCCATTCCGCCCGGGTTCAGCGTCATCGCCACCAGCGAATCCTCGCCCTATGCGGTGATCGCCGACGAGAAGCGCCGCTTCTATGGCGTGCAGTTCCATCCCGAAGTCGCGCATACCCCCCGCGGCGCGACCTTGCTCGCGAATTTCGTGCGCACCATCGCCGGCATCGAGCCGGAATGGAACATGCACGCCTTCCGCGCCGCCATGATCGAAAAGATCCGGAAGCAGGTCGGCAAGGGCAAGGTGATCTGCGGCCTGTCGGGCGGGGTGGATTCATCGGTCGCCGCCGTGCTGATCCATGAGGCCATCGGCGACCAGCTGACCTGCATCTTTGTCGATACCGGGCTGATGCGGGCGGGCGAAAGCGAGGAAGTGGTCTCGCTGTTCCGCGGCCATTACAACATTCCCCTGATCCATGCCGATGCGCGCGAGCTGTTTCTTTCGCGCCTTGCCGGGGTCAGCGATCCGGAACAGAAGCGCAAGATCATCGGCGCCGCCTTCATCGATGTCTTCGACAAGGAAAGTCATAAGGTCGGCGGGGCGGAATTCCTGGCGCAAGGCACGCTGTATCCCGACGTGATCGAAAGCGTCTCGGCCACCGGCGGGCCGTCGGTAACGATCAAAAGCCATCACAATGTCGGCGGTCTGCCCGATTACATGAAGCTCAAGCTGGTCGAACCCTTGCGCGAACTGTTCAAGGATGAAGTGCGGGCCTTGGGCCGCGAACTGGGCCTGCCGCCGGCCTTTGTCGGGCGTCACCCGTTCCCGGGCCCGGGCCTGGCCATCCGCGTCCCGGGCGAGATCACGGAAGAAAAGCTCGAGATCCTGCGCAAGGCTGATGTCATCTATCTGGATGAGATCAGGAAGGCCGGCCTGTATGACAAGATCTGGCAGGCTTTTGCCGTGCTCTTGCCGGTCAAGACGGTGGGCGTGATGGGTGACGGGCGCACCTACGACCATGTCTGTGCGCTGCGCGCCGTCACCTCCACCGACGGCATGACGGCGGATTATTATCCCTTCGAGCACAGCTTCCTGGCCCGCACCGCCACCCGCATCGTCAACGAAGTGCGCGGCATCAACCGGGTGGTTTACGACATCACCTCCAAACCGCCCGGGACGATTGAATGGGAGTGAAATGCGACCCGGCCTATGGCCGGGTCAAATCGATCCTGACGGATCGATTTGAGCATTTCACGCCCGAGGCCTACGGCCGAGGGTAGCGTAGTTGGTGAAAACTTGGCTCAAGATTCCAGGTGGTGAGCGGATCACGCGCCGAGCTTGGGCGAGGCGCAATCCAGTGATCTCAGATTGCTAGACTGGCGAACGCCCGAGGCCTACGGCCGAGGGTAGCGCGGTGGTTAAAACTAGGCTCAAGATTCCAGGTGGTGAGTGCCGAACGCGCCGAGCTTGGGCGAGGCGCAATCCCGTGATCCCGGATCGCTCAGCCGCCTGCGATTCACGCCTGCGCGCCTATCCCAAGTTCCGCCCGCAGCCGCTTGCGGCCCTTGGGCGTGAGCTGCACGGCGCGCGATCCCGCCATTCGCTTCAGCCATCCCAGCTCGCAGCAGCGTTGGAACAGCCGGGCGCCCAGCGGACCGGCCAGGTGATGGCGGCGCTCTGTCCAGTCCAGGCATTTGCAGGCCAATCCGTGCCGGCCCGGCTTGAGGCTGCTAAGCTCGATGCCGAACACGGCCTTCAGCCAGGCCGCGCCGGCTTTGGTGACATCGACACGCTTGCCTTGTCCGGCGGGCGCGATCAGTCCCCGATCCTTCAACGCATAGGCGATAGCCACGCCCAGCTCGCCGGCAAGGTGATCATAACAGGAGCGGGCATGGCGCAGGGCCCGGGCCTGCGGCGAATGCATGATGACGCCGCGGCCGGGCTGCCGCGCGGCGATCAGCGCCAGGCCTTCCAGAGCTGTTGCCACATCCGGTCCGGCGAACCTGTAATAGCGGTGGCGGCCCGCGCATTCCAGCGCAAGCAGGCCGCCTTCCACCAACTTGCTCAGATGCGCGCTGGCCGCCGAGGACGACAAGCCGGCGAAGGTGGCAAGCTCGCCGGCCGGCAGGGCGCGGCCGTCGGCAAGCGCCAAAAGGATCGCGGCGCGCGCCGGATCGCCGATCAGCGCCGCGGTGGCCGCGATATTGGGTTCGGTACGCATATTTCATCCTAATCTGAAACGTCTGTCTGGAGCAATCCTCTATGGTGCGAGGGCGATCCCATGAAGCTCTGCAAGGAAATCGTGATGGACAATCCCACTGGCATGAACACCGATGCGCAAATCCGCCATATCCATGAGCGATGGCAGGAAACCATTGTGCGGCGGGACCTGGATGGCCTGATGGCGCTCTATGCGGACAATGCCATATTGGAGACGCCCGCGATCCTGGTCACGCTGACGGACCGCGGCCAAGGGATACTCAGGGGAAAGAACCAGATCAGGCCGTTTTTCGAGGCGGGGTTTCGCAAGCTGGGGAGCCAACTCAGCCGCTGGTATCGCAGCGACATTTTCTTTTCCGATGGCCGGCGGCTCATCTGGGAATATCCGCGCCAAACGCCCGACGGCGACCAGGTGGATCTGGTCGAGGTGATGGATATCGCCGGCGGTTTGATTGTCCATCACCGGGTTTATTGGGGATGGGTGGGCTTTCAAACCCTTGTTGCCGCCAGTTCCGAAACGGCCGGCATGGGGCGATAAGAATCGAGCCGATCATGGCGCGCGGCGGCAATGATGCGGAGAATGGACTTGAGATGCTTTAAGCCCCAGTCACCCGGGCGGCTTCAGTAATTCCGTGTCTTTTCCCGCCGCTTCCTTCACCGCTTTCAGCAGCCAGTCGCGCAGCGCCCTGACCTTGGGGAGGTTGCGCTTATGCTCCGGATAAACCAGCCAGAAGCCGTTCTTGTACAAGGCCACATGGCGAAAGGGTTGCACCAGCAGGCCGGCATCGATCGCCGACTTGAACATGGGCGGCGACAGGATCGCCACCCCATGGCCTGCAATCGCTGCATGGCCATCCAGCACCTGGGATTCGAACCTGATGCCCGGCCCGTTCTGGCGATGCACGGCGCCGCCCGGCAAGGTCCCAAACCACAGGTCCCACCAATCGTCTTCCGGCGACAGGCGCGGAACCGACAAAAGGTCCTTGGGCGTCTTCAATTTGTGCGTCGCCAGAAAGGATGGACTGGCCAGCGGCGTCACCGGCATGCGCATCAGGAAATGTGAGATCAGCTCTGGCGACGGGCGTGGCGTGCCGCGAATGGCGGCATCAAAACTGCTTCTGGCCAGATCGGCCATCTGGTCGGAGACTTCCAGCCGAACACTCAGGTCCGGGTGCGAAACATTGAAATCGCCCAGCCGCCCGGCCAGCCAGTTGGTCGCGAAAGTACGCGGCGCCGTGATCGACAGGACCGATCCGCTTTCGGCGCGTGCCGATGAGAACGCTTCCTTCATGGTCTGGAACGCCGCGGTGACTTGTGGCGCGATCCGCCGGCCCAGATCGGTCAGGGTCATGCCGCGCGCATGGCGAACGAACAAACTCACGCCCAGCCGCTCCTCCAGAATTTTCATCTGATAGCTCACCGCGGCTTGCGTCATCGCCAGCTCGTCGGCGGCACGGCTGAAATTCTCGTGGCGAGCAGCGGCCTCGAAGACCCGGATGGCGGTGAGGGCGGGAGATCGGACATGCCCTAGATATAAGTACAAATTATATCACATGCCCAGCCTTTTGTTGGTCATCAGCCGCAAAAACGGCCAAAAACAGCGGGTGCAATATAAGGAGAATACCCAATGAAACTGTTTCCCATCGTCCTTTCGCTTCTGGTCCTGACCCCTGCCGGCGCTTTTGCCCAGGCGGTCACATCCCGGATTGTGGTTTCCTATGGCGACCTCAATCTTGGCTCCGAAGCCGGGGTGAAAACCCTGGATAGCCGTCTGGCAAATGCCATCCGCACGGTTTGCGGCGCGCATGATGGCAGCGTGGTTCCCGAACGGCGCCTGGCCGCCGCGGCTTGCGTGCGGGAGAAGAGTGCCCAGGTGGCGGCGCAACGCGCGCGCGCCATCGCCGACTATTCCGTGTCCCTGGCTTCACGTTGAGCTGCAAATTGGCTGGAGGTTTTCCGCCCGACCCATGATCATCGCGGTCGGGCAGAGCCTTTGGAATAAGAGGACATGATGGCGACGGTTGAAGAGAAGCGGGCCAAATTCCGGCGCCAGCATGACAGCGGCTTCTTTGTGATGCCGAACGCCTGGGATGCCGGCAGCGCCAGGCGCCTGGCCAAGCTTGGCTTTCCCGCCATCGCCTCCACCAGCGCGGGCGCGGCCTGGGCGCTGGGCAAGAATGACGGAGACCTCACCCTTGGCGAAGTGCTGGCGCATCTCTCGCAGCTGGTCGAGGCCGTCGATCTGCCCGTCAATGCCGATTTCGAGAACGGCTTCGCCGATTCCCCCCAAGAGGTGGGCGCCAATGTGCAAAAGGCGGTGGCCACGGGCGTCGCCAGCCTCTCCATCGAGGATTGGTCGGGTGAGAAGCTGTACGATCTGGAGCTTGCCGTGGAGCGCATCGCCGCGGCACGCCAAGTCATCGACGCGTCAGGCACCGGCACAATGCTGATCGGGCGCAGCGAACATTTCCGCGTTCCCGGTCTGGATGTCGGGGAATGCATCCGCCGGGCCGTGGCTTATGCGCGGGCGGGGGCGGATTGTCTTTTCGTGCCCATGATTGTCGATCCGGCCGCGCTGCGGGAGCTGGTGGCGGCGGTGGCCCCCAAGCCGGTCAGCGTTCTGCTTCCCAGCCTTGATGCCGATCCTTTTTCATTTGCACGCCTGGGGGTGCGTCGGGTGAGCACCGGTGCGCTGCTTCCCTCGGTTGCGTGGCGCGCATTCGATGCGGCAGCCCAGACCCTCGCGGACCAGGCCCTCGCGGATAAGGCGACCGGGTTGGCGGCCATCCCGCCGACGGCGTGACGGCGGATTATCTTTCTCGCCTTATTGGGTGTTGAGCGATTTGGGGCCGCTGACGAACGGGCTGTCGCGCAGATAAAACCGCAGGGGCCGGTGTGCCTCCTTGGTGATGCCGATCCTCACGCTTTCGCCGATTTCACCACATAGGCGCCCGCCCCTTGCCAGAAACAGCGGGCCTTTGCGGCACAGATCCAGTCCGTCGAGCGCGCGATCGATCCCTAGTGCTTGCGCAAGCCGGCCGGGCCCGCGTGTCAGACCGCGCAGGCGCGTCGTGCCGCGATTGTCCTGCATGATGGGAATTCCTTCCAGCGGCTCCAGCGCCCGGATCAGTACACCCGCGCCGATCCCGGCCTTTTCGCTGGAGACATTCAACATCCACGCGACGCCATACGCCAGATAGACATAGGCGTGCCCGCGGGCAAGAAACAGCGAACGATTGCGCGCGGTCATGCCGCGATAGGCGTGGCCGGCCGCGTCGCCGATGACATAGGCCTCGGTCTCGACGATGCGGCCGCTGACCAAGCCTTGCGGCAGTTCGCGCACCACGATTTTTCCGATCAAGGCACGGGCGAGCGATGCCGTATCGACCGGCAATGCCGCGCGCGTCAGCGGCTGGTAGCGGCGGGGACTCATGACATTGGTTCAACGAACCGCGCGCGCGACGCCCCCGGTTCGAACGGATCGCCGAAATATTGGGTCTCGCGAGCGACTTTGCCGTCTTCGAACTCCATGATGCTGACGGTAAAAGACGGCAGCCCGTCATAGCGCAGGATATATTCGCTCACCCAAAGACTGCCGCTGCCCATGATCCGCCGCACCGTGAAACGCTTGTGGTCCGGCTGCGCGGCGCGCGAGGCTTGAATATTGCGGCGGCCACGGATGCGCTCGCCCGACTGGGGATATTCCAGTACCGCGTCATCCCGGTAGATATCGTGTTCCGCCTCGAAATCGCTCGCATCCGAGGCCGCCCAATGGCGATCCAGTGCGGCGCGAATGTCCCGGTCTTCCATGTCGGTCTCCTTGCACGAAAGGCTGAGCAAACCCGCGACAGTATGCCATAAGATGACGGCCTTACCGGTCCTCTTTCGCATGCGTGACATCGCCCATCCCATCTCCCGCGCCTCCATGGCCATCGCGGCGGTATCGACCGTCGTGGAATGGTACGACTTCACGCTCTATCTCTATCTCGCCACCGTGCTGTCGCGGGTGTTCTTTGGCGGCGCCAAAGGCTCGCTGGTCCTCACCCTGGCCGGTTTTGCGT
>Ga0209233_1001225_pt1 | contig 10324 bp, 10 predicted proteins | sample AraplaCL_Cvi_mCL_FD_184269 | JGI IMG/M metagenome (GOLD analysis project Ga0209233, IMG submission 184269) | Arabidopsis root microbial communities from the University of North Carolina, USA - plate scrape CL_Cvi_mCL (SPAdes) (version 2) | ecosystem: Host-associated > Plants > Roots > Endosphere... | reverse complement strand
AACGATCCGACACCCCGGCCGGGTTCCCTACTCGCATCCCGGGCCCGATCAGCCCTCGACGCCGAGGAAGGCGATGCACATCGGCGTCGGCAGCTCGAGTTCGGTCGCCACGTCGCCGAGCTGGCCGTTTGCCACGTCGCGCTTGAACACCGTCAGCTTGTTTCCATCTTGGTTGGCGACCAGCAGGAACTTGCCCGACGGCGACAGCCGTGCATCGCGCGGCCAGGTTGCGCCGCAAGGCCAGCGGCCGATCTCCCGCACCGAGCGGTCGGCGCCGACTTCGAGGGCGATGACGTCGCCCGTGACTCGGACCATCGCATAGACGAAGCGGCCATCGGCGCTGACCTGCACGGCCGACGGATAAACCTGCGTCGGATAGACGAAGTCGACGGTCGACAGGACCGGCGTCCCGTCAGCCTCGAGCGACGCGACGCTGATCCCCGGTTTGAGCTCGTGGACGACGAACAGCGTCCTGCCATCGGGGTGGGAGGCAATATGTCGCGGGCCGCGCCCCGGCTCGAAAACGGCGTCGAACCGCGGCGCCGGCGTGAGCTCGCCAGCCGCGCCGATGTCGTAGGCGACCAGCCGGTCGAGCCCCAGATCGGCGACGAAGAGCCGCTTTCCGTCCGGCGTAAAGTAGCAGCAATGGCCGTGCGAACGCGCCTGCCGGTCTGGCAGGACGCTGTGCCCCGGGTGCCGTGCCCCGCCACTCGCGGGGGCGAGTTCGGCGTCGCCCAGCCGGTAGAACGCAACCGCCTGGTCGGGCCCATCTACCTCGGGCTGCGCCGCATAGTTGGCAGCCGCCAGGTATTTCCCGTCCGCCGAAATCCCCAGATGGCAGGTGCAATTGCCGCGCGTCGACTGCTTGTTGAGATAGCGCAGCGAACCGCTAGCGGCGTCGATTTCATAAGCGGAAACAGTGCCTTCCGACCATTCCGGCATCTCGCTCGCGGCGTAGAGGCGCCGCCGGCCGGCGTCGACCGTCAACCAGGTCGGGTTGTCGATGCCGCCCACACTGCCAAGCCGCAGCATGCTGCCGTCGGTGTCGTTGAAGCGGAACACGCCGATGGCGTCGGGACCGTCGCCGCCCGAACGAATCTGGCTGCCAATAAACATCAGGGGATCGGTCACGTCGCTTCTCCTCGGGAGCCAGATTGGACGCTTCTCGGCGTCAGGCGCGACCGCATAGCATGCCCGCGCCGGGCGGTGTCAAAGCCTGTGCCTCGCGCCCCCGCCCGGTCGCCCGGCAAACGCGATCCTGGACGCACGGAAGCCCACGCAATTCATTGAAATTTCTCATTAAATTGCTGCTCTTTTTTTCGCCACGGCTTCAGCTACATGTCAGCCTGAAGCGGCAAGGGATTGACACGTGAACGATCTGCCCCGGTCCGGCGTTTGAGATTCGGAGGGATGGCAGACTGGAGATTGGCTCGGAATGGAGCAGGACTGGTATTTTGAACGGCGCAACGTGGCCCGGCACATGGCGCCCATTTTCCTGATCACGCAGAACTTCGAGTATCTGCTCGGACAGGCGCGCGAAGCCCTGCGAGCCGGCGAAGCCGTGCTGGTGCACCCCGCCGCCAGCGCCTCGTCCGGCCAACTGGATGCCCTCGCGGCTGCCGGCCCGGTCGATATTCGCCGCTGAACCGCGGCCCTCAGGCGTAACGCTGCGGCCCCAGGTCGGCAGTGTCGATCTCCGGCACCCGACCGGAAACGAGGTCGGCGATGAGCCGCCCCGAGCCGCACGCCATGGTCCAGCCGAGCGTGCCGTGCCCCGAGTTGACGAACAGGTTGTCGAGCCGGGAGCGGCCGATGATGGGCGTGCCGTCCGGCGTCATCGGGCGCAACCCGGTCCAGAAGCTCGCCGCCACCGTGTCGCCGGCCCCCGGGAAAAGATCGTTGACGCAGAACGCCAGCGTCTCGCGCCGTTCGGGGGCAAGGCGGGTGTTGTAGCCCGAGATCTCGGCCATGCCGCCCACCCTGATGCGGGTCCCGAGCCGCGTCACGGCGATCTTGTAGCTTTCATCGAGCACGGTCGAAACCGGCGCTCGGTCGGCATCGACGATCGGCGCGGTGATCGAATAGCCCTTGACCGGATAGATCGGGAGATCGAGCCCGATGTCGCGCCCGAGGCGCGGCGAAAAGCTGCCCAGCGCAAGGACATACTGGTCCGCCATCAGCCGGCCGGCGCTGGTGCGAACGCCCGCCACCTTGCCGGCCTCGACATCGATCCCCTCGATCGTCGTGCTGTAGCGGAAGCCCACGCCGAGCCCCGCCGCAAGTTCGGCGAGCCGGGTGGTGAAGATGTGGCAGTCGCCGGTCTCGTCGCCCGGCAGCCGAAGCCCGCCGGCGATCGCTGCCGGCGAGTTGGCGAGACCCGGCTCGGCCCGCAGGCACCCGGCGCGGTCCAGCACCTCGTACGCGACGCCGTATTCGTCGAGCACCTCGGTATCCTTGTGGGCGGCATCGACCTGCTTCTGCTCGCGGAACAGTTGCAGCGTGCCCTGCATGCGCTCGTCGTAGGCGATGCCGGTATCGGTGCGCAGCGCCTTGAGCACGTCGCGGCTGTACTCGGCGACGCGCACCATGCGGGCCTTGTTGACCGCGTAGCGGCTCGCCGTGCAGTTTAGGAGAATCTGCACCACCCAGCGCAGCATCTGGGGGTCGAGCATCGGCCTCAGGATCAAGGGCGGATGCGCCATCATCAGCCACTTGATCGCCTTTTGCGGGATGCCCGGCCCCGCCCAGGGCGAGGAATAGCCGGGCGATACTTCCCCGGCATTGCCGAAGCTGGTCTCGAGCCCCGCGCCCGGCTGCCGATCGACGACCGTCACCTCGTGCCCCGCCTTGGCGAGGTAATAGGCCGTCGTGGTACCGATTACCCCGGCGCCCAGGACCAGGACCCTCATGACCGGCCGCCCCTGGCTACGAAGCGACGACGAGCCGTGTGACGAGCAAAGACTGGCAAGGCGCTCCCCTTCCGGCCAACCGGCCCAACAGGATGCCCCCATCATGCCAAGCCGCAGCCCGTTTCGCACCTCCCAAACGCACCTCTCCACCAACCGAGGACGTTGCTGACCCGCGAGGCCGAACGAGCCAGCCTCACGGCAGTCCGGCTACGGCTGCATAGTCTCGAGCAGACCGGCAGCGCCCAGCGCCGGCAAATCAGGCTCCAACACGCCCACGCAGGCCGATGCGGCCTCCACGATCGCTCAAATTCGTATGAATTTCAGGTGGTTATATCTGGTGGGCCCGCCCGGACTCGAACCGGGAACCAGACCGTTATGAGCGGTCGGCTCTAACCATTGAGCTACAGGCCCACCTGCCCGAGGCGTCTGGTGTCTACATGAGCCCGCAGGGGCAGGCAACGGTGGCGGAGGTGCGTCGCGTCGCCGACGCGTCACTGGCCTCGCCGAGGCAGGGTGACGCCTCTGCCCTAGCCCTCTCGGACGCATTTCGTCGTTGGGGCGCGATCGGGAAATGCTCTAGATCAAGCCACGCGGCTACGGACCGGCGCTATATGCAGCCAGGCTGCTCTATGGAGACTCAGATGTATTCTCGCATTCTTATTGCCACCGACGGTTCCGACCTCGCCCAAAAAGGCGTCGACCACGGCATTCTGCTCGCCAAGGCGCTCGGCGCGACCGTGATCCTGTTGACCGTTTCGGAACCCTGGACCCCGATGGGGGTAGATGCTGCCGGCCTCGCGGTCACCGAGTATGCCCTCGCCGACGAGTACGAGAAGGCGGCCGAGGCAGCCGGCAGGGGCATTCTCGACAAGGCTGCCGCAGCGGCCAAGGCTGCCGGGGTCACCGCCGAAACGGTTTATCTCGGCCGCAAATATCCCGCCGACGGTATCATCGAGGCGGCGAGGGCCAACAATGCCGAACTCATCGTGATGGCCTCGCATGGCCGCCGCGGCCTCGAGCGCGTCCTTCTCGGCAGCCAGGCGACGCAGGTGCTGACCCACTCCACCCTGCCGGTGCTGATCGTCCGCTGAGACGAGGCGAACCGGCCGAGCAATGGGGCATGGCAGGGAGCTTGCGCACCCCGCCTTGCCGCCTTATCCGAAGCGGCGGCTCAGGAACTTCGAGTTTTCGACCCCGAAGCGCCAGGGCGTCTCGACGGCCTTGCTGATGCCGATGCGGGGCCCGATCGTCACCGCTGCCGCAGCTCCCGGCAGGCTGAGCGTGAAGCGCGGCGGGGCCAGCGCCCGGCCATTGTCCTCGCCGGTCACGCCCAGCGCCTGACAGAGCTTGCCCGGGCCCGAACACAGGGCCCGCAGGTCTTCGATGCCGCGCCGCGCCCGCATCAGGTCGAGCCCGGCCGTCGGCTCCAGCGCGCGGAGCAGCACCGCCCCCGCATCGCCGCAGACGAAATTGAGGCACCAATGGATGCCGTAGGAGCGGTAGACATAGGCGCGCGCCGGCGGCCCGAACATCACCCGGTTGCGCGGCGTCGGCCCAGGAAACGAGTGCGAGGCGGGGTCGGACGGATCATAGGCCTCCACCTCGACGATGCGGCCCCCCACCCCCTCGACCAGCAGCAGCGCCCCCAGCAATTGCGGCGCCACCACCGCCGAGTGGCGGTCGAAGAAGGCAGCGAGGGTGAGATCGGGGTCGGGCATGCGGGAAGCCGCTTTCTCCTGTCCGGGCGCGCCGGTGGCGGGGGCACCAAGGGGATGTGGCACTGCCCCGCCTCTTCCTTCTCCCCTTGCGGGAGAAGGTGGCGCGAGAGCGCCGGATGAGGGGGGTGCCAAGGGCTCTGCCGCGCCGCATCGGCGACAACCGCGGAGCATGTCGCTCCCCCCTCACCCGCCTGCCGGCACCCTCTCCCGCAAGGGGAGAGGGAAGACGGAGGCAGGCCCCCGTTTTCTCAGCGGTGAGGCATCGCGCCCGCAAACACCTCAGCCCGCGGCGGTATAGGCGATCTTCAACTGCGTGAAGAAGTCCTTGGCGTAGGTACCCTGCTCCTTGGGGCCGTAGGACGAAGCCTTGCGGCCGCCGAACGGCACGTGCGGGTCGACGCCGGCGGTCGGCACGTTGACCATCACCATGCCGGCCTCGACGTTCCGCTTGAAGTGCGTCGCGTACTTCAGCGAGGTGGTGACGATGCCAGCCGAAAGGCCGAACTCGGTGTCGTTGGCCGTCGCCAGCGCTTCATCGTAATCCTTGACGCGGATGATCGAGGCCACCGGCCCGAAGATCTCTTCCCGGGAGATGCGCATCTGGTTGGTCGCTTCGGTGAAGATCGTCGGCTGGAGGTAAAAGCCCTTGGTCTCGCGCTCGACCAGTTCGCCACCGACGGCGAGCTTGGCGCCTTCCTGCTTGCCGATCTCGATATAGTCGGTGTCCTGCTTCAGCTGGCTCGCATCGACCACCGGGCCAATGTCGGTGCCGGCCTTGAGCGCATCGTCCACCTTGAGGTTGCGCACCCGCTCCGACAGCGCTGCGACGAACTTGTCGTGGATGCCTTCGGTGACGATGATGCGCGACGAGGCAGTGCAGCGCTGGCCGGTCGAAAAGAACGCGCTGTTGGCGACGCTTTCGACCGCCACCTTGAGGTCGGCATCGTCGAGCACGACCGTCGGGTTCTTGCCGCCCAGCTCCAGCTGGAACTTGCGCATCAGCTTGACGCTGGCCTCGGCCACGCGCTTGCCGGTGTTGACCGAGCCGGTAAAGGTGATGGCATCGATGTCGGGGCTCTCGAGCATCGTCTGGCCGACGACCGAGCCGCGGCCCATCACGAGGTTGAGCACGCCCGCCGGCAGGCCGGCGCGATGCAGGATGTCGACGATCGCCCAGGTCGAGGCCGGCACGAGGTCCGCCGGCTTGATCACCACGGTGTTGCCGTGCACCAGGGCCGGCGCGATCTTCCAGGTCGGGATGGCGATGGGAAAATTCCACGGCGTGATGATGCCGACGACGCCCACCGCCTCGCGGGTGATTTCGACCCCGACGCCAGGCCGCGTCGACGGGATGGTTTCACCGTTGAGCCGCAGCGCCTCGCCGGCGAAGAATTCGAACAGCTGGCTGGCGCGGATGACTTCACCGATGCCTTCGGGCAGCGTCTTGCCCTCTTCGCGGCTCAACAGCCGACCAAGTTCGTCCTTGCGCGCCATGATCTCGTGCGCGGCCTTGGACAACACGCCGTGGCGCTCGAGCAGGCCCGAACGCGACCACGCCGGCAGCGCCGCCTTGGCAGCAGCGATCGCTCGCTTGGCGTCTTCGGCATTACCCTGCGCGTAGACGCCGATCACGTCTGCGGTGTTGGAGGGATTGATGTTCTCGCTGCCGGCATCGCCGACCCACTCGCCCGCGATTAGGTTCTTGAAGATTTCGCCCATGATGTCGTCCTATGCCTCGACGTATTCAGCAATTGCAGTTGGTTCGGGGATGGTCAGTCCATCCTCGCGCAACCCGTCCAGATGGAGCCGCAGGGCTTCACCGATCTCCGCCTCTACCTCTTCAACCGTCGCACCGGTCGCGATGCAACCCGGCAAATCAGGCACGTAGGAAGAGTAGTTGTCGTTCGCCTTCTCGATGACGATCGCGTAGCGCATCAGCGAAATCCTTTCAGACCTGCCTGCTTCAGAATGCTGTTCAGCGTGCCCTCGCCGAGATCGTCGGAAGGCTTGCCGGCAACTGTTACTCGGCCCGGCTTTGCCGGATGTTTGAATTGCCGGTGGCTCCCCCGGACCGTCACCAGATATCACCCATCCGAAGCGAGTAGTTGCAGTATCTCCCTGACCTTGGTCGAGGACATCCCTAGAGCAGTCCGGCCTTCCCCAGGTCGCGCAGCAGATGGCTCGCCCCGTAGCTCCACGGCGGGCAGTCGGTCGCGTAGCGCACGCGGTTGCTCAGTGCCCCGAGAGACGGCGTCGAAATAGTCACGATGTCCCCGATCCGATGGGTAAAGCCCTTGCCCGGCCCCTCTCGGTCCTTCACGGGCGCGAACATGGTGCCGAGATAGAGCACGAACCCATCAGGATATTGGTGGTGCGTGCCGATTGTTGAAGCCACCAGGGCCTCCGGCGAGCGCGAAATCTGGCTCATCGAGGAGTGGCCATCGAGTTCGAAACCGTCCTCGCCCGTGACCTTGAGGCCGATCTCGGCCTGCTTGATCGTCTCGAGCGTAAACTTGCCGTCGAACAGGCGGATGAACGGCCCGAGCGAGGCCGAGGCGTTGTTGTCCTTGGCCTTGCCCAGCAGTAGCGCCGAGCGGCCCTCGACATCACGCAAATTGACGTCGTTGCCGAGCGTCGCCCCGACGATGGTGCCGCCGCTCGTCACCACCAGCGCCACTTCGGGCTCGGGGTTGTTCCAGTGCGACATCGGCAGGATGCCGATATCGGCGCCATACCCCACCGTCGACATTGGCTGGCTCTTGGTGAAGACTTCCGCATCGGGTCCGATGCCCACCTCGAGATACTGGCTCCAGACGCCGCGCTCGATCAGCGTCTGCTTGACCGCCATGGCCGCCTCGGACCCCGGCACCAGCTGCGACAGGTCGGTGCCGATCAGGCCCAGGATATCGGCCCGCAGCGCATCCGCCTTGCTCTTGTCGCCGCGCGCTTGCTCCTCGATCACCCGCTCGAGCAGGCTCACCACGAACGTCACGCCGGCCGCTTTCACCGCCTGCAGGTCGATCGGCGACAGCAGCGTGGCAAGCGCCGGCTTGCCCTCGTCGCGCCAGCTGCTGGCGAGGATCGCGTCGAGGTCGCCGACCCGCGTCCCATCGCAATCGCGCACATATTCGGCGGGGTTGGGCAGTTCGCACACGTCGCGCACGGTCGGCGCCAGCCGCCAGGTGATGTCGTAAAGGGCGCCGTCGCGGACGGTCACGATGCGCGGATATTCGTGTCCGGGAACCATGGCACGCCCGACCAGCACGCCATCGGGGACAATGCGCTCAACCATTGGAGAAACCTCGGGATGACCCGCTCGCGTCGGGCGCCTTTCCCTATCCCGTTCACCCCGGAGCGGCAAGCGCCGGATGGCGCACGTGCCTCAGACTTTGGCCGCAGCGGCGATGGCAGGCTGCGCCGGACGCCGCTGCTGCAGCCACGAGCGAACCAGCTTCAGCAGCGGTTTTTCGACATAACGATGGGCGACCAGCCCCGAGCCAATGCCGATGACGAACGTGCCGAGCATGAAAGGCCAGGGGCCGATCGCCTGCGGGAAGGCCGGGTTCTCGCGGCAGAAGGTCGTGATCGCCGTCACGAAGAAGAAGTGGACGATGTAGATGGCATAGGAGGCGTCGCCGAGCCCGGCCAGCCGCCGCAGCCAGAGGCTCCGCTGCCAGAGCGGTTCGCTGCCGAGCACCCCAACGAGGATGACCAGTCCGGGAATGCCGAGGCGCAGCCCGCGCGGCCAGCTCCCCGGCGGGTTCCAGGCAAAATAGAGGCTGGCAAACGCCATCGCGGCGAGCAGCAGGCTCAGCCGCGGACCGACACTGGCGCGGCTGATCAACCAGGCCGCAGCCATGCCGAGCAGAAATTCCAGCATCAACAGGTCATCGGCGTAGTAGGTGGCCCACGGCGCCTGGCGGAACAGCAGCATGCCGAGCACCAGCCCCGTCCCGATCGCGATGGCGGCCAGCGCGAAGGGCGGGCGGCGTACGACGAGACAGGCGGCGAGCAGCGAGTAGAAGGCGAATTCATAGGTCAGCGTCCAGCCGGGCGACAGCAGTGGCCGCACATTGGCATCGGCTCCCATCGGCAGGAACAGCGCGCTCTGCAGCGCAAAGCCGGGCGAGACCGCCCCGAAGAACCACTTCGGCGCCAGCCAGCCGCCGGCGAACGCCACGGCTGTGGCGAGCCAATAGAGCGGGGCGATGCGGGTGAACCGATCGATCCAGAAGCGGCCAGGCGTCGTCTCCGCCCGGATCACGTGGACCATGATGAATCCGGAGATGACGAAGAAGACATCGACCCCGGATTGGAGCCACGCCGCCTCCGCAACAGGTGGCGCCGTGAAGATCGCCACCTCCTTGCCGACCGTGTGCGTTGCCACGACCATCGCTGCCGCCAGAAATCGCAAGGCCTGCAAACTCAATATCTTCGGCGGGGCGTCAGGATTTGCCGGAGCGGCGACGAATGGCATTTCAGTCACGCTTACTCATCCTGCGATCGAGGACGCACTCTGTGCCCCGCCCGCTCGTGGAATTGTAAATGCGACCCGTCGTTATTTCGCGGTGGCCTCGACCCGCCTCGGCTGCCGCCGCTGTGGCAGCCAGGAGCGCACCAGCTGCAGCAGCGGCTTTTCGATGTAGAGGTGCGCCAGCAGTCCGGCGCCGATACCGATCGCCAGCGTGCCAATGGTGAACACCCAGCCGCCGATCGCCTGGGTGAAGGCCGGGTTCTTGGTGCAGAAAGTCGCGATCGCCGTGACGAAAAAGAAGTGCACCAGGTAGATCGAATAGGACGCATCCCCGAGCCGCGCCAAGTATTGCAACGCCCGGCTGCGCTGCCAGAGCGGCTCGCTGACCAGGATGCCGAACACCACCAGAAATGCCGGCATTCCTGCCCGGAGGCCCCGCGGCCAACCGATCTGGGCGTCCCAGAGGAAATAGATCAGCACCACGCCGGCGAACGACATCAGCAATCCGTGCCACGGCCGGAAGCCGTGCGAGCGGATCAGGATCGCTGCGCCCATGCCGAAGATGAACTCGAGCAGCAGCGCCTCGTCGGCATAAAAGCCCATGAACGGCAGCCACGGCTTCACCAGCAGCCCCACCGACAGCACGCCCACCATCACCACGATCGCGGTGGCGAAGGGCGGCTTCCGCAGCGTCATGCAGAGGGCGAGCAGGGTGTAGAACGCGAACTCGTAGACCAGTGTCCAGCCGGGCGACAGGATCGGATGGGCCCACGAGTCGGACCCCGTCGGGATGAACAACAGGCTCCGGAGCGCGAACCACCACCCTTGGTGCCCGAAGAACCAGTCGGGCGCCAAAAGGCATCCGACATAGGCGACGATCGTCGCGATCCAGTAGAGCGGCACGATACGGGTGAAGCGCTGCAGCCAGAAGCGGCCCGGTGTGGTTTCCGGCTTGATGATGTGCACCATGATGAAGCCGGAGATGATGAAGAAGATGTCGACCCCGCTCTCCATCCAGGGCGCCCGGGGCAGCGGAGCGGGGTGGTAGAGGGTGACCTCGCGATTGAGCACATGGGTGATCACCACGATCGCGGCGGCGAAAAAGCGTAGGCCCTGGACGCCGAGCAGCGTCTGCTCGCGACCGTGTGGCGGCGCGGATTGTCGGTGCTCGGAAACGATAGGGGATATCTGCATTGGGCTCTGCGCTCGTCCTTTGCTGCCAC
>Ga0209233_1001223_pt1 | contig 10345 bp, 12 predicted proteins | sample AraplaCL_Cvi_mCL_FD_184269 | JGI IMG/M metagenome (GOLD analysis project Ga0209233, IMG submission 184269) | Arabidopsis root microbial communities from the University of North Carolina, USA - plate scrape CL_Cvi_mCL (SPAdes) (version 2) | ecosystem: Host-associated > Plants > Roots > Endosphere... | reverse complement strand
TGGCCGCGCGGCGAACTCGTTGCGCCGCCGGCGGATTTCGACGCATGGGCCGCGCTCGCTGAAATCGGCTATGCGCTCGACAACCGCGACGCGGCGCTGAAGTCATTCCATCACCATTTCCGCGGCAGCAATGACAGTCCGCTCGACGACACCGACCGGCGCATTCTCTACGCGCTGACGAAACAATAAGCCGTTGTTTCAGGCAACGCGCGGCTTTACCTTGCTGGCAGCGAGCTTGGCGTTGCGGCGCGCAGTCTCGACATCGTCCGCAAATGCCAGCGCCACACCCATGCGGCGTTTGACGAAGCTCTCGGGCTTGCCGAACAGGCGCAGGTCGGTGTTCGGCACGGCCAGCGCATCAGCGACGCCGTCGAACACGAGCGCCTTCGCATCGGTCCCGCCGTAGATCACCGAGGACGCACCGGGCGACTTGAGCGCGGTGTTCACGGGCAGGCCAAGAATCGCGCGCGCGTGCAGCTCGAACTCGCTTTGCCATTGCGAAATCATCGTGACCATGCCGGTGTCGTGCGGGCGCGGGCTGACCTCGCTGAACCAGACTTCGTCGCCTTTGACGAATAGCTCGACGCCGAACACACCCTGCCCGCCGAGATCGCCCGTCACCTTCGCCGCAATCTCCTGCGCACGCTCGAGCGCGCGCGGGGACATCGGATGCGGCTGCCAGCTTTCGACGTAATCGCCGGCCACCTGCACATGGCCGATCGGTGCGCAGAACGTCGTTTCGATCTTGCCGGCAACGTTGCGTGCGCGCACCGTAAGGAGAGTGATCTCGTATTCGAAATCGATGAACCCTTCGACGATGACGCGGCCGCGATTGACGCGTCCGCCGGCCATCGCGTAGTCCCACGCCTTCTTCACGTCGCCGGGGCCGTCAATCTTGCTTTGTCCTTTGCCCGATGAACTCATCACCGGTTTGACGATGCAGGGATAGCCGATGCCTCCGTCGATCGCTTCCTGCAGTTCACTCAGGGAATCACAGAACTTGTAAGGGCTGGTCGGCAGGCCAAGCGTTTCCGCAGCAAGGCGACGGATGCCTTCGCGATCCATGGTCAGGCGCGCGGCGCGTGCGGTCGGAATCACGCGCACCAGGCCGGCCGCTTCGAGCTCTTCGAGCACCGGCGTAGCGATCGCCTCGATTTCCGGCACGACGATATGCGGCCGCTCGGCCTCGATCAAGGCGCGTAGCTGCGCAGGGTCGTCCATCGCGATCGTATGTGCGTGATGCGCGACCTGCTGACCCGGCGCGTTCGCATAGCGATCGACCGCAATCGTCTCCACACCCAGGCGCTGCAGCGCGATCAGCACTTCCTTGCCGAGCTCGCCGGAGCCGAGCAGCATGACGCGCACGGCGGCGGTGGACAGCGGTGTGCCGAGAACGGCGGAGTCGGATGACGGCATGTCGTTTTTCCTCTATAGGGCGAACCGGTCGGCATTATCCCGCATCGCGCGAAGCCGCTGCACGCGCGCGTAACGCGAAGGTCATCAGTTCGCCTTTTTACCTCGCGCATACCTGCCGAAAGTCATGCCATGCATGACTTCAGACACAGCCGAGACCGTTTTCCACTTTTGTGCATCGTATACAAAGATGACTTCCTGCAGATGCGCGCGCGATGCGTGCGCGAAATCATCTGCACGTGCTGCGCGCATTGCATCGCGGCAGTGTTCGTTGGGTCAGACCATTCGTGTTTCCACATCATTGGAGGAGCCATGTCCACCCGCAACTTTCAACGCTCTGCACCGATCGCCGCCGCGCTCGCGATCACGCTGTTCGCCTGCACCGCACAGGCCGAAACGTCCGAACCGCGCGGCCAATGGATCGGCCGCACGCAAGTCGAGGGACAGCGCGGCGCAGACAAAACCACGCTGTCGCTCCGCGCCGTCGGCGAGGAGGGTGCGATGCTCGAGGTCGATACAGGCAGAATCTGCACGCTGCGCAACGGCGCGTACTCCGCACAGGGCGACGATGCGTGGTCGCTGCGCTTCAAACCGACCGACGGCAGCGGCTTCTGCGATCGCCTTTCACAAGGCGAGTTCACGCTGCGCGCGGCCGGCCCGCGCAAGCTTGCCTTCGAAGCGCGTTATCCCGACGGCCAGGGCGGACAGAATCTGCGCAACGGCGTGCTCGCGCGCTACCCGTAACCGCTCTGCAACGCCGGTCCGCTCGGGCCTTGCGGTGGCGATGCGCGACGGAGTAACGTTCGCGCATTCGCCACAGCGGGCAAGGAGACCTTTATGGACTGGCAGAAAGGGCGTCAGAGCGATAACGTCGTCGAAGACGACAGCGGCGGCGGTGGCGGAGGTTTCGGCGGCGGCGGCGGCGGACTCGGCTTCGGCGGTTTCCATATCGGCATCGGCGGCATCATCCTGATCGTCGTCGTCAGCCTGCTGTTCGGCAAGAATCCGCTCGACATTCTCGCCCTGCTCAGCGGCGGCGGCGCGATGGACGGCTCGAGCGGCCAGCAGGTTGCGCCGGCTCCGCAACGCAATCAGGTCGCAGACAGCAACGATCCGCAAAAGGCGTTCGTGCGGTCGGTGCTCGGCAGCACCGAAGACGTCTGGGGCCAATATTTCCAGGCCAGCGGCCAGCGCTATCCGCAGCCGAAACTGGTGCTCTATCGCGGGCGTACGCAGACGGCCTGCGGCATCGGCCAGGAAGCGATGGGTCCGTTCTACTGCCCTGGCGACCAACAGGTCTACCTCGACCTGGGCTTCTTCCAGGAAATGGATACGCGTTTCCACGCTCAAGGCGATTTCGCGCGCGCCTACGTGATTGCGCACGAGGTCGGCCACCACGTGCAGAACCTGATTGGCGTGATGAACAAGGTCGAGCAGGCCCGCCGTCAGGGCACGCCGATGGACGGCGCGACCGGCTTGTCGGTGCGCCAGGAACTGCAGGCCGACTGCTTCGCCGGTGTCTGGGCGAACCGTTCGCAGGCGCAGTTGAACTGGTTGCAGGCCGGCGACATCGACGCGGCGCTCAATGCCGCCTCGGCGGTCGGCGACGACACGCTGCAGAAACAGTCGCGCGGCTATGCGGTGCCCGATTCGTTCACCCACGGCACCTCGGCGCAGCGCCAGCGCTGGTTCAAAGCCGGCTTCGCCTCGGGCGATATCAACAGCTGCAACACGTTCAACGCGCAGTCGTTGTAAGCCGGACGCAACCCATCCGGCTTAACGCGCCGCGAACATTCGCTTGCGCATGATACGCGCGGCTTCCGCTCGGAAGCCGCGCAGTTCCGTATTGCAATCGACAAGGAAATCCGCCGATGAGTCTCGACCCCTCGCAGTTGCAATCTCTCGTCTCCGCTTACGTCGTTCCCCTCGCCTGGAAAATCCTCGGCGCGATCGCAGTCTGGATCATCGGCCGCTGGGTCATCGCCCTGATCGGCGCCGCGCTCAGGCGCGTGCTTGGCAAGCGCGAGCTCGATCCCACCCTCAGCCGCTATACCGTCTCCGTTGCCAGCGGCCTGCTCACCGTTCTGCTCGCGATCGCCGTGCTCTCGGTGCTCGGCGTGGAAACGGCTTCGTTCGCCGCCTTGCTCGCCGCCGCCGGTATCGCGATCGGCATGGCCTGGTCGGGGCTACTCGCCAATTTCGCCGCGGGTGTATTCCTGATCACGCTGCGTCCGTTCAAAGTCGGCGATGCAATCACCGCCGGCGGCGTCACCGGTACCGTGCGCGAGATCGGCCTGTTCGGCACGACGCTCGACATGGGCGACAACGTCAAGGCCGTGGTCGGCAACAACAAGATTTTCTCCGATAACATCATCAACTACTCGGCCAACGCCTACCGCCGTGTCGACCTGACCGCGCTGCTCGCCAGCGGTGTCGACGTCGACGATGCGAAGTCGCGCCTGCGCGCCGCGGTCAACCAGGTGAAAAATGTAATGGCGACACCCGCGCCGGACATCGAGATTCTGGAACACACTCCGCTCGGCACCGTGTTGACGGTGCGCCCGTACTGCCACAACGACAACTACTGGCAGGTGTACTTCGACACGAACAAGGCGATCAGCGACACCGCCAAGGCCGCCGGCTGGCCTGCGCCGGAAGCGCGTCAGGCCGTGCGTTCGGTCGCGTAAGCGAAGGCGGCGGCCGTTTTCGCGACCGCCGCTTGCTTTACCCGATCCGGGGTAACACGAACGCGAACGTCGCTCCCACCAGGAACGCCGCGAGCGCCAGCGCGTATAGCACCGTGCTCGCGCGACGCGTGCGCCCGCACATGCGCGCGAGTTCGGGATCGGCCGGACACGGCAAGCTTCGCGCACGCCAGAGCATAAGCCCGGCGAACGCAAGCATTGCCGCAGCGGCGCCAAACACCCAGGGCTTGTGTTCGCTGAGCCAGACGAGCTGCGGCACCGCGCCGACCAGGCCCGCCAACGTTGCGCCGGCACCGAGCGCCACCATCACCGCCGGCAACACGCAGCAGACGAGCGTGCCCGAACTGGCTACGAGCGCACCGAAGGCGAGGACGGCGTTGCGCTTGAGCGGCGCATTCACGGCTTCGCTTCCAGGCGGTGGCGCACCGCATCGAGGGTTTCGTCTTCGCGCCGGATCGCCTTCACCGAATAGCCGGCGTCGGTCAGCGCGCGCTTGAGTTCCTCATCGCCGATGTCGGCGCCGTCCTTGGTAGACAGCGCGACGAGTCTCTTTTCCAGGCTGACGACGACGTCCGCCGTCGCCGGGAAGGCGCGCAGTTTCTTCTCGATGCCCTGCGCGCAGAATGCGCAGACCAGGCCGCTGACGTCCATCTCGATCGTCGCCGCAGCGGCCGTGCGGACCGGCGCGATTGCGATCGTCATCGAAGCGGCAAAAGCAAAAAGTATCGTTTTTCCGAAATGCATGGTTTTCTCCTTAAATCGTGGAGGGGATTAGAAGTTGAACATCATCATGAGCTGCGGCTTGCCTGCGGCGGTGACGCCTGCTTCGACCCAGGCGCCGCCCTTGAACAGGCGGACCAAGGCAGCCCATTCGACGCCGTGATAGAGGCGCCCGCTGTAGTCGCGCGCCTGCACGACGAACCAGGCGGCGAGGTCGCGGTAGTCGTGCGCATACGGCGCGAAACCGAGCTGCAAGGTGTCGACGCGCTGCGAGTAGGCACTGCTTTCGTGCAAGTCGCTCATCAGAGCGGCATAGACCCATCGCGTCTCGTAATCGGCCTGGAAGCCGGCGTTACGATCAAGCCGGTTGCCGCGAAACGTGTTGCCGCTGGCGCTGCCGAGGCCGCCCCAGGCGAACACGTTCGCCTGAGCGTCATCGAGGTTCCAGCGATGTACGAGGTAGTTCGCGCGCAAATAGCGGATGTCGCGCGTGCGGCCGTCGATGTCGCTGTCGGTACGCAGCCAGCCGCCGCCGAGCGAAAGCCAGTAGTACGGCGCATAGAACGCCTGCGCCTCTTCCATTGTGCCGGCGCCGTACTCGGCCATTACGGTCGTGCCGTTGGCGAAAGCGATCGGCTTGGCCTGCGCGACCGACGCGGACGCGAGCAGAATGCCGGCACCTGAGCCGGCAAGAAATTTCAACATGGTGTGATCCTCAGCAAATCCTGTGCGCAGACGCGCACCGACCGCGCGTTCAGGCGCGGTACTCAGGGATGCGACGGATCAAGCGATGGGAGGGCGAATCGGCGGGCCTTCGTCACGGCTGTGCGAAGGCAGCGGGCGCCGCGTCGGCGCAGCACTCGCGGGATCGAAGCGGGCCAACGTCAATGCTGCCGGTGCGACAAATGCGGCGCTGGCCAAACAAACCTGCATGCAGGCGGCGGGAGTGCAATCGTGCCGGCAACACGGAGCCGACTTTTCGGCAGGATTTTTTCCGCCGTCCTCCTGCGCCATGGCCCGCGCGCAGTCGTCCGCGCTCGCCTGCGCCGATATCGCCGCGAGCACGGGCAGCGGCCCTTGCAGGACAAGGCTCAGCGCGAGCAGCAATTGGAGGGCGAGGCGCAGCATAGGGATTACTCTACCCCAATCGAGACCTCCAGGTCGGACAAAAACTTTCATTTCTGTCACGCGCCGGCGGGGGCTGCGCGATTTCATCGTCACGTAGCTGGGTTAACATTCATCCGTACGACAACGACCATCGCCCCGTCCCTATGAAAAACACGTTTCGCGCGACTTTCGCGCTGCTGGTTCTTTTTCTCGCTGCCTGCGCCACCCAGGCACCCAAGCCGCAAACCGATTCGCCGCTGATTCTGATTTCGATCGACGGCTTCCGCGCCGACTATCTCCAGCGCGGCCTGACGCCCAATCTCGCCGCCCTCGCCGCCGACGGCGTGCACGCGCAGGCCATGCGCCCCTCGTTTCCAAGCCTGACGTTCCCGAACCACTACACGCTCGTCACCGGGTTGTATCCCGACCATCACGGCATCGTCAACAACACGATGATCGACCCGCAGCTAGGCAAGTTCAGTTACAAAAACGCAGCCGAGTTGAGCAGTCGCTGGTGGGACGGCGCCGAGCCGATTTGGGTAACCGCCGACAAACAGGGCGTGCGCACCGCGCCCCTGTTCTGGCCAGGAAGCGATGTCGAAATCCGCGGTCGCCGGCCCGACTACTACCTGCCCTTCAACGGCAAGATGACCCCCGATCAGCGTATCGACCAATTCCTGGCATGGTTCGACTTGCCCCGCGAGCGTCGCTCACGCTTTTTCACTCTCTATTTCGAGCAACTCGACCACGAAAGTCACGAGCACGGCCCGGATTCTCCCGAGGCCAATCAAGCGTTGCGCATCGTTGACACAGCCGTAGGTCGTCTCGTCGACGAGTTGAAGAAGCGCGGACAGTTCGCGAAGGTCAACCTCGTCATCGTTTCCGACCATGGCATGGCTGAAGTCGATGCCGCGCGCACGGTCCTCCTCGACAATCTCGTCGACCTCGATCACATCGATCTCGTCACCTCCGGCATCGTCGTCGGCATTAATCCGAAAGCGGGATTCGAAACGGAGACCGCCAAGGCCCTGCTCGGCAAACACGAGCATGTGGAGTGCTGGCGCAAGGGCGAGCTGCCGCCGCGCCTGCATTACGGCACGCATCCGCGCATCCCGGCCATCGTCTGCCTGCCCGACAGCGGCTGGCTGGTCGAGACGCGGGAATTCCACAGCCGGCCCAATCACAAGATGCACGGCGGCGAGCACGGCTATGACAACGACGCCCCGGACATGCGCGCGCTGTTCGTCGCGCACGGGCCGGCGTTCAAGCAGGGAGTGACCGTGCCGGAGTTCGACAATGTCGACGTCTATCCGCTGCTGACCGACCTGCTCGGCGTCAAACCGCAGCCGAACGACGGCAACCCGGCGACCGCCCGCGAGATGCTGCGATAAGCCGCCGGCGGCGCTCCTGTTGCGCTGCGCCATTATTCCGTGCATGATTGGCCGTCCAAATGACCGCGTGCCCATGAACCAGCTCTTCGCCACCGTGGAAATCCTGTCCAGCGCCGATATGGCCGCGGGCATGACGTCGCGCGCGCGTCGACCGACCACGACCAACACGGCCGGGTAAGCTGTCGCACGATTTTCATGTGATTCGACGATAAAAACCCGGCTCCGTGCCGGGTTTTTTGTTTTTCAACCGAGGGTAGTGAATGACCATCCGACATTTCTTGAGTACGCAGGACTGGAGCCGTCCCGAGCTCGACGCGCTGCTCGCGCGCGCCGCGCAGTTCAAGCAGAGCAAGCTTGGCGAAGACCTCAAAGGCAAATCGATCGCCCTGCTGTTCTTCAACCCCTCGATGCGCACGCGCACGAGCTTCGAGCTCGGCGCGTTCCAGCTCGGCGGCCATGCGGTCGTGCTGCAGCCGGGCAAGGACGCTTGGCCGATCGAGTTCGAACTCGGTACCGTGATGGACGGGGAAACCGAGGAACACATCGCCGAGGTGGCGCGTGTGCTTTCGCGCTACGTCGATCTGATCGCCGTGCGCGCGTTCCCGAAATTCAAGGACTGGTCGGTCGACCGTCAGGACCACGTGATCCATTCGTTCGCGAAATATGCGACCGTGCCGGTGATCAACATGGAAACGATCACGCACCCGATGCAGGAGCTCGCCCATATCCTCGCGCTGCAGCAGCACTTCAAGACGAATGATTTGCGCGGCAAGAAGTACGTGCTGACCTGGACCTATCATCCAAAGCCGCTCAATACGGCCGTCGCGAATTCCGCGCTACAGATCGCCACGCGCTACGGCATGGACGTGACCTTGCTCTGCCCCACGCCTGAATACGCGCTCGACCAACGCTATCTCGATTTCGCCAAGCAGAACGTCGCAGAGAACGGCGGCAGCTTCGCCATCTCGCACGATGTCGACGCGACTTACCGTGGCGCCGACATCGTCTATGCAAAGAGCTGGGGCGCGCTGCCCTACTTCGGCAACTGGGAGCCTGAAAAACCCATTCGCGACGCGCACAAGCATTTCATGGTCGACGAGCGCAAGATGGGGCTGACGAATAACGGCGTCTTCAGCCACTGCCTGCCGCTGCGCCGCAACGTCAAGGCCACCGATGCGGTGATGGATTCGCCCGCCTGCATCGCGATCGACGAGGCCGAGAACCGACTGCACGTGCAGAAGGCCGTGATGGCCGCACTCGCCAAGAACAAGTAACCCTGGAAATCATCATGAGTCAGACCGAAAAAGACATCGTCCTCGCCTTCTCCGGCGGCCTTGACACGAGCTTCTGCGTTCCCTACCTGCAGGAGCGCGGCTACCGCGTGCACACCGTGTTCGCCGACACCGGCGGCGTCGATGCCGAGGAGCGCGCCTTCATTGAGAACCGCGCCAAGGAGCTTGGTGTCGCCAGCCACGTCACCGTCGACGGCGGCCCGGCGATCTGGAACGGTTTCGTCAAACCGTTCGTCTGGGCCGGCCAAGGCTATCAAGGCCAGTATCCGCTGCTCGTATCCGACCGCTACCTGATCGTCGAAGCCGCGCTGAAGCGCTGCGACGAGCTCGGCACCAAATACATCGCGCACGGCTGCACCGGCATGGGCAACGATCAGGTTCGCTTCGACCTGACGATCAAGGCGCTTGGCGACTACATCATCGTCGCGCCGATCCGCGAAATCCAGAAAGAACACACGCACACGCGCGCCTATGAGCAGGATTACCTCGAACAGCGCGGCTTCGGCGTGCGCGCCAAACAGAAGAGCTACACGATCAACGAGAACTTGCTCGGCGTGACCATGTCCGGCGGCGAGATCGACAAATGGGAAGCACCGGGCGAAGGCGCGCGCGGTTGGAATGCAACCCGCGCGGAATGGCCCACCACACCGCTGCGTGCGACGCTCGGCTTCGTCAACGGCGAGGCGGTGTCGCTCGACGGCGAAAAGCTCCCCGGTCATGAAATCCTCGCGCGGCTCAACCGCGAATTCGCCAAGTACGGAGTCGGCCGCGGCCTCTACACCGGTGACACGACCATCGGCCTCAAGGGCCGCATCATCTTCGAAGCGCCGGGCCTGACCGCACTGCTCACCGCGCACCGCGCGCTCGAAGAAGCGGTGCTGTCGAAACTGCAGAACCGCTTCAAGCCCGAAGTCGCGCGCGCGTGGGTCGAGCTCGTTTACGAAGGGTTCTTCCACGATCCGCTCAAGACCGATCTCGAAGCCTTCCTCGCCTCCTCGCAGACAAAGGTCAACGGTGAAGTCACCCTGGAAACCTCCGGCGGCAGCGTCGGCGCAGTCGCAGTGAAGTCGCCGCACATTCTCAACGCCAAGGGCGCGACTTATGCCCAGTCCGCCGACTGGGGCGTCGAAGAAGCCGAAGGTTTCATCCGCCTCTACGGCATGAGCTCGACGCTCTGGGCGGAAGTGAATCGTTGATATCCATGAACGAAGCGATCGCCACCTTGCGCATCAGCACGAATCGGGATGAACTCGATCTCGCGCTGATCCACGACTTTCTTTCACGCCACGCCTACTGGAGCCAAAGTATTTCGCTCGCGGTCGTACAGCGCGCGATAGAGAATTCGCTGTGCTTCGGCGGCTATCTCGACGACAGACAAGTTGCGTTTGCACGGATCGTCAGCGATTACGCCACCTTCGCCTATCTTGCTGACGTCTTCGTAATCGAATCCTGCCGCGGGCTCGGCTATGCCAAAGCGCTGGTCGGCGCGGTGATGAACGAGCCGCGTCTGCAAGGTCTGCGGCGGATCATGTTGATGACCCGCGATGCGCACTCGCTCTATGCGGATTTCGGATTCACATCGTTGGGCAAGCCCGGCAACGCGATGGAAATCAACCGGCCAGATATCTATGCAACGGCGGGTGCCCTTTGAACACATTGCTCGACGCCACTCTTCAGCACCTGCGCGCGCTCGTGGCGTTCGATACGCGCAATCCAC
>Ga0209233_1001222_pt1 | contig 10348 bp, 11 predicted proteins | sample AraplaCL_Cvi_mCL_FD_184269 | JGI IMG/M metagenome (GOLD analysis project Ga0209233, IMG submission 184269) | Arabidopsis root microbial communities from the University of North Carolina, USA - plate scrape CL_Cvi_mCL (SPAdes) (version 2) | ecosystem: Host-associated > Plants > Roots > Endosphere... | reverse complement strand
TAATCTCTCAACATCACCAATAAAGACAATAAAACGGCAACCAATATGATGGCAATACCCAGGTAGGTTTGCCACGCGTTAAATGCAAAAAACAACATCACAGCCAGTATTCCCGATAGGGTTACAGCCATGATAGTGATATTCCAGAATAGTTTCCTGCTCAATCCGCTAACGCCCTTCTTCACCTGTTTCAGCATATCATCTACAGAAAGCTGATCCTTCTTTGGCTGGTCTTGCCAAACCGACATTATATGATCAAAGTCTTTCATATTGATTGTACAGCTCTGTCAATTTTTGTTTAATGCGATGTATTTTCACCCTCAAATTCCCTTCAGATATGCCTGAGATATCAGCTATCTCCGGATACGGTACTTCATCAAGTACCATAGTTATAATAATTCTTTCAGACTCCTCTAACTTAGCGATACATTTATATAGCATGGCCACCTGTTCGTTCTTCTCTGAAACTTCCTCCATTTTGGTTTCAGCAATTTGCGGAGTGAGCTCATCTTTAGCCTGGCGTTTTTCTGATCTAAGATAGGTTAAACAGGTGTTTACAGCAATACGATAGATCCATGTAGATATCATAGCTTGGTTCCTGAACTTGTCAAGGTTTTGCCAGACTTTTAAAAATGTTTCTTGTAGCAGATCGTTCGCAGCGTCATCATCCCCCGTATAGCCATAGCACAAATGGAATATCTTTTTTGAATTAGCTTCAAAAATTTGTTTAAAGACAATTTCCTTGTGCGTCACAGTAATAGGTAAGTTTTTATACTAAGACACAAAGATAATCGGATTGTTACAACAAATAATTGCTCTTATTGAACCAGCTCAATTTTTTTTCCGCATCGTCCAGCATGATACCGTATTCATTGGCAAAATCCATTTGCAGATCCTCATGAAGTTTGCCTATGGCGGTGCGCACCTTTTCAATCTGTCGTATCAATACCAACCTTAAAGGTTTGTATGAGGTCTTTCTATCAGCATATTGAATGTATCCGGCGCAAAAATTTAATAGCAACTCAATCTCAGCTTCTTTGGACGCCATAAACTTAATATACTTGCTGATGAGCCTTAATATCTTACGCAAATACTTAGCCGCTTCATAACTGCGCACCGGCAGCTGACTAAACATAAAGCCCACTTCGGCTTTTATCTTCTCCACAAAATCGGCCTGGTTATTTGATTCGAACAGTAGGTAGGCCAATAACTCTTTGTTCTCTTTTTTGTGACGTGCTAATCGTAAGCACAGATCGGCTATCTGCAGGCCTGATAAATGCTGCAGTTCCTTCTTAATGTCCTGTAAGCCGTAGTTGGCTGTGCTCATGTTTGTAATTTATATTTTTAGCAAAATAGTAAATAGTTGTAGCTTCGCGCCGTTATATTTATAAATGAAGAAAAATAGCCTTACCCTTTTTATTTTTATTGCACTTATATTGGGCGTTGTTGTTGGCTACATATATAATGTAACCGTAGTTGAGACTTATAATAACAAAATCGGTGCCGCCGAGGCCAAAATTGAAGTTCTTGACAACAAACTGGTGGAACTTAAAGACACCACAGCACAATTATATAAGAATCTTAAGAAAGAACGCGTTGCTCAAGCCAAAATCCGTAAAGCCAATGATGTTATTCGCGAAAACGAGGTGGAATATTTTACCATTTTGAGCGATGTTTTTTTACGATTAATCAAAATGATTGTAGCGCCACTGGTGTTCACTACTTTAGTTGTTGGCGTTGCCAAAGTAGGCGATATTAAGGCTGTTGGAAGAATAGGCGGAAAGACGCTATTATGGTTTTTAAGCGCGACAGTTGTTTCCCTGGTATTAGGTATGGTGTTGGTTAACCTTTTTCAGCCCGGCCACGAAATGCACCTGATGTTACCCGATAGCCATTTAGGATCAGATATCCAAAGGACGGCTATTTCATTAAAAGATTTCATTAGCCATGTTTTCCCGAAAAGTTTTTTCGAGTCGATGGCTAATAATGAGATATTACAGATTGTAGTTTTTGCCTTGTTCTTTGGTGTTGCAACTGCTTCCATCGGCGAAAAAGGAGCGATAGTTATAAAAGCCTTTGACGCTATTGCACATGTTATTCTTAAAATTACCGGTTATGTAATGAAACTTGCGCCACTGGCTGTGTTTGGCGCCATCACTGCTATAGTAGCAAAGCAGGGGTTGGGTATACTGTCAACCTATGCCGTATTTATTAGCGAGTTTTACTTATCGCTTACATTACTTTGGTTGGCAATAATTGCCGCGGGTTTTTTTGTGTTAAGAAAGAGAGTATTCAGACTATTAGTTAATATCAGGGATGCGATATTGGTTGCATTTGGTACATCAACCAGTGAAGCTGCATACCCACGCGTATTGGTTGAGATGGAACGATTTGGCTGTAGCGATAAAATTGTAAGCTTTGTTTTGCCACTGGGGTATTCTTTTAACCTCGATGGTTCAATGATGTACATGACTTTTGCTTCGCTTTTTTTGGCGCAGGCATATAATATACATCTGTCGTTTGCACAGCAGCTAATTATGTTATTAACACTTATGCTTACCAGTAAAGGTATGGCAGGGGTGCCAAGAGCATCGTTAGTTGTTATAGCCGGCACAATTGCCATGTTCAATATTCCTGAAGCAGGTTTAGCTTTATTGATCGGAATAGATCCATTGCTAGATATGGGACGCTCAGCAACAAACGTTTTAGGTAATGCCATGGCTACAGCCGTAGTGAGTAAATGGGAGGGAGAGTTGAGTGATTAATTATGGAATTAATGAATTATCGAATTATTGATTAATTTATGTCAGAAATCGAAAGAATTGAATTTGGCGAGATGTTCAAAAATCGAACAAAGAAATTTGTTGTTGATAACATTAAATTTTATAGAACTCTACCCAAAACAGAAGAAGCAAAGATAATAGGGCGCCAATTGTTAAGATCGTCCTCATCTGTAGGAGCAAATTATCGTGCTGCGTGTCGCGCCAGATCAAAAGCCGAATTTCATTCAAAGCTATCAACCGTAGTAGAGGAGGCAGATGAATCAGCTTTCTGGATGGAGGTTTTAATTGAAGCTGAAGTAGTAACAAAGTCAGAACTTGCCTTTTTGTTGGATGAGGCTAATCAAATTTTAAAAATATCATCAGCATCACGAAAAACAGTATCCAACAAATAATTTTGTCAATTCAATAATTCAATAATTCAGTAACTCATTAATTCAATAATTAAATAAATGATATCAAGATCGAAAAGAATATTCCTGGCTGCGAGCGTGATTTTGCCGTTTTTGTTTTACTGCCTGTACTACTATAATCACATGTTAAAGAATGCACCATACAGATTTACGGAGTTTGATTCAATGAGCATTCAGTACGGCAATCGCGATAGCTTATTGAATAAATTTAACTCCAAAACGGGCGATTACCAATACTTGAACAACCGCGACTCATTAGTAAAAATGCATTTGCGCTTAAATGACAAAGACCTGCTTTATCTGCACCGCAAAGCGGCCGACCTGGGTTTCTGGGATTTTCCTGAGGACGAAACCGGCGATCGTGTTAAAAAAAGTGAACAGCAACCTGTGCGTTATATCATTGAATTTAAATACAAGCGCAAAAGCAAAAAGGTAGTTTACGACAGTAATTTTGTAGGCGACCAGCGTTTGATTGACGCCAACCAGGGATTGATTAAAGAGATTTTGCAGGTTTTAACTCAAGAAGAATCTAACCAGAAAAAATAAAAGCCTGTTGTATATTGAAAATGTATTATCTATATTTGCACCTCGAATTTTTAAAAAACATAATTAACAAACCATGTACGCAATAGTAAGTATAGCAGGACAGCAATTTAAAGTTGCTAAAGACCAGCAGATCTTTGTACACAGATTACAAGGTGACGAGGGCGCTAGTATTGAATTTGACAATGTGTTGTTAGCAGAAAACGAAGGTAAATTCAAATTAGGTACTGATTTGAAAGGCGCTAAAGTATCAGCTAAGATCGTGTCTCATTTAAAAGGTGATAAAGTAATCGTTTTCAAAAAGAAAAGAAGAAAAGGTTACAAAAAGAAAAACGGTCACCGTCAGCAATTTACCAAGATCGAGATCACTGGTATCACTTTATAATAATCGATTTTTAAAACGACCCCGCATTAGCGGGATCATAAAAATATAAAAGAATGGCACACAAGAAAGGGGCCGGTAGTTCACGAAACGGCCGCGAATCGCATAGCAAACGTTTAGGTATCAAGATTTTTGGTGGTCAGCCGGCTATTGCAGGTAACATCATCGTTCGTCAACGTGGTACCAAACACAACCCGGGCCTTAACGTAGGTATCGGTAAAGACCATACATTATTCGCTTTAATCTCAGGACAAGTAGTTTTCAAAAAGAAAGCAGACAACCGTTCATACGTTTCTGTATTGCCTTTTGAAGCTGCACCGGTAGTTGAAGACGCTGCTCCGGCTCCAAAAGCTAAAGCTGCTGCTAAACCGGTTGTTGAAGCTGCACCCGTTGTAGCTGAAGCGCCTGCTGTAGAAGAAGCTCCAAAAGCAAAGAAAGCTGCTCCTAAAAAGAAAGCCGCTGACGCTGAAGAAGCTGCTGAGTAATTATACAGCACTCAAAATATAAGCCCGTATCATTATGATATGGGCTTTTTTTGTTATCATTTTTGTCATTGCGAGCGTAGCGTGGCAATCGCGAATATTGCATCCTTGCGATTGCTTCGTCGTTCCTCCTCAGCAATGACAATTAGCGATCAAGCCTGCACGGGCATGTCGCCCATTTCCAAAACTAAAGTCCCGCCGTTAATTAAATCATCGTGCGAGAACCACAGTTTATCCAATTTCTTACCATTCATCATGGCCGACTGGATATATTTCTTAGTTTTTGACGATCCTTTTGCTATTAAAGTGAATGTCTTACCATTATGCAGGTCAATAGTGACTTTACTAAACACCGGACTGGTAATAGTATACATTGGTAAGCCCGGCTGTACAGGGAAGAACCCCATCGAAGCAAATACTACGACAGACGACATCGAACCACCATCTTCATCGCCGGCTACGCCAAGTACATTATCCTTAAAATATACATCGAGGATAAATCTAGTCCATTTCTGTGTTTTCCATGGATTTTTTGTGTAGTTAAACAGATAAGGTATCTGGAAAGAACATTGATTACCCATCGAAAACTGACCGATCAATGCCGTCATATCCGGGAATTTATGATAAAATGCTGCCCTGCTGCTGCCCAATCCCTCCCTGAAAAGCTGATCCAATTCGGCCTCAAATTTATCCTGGCCTCCCATTAGTTCAATTAAGCCAGGGATGTCATGCTGCACATTCCATTTATAGGTGTAGCCATTATTCTCGTTATAATACGATTGCCCCTGCATTTTCGGGTCGATATCTACCCATTCGCCTTTATCATCCTTGGGCATAAAGAGCATTTTATCTTTGCTCCAGAGGTTCTTATAATTTTTAGTTTTGGGCAGATATCGTCTATAAACCTCCTCATTACCCAACTCTTTGGCCAGTTGCGCCACCGCCCAGTCGTTATAACTGGCAGCTAGGGTCACCGCTACCGCGGAGCGTGCACTTTGATGCTGTTTGGCAAACGGATCAGTCTCTGCCTCGCCGATACGCAGGGCAGGGTAGTAGCCTTTCTCATGATAAAAGTCTTCTAGCGCACCTTTCGGTCCGTTAGTTGAGGCCAGCATGGTGGCTTGCTCTGCGTTTTTGAGCATACCTTCCAAAGCTTTCTTCGCATCAAAGTTGCGGACGCCTTTTCGATATCCATCCAAAAACATTACGGCCGAATAGAACCCGAACATCCCGGGTCTGTCGCCATAAAATTTGGGGTATTCAGGCACCCAGCCGCTTTGCTCATACATGTTTACGTACGATTGCAGCATGTCGCCTTCCTGCTCAGGGTTCAGTATTGCACGCAGCGGGTGTTGCGCAATGTAATTGCCCCAGGTATAGTCTTCAGTGTATATCGGGCGCTTATCATTATGTACCTTATCGTCGTAGCCGCTGTAATATTTGCCGTGTTCGTTGATATCAACCATACGCACATAGCTGCGATACAATGCCGTATAAAAAGTACGCCGCTGACCAACAGCACCACCTTCAATTTTTATCTGGTTGATAGTCTTTTTCCAAATGGCTTTCCCTTTCTCGGCCAGTTGATCGAAAGTTACGTCGGCAATCTCTTTCTCATAGTTCTCTTTAGCTTGCTCCAAACTCACAAATGATACCGCGAATCTAAACTCCACCTGATTAGAGTCAGATTTGGAATACGTAGCAGAAATCTTATGTCCGTTCATCATTTTCGGCGTAGCTAAAGCACCCTGAACAGTGTATTTTCCCCAATCTTTATCGCCTTCAGATTTAGCTGTGGTAGGCTGGCCAGAAAATGTGCCGTACATATAAGCCTTGCCTTTTTGCGCGTGGTTAGCATCGTTCACAAATTCGGTTCCACTAACGGTGTTAGCGATGATGTCATAAATACCGTTATCATAGCAGTGGGTAAGGAGCACGTGTTTCTCAACGCCTTTCGGGAAGGTAAATCGATAGATACCACCTTTTTTACCAACCGTATTTTCAACGCGTATACCTTTTTCAATCAGCATGGTCGAGTAATACCACGGGCGGCATATCTCCATATCATGATCGTAAGTCAGGCGATCATACCATGCTGCATTATCCAGTTTCCCTTTGGCGGGACGAACTGAAAAGATGGTTTGCGGTGTAATTACATTTAAGGATAACAACGGGAACCCGGTGATTTGATCATCCAGATAATCTTGCCTGCGCGGATGCGTACGCACCATTTGATTGGGCAAATGCACTACCGGGCGATTGGTGTTTAATAGTGGAGCGATATTACCTATAAGCGGGTCGATATATTGCAAAAAATCTTCCTCTGGTGGAGTTTCAGTTTCGCCTGCTATAACTTTCTCTGTCGATGCTTTTAGTTGTGTAGGTATAACTGCAGCGGCGGCTATCAAACCACCAGTCTGCATAAATTTACGGCGCGACAATCCGTCTTTATTTTCTTCTTTCATTTAGGCTTGTATCTTTTTAACCTTTTGTCGCTTCGCGGATAGCTTTTCCTGCCGCATCGATAAGGCTTAAGTTCATTTCAGAATATTTCCGCGAGATAATGACACCGTTGGCTCCGGCTTTATAAGCGGCCATGGTAGCCTGATACACATCATCAGGAGATTGCTTGCGGCTGTTTTTTCCTACCGGGATACCGATATCAATGCCGGGCAGGATAAGACATTTACCTTTTACCCCGTTCAATGCTCGTTGCGTTTCACGATACACATAGTCCGGCGACAAACCGGCTTTTGGCAGATCATCAAACGCGGCCTCGCTTACACTATAACCTAACAGATGATTATTAAAGCGCATTAACTCCTCCAAAGGAATATCCTTAAACATGGTAGAATGGATATTGCGAATAAAATGCTGATAACGCTCGCCGCCGCAGTTGTTGTAAACTACAATCTTCAGGAAATCCACCTTTTTAGCTAAATCTTCATAGTCGCGTGTAGCGCGGAAGAAAGGATTGAACGAATTGACGTGCTCGATATGCAAGCCTACCAATTGCTTCTTATTTAAGGCTTTTACGGCTTTATTTACATCGTCAACTATCTGATGCTTGCCAAAATCAAATAATCTATCCCAAGCCACAATTTCGGGATACTCCAGCATGATACGCTGAAACTCCACATAGTAGCCGTCGCTTGGGCGTAGGTCGGCTTTGCAGGCTTTAACAAATTCATCCAGCTTAAGATAGCCTTCTTTAGTTCGTTCAAAGCTGATTCCTTTTGCTTTAGCCGCCGCCTGGTGATACTGGCAGAAGCAGGTAGACCGGGAAGGGTCAACCGAGCCTACCAAGTGGCTCGCACCTAAAGCATTCAGCAGCGGACCGTTACGCTCGTTAAAAAACACAACACCATCCAGATCATAGCTGGCGCAGGTATCGGTAGCCAGATCTGTCCAAAATGCGCGGACATTAGGATTAAACAAACAAGTAGTTCTGGCTTTTCTGCCCATCAAATCAACTTCCTTGCATTGGTCAATGCCCGGCACATCATCGCGCCATTGATCTTCAATGGTTGCATAAACTTTCATGCCGCGTTTGTGGGCGCCTTTTATTACCTCGGCAACCAAATCTCTGTTGCCATATTCTGGTGAGCGAGTGTCTTTTAAAATCGTATTTTGATAATATTTGGCGTGAGGGATGGCATAGTTGCCGCCATGGTAATTCTTATCAGCTTCCTGAGGTCCATGATCAGGAAATGGCTGCCCCGCAACCTGCCGCCCGGATAATCCGTCGCCATAGGTAAATGTATTCAGGAAGATAGTATTGATGGCGCCGCGTTTTTGCAGAATATCCAGAACGGTATCCACACCTTCGTCGGCAAATGAAGCCATGCCTACTTGTAAACCATTGATATACTCTTTAGCTGGTACAGCAGCCACAGCCGATGATGATTTAAGTAAAGGACTGCCCGCTATAGCAAAACTCAGCATAGCGCCATTTTTCAAAAACACACGACGTGAATAGTTACCCGTGGCGCTATTGCCCGGCGTAGATTGATGAGCTTTCATACATTCAGGTTTAATTGGACTACCTAAATATGCTGAATATTATCGGCATAGTAAAAAGCCGATGTTGTAAAAAAGCTGATACTATTTATCAAACACCTCCCGGGAAACGAATAGGGATAGTAAAGGAACATCTAACTACTTTGCCACCTTTTGTTGCGGGTTTAAATTTTGGGAAATTCGATACCAATCTTGCCGCCTCTTTAGCCGCCGCCTCTGACGGTGATCTGAGAATTTTTATGTTGCTGACGCTGCCATCGCGTTCTATCACAAATGCTGTGAACACCATGCCCTTGTCGCTACCTGATTTAATATTTGCTCGCATGTAATCAGCCAAAGCTACAAAGCCGCCAGGGTATTCTGGCTGTACATCTACTCGAGTATAGATTGTTGTGTCTTGTGAACTCGTTGTTTTGCTTTGTGCCTTAACCGTAAGGAGCGATAAACTAAAAATGCTGATAAGTATTAGGTTCTTCATAAAAGGTAATATACTAATATTCTCTCACCATCAAACTATCGGCAAAATTGCGCAGGTATTGTTTATTTTCTTCGGGTAGGTTGATTTTCTCTAATGCTTCAAAAGCGGTGTCTGCATAGGTATGCATAGTATCTTCAGCATGTTGTTTTACACCAACGGCATGGTAAATGGCGGTTACAGCATCTACTTTTTCCTGATTATCGAAAGTTTTGGTTTCGATCCATTTGTACAGTTCGGCAGCTTGTTCGGCATTGGCCAGTTCAAGCGATTTAAGGAGCAGATATGTTTTTTTGTTGGAAATGATGTCGCCACCAACTTGTTTACCAAACTTCTCTGGCGAGCCAAAAACGTCCAAAATATCGTCCTGTAACTGGAAAGCAAGGCCCAGATTCTCGCCAAATTCAGCTATAAGTTCAGCGTCCCTCATATCGGCACCGCCTAAAATGGAACCTATTTTTAAAGCACCGCCCAGTACCACAGCTGTCTTCAGACGGATCATGTAGATATACTCGTCAATCTTAACATCATTGCGGATCTCGAAATCCATATCCAATTGCTGGCCCTCGCATACACCTACAGCAGTATCATTAAATATGTCCAGAATAACGCGCAATAATCTGTCCTCAACCTGCATCATCAGCTTGTAACCTTCAATCAGCATGACATCGCCTGATAGGATAGCAGCGTTCTGGTTCCACCGTTCATGCACCGTGGTTTTACCACGTCGCAGCGGTGCTTTATCCATAATGTCGTCATGCATTAAGGTGAAATTGTGGAACACCTCGATAGCCAGGGCAGGCGGTAGGGCTTTTTCCACATCGCCACCAAACAGATCGCAAGCCATTAGTAGTAGGGCAGGGCGCATGCGCTTGCCGCCCATGCTTAGTATATAGTAAATTGGCTCATAAAGCTCGGCCGGATATGGCGAAAATTTGAGCTCGGTAACGGCATTATCAATTAATAGCTGCAGATCTTTTAGTTCTCTCATATTTTGTTGGTGAATGGTGAGGGAGTGAATGGTGATGGGATAATGGTAAGTAATTGTTTATGAGGGGTTAGCTAATTTAAATTTTTACCCGTTACACAATATATACTCATTATTTACTATTCATCACTCACTATTGTCTGCTCACTATTCTTGTACTAACGAAAAATCAATTTGTTTTTTTGCCAGATCGACGTTTTTAACGCGAATCTTTACTTCATCACCTAAACGGTAAGCTTTCTTTTTACGCTGACCAATGATCTGG
>Ga0209233_1001221_pt1 | contig 10349 bp, 6 predicted proteins | sample AraplaCL_Cvi_mCL_FD_184269 | JGI IMG/M metagenome (GOLD analysis project Ga0209233, IMG submission 184269) | Arabidopsis root microbial communities from the University of North Carolina, USA - plate scrape CL_Cvi_mCL (SPAdes) (version 2) | ecosystem: Host-associated > Plants > Roots > Endosphere ... | reverse complement strand
TTGACCGGATCGCTGGCCTGGCCCGGCAGATTGATGGTGGCGGCAAGCGCGCCGCCGCGCATGCTTTCAAAGGCAAACACGCCGCGCGCCAGAAGGCCCGCATCGCCGCTGGTGATGGTCACCTTGCGCCCCTGTGCGCTGGTTTCCATGTTGCCCGCGACGGCTGCGCTCTTGGCGCCCATGGTGACATTGCCGCTGAAGATCAATGCCGAGGGCCGGTTGCCGTAAAGCCCCAGCTCCAGATTGAACGGGGCGATCGCCACGCCGCCGCGCATCGCCAGCCGGTCGAGCTTGGCGTCGATGTGCAGGCGGCCTTCGGGTATGTCCTGGTCCGGCTGCGCCGCCGCCTGGGTGCCGCCCAGCTGTTCGTTCGAGCCGGTGCGGCCGATCTTGGAGCCGTCCAGCGAGTGGCCGCGCAACAGATAATCGTCGCCATTGGGTCCCCGCGACAGCTGGAACGCCAGATCGTTGAGCGGCCCCATCCGGACCGATGGCAGGTTCAGCACCGTCAGCTCGCCACCCTTGCCGAACGTCGCGGTGCCGTTGACGGTCAAGACCGGCCCGGTGATGCGGATGGTTTCGTCCTGTACCGCATTGCCGGGCCCGAAATTCACCCCGATCTTGCCGGTCGCGCTCTGCCCCGGTGTCTTTTCCAGATTGACGATCGGCACCGACAGCGACGCAGGCGTGAAATCCGCCGTCACATCGGCATGCACCAGACTGCCGCGATGGCCAGTCAGGTCGGCGGTCACTGGCACCGTGCCGCGCAGAATGCGTTGCAGATTGATGTTGAGCGCGGCGCGGCCGGCTTCGGTCATGTTACCCTTCACCGCCAGCCGGGTGGTGATGTTGTCCGGGGTCTTGAAGTCCTCGGTCCAGTCCACATTCAGGCGGGAGTCCGCCAGATTGACCTGGCCATACTGGTGCAGGTGATTGTTGTCGATCTCGAATGTCACCGCGCCGTCGGTCAGCCTTGTCTTGCCGCCCAGGGTAATCGCGAACTGATTGACCTGCGCCTTGACGCCAATGCCCACCGCATCGACCGGCAGATTGGCCAGCATGGGCACCTGAAAGGCCAGGTCGGCGCTGGCCAAGCCGCCGGTCTGTTTGGGATCAATGCCGAAGCGTGTGGGATAACCCAAGGGCTTCATGTCGATCAGGGTCATGATGTCGGGCATGCCGCCTTCGACATGCACGCCGAATTGCCCGACCGTGCCTTTGATGTGCAAGGTGGGAATCAGCGCGGTGCCGCGGCTGACAGTGAGCGGCCCGATCTTGCCGCTGGTGAAATTGGCGCGGAAGGTGTCGCCGGTCAGGATGGCGTCGCCCATCACCTGGGTGGCATGGGTCAGCCCGCGCACATAATTGCCTTCGACATTCTTCATGCCGAAGGTCAGCTTCACCGAATCTTCCGGCAGAATGTCCTGGTCCATCTGGCCGGGCGCGAAATTCACCCGCGCGTCCAGCGGACCCATGTCGCCGGCGAAGATGTTGTTGTCGATCCAGTCGCGCGCGCCGCCGGCCACCGTCAGCGGCCAGTAGAGGAGCAGCTGGCGCACCGGCATGGCGGGGATATGCGCCTTGGCCACCAGGCCCGGCGCGCCATTGTCGTTCAGGGTCAGGGTGCCGGTGGCATCGAGCGCGAAGCCCGGCGCGGTGACGCCGAATTTGGTGACGTTGAACTGGCGCGGCGCCGTCAGATAGTCGGCCTGAAAGGCCAGCGTCTGATAGCCGACCGGCTTTGACAGAATGCCGGGCATGTCCACCGCGATATTCCTGGCCGACAGATCGGCATGCACCCGCTGAAGCTTGCCGTCCGCGCCATAAAAGAATTCGCCGGCTCCTTTCAGCGCCGCGCGCACTTCCTGGGCGTTGAGATCGGCGGTGGTCAGCGCCAGATGACCGTTGGAACCGTCATAGCGGCCTACCAGCCTGAGATTGGAAACATGCAGGGCCCCGCTTTTCATCGCCGCCCAGGGAACGGCGCCATGGGCGGCGATGTCGAAAGCGGCATAGCCGAGCCTGGCGCCGCTATCGACGCGGAAGTCGGCCGAGGCGCTGATCACCATAGGGATGTTTTTGACGCCGTCGAAAAAGTGCGAATTGGCGCTTAGCGCGCGCAGATCAAGCCCGTTGACCGACACGCTGGCGCCGATCGGGCCCTTGTCGGGCGGGATGGTGAGGGAGGCGGTGACATGGCTCTTTCTGCCCGAGATCATCACATCGGCATTGAACCCGGTCGCCATGGTGGCGCCTTGCGCGCGCAAGATCAGCTCGGCATGGGGCGCGGTCAGATAAAGACCGGTGATCTCGTCATAGAGCGCGAGATTGGCGCCCTGCACCGCAAAGCTTTCCAGCGCCGACGGCGCATTGCCATGGGCGTTGACCACGTCGCTGATGCGGCCGATCAACCCATTGTCGCCCGCGTCCTTCTCATTGCCCAAGCGCACGCGGCCATTTTTCATATGCACCAGGGTGAACTTCACACCCACCAGTGTGATGCGCTTGACCACCACCTGCCCATGCAGCAGGGGCGCCGCCGCCAGCCCGATGGCCGCCTCGGGCGCGCTGGCCACCACCCGGCCATGATCGTCATAGATCCGCGCGCCCAGCACAACCAGGTTCACCCGGCCCTGGTCCCGGCTCCAGGCGATGGCGGCCTGGTCGTAATCCAGGGGGATGCCGGGCAGCGCGTCATGAATGGCCCCGGCCAGGGTCCCCTTCAAAGGGCCCAGCGAGACCGGCCCCCAAAGCAGCCGAAGCCCCGCCCCGACCACGAAAAACACCGCTGCCGCGGCCACCGCACTCACCAGGAGGCCGGCATGGCTGACATGATGCGCCTTGATAAAGCGGGTGAAAGGCAGTTTCACGTACGGTTTCTTCCAGCGGCCGACTGCTCTATTACGACGGTTAGGCCCAAAAAGGGCAAATTTTTCAGCCCTTTGGAAAGCGATGTTGCATTGCGTCCGCCCCGCCCGATGGGGTTAAATCCGGTCGTCGAAAGGGCTTGGGATCGATATGGCATTGGCGGCGGGGGACAAGGCCCCTTCTTTCAAGATCAAAACCGATGACGGCGGCACGATATCCTCGGCCTCGCTCAAGGGTTCCGCCTATGTGCTGTATTTCTATCCCAAGGACGACACATCGGGCTGCACCAAGGAAGCCATCGGCTTTTCCGAAAAGCTGAAGAGCTTCGAGAAGTTGGGCATCCCCGTCATCGGCGTGTCGAAAGACAGCCTGGAGAGCCACGCAAAGTTCCGCAAGAAACACAAACTGAAGATCGCGCTGGGTTCCGATCCGGAAACAGAGATGGCGCAGGCTTGGGGCGTGTGGGGCGAGAAGAGCCTTTACGGCCGCAAATATATGGGCATGGAGCGCGCCACCTTTCTGGTGAACGCAAAGGGCGTGATCGCGCAGGCATGGCACAAGGTCAAAGTGCCCGGCCATGTCGAAACCGTTCTGGAGGCGGCGAAATCGTTATGAACCGCCTGTTGCGCCGCTTTTTATCGCCGCGGTTAACCTCACGCTCGTTTTTCTGGCACAAAAGCTTGATCGCCGGTTCCGGCACGGCTGAAATGCCAGATGGTGGCGATATGGGCGTTGACGAGAGTTCCACAAAGAAGGCGTCGTTCCTGGAACGGGTTTGGACATGGCTGCATGCCACCTTCCCCGAACGCCAGATCTATATCCGCAGCGACGGACGCGTGCAGTTCTTCACCTTCGGGCCTTCGCTGCAGGCCACGCTGGCCGGCCTGACCCTGATCTTCCTGGGCTGGGTGGCGTTTGCCACCGTCAATGTGATCTTCAAGGACCGCATCATCGCCGCCAAGGATCATCGCTATCAGCAGATGCAGATGGCCTATGAGAATCGCGTCGCCGATCTGCAGATGTCCTATGACGAGTTGAACGGGGCGCTGGTTTCCGCCGAGGATCGTTTCAAATCCACCGCCGACGCGCTCCAGGCCAAGCAGAACGCCATCTCAAGCTTCCTGAACCGCGCCAACCAGGCCGAAGCCCAGGTCGGCCATAACAGCCTGGCCGTTCCTGTTTCCGCCCCCACGGATCAGACCATGACGCAGCCGGTGGCAGCCGGCGGCATGGATGTGGAAGCGCCCGCCGAGGCCGGCGCCGATGAGGGCGGTTCTTCCGCCCTGGTGATGATGCCGGGCGCGGCCCAGCCGCAGCCGCGCACCGCCCATCCGCTCAAGTCCAGCGCGCTGGACCAGGCGATGCGCCGCTTCGCCGACCTGTTCCAATCCGTCACCGAAAGCGTGCATATCCAGACCCACAAGGTCGCGGACACGCCCGCCGCTTATGCCCAGCATCCGGGCCTGCGCGCGCTTGCCGAACAGACCGCCCGTGTCGCCCGGATCGGTCAGAGCGAAACCCTGCTGATGGCCAAGACGCAGGGAACTCTGCAACAGGGCATCGGCGATCTGCGCAATGTGATGCGCAAGACCGGCATCAATCCCGACAGTTTCGCCCGCAAGATCGCCGGCCATGAAGGCGTGGGCGGGCCGGAAATTCCTCTCGACCAGGTACGGATCGAAGGCATCTCCGATCCCAAATTCACGCAAGCCTATCTGGGCGCCGCCGCGACCTTGGATCAGCTCAACGGCCTTTCCGCCGCCATGAGCCATGTACCGCTGACCACGCCGGTCTCGACCGCGAACTTCGACAAGTCCAGCAGCTTTGGGGCGCGCGTCGATCCCTTTACCGGCCGCTATGCCTTTCATCCCGGTATCGATTTCGCCGGCCCCTGGGGCAGTGTGGTCCATGCCACCGCGCCCGGCACGGTGGTGTTCGCCGGAAATCGCGGCGGCTATGGCAATATGGTGGAAATCGACCACGGTTATGGGATCCATACACGCTACGGTCATCTTTCCGCGATTAGTGTGCGGGTCGGAACCCGCATCGCCAAGGGTGGCCCTCTTGGCCGTGTCGGCTCCACGGGCCGCAGCACGGGCCCGCATGTCCATTACGAAGTCTGGTATGATGACGTCGTGAAGAACCCCAACAACTTCATCGAGGCTGGCCGCCATGTTCTCTAGCAAAAGCAAAGACGCCGCTCCCGCCCCATTGGCCCCGCAGCCCGCGCCCATGGCGCAGCCCAAACGCGCCCGCACTCTGTCGGCGCCCTCCATCATCAGCGCCGATATGGTGATCAACGGCACCATCAGCTCCAGCGGCGACATCCAGATCGACGGCCGCATCGAAGGCGACGTGCGCAGTGTCGGCCTGGTGATCGGCGACAAGGCCGAGATCCATGGTGAGGTCCTGGCCGAAGATGTCACGGTGCGTGGCAAGATCACCGGCCGCATCCGCGCCCGCAAGGTTCTGTTGGCCGCCACCAGCCATGTCGAAGGCGACATTCTGCACGAAGCCTTTGCCGTGGAATCCGGCGCTTTCTTCGAGGGCAACTGCCGTCACAGCGACAATCCGCTGGGCGATGCCCAGCAGAGCGAGAAGCCGGCTATGCGGCCCGCCGCGCCGGCGCCGCAACCCGCGGCGGCGCCCGCGGCCCTGTTCGCCTCGCTCAATCCGGCGACTTAAGACAGACGCCGCAGCACGGCTGCGAGATCACGGGGAAAGATGTCTTCCCGCGCGGCTTCGATTTCCGCGAGCGTCCACCAGCGCGCTTCGATCAGCGCGGCGCTTTCGGCTTCCGTGGCGCCCGACAGTCGCGGCGCGCCGTCCCAACGACCGGTAAAAAAGTGATCGGTATTCTCGATCAGCACGCCTTCGAATTCGAAGATGCCTGTGGCGGTGTGGACGGGTCCTTCCAGCGTCACGGTGATGCCAAGCTCCTCGCGCAATTCGCGATGGGCCGCGGCCAGAAGCGTCTCGCCCGGTTCAACGCCGCCGCCCGGCGTGGCCCAGAAGGTCATGTTGGGCAGAACGAAATGGATCAGCAACACGCGACCCTGGCCGTCGCGAAGAATGGCGCGTCCGGCCTGGCGTGGCTTCGGGACGGTTTGCACCATTAATTTCCGCTCCTCGCCGCGACATTGGCTATTCGTCCGCTCGCCTAAGCTCGCGGAGTTCGTTCGCTTTCGCAGGTCCCCCGGACTTGCTCACGCGCTAAAGCGCGCCGCTCACTCAAGGTCTTCCACTTTTTCGCGCGGTTTTCCACCGACCTCCTGGGCCAGCGCCGCCGCCATGAAGGGGTCCAGATCGCCGTCCAGCACATCGCCGGGGGTGCGACTTTCCACGCCGGTGCGCAGATCCTTCACCAGCTGATAGGGCTGCAACACATAAGAGCGGATCTGGTGGCCCCAACCGATCTCTTTTTTCTCGCCGACGAAGGCGCCGGTTTCCGCCTTCTTCTTTTCCAGCTCGATCTCATACAGCCGCGACTTCAGCATGTCCCAGCAGATGGCCCGGTTCTGGTGCTGGCTGCGCTCCGACTGGCTGGCGACCGCGATGCCGGTAGGCAAATGCGTGATGCGCACGGCGCTTTCGGTCTTGTTGACGTGCTGGCCGCCGGCGCCGGACGCGCGATAGACGTCGATGCGCACGTCCTTTTCGGGGATGTCGATTTCGATCGACTGGTCGATCACCGGATAAACCGTGACCGACGAAAAAGATGTGTGGCGGCGCGCATTGGAATCGAAGGGCGAGATTCGCACCAGCCGGTGCACGCCCGCTTCGGTCTTGAGCCAGCCATAGGCATTGGGGCCCTTCACCAACAGCGTGGTGGACTTGATGCCTGCCGCCTCGCCCTCGCTTTCCTCGATCAGCTGCAGCTTGTAGTCGTGCCGTTCGGCCCAGCGCGTGTACATGCGCAAGAGCATCGCGGCCCAGTCCTGGCTCTCGGTGCCGCCGGCCCCGGCATGGATTTCGATATAGCTGTCATTGCCGTCGGCTTCGCCCGACAGCATGGATTCCAGCCGCATCTGCTCGGCGCGCCTGGCGAGCGCCAGCAGGGTGTTCTCCGCATCGCTCACCATGGCGGCGTCGTTTTCCGCCTCCGCCATTTCGATAAGCTCTTTGGCGTCGTTGAGTTCGTTGGTGAGTTTGGTGACCGCGGTGAGCGAGCTGTCCAGCTTCTGGCGCTCGCGCATCAGCTTCTGCGCCGCCACCGGATCGTTCCAGATGGCGGAGTCTTCGGCCTTGGCGTTCAGTTCGTCCAGGCGGCGGTTTGCTTGATCCCAGTCAAAGATGCCTCCTCAGCAGGGCGATGGCCTGCTCGATATCGTCGCTGGCGCGGGAGATTTCTGGACGCATGGGCGGGGTGCTTAAGCGAAGCGGTTTGTAAAAGCAATCAATCTAGTAGAGGCCACCTGTACCTTCGCCCACCGAAGACGGCGGGGCGTTGGACTGGCCGGCGCTGGCGGTTCCCCCCGCAACAGGGGCGGCGGCACCGACATCGTCGACACCGGCGCCAGGCGCGTTGGCCTCGCCGGGCGCGGTGCCGGCCTTGAAGGCTTCCATGATGGCGCCGGGCGTGCCGGGCGGCACGGGATTGCCGCTCTTCCAGTCGATCGGCACTTCCTCGATGCCGGGCGCGACGCGGAAGGGCGTGGGCGGCGCATCCTTCAGCGCATCCTTCATGAAATCGCGGAAAATGGGAGCGGCGACCGTGGCGCCCTGTTCCTTGGGACCCAAGGTGCGCGGATTGTCGAAGCCGACATAGACGCCCGCGGCCAGGTCCGGCGAGAAACCGATGAACCAGACCGACTGGGCATCCTGCGAGGTGCCAGTCTTGCCGGCTAGGGGCTTGTTGATTTGCGCGCCCACCGAATAGGCCGCGGTGCCGCGTTGAACCACGCCCTCCAGCATCGAGACGATCTGATAGGCGGTGCGCGGGTCGATGATCTGTTCGCGGGTGTCGGGCAACAGCGGCTCTTCCTGGCCATGCCAGTTGGGATCGTTGCAGCCCTCGCATTTGCGCCCGTCATGGCGCCAAATGGTCTTGCCGTTGCGGTCCTGGATGCGATCGACCAGCGAGGCGCTGATCTTCTTGCCGCCATTGGCGAATTCGGAATAGCCCGTGACCATGCGCATCAAGGTGGTCTCATAGGCCCCCAGCGAATTGGCCAACAGCGGCGGCAGCTTGTCATAGACACCGAAGCGGATCGGCAGCGGCACCACATTCTTCATGCCGATGGTATAGGCCAGCCGCACCGTCATCACATTGCGCGACAGCTCGATGCCGCGGCGCAAAGTCGTGTCGCCGAGAAACTCGCCTTTTTCGAAATTCTCCGGCCGCCAGATGCCCTGGCCCGGCCCCATGTCCATCTCGAAGGGCGCATCCAGCACCTTGCTGGCCGGCGTGTATCCCATGTCCAGCGCAGTGGCATAGACGAAGGGCTTGAACGACGAGCCCGGCTGACGCTGGGCCTGCATGGCGCGGTCGAACTGTGAGGAGGCGTAAGAGAAACCGCCCGACATGGCCAGCACGCGGCCGGTATGGGGGTCCATCACCACAATGGCGCCATTGACCTCGGGCACCTGGCGCAGACCGAACTCACCCTTCTTGGCCGGTGCCGGCAAGGGTTCGACAAAGAAAGCATCGCCAGGCTTGACCACGTCCTGCGGACCCGCCGGGGTCGGTCCCCACACCGCGCCGGGAAGCTGGCGATGGGCCCACTTATAGCCCTCATAGGTCATCAAGCCGGTCGAACCGTCGGGGAAACCGATGCGGACATTCTTGCCGTCATAGTCCAGCGCCACGGCCACCCGCCAGGTGTCGATGCCCGACTGGTGATTGGGATCGGAGGCCAGCTTGTCCAGGTTCTCTTTCCAACTGGCCAGGTCGACATGCATCTTGGCGCCGCGCCAGCCATGACGGCGGTCATAACGCACCAGGCCCGAACGCAGCGCGCCCACGGCATAATTCTGCAGCCTTGTATCCAGCGAGGCGCGCACCTGAAGCCCGCCGTCATACAAGGCCTTCTCGCCATATTGCTTGTAGAGAAGCCGGCGCACCTCCTCGACATAATAGTCCACGTCGGCCGCCTGGCTGCCCAAGGCACGGGTCTGGGTGACCAGCGGCTCGGCGCGCGCCGCCTTGGCCTGTTCGTCGGTGATATAGCCGTTCTCGGCCATTTGCCCGATCACCCAGTTGCGGCGCTCCAGCGCCGCGTCATGATGGAAACGCGGATCGTAATGGCTGGGCGATTTGGGCAGCGAGGCCAGGAAGGCGACTTCGGAGATGTCGAGCTCGTCCAGCGACTTGCCGAAATAGTTCAGCGCCGCCGCCGCCACGCCATAACTGTTCTGGCCGAGATTGATCTCGTTCAGATACAGCTCCAGCACCTTTTCCTTCGGGTAGGTCGCATCGATGCGGATCGCCAGAATGGCCTCGCGTACCTTGCGCGCCATCTTGAGATCGGAATTGAGCAGAAAGCCCCGCGCCACCTGCTGGGTGATCGTGGACGCGCCTTGCGGCCTGCGGCCTTCCAGCACCAGACCCACATCCTTGATCGCGGCGCGGATGATGCCGGACGGATCGATGCCCGGATGGCTGTAGAAGTTGCGGTCCTCGGCCGAAGTGAAAGCCTGCTTCACCAGCTTGGGGATGAAGGCGGCCGGCACGAAGATGCGCCGCTCATGGGCATATTCGCCCAAGACGGTGCCGTTACCGGCATAGACCCGGGTGGTGATGGGCGGGGCATAGTCCTGCAGGGTCTGCACACTGGGCAGGTCGCGCATCAGGGTGATGACCCAGAAGGCGGCAATGCCGATCACCACCACGACCAGGGCGGCGGCCGCCAGGCCAAGCCATTTCAGGAGACGGGAAAAGAAATTCTGCATGGGAATTGGTGGTTTATACGGCCGCAGATGGTTCCATGAAAGAGCTAACGAGAGGCCTGCGAGGCGGCCGGTGCGGCAAACTGGGCGTCCACCGCATTGGCGATGGCCCCGGCGACCCGGCCGCGCCATGAATCCGTGTTCATCTGGGCGGCATCCTGGCTATTGGACAGGTAACCAAGTTCGATCAGCACGGCGGGAACATCGGGCGCCACCAGCACCGCCAGGCTGGCCGAACGGTGGGGACTGCGTGCCAGCAGGTCCGTCACCTGCCCCAGTTCCTTCAGCGCATTGGTGGCGAATTCCGAAGAGCGGTTGCGGGTATCGCGCTGGGCGAGATTGATCAGGATCGGCGCCACCGGATTGTTCTCGCCGGAAAGATCGACACCGGCGATCACGTCGGACTGGTTTTCGCGCCGGGCCAGCGCCGCGGCCTCGCGGTCGGAACGGCCGTCATTGAGGGTATAGATCGAGGTGCCGGTGGTGCCGGAATCCGGATTGGAGTCGGCATGCAGCGCGATGAACAGGTCGGCCCGGTCGGCGCGGGCAATGGCGACGCGCTGGCGCAGGGGAATGAACGTGTCGTTGTCGCG
>Ga0209233_1001219_pt1 | contig 10357 bp, 9 predicted proteins | sample AraplaCL_Cvi_mCL_FD_184269 | JGI IMG/M metagenome (GOLD analysis project Ga0209233, IMG submission 184269) | Arabidopsis root microbial communities from the University of North Carolina, USA - plate scrape CL_Cvi_mCL (SPAdes) (version 2) | ecosystem: Host-associated > Plants > Roots > Endosphere ... | reverse complement strand
GGTTGCTCGAGGTGCCGTGCATGATGGGACGCAGGCGTCGACAGTTGGTGCGGTGCTGGCCACGCCGATCTCCGAGTCTGCCAAGATCGCCAAGCTCGCGACGCTCACCGGCAGCTGCGTCGGCGGTTGCGCGACCAGCGCGGTCACCCCGAGCGCGGCCAACCATGGCTGCTCGCTTTCTGCCGGGGGGATGTCGGCGATACCGTGCAGAAATATCTATGGTTTCAAGAGCTACGAAGAGTGCCGGGCGACATCGATGTTGATCGGGTGGAGACCCAATGACATCCCCTGGTATTGCAGCAGCCTGGCTTTGAAATAGCCAACAAGGAATGCCTTCGCAGCCCTCAGCTCGAGGGGGTCGTCCCGCTCGCAGCTGCCGTGGCCGAGACGTTCACTCGCGCCGTCAGGCGTCGTGCGATCGGCGTCAGCAGATAGGGCGCAAGATGAATTGGAAACTGCGTCAGCGCGAAATAGAGCCATGTCGTCGGCGGCAGCGCGCCTGCGGTCGCGGCCAGCATCAGGCCGAGATTACGCTGTGACACCATCAGGCCGACCGCGAAGGCGCGCTCGGTGCCGGCACGACGGAAGATCAGCGTCGTGACAATGAGCAGGGTGAAATAGACCGCGAAGGCAAGCAGCGCGACGCCGATCGTGAACAGGGGATCGGCGACGAAGTCATGCGCGACGTCGCCCATCACGGCGGAGGCGAACACCAGCAGGATAAGGATATTAAGACCGTCGATCGGACGCTTGTGGCGCTGGATCGCTGCCGCGCCGAAGGTCCAGCGGATCGCGGTTGCGGCAATCAGCGAGATCGCGAGGATGGCAAGCAGTTTTGCGCCGAGCGCGAGCGGTGAGATGCTGAGCATGCCGCCGAGGAACAGGCTCGCGAACAGCGAGGCCGTGAACGGCACCAGCGCAGTCGCGGTCACCAGCGTGACCAGCGGGAGCGTGGCGTCGAGGCCGATCAGCGCTGCGAGCGCAGGCGCGGCCATCATCGGCGAGGCCATGCCCTGAAGCATCAGCGCGAGGAAGAGACCGGGCGAGCTTCTGTCGAGCCCGGTTGCATGGGCGAGCAGCCCGACGATCAGCGGCACGGCGATCGTGGTCCAGGCGGTCGCGCTGGCGATCAGTGCGGGACGGCGGAGATGGCCAAGAAGCGCGACGAGATCGACCCGCATGAAGGAGATGCAGAGCAGGCCAAGGATCGCCTCGGTGACGTAGGGGCGCAGCAGCGCGCCGAGCGGCGGCACCGCGACCGCGATAAACGCGATTGCCGCCACGGCGCGCGTGCCCTGCGCGCCGAGCCAGCTGAGGGCGCGCAAGGGGAGGGTGAACATGGTTTTGAGGAGGGAAGGCATTTTGATCGGCGACGTCGGGCTATAGGACTATCCCAACTCCTTCAACCAGGCGCCGATCTCGCTGACGGCGACATTGGCCTGTTGCAGCAGCTTGCCCATGGTGACGAAGCCGTGGAACTGGCCGGGGAAATGCCTGGTCGTCACGGGTACGCCAGCCTGCGTCAGGCGCGCGGCATATTCATCGCCTTCGTCGCGCAGGGGATCGGCGCCGGCGGTCAGCACATAGGCCGGTGGCAGGCCGGCGAGGTTTTGTGCGCGCGCCGGCGAGGCGCGCCAGTCGTGGATGTCGGCGGCGCCGTTAAGGTAGTGATCCCGGAACCAGCGGATCACCGAATGCGTCAGCAGCACGCTGGTCTCGGGCTCGCTGTGCGAGCCGTGCGTCATGGCGAAATCGGTCGCGGGGTAGATCAGCACCTGGCCCGCGAGCGCGGGGCCGCCAGCGTCGCGCGCGGCGAGCGCGACGACCGCGGTGAGATTGCCGCCGGCGCTGTCGCCGCCGATCGACAGGCGCGAGGCGTCGATGCCGAGTTCGCGCGCGTTCGCTGCGACCCATTTTGTGGCGGCGATCGCGTCATCGGCGGCGGCAGGAAACTTGTGCTCGGGCGCGAGGCGATAGTCGACCGAGATCACGGTCAGCGCGCCCTCGACGGCCAGCTGGCGGCAGACCACGTCGTGGGACTCGAGATCGCCGATCACCCAGCCGCCGCCATGGAAGAATACCAGCGCCGGCGACAGGCCGTCGTTAAGGCGCGGCGCCTTCGGTACGTAGATGCGGGCCGGGATGGCGCCGTGCGGCGCCGGGATCGCGAGCGGCGCGACGCGTGCAAGCTCGGGCGGTTCCGGGTTGGTGGCAAAGCGGGCCTGGGCGTAATAGGCGCGCGCCTCCGGTGCGGTCAGGGTCTCATAGGCGGGCCGGCCGGCCTCCTGGAACGCCTTGTAGACGGCGGCGGCATCGGGATCGAGCACGACGGGCATGGGGAGGCGACCTCTGCGGGTTCTGGTATGGTTGGACGTCGTTTCGAAAAGGCGCTGCCCACTTCGGCCCCCGGAAGGGGCCCTGCGACTATCCCATCCGGCCGGCGCCCTGGCCAGCCGGGGGCGGGCAAGGCTGGAATGCCGCCCTTTCCCCGCCGTATTCGGCGTGTTAACCGGATGACCTGCGAGCGGCGGTATCCCCTGTAGAATGTCCAGCAAGCCCGATTCGCTGTTGAAGCCGCGCGAGATGTTGAAAACCTTTTCCCTGACAGGCCTTGCGGCGCTGCTGGCCGCCACCGTGCTGACGGCTGCGACGCCCGCGCAGGCGCAGATCGGCACCATCTTTTCCGATCCGCCGCCGTTGCGGCCGCCGGGCAGCATTCCGCGCGGACAGCCGCAGCCCCAGCAGATTCCCGATGACGACGAAGAGGTGCCCGAGCTGCCGCCGCAGGGCCGCGTGCTGCCGTCGCGCCCGATGCCGCCGCCGCAGGGCCGGCCGGGGAATATCCAGGGCAACGTGATGCCGGGGCCGGTCGAGAGCCAGCCTCTGGCGCCGCCGCCCGGCTCCGCCGCCGCACCGCCGAACCAGCCTCCAGCCGTGGCGGTCGCGCCGCCCAATGCGCCGGGCGCCGCGCAGCCGGGTGCGCCCGGTCAGCGCCAACCCCAGCAGAAGGGCGGGGCCCCTGGTCCCGTGCCGCAGACGCCGGCGAGCCTCCAGCCGGGCGACGAGGTCGTGACCGAGCCCCCGGCCCAGAAGATCGTGAACAAGAAGGCCACCTTCTCGGGCCTCGACAAGATCACCGGGCGCATCATCAATTTCGACGAGGATATCGGCGAGACCGTCCAGTTCGGCGCGCTCAGGGTCAAGACCGACGCCTGCTATACGCGGCCGGCGACGGAAGCCACCAACACCGACGCCTTCGTCGAGGTCGACGAGATCACCTTGCAGGGCGAGGTGAAGCGCATCTTCTCGGGCTGGATGTATGCGGCAAGCCCCGGCCTGCACGGTGTCGAGCATCCGATCTACGACATCTGGCTGACCGACTGCAAAGAGCCGCAGCAGACCATTGCGACCGCGGCGCCCGATCCCGCGAACAAGCCCGCGCCTCCGCCGCCGCCCGCGCAGAAGAAGGCCGCGCCAAAACAGGCCGTGCAGCAGCGTCCGCCGCAGCCCTTGCCGCCAATCCAGCAGCAGCAACCGGCCCCGCCGCCGCCTCCGTCGCAGGAGCAGCGTGGTCTGTTCGGCATTCCCGGCTTCGGCCGCTAAGATCTCCGATTATTGCTTTGAGGCGATGATCTCGAGCGCGCGTGCGCCCGGGATCGCGTCGCCGGGCGAGAGCCTGAGGAAGTCGCCGGGATCGCCGGCGAGGGCCTTGTCGAGCAGCGCGGTGTAGCGCCGCCGCGAAATCTCCACCGCGCCGAAGCTCTTCAGATGTTCGGTGACGTATTGCGTGTCGAGCAGCTCGAAGCCGCCATAGATCAGCCGCGCGACCAGGTGCACCAGCGCGACCTTCGAGGCATCGCGCGCGGTGTGGAACATGCTCTCGCCGAAGAAGGCGCGACCCAGGCTGACGCCGTAGAGCCCGCCGACCAGCTCGTCGCCCTGCCAGGCCTCGACGCTGTGGCAATGGCCGAGCTCGTAGAGGCCGCCATAGAGGTCGCGGATGCGCTTGTTGATCCAGGTGTCCTCGCGCCCTTCCTGCGGCGCGGCGCAGCCGGCGATCGTCGCCTTGAATGCGGTGTTGACGGTGACGCGAAAATGATCCGAGCGCACAGTGCGCGCGAGGCGCGAGGCGACGCGAAATCCCTCGAGCGGGATGACGCCGCGCAATTCCGGCTCGACCCAGAACAGGGTCGGATCGTCCGCGCTCTCGGCCATCGGAAAGATACCGCAGGCATAGGCGCGCAGCAGCACGGCGGGCGTGATTTCAGACGAGGCGGAGTCGCGCGAATTCATGGTGCGACAATAGCAGGATCGCGGCGGTGTTGCGATGGGGGCAGGTTAGCCCGCAACCGCGGTGTTCGCCTTGCCGGGGGCTATGGGTACGCGGCGGAACTTCAGCATGATGCGAGTTCCTGAATGGGCGGGGTCGCGCTCGACGCTGGCATCCAGCTTGGTTGCCATCGCCGCGACGATGCGCTGGCCCATGCCGGTGGAGCGTGGATCGGCCTTGACCTTGTCGCCGACGCCGTCGTCGCTGATCGACAGCAGCAGATCGTCGCCTTGCGAGGTCAGCTCGACATGGATCGGGCCGGCGCCGTCGGGATAGGCGTATTTCACCGCATTCATCACCAGCTCGTTGACGATGATGCCGACGGCGACGGCGCGGTCCGGATCGATCTCGATGGCTTCCGCCTTCACCGTCAGGCGCGACATCCGGTTGCCTTCGGCCGAGCGGCGGAGATCCTCCAGCAGCGAGTCCAGATATTGGTTGAGGACGACGCTCTTCAGGTCCTGCGAGGTGTAGAGGCGGCGGTGCACCTGCGCCACCGCGGCGACGCGGCCCATCGCATTGGTCAGTGCCGCCTTGACCTCTTCCTGGCCCGCTGAGTTCGCCTGGAGATGCAGCAGCGAGGCGATGATCTGGAGCGAGTTGCCGACGCGGTGGTTGACCTCGCGCAGCAGCAGCTCGCGCTCGGCGGCAAGGGCGGCGTAGCGGTCGCGCGAAGCGTGGATCTCGGCTTCGGCCTCCTCGCGCGCCTTCTGCAACTCGGCCTGGCGCAGCGCGCCATCGGCAGCAACGTGGAGCAGGGGGATGAAGTCGCCCTTGACGTCCTTGACGAGGTAGTCGGCCGCGCCCGCTTTCAGCGCGGTCACCGCGATGGTGGAATCCTGCGAGGCCGTGACGAACACCACGGGCGGCGCGTCCGGGATCGCCATGATCTGCTCGAGCGTATCGAGGCCATCGAGGCCCGGCATGTACTGGTCGAGCGCGACGACGTCGATGCAGCTCTCCGTCGTGGCGTTGCGGATCCGCTCCAGGCCTTCCTCGCCGCTGGCGGCATGAATGACCTTGTAGCCGCGCCGCGTCAGGCCGCGGTCGACCAGGCGCGCCAAGGCGTCGTCGTCGTCGATGTACAGCAGTGTTGGTGTGCGCTGGTTCATGTGGCGGCGGGCGGGACCTGGATGACGGAGAAGAACAGCCCAAGCTGCCGGATGGCGTTGGCGAAATTCTCGTAGTTGACGGGCTTGGTGATGTAGACGTTGCAGCCGAGCTCGTAGCAGCGCTTGATTTCCTGGGAATCGTCGGTGGTGGTCAGCACCACCACGGGCGAGGCCTTCAGATATTTGTTCTCCTTGATCTGCTTCAGGATGTCGATCCCGGTCATGTCGGGCAGGTTGAGATCGAGCAGGATCAGGAGCGCATTGCCCTTCTGCACGAGGCCGCTTCCGTCGGCGCCGAACAGATGCGTCATCGCGTCCGTGCCGTTCTTGAAGGAGATGATCTCGTTGTTGACGCCGGACCTGCGGATGTTGCGCTCGATCAGCCGCGCATGTCCCTCGTCGTCCTCGATCATGATGATGCTGACGGGCTGAGTCATTGGCTGGCGTTCCGGTTGCTGGCGTTCCAGTTGATGGGCAGCGTGATCGTGAAGGTGCTGCCCGCGTTCAGTTCCGACGATACCGACATCGTGCCGCCGAGGCGACGGACAAGTGCACGCACATGCGCAAGACCTATGCCCTGACCGGGCTTGTCCTGGGTTCCCGCACGGCGGAACAGGTCGAAAATCCGCTGATGATCCTTCGGATCGATGCCGCGGCCGTTGTCGCTGATCTCGAAGATAGCGTAGCCAAGCTTGGTGCGCCCGCGGATTCTGATCGTGCCGGGCACGCCGTTCTTGAGATACTTAATCGCGTTATCGATCAGATTGGAGAAGATCTGCTCCATTGCAAGGCGGTCACTGACGATATTTGGCAGCGGCTCGATGTGAATCTCGGCCTGCGCTTCCGCCGCCTGATGCGCCAGAGACGACACGATCCCCTCGATGAAATGACGCGTCTCGATTTTTTCGGGCTGGAACTCGCGCCGGCCCTCACGGGTCAGGTTCAGGATCGCCGAGATCAGCCGGTCCATCCGGGCAATCGAGGACTTGATGAAGCCGAGCGCTTCGGAAAAGTCGGCCGAGAGCTGCTTGTCGGGGCCATCCAGCGGAATGTCGCCGACGTCGGCTGAGACCTCACCCGCCGGTACCCCGGCGAGCCCTCCGATCCGGCGAAAGATGTCCTTGCCCAGCTCTTCGAGTTCGCTGGTGAAGCCCATGATGTTGACGAGCGGAGATCGGAGATCGTGGCTCACGATATAGGCAAAGCGCTGAATCTCGTCGTTGGCCTCGCGCAGGTCGGCCGTGCGCTCGTCAACGATGGTCTCGAGGTTTACATTCGCATCGCGCAGCCGCGTTTCAGCCTCGTCGCGGGCCCGGGCGGAACGACGCACCAGCCAGATCGAAATCCCGGCCAGCAGCACGACGAGCCCAGACCCGACGCCGGTCATCGATGCGGCGAGGGTCTGGCTGCGATCCGCATTGGCAGAGCGGAGCCGGAACAGCCGTTCCTCTTCCTGGATCATCGCAGTTGCCACGCTGCCGATGGTGGAGGTGGTGTCCGCAGCGGCGGCCTCGCGGACAAGAGCCGTGGCCTTGTCGGGCTGTCCCTGCCGGAGGAAATCCATCTCCTGGCCGAATTGGTGCAGCCGGGTCTCGATCGCCGAACTCAGCTTCTCGATGTTGGTCCGCTGCTCCGGATTGTCGCCGGTCAGGCGCGTGACCCTGTCGAGGGCGGGTATGATGGCCGCCACGGCCTTGTCGTGATCAGTCTTGAAACCCGGCTCCTGGGTCAGAAGAAAGCCGCGAGCGCCGCTTTCGGCGCGGCGGATCTCGAGCAGCAGGGTGTTGAGCTGGTTCTCCACCTCGATGGTGTGAACCACCCATTTGTTGTCGTCGCGCGCCTTGTTGACGAGATAGACCGAGCCGGCGCTGATCACGGTCAGCACCAACAGCCCCGCCGAGAGCAGCAGGATTTGCCAAAAAGCACGCCGCCGTCGTCCCTCAACGGTCACGGCGGTACAGCCTTCTTGAGTCGACGAAGTTCAAAACGCCCCCTTGGAACTGTCCCCACCGTCCCAAACGCGTGTGGAGCCAACGGGTTCCACGGGGCCAAAGCGATTATTTCGCTGATGGTTCCATGTTACCGGCGAGGTACTGTTCCAGCCAGTGGATGTGGTAGTCGCCGTCGATGATGGAGGGCTGGCGCACGAGGTCGCGGAACAGCGGCAGCGTGGTCTCGATGCCCTCGACCACCATCTCGTCCAGGGCGCGGCGCAGGCGCATCAGGCATTCGCTGCGGGTCTTGCCATGGACGATCAGCTTGCCGACCAGCGAGTCGTAATAAGGCGGGATGGTGTAGCCCTGATAGACCGCGGAATCGATCCGGACGCCGAGCCCGCCGGGCGGATGATATTGCGTGATGCGGCCAGGTGAGGGGCGGAAGGTCTGCGGGTTCTCGGCGTTGATGCGGCACTCGATGGCGTGGCCGATGATCTGGATCTCGCTTTGCTTCGCCGGCAAGTCGCCGCCGGCGGCGATGCGGATTTGCTCGAGCACGAGGTCGATGTCGGTGATGCTCTCTGTGACGGGATGCTCGACCTGGATGCGGGTGTTCATCTCGATGAAGTAGAACTCACCGTCCTCGAACAGGAACTCGATGGTGCCGACGCCGAGATATTTCATCTCGCGCATCGCCTTGGCGCAGGTCTCGCCGATTTTTGCGCGCGCGGCCGCGGCCAGCACGGGCGAGGGGCCTTCCTCCCAGACCTTCTGGTGGCGGCGTTGCAGCGAGCAGTCGCGCTCGCCGAGATGAATCGCGCCGCCACGGCCGTCGCCGAGGATCTGGATCTCGATATGGCGCGGCTTCTGGAGATATTTTTCGAGGTAGACGGAGGCATCGCCGAAGGCGGATTTGGCTTCGTTGGCCGCCGTCGACAGCGCCACCTGGAGATCGGCCTCGCTGTGCGCGACCTTCATGCCGCGGCCACCGCCGCCGGCCGCAGCCTTCACCAAGACGGGAAAGCCGATCTTCCTGGCGATCGCCATCGCGTCGTCGTCGGGACCGACCGCGCCGTCGGAGCCGGGCACTACGGGAATGCCGAGCCGCTTGGCGGTCTTCTTGGCCTCGATCTTGTCGCCCATCAGGCGGATGTGCTCGGCCTTGGGGCCGATGAAATGCAGATTATGCTCGCCGAGGATCTCGGCGAAACGCGCGTTCTCCGACAGGAAGCCGTAGCCGGGATGCACGGCATCGGCGCCGGTGATCTCGCAGGCCGCGAGCAGCGCGGGCACGTTGAGATAGCTGTCCTTGGACGGCGGCGGCCCGATGCAGACGCTCTCGTCCGACAGGCGCACATGCATGGCGTCGGCGTCGGCGGTGGAGTGCACGGCGACGGTCGCAATCCCGAGCTCTTTGCAGGCGCGCAGGATGCGAAGGGCGATCTCGCCGCGATTGGCTATGAGGATCTTGTCGAACATGGTGTCCTTTGGGGACTGGCGCGCGGGGCGCGGCGAGGGCGGCTGGCCGCCCTCATCAATTTACTCGATGATGACGAGCGGCTCGCCGAACTCGACCGGCTGGCCGTCCTCGACCAGGATCTGCGTCACCGTGCCTGATCGCGGCGAGGGGATCTGGTTCATGGTCTTCATGGCTTCGATGATCAGCAGCGTCTGGCCGACCGAGACCTTGGCTCCGACCTCGATGAAAGGTTTTGCGCCAGGCTCCGGCGCCCAATAGGCGGTGCCGACCATCGGTGAGGTCACCGCACCCGGATGCTTCGACAGGTCGGCCGCAGCGGGGGCGGCAGCGGCAGCCGCCGGCAGGGCGGCGGGAGCGGCGGCCATCGGCACCGGCATGGTTGCGGCGACGCTGATGTTGCGGGCGACGCGCAGCCGCAGGCCGGCGCGTTCGATCTCGATCTCGGTGAGGCTGGTCTCGTCAAGCAGAAGCGCGAGCTCGCGGACGAGCGCGGAATCCTCGCTGGAAAACTTTGCGGCTGCTTTGTCGTCTGGCTGGCGCGCCATGTTCTTTGATCCGAATGTTCTGTGTGAAGAGGAAGCCGTCAGGCTTTGGACTTGATGCCGAGCTTGGCGGCAAGGCCCTGGATGGCGAGGCGGTAGCCCTCGATGCCGAAACCGCAGAGCGAGGCGAAGGCCGCACGTGCGGTGTAGGAGTGGTGGCGGAAACTCTCGCGGGCATGGATGTTGGTGACGTGCACCTCGACCGTCGGGATCTGCACCGCGAGCAGCGCGTCGTGCAGCGCGATCGAGGTGTGCGAATAGCCGCCGGCATTGATGATGATGCCCTTCATCTTGCGCGCATGCGCCTCGTGAATGAAGTCGATCAGCTCGCCCTCGCGGTTGGACTGGCGGCAATCGGCCTTGAGGCCGAAGCTCGCAGCGGTCCCACGGCACAGCGCCTCGACGTCGGCCAATGTCGCGTGACCATACTTCTCGGGCTCGCGCGTCCCCAGCATGTTGAGGTTCGGCCCATTGAGAACGAGGATAGTGTCGGTTGCTGGTTCGGCCATTCCAATCCCGGAAGAGGTGCTTCGGCGTGGCGGGGTTATAGGTAACAAAGCGTCCTAGGGGAAGCCTTGAAGGGCCTCCCGGGGGCCTTCAAGTACCTCATCCTGGGTGCAAAAACCTGTGCGGAAGCTACGGAAATTGCTTGTTAACCAGTTCTAATCGTGGCTGCCGGGCAGGACAGGCGGGGCAGGCCGCCCGACAGGCCAAAAGCCCCTGCCGATTTCTCGGCAAGGGCTCATTTGGGCTTCAGCGAGGCGGCTTAGCCTTCGATGATGTAGACGATCTCGCGCGTCTGCGGACGGACGATCACGTACTGGCCGTGCACGAAGATCACTTCATAGCCGCGCCACTCCGGGTAGATTTCGACGATCCGGGGCGGCAGCGGATGGAAGTGGACGGACGCCGGGACCGCCGTGCCGACCGCGATGTTGAAGTTGACGTTCGTGGTC
>Ga0209233_1001218_pt1 | contig 10361 bp, 9 predicted proteins | sample AraplaCL_Cvi_mCL_FD_184269 | JGI IMG/M metagenome (GOLD analysis project Ga0209233, IMG submission 184269) | Arabidopsis root microbial communities from the University of North Carolina, USA - plate scrape CL_Cvi_mCL (SPAdes) (version 2) | ecosystem: Host-associated > Plants > Roots > Endosphere ... | reverse complement strand
CAGCCCGGCGAGCTTGTCGATCGGCCCGCGCGGCGCGTGGTTGCCGGGCAGCCATTGCGGATAGAGCAGGGTCAGCGCGCCGGGTTTCGCCGGAATTTCCTCATGCACACGAAAGATGCGATGGTCGAGATCGGTGGCGTCGACGTGCAGTTTCAACGTGCCGGCGTACGGCGTGTCGGCCGGCGGTGGAATGTCGACGGCGTGCACGGCACAGGACAGGGCGAGAGCGATGATGAGAGAAAGCTTCTTCATGGGTTCCCCGATATGATCGGCTCGTCATTCGGCGAAAGCCGGAATCCAGTGCCTTTTCTCTTCGTCTCTTTCACGAATAAAGCCAAAGTCACTGGATCCCGACTTTCGCCGGGATGACGGGCCATGCAAAATTTACTTCTTCGGCGCGCCTTTCGTCGCCGCCGAAGCCTTCAAATCCGCGCTGTCGAAATCAATCTTGTCCGCCTCAAAACGCGTGGTCTTTGGATAGGCTTTGGCCAGCGCATCGGCGAACTGCTTGGCATCGCCCGCAACCACGAGCATCGCGCCGTCACGGCCGAGATGCGTTTTGGCGAACGTCTGCACCTGCGCCGGCGTCACCGCCTGCACCTTGTCGAGCCATGCACCGAGTTCGCTGAGCGGCAGGCCGTACAAGGCGAAGCTGGCGACGCGGCCGGCAAGGCTGTTCGTCGTTTCCAGGCCGAAGGCGTAGTTGCCCGACAGCGTCGCCTTGCGCGCGGCGAATTCATCAGCGGGCACTTCGCTCGTGCTGAGGCGATCGAGTTCACCGAACATCAGCCCGGCGACTTCGACGGCCGATGGATTTTTCGTCTGCGCGCTGGCGACAAACGCACCGCCGTGGCGCAGCGTGGCGAGCGAGGAGCCCGCGCCATAGGATAGACCGCGCTTGATGCGGATCTCCTGATTGAGGCGCGAGGAATAGCCGCCGCCGATCACCGCGTTGGCGACGATTCCCGGGTAGTAGTCGACCGCATCGCGCGCGATGCCCGCATGCGCGAGTGTGACCGCCGCCTGGCCGGTGCCCGGCAAGTCGACGACGACCGCGGGAGCGAGCGTGGATTTTCCGCTCGCCGCGGCAAGCGCGGGCAGCGGCGTCGCCGGATTCTTCCACGCACCGAACGCGGACTCGGCCAGCTTCGTCGCCTGATCGAGATCGATGTCGCCGGCGAACACGAGCAATGCGTTGTCGGGACGGTAGTAGGTGTCGTGCAAGCGCACGATATCGCTGCGGGTGATGCGCGGCAGCGAGGAGACGGTGCCGTCCGCCGAATGCCCGTAGGCGCCGTCGCCGAACACCGCACGGCGCGCGGCGAGCGCGGCGAGGCCCTTCGGCTCGGACAGTTCGAGTTGGAGATTATCGAGCGACTGCTTGCGCAAACGGTCGATTTCGTCCGGCGCGAATTTCGGATGCAGCACGATATCGGCGAGCAGGTCGAGCGCCGCGCCGAGCTTCGGCGTGGTCACGGTGATGTCGGCCGACGACGAATCCCAACCCGTGCCGGTGTTGAAGCTGCCGCCGAGCGAGTCCGCGGCTTCGGCGATCTGCGGTGCACTGCGTGTGGCCGTGCCCTTGTCGAGCAGGCCCGCGGTGATGGCGGCGAGACCGGCAAGTCGAGGCGGATCGACTTCGGCGCCCGAGCGCAGGTACAGCGTCGTCGTCACCAGCGGCGTTGCGCGGCGCGTGGCGACGACGATGCGCAGGCCGTTGGCGAGCGTCTTTTCGGCGGTTGCCGGAATGTTCGCCTTGCGCGCGGGGCCAGGCTCGGGCAGTGCGTTCTGCGCATCCGCTGCGTACATGCCGGCGCTGCAGGAGAGAAGGGCCGCGACGAGTACCGTTTTAGCGAAAGGAAATTTTTTCATGGTGGCGGCGCTCACGACTTGGCTCCTTTCGCTTCAGGCTTCTTCGGCGCGGCATCCTTCGCCTTCGCCTCCTGCGTGTAGACGATCGTGACGCGATGGGCGTCGAGCACGTATTTCTTCAGCACGCGCTGCACGTCGGCGGCGGTGACGGCCTGCAGGCGAACGAGGTCTTCGTTCGCGGTGGCGGGGTTGCCGGTGAGCAACACGGCTTCGCCGATCGCGAAGGCCTTGCCTTCCGCCGTCTGGCGCTTGGCCAGCGCCTGCGTGAGCAATTTGGTTTTCACCTTGTCGAGCTCGGCGTCGGCGATGGATTTGGTCGCCGTATCGTTGATCACGGCGATCAGCGCCTTCTCGGCTTCTTCGGGTTTGTGCCCACTGGCGAGAACCGCGAACGCGTAAAGCAGGCTGTTGTCGGCGCCGCTCGTGCTGCCGAAGTCGGCGGACTGAGCGATCTGATCGCGGTAGACCAACGCCTGATTCAGCCGCGACGACTCGCCATTGCTGAGCAGCGAGGCGGCGACGGCGAGCGCGACGGTGTCGTTGCTCTTCTCCGGCGGCGCAAGCCACGACAGCACGACCGCCGGCAGCGGCACGTTCGGGCCGTGTTCGTCGTAGCGTCGGTCCTTGTCCCAGGTCGGCTCGACCGCGGTGACGCGCGGAATCGACGCCGCTGGCTTGGTCAGTGCGCCGAAATACTGATCGACCCATTTATCGAGTTCGGCCGGATCGAAATCGCCGGCGACGATCAGCGTGGCGTAGTCGGGGCGGTAATAGGTCTTGTGGAAATCAATGACGTCCTGCAGCGAGGCCGCGTCGAGATCCTCGATGCTGCCGATGCCCGGGCGCTTGTACGGATGCACAAGGTAGGAATCCTTCGCGATCGCGTTGAACAGGCGGCCATAAGGCTGGGCGAGCACGCGCTGACGCAATTCTTCCTCGACCACCGCGCGTTCCGACTTGAAGTTCGCCTCGTCGACGGTGAGATTGGCCATGCGCTCGGCCTCGGCCCAGAGCAGGCGCTGCAGGTGGTTCGACGGCACCGCTTCGAAGTAGTTGGTGAAATCGTCCGCGGTCGAGGCGTTGTTGTGGCCGCCGACGTCTTCGGTCAGGCGGTCGAACTGTTCGGCCTTCATGTTCTTCGTGCTCTTGAACATCAGGTGCTCGAACAGATGAGCGAAGCCGCTGCGGCCCTGTGGATCGTCCTTCGAGCCGACGTGGTACCAGACCTGCACGGCGACGGTCGGGCTCGTGTGGTCCTCGACGCTGATCACTTGCAGGCCGTTGGCGAGCGTGCGTTCCTTGTAGGCGATCTTCGGAATCGTAAGGTCGGCGGCGAGCACAGTGACGCTGGCGCCGACGGCGACGAGGAAGGCGATAAAGCGTGCGCGCATGGCGGTCTTCCTTGGAGCGGGCCCGGCAGAATAACAAGTGCCGGCGAGACGCTTGTAGGCCGGAAGTCATGCTCTTGCTCGTCATTCCGGCGAAAGCCGGAATCCATCTTGATCTTGCCTTCCTTACATAAAGCAAAATGGATTCCGGCTTTCGCCGGAATGACGGCATTGCGCATCCGGCGTTTACGCCAAGACGGACACTGCATCTCCGACCCGCACCAAGCCGCGTCCGCGCGGAATAAGGTTCTGCCCAAACGTCACACCCTTTTCGCCGCGACGGTAGCCGATCAGGGTGCGCAGGGGTTCGCCCGAGGGGTCGCGCTGGCCACGCTCGAAATCCACGGTCGTGAACACGCAGCGCACGCACGGCTTGACCACGTCGAACTCGATGTCGCCGACGCAGATACGCTTCCAACCATCTTCGGCATGCGCCTCAGTGCCGGCGACGACGAAGTTCGGCCGGAAACGCTGCATCGGCACCGGCACGGCGAGTTTCGAATTGAGCAGGTCGAGCGAGGCCTGCGAAATCAGCAGCAGCGGAAACCCGTCGGCAAAGCTGACCTCGTCGCCCGGCGCGGCGTATTTTGCATCGACTGCGCGTGTGCACTCGGCATCCATGTAGACGAGGCGCACCGGCGCGCCGAGATAGGTGCTGAGCCACGCATTCGTCATGTCGTCTGCGCGCAGCGGCGACACGGGGTTGTCCCAGACCGCGGTAGCGACGCGTTCGCCGCGCGAGTCGGGCACGGGAACGCGCACGCCGGAGGTTCCGGGTGCGTCCAGGTGCAGCGATCCGTCCGCGTTCGGCAACGCGCGGATCAAGGTCAGGCGCGCATGCTCGCGCCCGGTCAAGAACTTGCCATGCGCATCGACGACCATCCAGCGCCGGTCGCGCGCGAGCCCGCGCGTCTCGACCGCGGAAGACTGCAGCGCCAGCGGCGCGCAGGATTTGAGTGGATAGATGTAGATCGACGCGAGCGAGAAGGCCATGGCGCGAAGGATACGATATGTCCGTCCGCGCCGCCGGCCCGAAAACGTGACGTTGTCGTCGGCTCGGAACGCCCGCATGTTACCCTTCGCCGCCCACCGACCTGAAGACCTATCCTTGGCCGAATCCCAACTCGAAGCGGGTACCGCGGCGACGCGAGCCGGAGCGGATGGCTCCGTGCCGTTGACCGGGGTGAAGCGCGACGAATGGCCGGCGCTGATTCTCGCCTTCGTCTATTTCTTCCTCGTGCTTGCCGCTTACTACGTGCTGCGCCCAGTACAGCAACAACTTGCGGCGGCGAGTGGCTCGCAGGTGCTGTTCCAGTTCTATCTGACGACGTTCATCGTCACCCTGATCTTGACGCCGGTCTACGGCTGGCTGATCGCGCGCTTCCCACGCAAACGCTTCGTGCCGATCGTCTATCTGTTCTTCATCGCCAACTTGATCGCGTTCATTCCCGCGTTCGAGGTGCAGGGCCAGCTTAATCCGCGCGTGCTCGGCCAGGTGTTCTTCGTCTGGATGAGTGTGTTCAACCTGTTCGTCGTCGCGGTGTTCTGGAGCTTCATCGCGGACATCTTCAGCGCCGAACAGTCGCGTCGCCTGTTCGGCATCGTTGCGCTCGGCGGCACACTCGGCGCGATCACGGGCCCCCTGTTGACCAAGTGGCTGGTGCATGTGATCGGCATCGCACCGCTGCTCGGAGTTTCCGCGGCGCTGCTCGCGGGCGCAGTGGGTTGCATCCTCGGCTTGGTCGCATGGTCGCGCCGTCACCCTGTCGCGCAGGACACGCAGCGCAACGAGGCGATCATCGGTGGCGATTTCTGGGGCGGCGCGAAGCTCGTGTTTGGCTCCGCGTTTCTGCGCCGCATTGCGCTGCTTGTGTTGCTCGGTGACAGCGTTGGTGGCGTGCTCTACAACCTGCAAATTGACATCGGCCATCAGTATTATCCGGACGGCGCGGCGCGCACCGATTTCTTCGCCAGCGTCGATTTCGCGACGAATGCGTTGATGGCGTTGACGCAGATTTTCGTCACCCGCTTCGCGTTGACGCGTTTCGGGCCCGCGCGCAGCGTGAGCGCGACGGAACTTGTCAAGTTTCTGACCATGGTCACATTGGCGTTGACCGGGCAGCCGTTCGCCGTCGGGGCAGCGCTCGTCGTTACGCGCGCCGGCTCCTACGGCGTTAACAATCCGGCGATCGACAGCCTGTTCACGCGCGTCGATCGCGAAACGCGCTACAAAGCCAAAGGGTTCGTCGATACGGCGGTGTGGCGCTTCGGCGACGTCGCCGTCGTTGGCGTTCTTTCGCTGCTGCGCGACTTCGGGTATGCGGCGCCGTCTTTCTTCGCGGCCCTCGGCGCGCTGGCCTCGATCACTGCGGCTTGGATCGCATGGCGCCTGCGTTCGACGCCAGATCTGGCTCACGGGCAGACTTGAACCGGTTCAGATCTCGATGTTGCCGCCACAACGGCCTTCGGCGTCGATCGTCAAATGCGGAAGGCCGAGTTCACGCAGATAGGCGGCGCCTGCTTCGACGCCGAGCAGCATCGCCAGCGTCGACGCCGCGCCGGCGACGAGACAGCTGTCGGCGACCACGCTGACGCTCGCGAAACTCTCCACGGGCCGGCCGCTGCGCGCATCGACGATGTGCGAATAGCGTTTGCCGTCGACGATCATGACGCGCTCGTAGTCGCCGCTCGTGGCGAGGCCGCCGTGGTCGAGTTCGACACTCGCATAGACGTTTTCCGGATTGCGCGGCGTCTTGATACCGGCCAGCCACGCGCTGCCGTCGGCGTGCGCGCCGATCACGGCGAGGTCGCCGCCGAGATCGACGACGCCGTGCGCGATACCGTTCTGCCGGCAGATCTCCGCGGCGCGGTCGGCGGCGTATTCCTTGACCACGCCGCCGAAGTCGATGTGCATTCCGGCGACGGGAAAGTGCAGTCGCGGCCGCTGCCAAGTCACGTGCTGCCAGCCGACGCGTGAAAGGGCATCGTCGATGTCGGCTTGAGCGGGGACGCGGCCGCTTTGCAAGTCCCACAGTTTCGTCAGCGCGCCGGCGGTGATATCGAAGCGGCGGTCACTCTGCGCGTGCAGTGCAGTCGCGAAGTCGATCAGATTCGCCGCCTCTTCATCGACGTCGACGCCGTGTTCGTCAGCTGCATCCGCGCACAAACGTGCGAGCCAGTTGTCGCTGCGATAGTGCGAATACTTTTCGTCGAGGCGATCGACCTCGGTGCGGGCTTTCGCGGCCGCCACGCGCGCGGCGGATTCATCGTCGGCCTCGATCTGGATTTCGCACGGGCAGCCCATGCTGGAAAACGCATACCGATGTAGGCGCATGATCTTTTCCGCTCGTCATTCCCGCGAAGGCGGGAATCCAGTGCCTTTGAATTGCCTGATCCGCATTGTGCAGGCAAAAGGCGCTGGATTCCCGCCAGGAGCACGCGGGATGGCGAGCAAAACGTGCGGAGCTCAGTCGAAGCCGTAATCCAGTCCCGCCCAGGCACGAGTGAAATCAACCATCGCCGGCACGGGAGCGCCGCCGCCATCCAAGGCCAGCCCCTTGGCGCTGTGATAGCGCTCCGCGCCGAGACTGAATTCCCAGCGTCCGATCGCTTTGCGAATATTGATGCTGGTGGAAAATGCGCCGAACGTGCCGAGGCGGTAGTCGCTCGAGTAGTGACGCTGCCCGGCCGGTTCGAGAAAGAACGGCGCATAGAAGCGCGCGGCCGACTGGCTGTACCAGCGCAGCGACGGCACGAGCCGCCAGCCGTCGCCGATGCCCTGATACCAGGACGCTTCGAACGTGTGCGAGGTCAGACCCCAACTGTCCTGCGCGTAGCGATAGTCGAGATGTAATGCGGCGTCGATCTGCGCATACGAGTGCCGATAGCGCAGAAGCGCAGCACCTTCGACGCGGCGGTCGGGGCGGTTTTCGGGAAGGATGTCGGCGCCGTAAGCAAACATCTTGTACGGATCGCTCAGATAGCCGTGTTCGAGATTGAGCTGCACGCCGGCCTGCAGCACCGAGTTGCGATCGAGCACCCAGGCGAGGCTGCCGAAGGTCGACGCGGTGTTCTTCGTCGCGCGTTCGATGCGGCCGTAGATCGCCGCGTCGGTCGGCCGGATCAGGTCGTGCGAGAAACTGCCGCCGTAACCCAGCGTCGTCATGCCGTCGAGCGGCTGGCTGCGTTCGATGCCGACGGCCGCGGCGTGATAGTCGCGTTCGGTCGAATACGACGCGGTGTAGGTCGTGTTGGTGCTCGTGCCGGGATTCTGCGTCAGCGAAGCTGACAGTGCATTGCGATGATCGCGGATCGTCGCGCCGCTCAACACCTGCACGGGGCGCTCATGCGAATCCGGCACCACGTACCAGGGCGAAGAGCCGCTCATCACTTCGTGCGTTGCGTCGAGCTTCAAACCCCAGGCGCCGCTGTCGAGCTTCGTATCGACGCTGAGTTCCTGCGACAGCACACGATAACGTTTCGGATCGCCGATCACGGTCGGTGCGTTGAGCGCGTCTTCGTCGTATTCGGAAAAGCGGTAGCTCGCGTGCGTGTTCGCCTCGTCGCTGTCCGCGGCCTTCGCCGGCGGCGTGGGTGACAAAGCCGCGGCGGCGGAGAGCAGGGCGGCCAGCGAGGCGGAAGGACGGGCCATCAGTTGCACCCGCAGCCGCCGCCGGCGGCGCCGATCACGCCGCTGGATCCTTCTTTGCTGAAGTACGTGTGCTGCTTCATCGCGGTCTGCACTCCATCCGGGTCCCAGCGCATGTCCCAGCGCGCGAGGCGCGCGCGCTCCCAGGGCTGCACGGGCGTGGTGGCACAGGCAGCGAGTGCGGCGCAGCTGGCGATCGCACAAGCGATACGAACGAGCGGGCTAAGACGCATGCGCGGGTTCCTTGAGAAGCTTGTCGATTTCCTTGCGCAAGGTGTCGAGATCGGTGGATTTGAAACCCTGACCGCGCCAGCGTACGACACCGTTGCGGTCGATCAGGTACGACGTCGGCATACCGATCAGCCCATAGGCTTTAGGCACATCGCCGGCCGGATCGAACACGATTGCGTAGCTGACCGGGTGCGCGGCGAGAAACTTGGCCGCGTCCTCGCGCACCTCGTCGACATTGACGGCGAGGATCGAGAACTGATCGTGCGCCAACGACGCATTCAACTTTTCGTACTGCGGCATCGCTTCACGGCACGGGCTGCACCACGACGCCCAGAAGTCGACGAAGACGACCTTGCCGCGCAGCTCGGCGAGGCCGAGCTGGCCGTCCTTGCCGAGTTGCGGTAGGCGGAAGTCGGGGGCGCGCTGGCCAACGTCGACCGCATGGGCGGACCCGGCGATCGACATCGTCAGTGCGAAGAGGATCTTCAACATGCCGTTGCGAGGCCGGATCGACTCCGGCCTCGCAACGGCGGACTGCCACTCGCGGATGCTCAAGGGCAAGCCACTCCGGTCACGCCGGTCAGACGCTGCAGCGCCATCGATCCGCTCGTGTAGCCGGGCACGATCGGCGTCCACTGCGCCGTGGCGTTGTTGCAGTCGCTGAACGTCATCGTCATCGTGCCCCACTTCGTGCGCACGATCTTGGTCTTGTCGAAGTTCGGCGGGAACATGCCGCCCGTGCCCTGATAGAGGTCCATCGTCGCCGTGCCACCGGTGTAGGTGCCCTGGCCGACGAGCCAGAGATTGTTGCCGCTGTTGTCGTAGACGTACCAGAACGCGAGGAAGCCGTTGTTCGCGAGCACTTCGACGTTGAAGCCGTGACCCGATTGCGCCGGCAGGTACCAGGAACCGGTGATACCCGGGACGATCGAGAAGTTCGACGCCGCCGCGTTGACCGTCAGGCTGATCGGCACTGAGTGCGTCAGATTGCCGGACGTACCAGTGACGGTGATGTTCGAGGTTCCGGTGGCGGCCGAGGCGCTGGCATTGAGCGTCAGCACGGAGCTCGTCGCGGTGCCGGAGCCGAAGCTTGCGGTCACGCCCGAAGGCAGGCCGCTGGCGGTGAAGGCCACGTTACCGGAGAAGCCGTTCGTCGGCGTGATCGTGATCGTGTCAGTGGCGCTCGCGCCCTGGGTGACGGTGGCGCTGCCCGATTGCGCAGCCAGGCCGAAATCCGGCGGAGGCGGCGGATTGTAGGACTGGACCGTGATGGTGCCGGACATGCCCGCGCCGCCGGGGCCGCCGTGGATCACGCAGTAGTAGCGAAAGTTGCCGGTCGTATTGAATGCCGGCGTGGTGTAGGTCCATGCGGACGACGAGGCCGAGCCGCTGTTGAACGAGCCGTCGTCGGCGACGGCATTGTGCGGCATCGATCCGCCGGCGTAGGTGAACGTCACGGTGTCGCCCTGGTTGATCGTCAGGGCCGACGGCGAGAAACTCAGGCCGGACAGGGTGACCTGATGATCGGCTGCCCACGCGGGTGCGACCGCGGACAGCAGCAGAACGAGTAGAGGGAGAATAATCTTGCGCATGGACCGGCTCCTTGGGGGGATTGAAACCGGGCGGCACCGTAGTCGCGACCGCGATGCATTGCCCGATGCGACATGTATTCCCCGGCGCGGCGAAAAGGTTCATCGTGGCCTGCGATTTCGCCCCTACAGGAAGTATTTGGTGCAAGATTGAACCGCCCGCCCCGGTCGTGGAATAGACGGGAATGACAAGGGACTCGGTTATGTTTTCCAGGTCGACGAGGAGCGTTGCTTCGCCGCCACAACCACCCGCCGCGACGGTGGTGGACGAGGTTGCGTTGATCGAACGCGTCGCCGGCGGCGATACGCGCGCGTTCGAGACGCTGTATCGCCACTATTTCCCGCGGCTGGTGCGGTTCATCGAGCGCATGACGCGGCGGCCGGAGCTGGTCGAGGAGATTCTCAACGATACGATGTTCGTCGTCTCCACGAGCGCGCACAAATACAACCGCTCCTCGAAGGTGTCGACGTGGATATTCGCCATCGCCTATCGCAAGTCGCTCAAAGCACTGCGCGATGTGGATATCCCGGTCGAGTCCGACGAGTCGGCCGAGGCCATCGCCGATCCGGCGGAACCTCGCGACGAGGTGGTGCAGGCGCAATTGCGCCGCGTTCTGTCCGAAGCGGTCGACG
>Ga0209233_1001215_pt1 | contig 10373 bp, 9 predicted proteins | sample AraplaCL_Cvi_mCL_FD_184269 | JGI IMG/M metagenome (GOLD analysis project Ga0209233, IMG submission 184269) | Arabidopsis root microbial communities from the University of North Carolina, USA - plate scrape CL_Cvi_mCL (SPAdes) (version 2) | ecosystem: Host-associated > Plants > Roots > Endosphere ... | reverse complement strand
GTCGGTGAAATGTCCGACCTTGCGCTCGTCGCGGGAGATCTTGCCACGGATCAGCGGCATCAGCGCCGCCGCAATAGTGCGGCGCGTTTCGGGTGTGGCGGCATCGACGCGCGGACCGCCGAACGCAGGCTGCTTCTCGTGTTCCGCAAGCCAATCGGCGGCCTGCTGGATGATGCGCAGCGTCGTCTGATAGGCCGCTTTCGATGTCGCGCCCCAGGTGAACAGGCCATGGCCGCCGAGCACCACGCCGACGTATTCGGGATGCTCGCTCGCCATCGCGCCAAGCTTGAGGCCGAGGTCGAAGCCCGGCCGTTGCCAGGGCAGGAAACCGATCGCGCCGAGGAACACTTGTTTGGTCAATTCCTCCGCGTTCGAGCAGGCGGCGATGGCGATGACGGCGTCGGCATGGACATGATCAACATGAGGGTGAGGCACGAAGCCGTGCAGGGCGGTGTCGATCGAGGTCGCGCGCGGATTGAGATTGAAGGTGCAGTGATTGAACAGCGCCACCATCTCGTCTTCATGAGCGAGGCCGCGATAGAGCTGCTTCAGGCTGAGTAGCTTGTCGAGATAGAGCGTGGAGAAGCCGTCGCGCTTCATCGAGCCGAGGTCGCCGCCGGAACCTTTGACCCACAGCACGGTGACCGGCTCGCGGCTCAGTGGATCGGTCATGGTGAGCTTGGCCGAGGTGTTGCCGCCGCCGAAATTGGTGATGCGAAGATCGCTGCCGAGCAGGTTGGAGCGGTAGAGCAGTAGGCCCGGCTCATCCAGCTTCGCCGCGTGAGCATCATCCCAGAGATCGGGAAGCGGCGCGGTAGCCTTGGACATGAACCTCTCCTCCCCTGTTCTGTGGTTGTGCGAGACGTTAGTATCGCAATCGATCACGGTCAATCATCTGATGATCGATGTTGCTCTGCAGCGTGATTGATTCTGGATGAAACTGGAGGTTTGGCGTTGACCGCTCCCGAACTTCATGACTAGCTATGGGGGTTGGGAGGAACAGGGCCGTGCACGAACGCGAGCGCTGGCAACTAATCAAGGGGATGCTGAAGCAGCAGCCGCTGGTGCGTGTTGCCGATGTCTGCCGTGCCACCGGCGCGTCCGAGGCTTCGGTCCGACGTGATTTTGCCCGGCTCGCCGAGATGGGTTCGGCGATAAGGGTGCGTGGCGGACTGGAGGCGATTTCAGGTTCGCCGACGGCGACGGGCGATGCACCGGCGCTGGCGACCCGTTCCTTCGAGATCAGCAAGACGCTCAATGTCGCGGCCAAGCGGGCCATCGCCCGCGCCGCGGTCGCGCTGTGCAGCGATGGCGATGCCATCATCATCAATGGCGGCACGACGACGTTCCAGATGGGCGAGTTCCTGCGCGAGCGTCGCCTCAAAGTCCTCACCAACTCCTATCCGCTGGCCGAGACGCTGATCCACCATTCGAACTGTCGCGTCGCATTGCCGGGCGGAGAGGTCTATCGCGAGCAGAAGCTGATCGTCTCGCCGTTCGAGGAGGACGCGATCCAGCATTATTCAGCCTCGCGCATGTTCATGAGCGCGATCTCCATCGGCCCGCTTGGTGTGATCGAAGGCGATCCCTTGATTGCCCGCGCCGAGACCAAGCTGATCAAGCGCGCCGACCGCCTGGTGGTGCTGGCCGACAGCTCCAAATTCGCGCCGCGCGGCAGCCTGGTGGTTTGTCCGCTGTCGCGGATATCGACTGTCATCACCGACGCGGAGGCTCCGAAACACGCCCTCGACATGTTACGCGATGCCGGCATCGAGGTGATGGTCGCGACCGAAGTGCCTGATGAGGTCGTGGCCGCATGAGCGAGGCCCGCAATGTAGCTGTGGACGAGCCCGCGCATCTGGCGCCGCTGCTGGCGGTCGAGCGCATCGAGAGATCCTTCCCCGGTGTGCGTGCGTTATCGGGAGTCTCGTTCGAGGTTGCTCCGGGCGAAGTCCATGCGCTGCTGGGTGAGAACGGCGCCGGCAAATCCACCCTGATCAAGATCATCTCCGGGGTCTATCAGCCGGACGCAGGTACTATTCACGTCGACGGACGGCCGCTTCGTTTCGAGTCTCCTGATGATGCGCGGCGCGCCGGGATCGCGACCATCTATCAGGAGCTGCTGCTGTTTCGCGATCTGTCCGTTGCCGAAAACATCTTCATGGGACATGCGCCGCGCAGCCGCGGCGGCTGGCTCGATTGGACGGCGATGGCGGCCAAGACCGAGGCGCTGCTCGCATCGCTCGAGATTACCGATCTAAGGCCTGGCCAGATCGTCGGCTCGCTTAGCGTCGGCAATCGCCAGCGCGTCGAGATTCTGCGTGCCCTGTCGCAGGATGCCCAACTGCTGATCATGGACGAGCCGACCGCTGCACTGACAGAATATGACGTGACGCGGCTGTTCGATCTGGTGCGGCGGCTCAAATCGCGCGGTGTCGGCATCATCTATATCAGCCACCGCATGGACGAGATCTTCCAGCTGGCCGACCGGGTGACGGTGCTGCGCGACGGCGCCCATGTCGGCACCCGCAAGGTCGCCGAGACGTCCTCGGGCGAGTTGGTGCAGATGATGGTCGGTCGGCGGATCGAAAGCCTGTTTCCCAAAGTCGAGGTGCCGATCGGCAAGCCGGTGCTGGAGGTGCGCGACCTGGTGCGGCGTCCCTTAACGAAAGGCGTCAGCCTCACTGTGCGCGCTGGCGAGATCGTCGGCCTCGCCGGCCTCGTCGGTTCCGGGCGCAGCGAACTCGCACAGACGATCTTTGGTGCGACGCCGGCCGAGTCCGGGCAGATCCTTCTGTCCGGCAAGCAGGTCGCGGTCCGATCGCCCGGTGCGGCGCGGGCGCTCGGCATTGCCTATGTCCCGGAAGACCGCGCGACGCAGGGGCTGGTACGTCCCATGACCGTGCGCGAGAATTTTTCGCTCGCCAGCCTCGCCAAGGTCGCGCGTTTCGGCTTCATCGATTCCGCGGCGGAAACGCGCCTGGCCGAGGCCGGGGTCAACCGCTTTCGCGTCAGGGCAGGCTCGCTCGATCAGGTGGTCGGCCGCTTGTCCGGAGGCAATCAGCAGAAGATCGTGCTCGGCAAATGGCTCGCCAACCAGCCGAAGCTGCTCATCCTCGATGAGCCGACCCGCGGCATCGACGTCGGCGCCAAGGCAGAAATCCACCGGTTAATGTGCGAGCTCGCGGCGCAGGGCCTCGCCATTCTGATGATCTCCAGCGAGCTGCCGGAGGTGCTTGGGATGAGCGACCGCGTGCTGGTCATGCGCGAGGGCCGGCTGGTCGCTGAATTTGCGCGCGCGGACGCTACGCCTGAGGCGGTCGGGGCCGCGATGATGGGAAGCCAGGCCGCTGACGCCGGGAGGGCGGCATGAGCACCCTGGCGATTTCACCTGGGCGAGCCGGAGAAGGCGGCGCGATCCGCTTGTTCGCCTCGCAGGAGGCGTTGCTCGCCTTCGCAATCATCGGCATCGCGATCGTGGTCGGGCTCTATAATCCGCGCTTTCTGGCGACGCGAAACCTCACCGATATCGTGCTCGGCAATGCCTATATCGCAGTCGCGGCGATCGGCATGTCGATGGTGATCGTCTCCGGCAACATCGATATTTCGGTCGGCTCTCTGATCGGCGTTCTCGCCACCATCAGCGGATCGCTGGCGGTCGCGGGCCTGCCGATGGTCCTGGTCTGGCTCACGCCCCTCGTGGTCGGCGTCGTCGTTATGACGTTGCAAGGCGCTGTCGTCGCCTATTTGGGAATTCCGTCGATCGTCGTGACGCTTGGGATGCTGTCGATCCTCAAGGGTGGGCTGATCAGCGTCACCGGCGGGCGGTGGATATCAGACCTGCCGCAAGCCTTCCATCTCGCCGATATCGAATTGTTCGGAATCCTGCCGATGCCGGTGCTCATCATGATAACGGCGACGATCCTGGCCGCGCTCTGGATGCGCTATTCGGCAAGTGGACGCGCGATCTATGCCACCGGCGGCAATTCCGAGGCCGCGCGGCTGTGCGGCGTGTCGCCGCGGCGCACCGTGATGATGGTGTTCGCGCTACACGGGTTGTTCGCGGGGGTCGCGGCGCTGTTGTTCGCAACTCAGCTCAAGGTGATCCAGTCGACGGTGCCGCCCAATCTGGAGCTGACTGTGATCACCGCAGCGGTCGTCGGCGGCGTCAGCATTCTCGGCGGCGTCGGCACTGTGGTCGGATCGACCTTGGCGGCGATCCTGATCGCCGAGATCGCGAGCGCGCTGGTCTTCATCAATGTCTCGCCATACTGGATTCATGCCGTGCAGGGCGGCTTGATCCTGGTTACAGTCGTTGCCGACATCCTGCGGCGCAGGCGCCGTCAGGCGGGAGGATAATCGCGATGGCGGTGCTCGCACCCGAGGCCCGATCGTCAGCTCCGCGTTGGCTCATCCGCCACGAGACGCTGCTGGCGGCGATCCTCGCCGTCGCGCTGGCGATCCTCACCACATTTACCGAGAACTTCCTGACGGTCGATAATCTGTTGAACCAGGGCCGTCTGATGACCGAGGTCGGCCTACTGGCTCTGCCGATGACATTCATCATCATCACGGGCGGCATCGACCTGTCGGTGGGGTCGATCGTCGGGCTGTGCGCGATCGTGCTCGGCTATTCCTGGAAGAACCTCGGTTTCCCATTGCCGCTGGCGATTGTCTTCGCCATCGGCGTTGGCGGCGCGGCAGGCTTTGTCAACGGATTGATCATCACGCGTGTCCGGGTGCCGCCGCTGATCATGACCATCGCCACCCTGGCGCTCTATCGCGGGCTCGCCGAAGGCATCAGTCAGGCCCGGTCGGTTCGCAATTATCCTGAATGGTTCTTCTTCGTCGGCCAGGGAGAATGGCTTGGCGTGCCGGTGCAGCTCTGGATCCTGCTGGCGGGGATCGTCGCGGCCGGCGTTGTTTTGGATCGCACCACGTTCGGCCGCACGCTCTATGCCATCGGCAACAACGAGACCGCGGCGCGGTTTTCCGGCCTGCCGGTCGACCGGGTCAAGCTCATCGTCTACACGCTGTCCGGACTGGCTGCCGGGGTCTCGGCCTGGGTGCTGGTATCGCGCGTCACCACGACCCGCTCGGACATGGGAAGCGGCTACGAGCTCGACGTCATTGCTGCCGTGGTCCTCGGCGGCACCAGTATTTTCGGCGGGGTAGGGACGATCTGGGGAACCGTCGTCGGCCTGGTCATGATCCAGCTGTTGAAGAACGGGCTGGCGCTGACCGGGGTCAAAGGCGATGCGACCATCATCGTCATTGGCGCGGTCCTGATCGCATCCACGCTGATCGCAAGCTCTCTCCACGGACGTCGCGAGGTCGCGAGCTGATGGGGTGATAAGCCGCAACAAAGCGGCATTGTAGGGGAGGAAGTCATGAAGACGATCATCAAACATCGTGCGATGGAGGCGGCCGCACTGCTCGTTCTCGGCGCTGCGATGGCAAGCGGTTCCGCCATGGCGGCGGACAAATGGGATGGTGCCGACGATCTTCCGACCAACCCGCTGGCATGCGATGCCAGTCCGCCCGCAGCAGCGGCGGCGAAACCTTATGACGGCGGCAAGGCCGTCGGCGCACCCGACAAGGCCGGCAAGCCGATCACGCTGGTCGATGTGCCGAAGCTGATCGGCATCGGCTACTTCAATGCCACGTCCAAGGGCATCCAGGACGCCGCCAAGGAAATCGGCAACGTCAAGGTGACCACCGATGGTCCCACCGAAGCCAAGATCGACGAGCAGATCAAGTTCATCGACAACTACATCACCCGCGGCGTCGACGGCATTCTGTTCGCCGCCAACGATCCGGTGGCGATCGCCCCGGTTCTCAAGAAGGCCCTGTCCAAGGGCATCCACGTGGTCGGCTACGATGCCAACGCGCAGCCCGATGCGCGCGAGTGGTTCGTCAACCAGGCCGAATTCAACGGCATCGCCAAGGCGATGGTCGACGCGATGGCCAAGGAGGCCGGCGAGGACAAGGGGTTTGCCATCGTCACCAGCACCTTCACCACGCCCAATCAGGCGCGCTGGATCGCCGAAATGTCGGCCTACGCCGCCAAATGCCATCCCAAGCTGAAATGGCTGGAGACGGTGGAGGCGCAGGAGGACAACGTGCTCTCGTTCAACCAGGCCACCACGCTGATCAACAAATATGGTGACAAGCTTGCCGGCCTGTTCGGCATGACGTCGGTTGCCACGCCCGCCTCGTCCGAAGCCGTCACCAAGGCCGGCCTGTGCGGCAAGGTCGCCGTGGTCGGCCTCGCCACCCCGAACGCGATGAAGCCCTACGTCAACGCCGGCTGCGTCAAATCCGTCGTGCTGTGGAATCCGGTCGATCTCGGCTACGCGGCAACCTATGTGATGCGCGCGGTGGTCGACGGCAAGCTGAAGCCGGGTGCGACCTCGGTCGAGGCCGGCAAACTCGGCAAGCTCAACGTCATCAACGGCAGTGAGATTCTGCTGGGATCGCCATTCATCTTCACCAAGGACAACATCAAGGACTTCGATTTCTGACCGCATTTCGCGCCGGTCTCTCACGAGAGGCCGGCGCTGCGGCTTTTGCGCCAGCAGCAGGCACGGGGAGGACAGCATGAATGGTGTCACCGCGGTCCTCGATATCGGCAAGACCAATGTGAAGGTCGCGACCTTCGGCGCCGATGGTGCGCTCGTGTGGGAGCGCGCCATTCCCAACCGCATGGTGCCTGGCCCGCCATATCCGCATGCGGATGTCGAACAGACCTGGGAGTTTCTGCTGCGCGCGCTCGCCGACGCCAATAAGGCCAGCCCGATAGCGGCCATCGTTCCGACCACTCATGGCTGCGCGGCCGCGTTGATCGACAAGTCCGGTCTGGTGCTGCCGGTGATGGACTACGAGTTCGCCGGTGTCGAGGAGATCGAACCATCATATGCGCCGCTGCGGCCGCCGTTCTCGCAGACCTTCTCGCCTGCGCTGCCCGCCGGCCAGAACATCGCCCGGCAATTGGCCTGGCAGCGGCAGCATTTCGCCGAGCCGTTCGCGCGGGCCAGATATCTTCTCGCCTATCCGCAATATTGGGCCTGGCGGTTGTCTGGTGTCGCTGCGGCGGAGGTGACGTCGCTCGGCGCGCATTCCGATCTCTGGGAGCCCTTGCAGGGCCGGTTTTCCAGCATGGTCTCGGCCCTCAATGTGAGCCGGCTGATGCCGCCGCTGTATCCGGCCTATCGTCGTCTTGCACCGATCAAGCCCGACATTGCCGCCGCTGCGGGACTGGGGCACGACGTCGACGTGCTCTGCGGGGTACATGACTCCAACGCCTCGCTGCTGCCGCATCTCGCCTCGCGCCGGCAGCCGTTCACGCTGCTGTCAACCGGCACCTGGGTGATCCTGATGGCGCCCGGCTTGAGCCTGGACGGCCTCGATCCTGCCGACGACACGTTGGCCAATGTCGACGTTGAGGGACGTCCTGTCGCCACCGGTCGTTTCATGGGCGGGCGCGAATATGCAGCCGTAGCCGGCGCGCACGGCAATCCCGATCCGGCGTCGCTGGCGCGGGTGATCGCATCGGGCGCGATGGCGCTGCCGAGTTTTGCCGGGCCGGGCGGGGGCGGGCCGTTCGCCTCGCATCGGAGCGAAATCCGCGGGGAGATCGTGCCCGCTGACCGGCCGGCGCTGGCGACGCTCTATGTCGCGCTGATGAGCGACATAATGCTGGCGCGCCTGGGTGCGGACCGCGGCGACCTCATCGTCGAAGGCAGTTTCGCCGCCAACCCCTGCTATGCAGCGGTGCTCGCCGCGCTGCGCCCATCGCAGCCAGTGTTCGCGAGCTCCGACGCGGCCGGAACCGCGCGTGGCGCCGCGCTGCTGGCGAAATGGCCGGCGCCGAGCTTTCAACCCTCATTGGTCGCTGTGCAAGCTCGCGCGATCGAAGGCCTGGATGCCTATCGGGACGCCTGGACGCGAGCCGTACTCGAACAATGAGCGATGAGACCTTCTCGTGACGCACAGTGTCCAGTGCAGACGCAGACCCGACGAACGCTATGATCGCGCTGGTCGTGGCCCGCTCACTCCGGCCGTTGCATCGACCATTGAGCGGAACGTGATCGAATAGCGCGTCGCCTCGACGGCGGGAATGCTGTGCTCCCAGACCCGCCGCGAGGCGCCGGATATCATGTAGAGCGAGCGCTGTTCTGCATCGAGCGTAAAGCGCTCCCACGACGGCCCGTTGGACTTGCGAAAACGGAATTTGCACGAGGATCCCAGAGAGAGGCCGAACACCCGATCGAAATGCGGCTTGTCGCGGTGCCAGCCGATTCCGACGCCGACCTCGTATTCGGTGCAGAGGACTTGTCCGATCACAGTGGAGGGGCCGCCGAAGGATTCGACATCGGCGATGATGCCCGCGAGCCAGGAGGGAATGGGCGCCGCCTGCTCCAATCGTCGCAACGAATAGTCGTAGCGGTAGCCGAACGAGGCGACGCGCCGCTTGCCTTCGAATTGCCCGAACTGGAAGGGCTGCAGCGGAAGCGTCCGAATTCTTGCGATCAGCTCCTGTTCCCTCTCCGATGAGATGAACTGGGGAACATATCGCAATCCCTCTGGCGCCAGGGCCGGACTCTCGAACATCGACAATTGGTGAGACACGCAAGCGATCCGTCGAAACGACAGCAGTTATGTAGGCGCGCGAAGGCGGAGGTGAAAGGGCGCCCGTTCGTCTGCCCGCTGCCGGATGCCGGTCAATACGAGTCCGCCAGCGCGATCTCTCGCCGCAGGGCCTCGATACGCATGGCGGCTTCGTCGGCGGTCAGATCATCCTCGAACTGCTTGGGCTGGTAGGCCTCGAGCGAAAGGGCCCGAAGCAGATCGGCTTGCCCAGGCGTCATCGGTTTGATCAGGCGATCGGGATACTGGCTATAGCTCATATGAGGCCTCCGGCCGCAATTCATGTCTTGCCATTTGTTCTATATTTGTTCTAAAGGAAGGCAAATGCAAGAGGCTCCGTGACGTGAATAATCAAATCAACGAAATACGACGAAAAATCAGAAGCTTAAGGCAGGCAATGCTGGAAACTGAGCGCGGCATGCAGGCGGAGATCGCGCAGGACCGCGATTGCAGCCGCAGCGCACAGACATTGATTGGCCAGCGGCGGGACATGGCGAGGCTCGTGAACAATCGAAAGACACTGGGCGATCTGACGCCTATCAGTGTCGATTTACAGCAGCTTCCTCCCCGCAGATGAGGTGATGCGGATGCGACCCGGGCCGGCTTCGGCCGACCGATGAGGCTGAGCATCGCGGCATTGGCTGGCGGTGGGGACTCCTGCTGGGTGAAGACCCGGCCGTTGAAAAAAGCCCACGCGCAGACGACCGAAGCGCGGTCGCCTCAGCGCCAGCCGAGCGCGGGCGCGACGTGCGTCAGGATCGCCTCTAAGACATGCGCATTGTAGGCGACGCCCAATTGGTTGGGCACGGTGAGCAAGAGTGTGTCGGCCTCGGCGATCGCTTCGTCCTGCCTGAGCTGTTCGATCAGGACGTCGGGTTCGGCGGCATAGCTACGACCGAAGATCGCCCGCGTGTTCGGGTCGATGAAGCCGATCTGATCTTCGTTGTCTTGATCTCGGCCGAAATAGGCGCGATCGCGTTCGTCGACCAGCGCGAAGATGCTGCGGCTGACCGACACGCGTGGCTCGCGCGAATGGCCGGCCTCCTTCCAGGCGGCGCGATAGGCGCGGATCTGGGCCGCCTGCTGCACGTGAAAAGCCTCGCCGGTCTCATCGTTCTTGAGTGTTGAACTCTGCAGGTTCATGCCGAGCTTGGCCGCCCAGATCGCCGTTGCGTTGGAGGCGGCACCCCACCAGATGCGCTCGCGCAGGCCTTCCGAGTAGGGTTCGAGGCGGAGCAGGCCAGGCGGATTAGGAAACATCGGCCGTGGATTGGGCCTCGCAAAACCTTCACCGCGCAGCAGGTCGAGGAAGAGCTCGGCATGACGCCGGCCCATATCCGCGTCGCTCTCGCCCTCCGCAGGCTGGTAGCCGAAATGGCGCCAGCCGTCGATCACCTGCTCGGGCGAGCCGCGGCTGATGCCGAGCTGCAGCCGGCCGCCGGCAATGAGATCGGCAGCGCCTGCGTCCTCCGCCATATACAACGGGTTCTCGTAGCGCATGTCGATGACGGCGGTGCCGATCTCGATGCGGCTGGTCTTGGCGCCGACGGCGGCCAGCAGCGGAAAGGGCGACGCGAGCTGGCGTGCGAAATGATGAACCCGAAAATAAGCTCCATCCGCACCCAGCTGTTCGGCCGCGACCGCGAGCTCGATGGATTGCAGCAGCGTATCGGCGGCTGAGCGTGTCTGCACTTGCGACGACGGCGTCCAGTGCCCGAAGGAGA
>Ga0209233_1001214_pt1 | contig 10382 bp, 8 predicted proteins | sample AraplaCL_Cvi_mCL_FD_184269 | JGI IMG/M metagenome (GOLD analysis project Ga0209233, IMG submission 184269) | Arabidopsis root microbial communities from the University of North Carolina, USA - plate scrape CL_Cvi_mCL (SPAdes) (version 2) | ecosystem: Host-associated > Plants > Roots > Endosphere ... | reverse complement strand
ACGGCTGCCAGCCCATGGTCCAGGGATAGTTCTTGGGGTCGTTCCACTTGGAGGCGCCGGAGGCGATGAACAGCTGCGGCACCTGCTTCTCGTTCATGTATTTCCGGATCGCAGCGTTGCCTGCGGTGCCGACCGAGCCGAACAGCAGCAGCACCTCGTCGTCCTCGACCAGCTTGCGCGCCTGTTCCACCGTCTTGGGCGGCGAGTAGCCGTCATCATAGGAGATGAACGTGATCTTGCGGCCGTGGATGCCGCCGGCCTGGTTGATCATCTTGAAGTAGGCCGCCTCGGTCCTGCCGATCACCCCATAGGCCGAGGCGGGACCGCTGTAGGGCATGATGTTGCCGATCTTGATCTCGGTGTCGCTGGCCCCGGTGTCGTATTTCTTCTGCGCCAGCGCGACATTGCAGCTCGTCAGGAGCAGAGCGAATGCAGACAAGAGCGCCGTCAGGGACGGACGTGCGGCAGTCATGGTTTCCCCACCTCGGGTTCTTTAGTTTCGAGTATTCAATACGATCGGCGCGGGGCGTCAACAAAAAGCCCCCGCGACTGTTATCGCGGAGGCTGTTGTTTTATTCCCGCAGTGCAACGTCACTCAGAGGGGACGTCGCCGGAAATGATGTCACCGAACAGTTCCCACTTCTGACCCTTGAAGCGCTGCATCTGCAGCTGGGCGATCGGGGCGAAGTCGGTGGCCGAGGTGTTGATCTTGACGCCGGGCAGCAGGGTGTCCGGCGTAAATTCCTTCAGGCTCGCCGCCTGCTTCATGACGTTGGCGCGGGTGAGATCGTCGCCGCACATTTCCAGCACCTTGGCGAGCGTCTGCGCGGCGCCATAGCCGTAGACATAGCCGCCGTCGGTCTTGTCGGCGCCCGGCATGTACTTGTCGAGAAACTCGGACCACTTCTTCATGCCGGGGTCGTTGTTCCACTGCGAGTCGGCGCCGTCCTTGGCATAGGCCGCCGACAGCACGCCCTGGGCGTTGTCGAAGCCGGCCGGCTGCATCACGCTGCCGACCGAGGCCGACACGTTGGTGATGATCTGCAGCGGCTTCCAGCCGAGCTCGGCGGTCTTCTTGATGGTCTGCGCGCCGAACTTCGGCGTGGTGTAGATCAGCAGCACGTCGGGATTGGCGGCCTTGATCTTGACGATGTGGCCGTCGATCGACGGCTCGGACACCTCATAGCTCTCCTCCATGATGATGCTGGAGGCCGCCTTGGCGCCGAAACCGTCCTTGGTGCCTTTGAGGTAGTCTTTGCCGAAGTCGTCGTTCTGATAGAGAATCGCGACCTTGGCGTCGGGCTTCTCCTTCATCAGCCACTTGGCATAGATCTGCGCTTCGCTCTGGTAGCTCGGCTGCCAGCCCATGGTCCACGGGAAGTTCTTCGGATCGTTCCACTTGGTGGCGCCGGTGGCGACGAACAGCTGCGGGATCTTCTTGGAATTCAGGTATTTCTGGATCGCGGTGTTGGACGGCGTGCCGAGCGGGTTGAAGACCAGCAGCACTTCGTCGCTCTCGACCAGCTTGCGCACCTGCTCGACCGCTTTCGGCGGCGAGTAGGCGTCGTCATAGCTGACGAAATTGACCTTGCGGCCGTTGATGCCGCCGCGGTCGTTGATCATCTTGAAGTAGGCTTCTTCGGTCTTGCCGATCACGCCGTAGGCGGAGGCCGGTCCCGAATAGGGGATGATGTTGCCGACCTTGATCTCGGTATCGCTTGCGCCGGTGTCGTATTTCTTTTGGGCGAATGCGGCAGTGGACGTCGCGGCAACAGCGACGATCGCCGCGGAAATCGCGGCGATCCGAACGGTAGAAAGCATAATGTCTCCTGGTTTGGTTCTAAAGATTCTTAGTTCTTCTTGAGCTTTGCGGCCAGTTGCTGGGCAACGATCGCAACCTGCCTGGCGCCGTGCGGCACGAGGAAGATGACGAGGAACAGCAGCACGCCGAACACCGCACCCGAAAGGCCCTTCGAGATGCCTTCGGCGATGTTCGGCACGAAGATGATGAAGGCGGAGCCTACGATCGAGCCGGGCAGCCAGCCGACGCCACCGACCACCATGCCGAGGAACAGCGAGATCGCGAGCTGGATGGTGTAGCCGTCGGGCGCCACGAACTGCACCGCGATAGCGCCGAGACCGCCGGCAACGCCGGTGATGCCGGCCGAGACGCCGAACGCCAGCGTCTTGTACAGCGCGACGTCGACGCCCATCGCGGAGGCCGCGATCTCGTTGTCGCGGATCGCCATGAAGGCGCGGCCGGAGCGCGAGCGCAACAGGTTTACCGAGGCGATGTAGATCGCGATCCCGACCGCCAGGGTGAAGTAATAAAGCCACATATCCTGCGACATCGGCAGCCCGAACGGGGCATCCGGCTTGGTGACGACGAGGCCCTGCACGCCGCCGGTCCAGTGCTCGAAATAGCCGAGCTTGAGCAACTGCGGCATTGCGGTGGCGAGCGCGAAGGTCGCGAGCGCCAGATAGACGCCGGATAGCCGCAGCGCCGGCTGGCCGAACAGGAAGCCGAAGCCGAAGCAGACGATGCCGGCGACCGGCAGCGTCAGGGCATAGTTCATGCCCGCATGCTCCATCAGGATCGCCGACGTATAGGCGCCGACGGCGTAGAACGCGCTCTGGCCGAGCGAGAACTGACCGCTTCCGCCGGTCAGGATGTTGAGCGCCATCACCGCAAGCGCGTAGATCAGAAGCATCGTCATCTGGAAGATGATGAAGTTCTTCACGAACAGCGGGATCAGGATCAGCGCGGCAAGCACGACGAGCGAGGTGCCGTAGCCCAGCGTCATGGCACGCTTGGGCACAGCCTCGACGGCGGGGGCTTCTGTGACGATGTCTTCAGCGGCGCTCATGATCAAACTCGCTTGACGATGGCGCGGCCGAACAGGCCTGCCGGTTTAACGACCAGGACGACGATGATCAGCGCGAGCGCGATCGGAAGTTTCAGCTCATTGCCGACGCCGGGGATGTAGGTGCCGACGAGGTTCTCGAAGATGCCGACCAGGAAGCCGCCCATCACGGCGCCGAACGGCGAGGTCAGGCCGCCGAGCACGGCTGCGGCAAATCCGTAGATCAGCACGCCGAGCATCATGTTCGGCTCGAGGAACACCACCGGCGCGATCATCATGCCGGCGATCGAGCCGATCGCGGACGCCATGCCCCAGCCCAGCGCGATCATCCAGGAGGTGTTGATGCCGACCAGGCGGGCCGATTCAGGCAGCGAGGCGGCCGCCCGCATCGCAAGGCCGACCCGGGTGAAGCGGAAGAAGAAGAACAGCAGCAGCAGCATCAGCAGCGTGATGCCGATCATGCCGGCCTGGTGGGTCGAGATCAGCTGGCTGCCGAGGAACGGCGAGGAGCCGAACGGCGTCGGATACTGCTTGATGGTGAAGTCCCAGATCAGGCCGGCGACCGAGTTGATGATCGCATACAGCGCGATGAAGCCGGCGACATTGGTCAGGATCGGGGCCTTGGCCAGCGGCTTGAACAGCAACCGCTCGATGACGATGCCGGCGGCAAACGAAAACGCGACAGTGAGCACGAAGGCGCCCCAATATGGCACACCCCATTGCATCAGCTGCCAGGACACGAAGGTCGAGAACATCGCCATTTCGCCCTGGGCGAAATTCAGATGGTCGATAGCCTGGTAGATCATCACGACCGCGAGCGCCATGCAGGCATAGATCGCGCCCGTGGCGATGCCGGCCAGGACCTGGTTGGCAAAAAGCTCCATTGTGCCAGCTCCTCAGTAGCCGAGATAGGATTTGCGGACGTCTTCGTTGTTCGCGATGTCCTTGGCATTGCCCGACATCACGATCCGTCCGGTTTCGATCACATAGGCCTGGTCGGCGAGTTCGAGCGCGAGCTGCGCGTTCTGCTCGACCACCAGGATGGTCACTTTTTCCTCGCGATTGATCTTTCCGAGGATGCGGAACAGGTCGCGCACGATCAGCGGCGCGAGGCCGAATGACGGCTCGTCGAGCAGCATCAGGCGCGGCCGCAGCATCAGCGCGCGCGCCACCGCGAGCATCTGCTGCTCGCCGCCCGACAGCGTGCCGGCCTGCTGGGTATAGCGCTGCTTCAGCACCGGGAAATGCTCGTACATCCGCTCGATATCGGAGCCGATGGCGTTCTTGTCGGAACGGCTGATGGCCCCGAGCTGCAGATTTTCCTCCACCGTCATGTTGGTGAAGGTGCCGCGGCCCTGCGGCACATGGGCGATGCCGAGGCGGACCACATTCTCGGTGGAACGGGTGCCGATCGGCTTGCCCTCGAACTCGATCGCGCCGGTCGAACGCACCATGTTGCAGATCGCCCGCAGCGTGGTGGTCTTGCCGGCGCCGTTGGCGCCGAGCAGGGTGGTCAACGAACCCTCGTTGAGCGAGAAACTGAGGCCGTGCAGGGCCTGGACCTGACCGTAATAGGCGCGCAAGTCCTTGACGTTGAGCATCGCTGTCATTGGTCCTTGCTCCCCAGATAGGCCTTGATGACGTCGGGGTCGGCCTGGACCTGGGCCGGCGTGCCTTCGGCCAGCTTGCGGCCGAAATTGAGCGCGACGACGTGGTCGGCGATCGACATCACGAGACCCATGTGATGCTCGACCAGCAACACCGTAATTTTACGGTCATCGCGGATTTTGCGGATCAAATCGCCGAGCACATAGACTTCCTCGTGATTGAGGCCGCCGGCCGGCTCGTCGAGCAGCAGGATCTTCGGATCCGCGGCCAGGGCGCGCGCCAGTTCGACGCGCTTCTGGGTGCCGAACGGAAGTCCCGAGACCACGGTGTGGGCGACGTCCTCGAGATCGAGATAGCCGAGGATGTCGTGCACCTTCTTGTTCATGTCGCTCTCGCCGCGGCGGACCCAGGCGAGGCGCAGCGAGTCGCTGACGATGTCGCTCGAGGTGCGCGCATGCGCGCCGACGCGCACATTGTCGATCACGGACAGATTAGGAAACAGCGCGACGTTCTGGAACGTGCGGCCGATGCCGATCTCGGCGATCCGGTGCGGCGGCCGCGACAGGATGCTCTTGCCTTCCATCGTGATATCGCCGGACGACGGCTGGTAGAGCCGCGACAGGCAATTGAACAGCGTCGTCTTGCCGGCGCCGTTCGGTCCGATCAGGCCGAGGATCTGCCCATGGCGCATGTCGAACGACACGCCATTCAGTGCGATGATGCCGCCGAACACGACGCTGACGTCGCGAACCGCGAGCAGGGGATCGTTCCCCTGCGCGAGCTGTGCCTGCGTCATCTCGTCTCGCCCGCCATCTCTGAGCGGTGCGAGCGGCCCTGCGATGGATTTCGCCGGACGCGATGGAGGCTATCTGATCCCCTCGGCCAAACGTGCAACTTTCCCTCCTACTCTAGACTTTTTGCTTTGTTCTTTTTTGGATTGCGGCGCTATTCCACCGAGCGCCTGCTCGATGTTCCTTACCATCGCGACAAGGCGAGGTCCAATGTCGTTGAGTAATCTATCTTCCGTGAAGCGGAATGCCGGCGCGCCGCAATTGAAGGCGTAAGGACCGGTTCCGTCGTTCAATTTCAATGCAACGCCGGCTGCGGCGACGTCGTTCTGCCAGTCGCCGGTGGACAGGGTGAAGCCGTGCTTCGCCACCGTCTCGCCGGAGCGCTCGATGCCGTCGCGGATCTTGGCCCAGCGGCTGCCATAGTGATCCCGCAGCTCGCGTAGTAGAGCCGCACGTTCTTCGGGTGGCAATGCCCAAATATAGGCACGGCCCATCGCGGTGGTCGCGATCGGTACCCGCGAGCCGACGTCGAGCTGCACGCCGAGCGCCAGGCCGTTCCGGCTCTGGCCGAAATAGATCATGCTGTGTCGGTCGCGGCCGCCGACGGCGACCGCGCCGCCGGTCGCGCGCATCACTTCTTCTCGATACGGCTCGGACAAATGCCGAACGCCGAGATTGGCGAGCGCGGCATAGCCGAGCGCCATCGCCGACGGTGCGAGCTGATACTTTTCGAATTTTGGTACAGGTGTAAGGTATCCCAGCTTGGTCAGCGTGTAGGTCAGCCGGGAAATGGTTGGCTTCGGTAACTTGGTGCGGGCTGCAATCTCCTGATTGCCGAGCAGCCCGTCATTGGGTTGAAATGCACGCAGGACATCCAGTCCGCGGGAAAGCGCGACGACGAAATTGCGATCGGTCGCTGCTTTCTTGCTGGCGCGCTTCATTCCCTGCCCTTGTCATGCTCGTTGACAAGGCTCGTGCTTCAAAATAACCCTCCGTGTCAAGATGTGGAATTAAATTTCGCAGTGCGAAATTGGTCTAATCCTAGCCGCTCGACGCAAGTCGTGCAGCTACTCAACACAAGTTCAAGAACAAGCATCCAGGGAGAGTCCCGGTGAGTGAAGTCGTCAAGCTCGAACGTCATGACAACATTGCCGTCGTCACGGTTAACAGTCCGCCCGTGAACGCGCTGAGCGCTGCCGTGCGCGGCGGCATCTTCGATTGCGTCAAGAGCGCCATCGATGACGCGCAGGTCCAGGGTATCGTGCTGACCTGCGCCGGCCGCACCTTCATCGCCGGCGCCGACATCACCGAATTCGGCAAGCCGCCGAAGCCGCCCGGCCTCGCCGAAGTGCTGAGCCTGATGGAGAGCTCGCCGAAGCCGATCGTTGCCGCGATCCACGGCACCGCGCTCGGCGGTGGCCTCGAGGTTGCGCTGGCCTGCCACTATCGCGTCGCCACCAAGGACGCCAAGCTCGGTCTGCCCGAGGTGAAGCTCGGCCTGCTGCCGGGTGCCGGCGGCACCCAGCGCCTGCCGCGCGCGGTCGGTCCCGAGCTCGCGGTCAAGATGATCGTCGGCGGTGATCCGATCGGCGCGGATGCCGCGCTGAAGGCCGGCCTGATCGACGAGATCGTCGAGGGGCCGGCGTCGGGCGGCGAGGCATTTGCGCGCAAGGTGGTCGCCGAGAAGCGTCCGCTGCGCAAGCTGCGCGATGACGACAGCAAGCTCGCCGCGGCCAAGGCCGACCGTTCGATCTTCACCAATGCGGTCGCTGCGCTGACCAAGAAGTCGCGCGGCCTCGAGGCGCCGTTCGCCGCTGCCGACGCCGTCGGTGCCGCGATCGACCTGCCGTTCGATGAGGGCCTGAAGAAGGAGCGCGAGGGCTTCCTCAAGCTGATGAACGGCGACCAGTCCAAGGCGCAGCGTTACGCCTTCTTCGCCGAGCGTGAAGCCGCCAAGATCTCCGGTGTTCCCGAGGGCACCAAGGGCCGCAACGTGGCGCGCGTCGCCATCCTCGGCGCCGGCACCATGGGCGGCGGCATCGCGATGTCGTTCGCCAATGCCGGCATCCCGGTCACCCTGATCGAGACCGGCGAGGAGCAACTCAAGCGCGGCATGGGCATCATGCAGAAGAACTACGAGGCGACCGCCGCGCGCGGTGGCATCCCGGCGGACGCGCCCGCCAAGCGCATGGCGCTGATCAACGGCGTCGTCGGCATCGAGAACATCGGTGACGCCGATCTGGTGATCGAGGCGGTGTTCGAGACCATGGCGGTCAAGAAGGAAGTGTTCGGCAAGCTCGATCAGTACGCCAAGCCGGGCGCGGTGCTGGCCTCCAACACCTCCTACCTCAACATCGACGAGATCGCGAAGGCGACCAAGCGTCCGCAGGACGTGCTCGGCATGCACTTCTTCTCGCCGGCCAACGTCATGAAGCTGTGCGAGATCGTGCGCGCCGACAAGACCGCGCCGGATGCGCTGGTCACCGCCGTCTCGATCGCGCGCAAGATCGCCAAGGTGCCGGCGGTGGTCGGTGTCTGCGACGGCTTCGTCGGCAACCGCATGCTGGCGCAGCGCGGCAAGCAGTCCGAGAAGCTGCTGTTCGAAGGCGCGCTGCCGCAGCAGGTCGACGCTGTTGTCACCAAGTTCGGCATGCCGATGGGCCCGTTCGCGATGGGCGATCTCGCCGGTCTCGATATCGGCTGGCGCTCGCGCAAGGATCGCGGCATCAAGTCGGAGATCGCGGACGCGCTGTGCGAAGCCGGCCGTTTCGGCCAGAAGACCGGCAAGGGCTACTACAAGTATGAGCAGGGCTCGCGCGCGGCGCTGCCCGATCCGGAGGTCGAGAAGCTGATCGACGAGACGCTGGCGCGCCTCGGCCGCAAGAAGCGCGTCGTCAGCGACGACGAGATCCTCGAGCGCATGATGTACCCGATGATCAACGAAGGCGCGAAGATCCTCGCCGAGGGTATCGCGGCGCGTCCGTCTGATATCGACGTGGTCTGGCTCTATGGCTATGGCTGGCCGATCTATCGCGGCGGCCCGATGTTCTGGGCCGACACCGTGGGCCTCAAGCACATCGCCGATCGCCTGGCGTTCTACGCCAAGGAGACCAACGATCCTTCGCTCGAGCCGGCGCCGCTGCTGAAGAAGCTCGCGGACGAAGGCAAGACCTTCGCCTCGCTCGCCGCCGCGTCGAAGGCGGCGTGATTGGCCGAAGGCCTGATCACATGTCGTTCCGGGGCATCGCAAAAGCGATGAACCCGGAACCCATCGCGCCTCAGCGCGTGTGGATTGATGGATTCCGGGTCTGGCCCTTCGGGCCATCCCGGAATGACGACTTCATAGAGTCCCTGCGAAGGCATCCATGACCTATCCCGGCGAACAATATTATCCCAAGGGCGTGCAGTGGAGCGACGAGATCACGCGCGGCACGCTGCCGGACCTGCTCTCGAATGCCGCCGCCGAGTTCGGCGCGCGCCCGGTGCTTGAATTCCGCGACCGGCAGATCAGCTACAGCGAGCTTGAGGCGCTGGTCGAGACCGCAGCTGCCGCCTTCATGCGGGCCGGTTACGGCAAGGGCACCTCGGTCGCGCTGTTTCTCGGCAACTCGCCGGACCATCCGATCAACTTCTTCGGTGCGCTGAAGGCCGGAGCGCGCGTCGTGCATCTGTCGCCGCTAGACGGCGAGATCGCGTTGTCGCACAAGCTCTCCGATTCAGGCGCACGGGTGCTGGTCACCAGCAACCTGTCGGCGCTGTTGCCGACCGCGCTGAAGTTCCTCGCCAAGGGGCTGCTCGACCGCCTGATCGTTTGCGAGGATGACAACTGGGGCAAGATCGGCACACAGCAAGCCGCGCTGCCCGATAACCCCGCGATCATCACCCACCGCCAGTTCATCGACGGCGCGGTCAAGCCGCCGCAATGGCCTGCGGTTGACGTCGAGGACGTCGCGTTGCTGCAATATACCGGCGGCACCACCGGCCTGCCCAAGGGGGCGATGCTCAGCCACGGCAATCTCACCGCGGCGGTGTCGATCTACGATGTCTGGGGCAAGCCGGGGCGGCTCGAACGCAACGCGGTCGAGCGCGTGATCTGCGTGCTGCCGCTGTTTCATATCTATGCGCTGACCGTCGTGCTGCTGTCGGCGATCCGGCGCGGCCATCTGATCTCGTTGCATCAGCGCTTCGACGTCGAGGCCGTGATGCGCGACATCGAGGTCAAGCGCGCGACGGTGTTTCCCGGCGTGCCGACGATGTGGATCGCAATCGCCTCGCTGCCCGACCTCGACAAGCGCGATCTGTCCTCGCTGGTGGTCGCCGGCTCCGGCGGCGCGCCGCTGCCGGTCGAGGTCGCAAAGATCTTCGAGCGCCGCGTCGGCATGAAGCTGAAGAGCGGCTGGGGCATGACCGAGACCTGCTCGCCCGGCACCGGCCACCCCAAGGAGGGGCCGGAGAAGCCGGGCTCGATCGGGCTGATGCTGCCCGGCATCGAGATGGACGTGGTGTCGCTGGAGGATTCCACCAAGGTGATGCCGGTCGGCGAGGTCGGCGAAATCCGCATCCGCGGCCCGAACGTCACCAAAGGTTACTGGAACAGGCCGGCGGAGACCGCGGAGGCCTTCGTCGGCGACCGCTTCCTGACCGGCGACATCGGCTACGTGGATGCCGACGGCTATTTCTATCTGGTCGACCGCAAGAAGGACATGATCATCTCCGGCGGCTTCAACGTCTATCCGCAGATGATCGAGCAGGCAATCTACACGCATCCCGCCGTGCAGGAAGTGATCGTGATCGGCATTCCCGACGACTACCGCGGCGAGGCGGCAAAGGCCTTCATCAAGCTGCGCGACGGCGAGAAAGTGTTCTCGGTCGACGAGCTGCGCGCATTCCTCGCCGGCAAGGTCGGCAAGCATGAATTGCCGGCGGCGGTCGAGTTCGTCGACGAGCTGCCGCGCACCCCGGTCGGCAAGCTGTCGCGTCACGAATTGCGCCAGCAGCAGCCCAAGACATCTCAACCCAAACCACAACAAACCGCATCAGGATCGCGCTCATGATGGACGATATGGTGCAATGAATCCGTCGTCCCGGCGAAAGCCGGGACCCATACGCCGCAGCCTGC
>Ga0209233_1001213_pt1 | contig 10382 bp, 7 predicted proteins | sample AraplaCL_Cvi_mCL_FD_184269 | JGI IMG/M metagenome (GOLD analysis project Ga0209233, IMG submission 184269) | Arabidopsis root microbial communities from the University of North Carolina, USA - plate scrape CL_Cvi_mCL (SPAdes) (version 2) | ecosystem: Host-associated > Plants > Roots > Endosphere ... | reverse complement strand
AATGACGCGGCGTGACTTGCTTAAGTGGGGCAGTGCACATCTCGCTACTGCGGTCGCGGGCGGAGCGGCCGGATGCGACTTCGGGAGGCCGAGGCCACGACTCCTGAGCAGCCGCACGCTGCTACCAACGCCCTTCCAAACTCACCTTCCGAGACTTCCTGTATTACAGCCGACGTCTCAAACTGCCGATTCCATCCGATTCTCCTTAACCGCCAAGGCATTAAGAATTCGACTACTGCCGAATCATTTGACTGAGATCTGGGGATATAACGGACTGTTTCCCGGCCCAATCATTGAGGCTCAGACTGGAAGATCCATAACGGTCGATTTACAAAATGAACTGCCGGTGCCAACCGTCATGCACCTTCATGGAGGGAGAACGCCACCGGAGAGTGACGGATATCCCACAGACCTCGTTCTTCCAAAGGCGGGATGGGCATTCCCCCCGAACTACGATCCGAACGCAAAGGTGGCTTTGGGGCGACGAAGCTATACCTTCCCGAACCAACAGCGGGCGGCAACTCTTTGGTACCACGATCACCGCATGGACTTTACGGGCCCCCAAGTGTGGCGAGGTTTAGCCGGCTTCTACATCATTCGTGATCAAGAAGAAAGAAAGCTTCCCCTCCCTTCGGGGGATAAGGAATACGCTCTGATGATCTGCGACCGATCATTCGATGAGGACGGATCTTTTCTCTATCCCGCCATCGAGGCATCGCTTTCCACCGTACCGGGAGTGACTCATCCCTTCATGGGCGGCGTGCTCGGTGATGTGATGCTCGTCAATGGAGTTCCCTGGCCGCAGCTTGAGGTCTCGGACACCAAATATCGCTTACGGATTGTGAACGCTTCTAATGCGCGCCATCTCACTCTTGCCCTCACCTCTGCGAATGGGCAGTATCGCCGGATTACCCAAATAGGAAGTGACGGCGGCCTGCTGGAGCGTCCCGTTTTGCACGCCACCCTCCCAGTCGCTCCGTCCGAACGATTCGACGTGATCGTGGACTTCTCTGGCTGCAAGCAGGGAGAGCGTCTAGTGCTGCGCAATCTTGACGGCGAAGGTCAAGCATCTTCTGTGATGTGCTTCGACGTTACACGGAGTGAGGTGGATCACAGCGAGATTCCGGAACGGCTGTGCGACTTCGAGCGTCTTGATATGCGATCGAATATTACGGTCAGAAACTTCGACTTCTCATACGGCGGAATGGAAAAGGGATGGCTGATAAATGGTAAAGGCTTCGATCCTTCACGTTCCGACGCCACCTGCACCCTTGATGACGTGGAGCTTTGGCATCTTCATTCTGATCGCACTCACCCATTGCATCTCCATCTCGCCCATTTCCAGGTCGTCGAACATCTTGGTAGACCACGCCCTACCGATGCCGGATGGAAAGACACCATCAGCATGCACGCCGGCCAAGTGGCAAGTATCCTCGTCAAATTCTCGGGCTATCGTGGACGATATGTCTTCCACTGCCACAACCTGGAACACGAGGACATGGCCATGATGGGGAATTTCACGGTTATTTAGTGAGTCTCTCGCGCGGTGTCATAAGCATGTGAAAGGTGTGTTCCAGTTCTGATATTCGGACGGATGGGCGTGATCGTGGAACTGCAAAAGCTTAGGGGCGTTGTGTTAGATCAAAGTAGTCATGTTCAACGGCGAAATCACTATAGAGACAAAATATTCATGAAATCCGGAAGAGGCATGTCACTTTGTGTTATCGTCGCCGGTCTTCTATATGAGTGAGCTTTTATAACTGGCGTCGCCAGCTTTCCGAGTTTGATTTACCCAAGGGCGAGGATCTTGGAACAAATAGATAGCATTTCACTGACACAAGACCGCAGACGGTTCATCCAGTCATCATTGATGTTTGCTGCCTTAACAGCTGTGCGTCCGGCACACGCGCTAAGCCGATTCTCAGGTATGGACATCGAGTACTTTCGCCATCATCGACGATTTGTCGATCTCGAACAGGGGCGCATTGCCTATATAGAGCGGGGCAAGGGACCAGTTGCACTCTTTCTTCATGGGTTCCCTCTAAACAGCTATCAGTGGCGTGGAATCATCCAGCAGCTTCATTCCGTAAGACGATGCATCGCACCGGATCTAATGAGCATGGGCTACTCGGAGATTCGTGAAGGGACTGAGATCAACCCTCGCACACAAGTGGATATGCTTTTGTCATTTTTGGAAAAGTTGAACATTCGCGAGGTAGATCTCGTTGCGAATGACAGCGGCGGATTGGTGGCCCAGATGCTGATTGCACGTGCTCCTGAGCGCATCCAAAGCTTGCTAATTTCGAACTGTGATGTCGACGAAAATAATCCACCGCAACAGTTTCTCCCTGCCATTGCATTAGCAAAAAAACATCTGTTAGCAGAAAAATACATCTCCCCTCAGCTCGGGGATTTACAGCTGGCACGCTCCGTCCGGGGTATCGGAGCGGCCTATACGTATCCCGAGCGACTCGCAGCCGAGACGCTCGAATACTATTTTCGTCCACTCGTTTCTACAGAGCTGCGAAAGGCGCAACTCGACAGCTATGCCGTTTCAATGGGAAGCAACGAACTAGTCCCGCTGAGATCAGAGCTCAAGAATTGGCGCGGTGATGTGCGTATTGTCTGGGGTGCCAAGGATACCTTCTTCGATGTCAAGTGGGCACGTTGGCTTCAGCAGAATCTCTCTCGTTCGGGAAGTCTTCGAGTCCTCGAAGAGGCTAATCTATTTTTCCCGGAAGAGATGCCCGACATCTTTGCAGAAGAAGCTCGAACTTTATGGCGGGTGAGAACGAAGACAATATAAAGGTCCACCTACTTGCAGGTTCGAGGTCATCACAACTTCAGAACATACGGTCTCGACAGCAGCTACCACAATTCATCAAGGTGATGCGCCTGACCTGAGCTGTGTCGCTAGTGGCGTCATTTTTTTGACCACGAAGGCCGGGGAGAATAGAAAGCGGGTTTATGTTTAGACCAATCCTCATAATTCTTCAATGCGCTCTCATTTCCTCGTGGCTATCCTGCTTCTTGCATTACCTATCCGGGCATAATTCCTCGCGTTCTTCAGGGATAGCCTCTCCTCCTATTTTGGTCGACGACGTAGAACGCTTCTACAGTCTTTATGATCGAAACAAGGGTGCGCCCGCCGAAGAGTTATTACAAAGCGAGTACCTTGATGTAGGTAGTGCAGGCCTTCATCGTTTCGCTGATTCGAGGCACATAACCGGAAAGCGTATCGCCAATGCGATCCGCACATCTCCGCAGCTTTATTCAGATGCAAAGCGATGCGTGAAAGACCTGCCAGGCGTCCGGACTCGATTACGAACAGCTCTTCTAAAGCTCTCCGCGCTTTACCCAGAAGTAACGCTTCCACCAATTACTCTCGTAGTCGGACCCGGCAAGCCCATTGGGATGTCGGATGAGACGGGAGTCATGATTGGAGTCGAGGCGCTTTGCGCGGTGCGTTACTTTGACAAGGATATAGAAGATCGGTACGTCCACGTCATCGCGCACGAATACGCTCACGTGCAGCAAGCTGTGAATACGCCCGCCTTATACAACGCAGAACATCCAACAGTTTTAGAACAATCCCTCTTAGAAGGGGCGGCCGAGTTTACAGCGCAGATGATTACGGGCGGGATGACCTACAACGACTTCGACGAGAGGACCTCAAAGCAGGAAAAGGAGATCGAGCAGAGGTTCTATGCCGACAAGGATAAGCATGAGCTATCCAGTTGGCTCTATAACGGCACCTTGACTACCGCCGGCGATCTTGGCTATTGGGTGGGCTACAGAATTGTGAAGTCATATTACCAGCGTGCCTCGAACAAGCAAGAAGCGTTTCGAGACATCATCGAAATGAAACAACCTGAGAGGTTATTTGCTGAAAGCGGCTGGTACCCCGGGATCAAGCTATAGGTCTTTGTCGTTGGGAATCACATTGGGATGATTCAAGAGGGCGGAGATTTCAGCGGAAAGGATGTCACGCTGATCCCGCACGAACACCCCGTACTGCACAATGGGACCGGGTGGGAACCCTTCTCCTTTTCCAAGCTTCTTCAAACCACTTCCGGGCAAGAGTTGCGATGGAAGCAGGCCAACTCCGAAACCGCACTTCACCGCTTCAGCAAGAGCACGACTGGCTTCGCTGGTGAATGCAATGCGATAAGATCGGCCCATCGCCGAGATTGAATCCAGCATGTTCTGCCGCCATTTACATGGCGGTGCGAGTATAACGAGATCGATCGCACCCGCATCTGGTACTCGATAATCAGGCGCACAGACCCACTCAAGCCTGATATTCCAAGTATTCGTGGCGTCGCTTCTGACTGCAGAAGTAGCGGTGACCATGACGTCCAGCGAGCCTTCGGTCCAACGCTCTCCAAGACGCAGGCTCTGATCGATTGTCAACTCGACTGACACTCCGCCGAATTTTTCGCGCACCTTCGTGAATGCGGAGGCGATGTGCTCATTGAACCACTCATCTGCGACGCCGATGCGCACGACTCGACCGGAATCGTGTTCACGCAGTTTCAACGCTGCCTCGTCGGTAAGGGCGAGTATGCGTTGCGCATATGCCAACACGATCTCGCCCTGTTCCGTCGGCACTACACCGCGGCCGTTCCGTAGCAGCAGACAACTATCGAGAAGTTGCTCAAGCTTTCGGATCTGGGTGCTTACTGCTGACTGGGACCTCCGGCTCAACTCTGCAACCCGATTGAGACTTCCCTGGCGACACACCGCAACATAAACCCGCAAAAGATCGAGGCCGATCTGGTCCGATATCGCGTTCATTGAATTCTGATATCTCCCTTATGTATCTACTCAAACTGAGGGGCGCAAGGTAATGTTGGCCCATGGTTGAAACTAAGACGCAAGCACTTGCGGTCCTTGTTCACGAGTATGGTGATCCGAGCGTTTTAAAGCACGAATCTATTGAATTAGAGGCGCCACAACCGAATGAGATTCGTGTTCGCAATGTAGCAATTGGGGTAAATTTTGTTGACATCTATTTCCGTACCGGCGCGTATGTTGCGCCGACTCTCCCCTTTACACCAGGGAACGAGGGCGCTGGTATTGTGACGGCGGTTGGCTCCGACGTGCGTGACTTTCGACCTGGAGATCGTGTCGCCTACGTTCAGGTCCTCGGAGCGTATTCGGCAGAATGTAACGTTCCCTGGCGACACGCCGTTCCATTGCCTGAACAAATTGAGTTCGATACGGCTGGAGCCATGATGTTGAAGGGACTTACAGCCCAGTACCTGCTGAGGAGGACCTTCCGTGTTCAGCAAGGACAAACGGTACTCATACACTCTGCAGCGGGTGGCGTGGGAACGATACTCAGTCAATGGGCTAAGTTGCTCGGAGCAATCGTCATTGGCACGGTCGGATCTGATGAGAAAGTGGAAGTTGCGAAAAATTGCGGATGCGACTTCGTAATTCAGCGTCACAAGGATGACCTCGTCAAACGTGTACGCGAAGTAACAGACGGTGAGATGTGCCAAGTTGTATACGACGGAATCGGCAAGGATGTATTTCCCGAATCGATCGACTGTTTGAGCCGATTTGGTTATTGGGTGAACTACGGCGCAGCATCGGGCAAGGTCACTCCGTTCGATATATCGTTGCTCATGCAGAAGGGCTCAATATATGCAACTTCTCAGCTGCTGTTTGATCATCTTCGTAATCGGGAAGATTTCATCGCTATGAGCGCCGAACTTTTTAGCCTGGTGAAAAGCGGAGCCATCACGATGCCCCTTATTTCCCGCGAGCCGCTTTCCGAGGCTGCGGAAGTTCACGAACGCCTTGAAAGTGGAGTAACACTAGGGGCGACGATTCTGATTCCATGAAGATGTTCGGAGATATCTGCTCCAAAGATGGACCATAAGAAATTATTGGTGCGCGGTTAAACCGAGCAAGGAATTAATTTCAAAGTTTTTCTCTTGAGAGCGAGAGGCGTTAGGGTTCCGGCAGGGTGAGTCTGTTTTCAGATCCTCTCACATGAGGGAAACGAGCCGTTCTTTTGACAGCCAATCAGGTTAGAGAAGATGAGAGGGCAAAGTGCAAATTCCGTTCTATTTCGTGGATGTATTCGCGGAGCGTCCCTTAACCGGAAATCCTCTTGCGGTTGTTCCGCATGCAGAGGCACTTGATGATGCTACGATGCAGCGGATTGCGGCAGAACTCAACCAAGCCGAAACGACGTTCATTCTGCCTGCGAGAAAGGAACCTGCCCATTGGCGACTGCGTTCCTTTACCGCTCCTGGGCACGAAGTCTATGGAGCGGGTCATAATTCGCTTGGCGCTTGGTGGTGGCTTGCCGAATCTGGAGCACTGCGGTTAGGGGACGGAGCAAACCATTTCACACAAGAGATTGGGGATAGCCTCCTGCCCGTTGAGATTCGTTGCGATGGGAAGAAGCTTGTTTCGGTCGTGCTAACTCAGTCTCCGCCTGAGTTCGGTGGCATCTGTGAGGATGTTGCGGGCCTCGCGAATGCCTTGGGACTCAAGACAGAGGATCTTTCGCCTGCGCCGCCAGCGCAGGTGGTGTCTACGGGTGCCCCGCACCTTTTGGTGGCGGCGCGCGGCCGATCCGCGGTCTCTAATGCTCATCCAAATGCTCAACAACTATCGCAAATACTTCGCTCGGTAAAAGGTGAGGGTTGCTACATCTATTGCCTCGATCCAGAGTCTCCATCGTCTATTGCTCACGCGAGATTTTTCAATCCGACCATGGGAATCGTAGAGGACTCGGCAACGGGCACGGCGGCGGGGCCGCTCGCATGTCAGTTAGTCCGGCACGGGATCGCCAAAGATGGGGCAGCGATAGTGATTGAACAGGGATATGAACTTAAGCGGCCGAGCCTATTGCGCGTCGAGGTCGACGGCGACGAAGTGCGTCTCTCCGGGCGGGGGGTCCGGGTCATTGACGGAACGTTGAGGATCAACTGAGTGCCCCCCACCGCCATTGTGTTTGCTCAAGGCCCAGAAATTGAACAGGGAACCTTCAGAAAGCCGCCGATCAATCGCTGCCGTTTTTCAGAAGAGAACATGTAAGAAGGGACGGTGGATCGCCGCCCATCTTTGCGTGGATTAAGCTCGGATTTTGCAGATTTTAGTTGTTGGCTGTTGTGCCTCTTTGCTTTCTACTTCGCGGTAAACTCCTGCCGTCCCTTAGCAGCGACGGCTTCGGTGTCCACTCTGTATGTGATGGCAGCTTCCTTGAGAGGTGAAGCCACTTGACGTTATATAGTTCCGGCAAGTACGGTGGTCAGCATGTGGCAGCGCTACCATACGGCCGAGACCGTTCAATCCAGACCTGCTTCTATTTCCTCCTTGCTCAGGCCAATGCGGGGAGCGGGGAAAGCGCACATCTGGCGAGTTCATTCGATACAGCTAGCGGCCATCGCACTGATGCTTAGTTCCCGTTGCGCGGCCCAGGCCCATTGGACTGCGACGTGGGGTACGTCAAACGTACATCAGTCTGGGAACCAGACTTTGTCGAACCAAACATTGCGGCAGGTGATTCATACGAGTATCGGCGGAAAGGCGATCCGCGTTGTTTTCTCAAACAGATTCGGATCCCAAACCCTTCGTCTAGACGATGTTCAGGTTTCTCTACGAGAGAGCGGCTCCGCAATTTCACCAGGAAGCACCCGTCAACTGCATCGCAAGGGATCTTCGGAGATTGTGATTGAGCCCGGTGGTGAAGTGATTACCGACCCGCTGGACTTTCAAGTTGAGCCGTTGTCTGACATCGTGATCAGCTTCCACCTCCCGCAACTTACGCCCTTGACGACAGTCCACCCTTCGGCTCATCAGACGAATTACATCGCTTCTGGAGATGTATCGAAAGAGCCCCGTTTCCCCGAAAACTCGGTCACGAAGAGCTACTTCTTCATGTCTTCTCTGCTTGTTGACGATCCCAAGAGTCTGGGCGCTATCGTCACGTTGGGTGCTTCCATCACCGACGGGTCAGTCTCTACGGACGATACAAACTCACGATGGCCTAATCTATTGGCGCAACGGCTCCAGAACGCCGGGCTTCAGTTTGCCGTAGTGAACGCGGGAATCAGTGGCAATCGCTTGTTGCGGGATGGCGCCGGTGAATCCGCAACACATCGATTCAACCACGATGTGCTCGAACAGATCGATGTTCGCTGGGTGATCTTCTCCGATGATCCAATTAACGATCTGGGCGGCAATCCGAGTCCAACGGCGGAGGAGTTGATTACAGCCGTGCGTGAACTGATCGATGACACTCACGAGCACGGTATTCGCTTCGGCTGCTCGACCCTGACTCCTTACGAGGGTGCAGGGTACTGGAAACCCGGGGCAGAGATAGAACGGGCCAAATACAACGCCTTTATACGAAGTGCGGCTAGCGGATGCGATCTAGTCATGGACCAGGATATGGCGACGCGCGACCCAGAACATCTCCAACGATTCCTGCCTAGCTATGATCATGGCGATCACTTGCATCCGAACGACGCTGGCATGCATGCGATCGCTGATTGCCTCGACCTTAAGAGCCTAGCTTCCGGTCATTCTACGAGCAATCGATAACACTACCAACACTCAGATACGGCAGGAGAGCCAAAGTGGCACACAATCGGTTGTATTTAGCAGCTATCTTGGGGTTGTCATGGCTCACAGCTGTTGCAGCAACGCCCAAACGCAAGCAACCTGTCGACTATGTTTCTCCTAACATTGGCGGCATCGGTCAGCTGCTCACAGCTACGGTTCCGTTTGTTCAATTGCCCTTCGGAATGGCACGTGTTTCGGCGGCCACAACACCCGGGGTAGCGGATCGCTATCTAGCTGACCGCGTCTACGGTTATTCTTTCGGAGCTGGGATATTGATGGCTTCGACGGGCGAAGTGGCAGATGAAGCGCGTGACTATTCGTCCGACTTCGACCACGACTTTGAGACTACAACTCCTTATCATCACAGACTAGATTTCGAATCATGGTCGACGACTGGGGACTGCACGGCTACCAAACAGAGCGCGTTGTTCCGCTTCGGATTCCCAGAGTCTGACCACGCACACATCAGTCTTTCCTTGGGGAAGGAAGCTGATGTCAGCATATTGAGCCCAACCGCGCTCCAAGGCAGCCAGCGCATAACAGGGACAGTTGCGACAGTGACGGATCTCCAACACGTGACGCGGCTCTACTTCTACCTCGAGTTTTCTCGCCCGATGGATAGCTTTCAGATCTGGCAGCCAGGCCATGGTCTAAGGATTGCGAAGACGTTTACTGGAAACGAAATCGGTGTTGTGGGGACGTTCAGATCGAAACCGAACGAAGTCGCTGAAGTTCGAGTTGGGCTCTCGTACATCAGCGCAGATCAGGCGAAGCGGAATCTTGACCGTGATACACGGGGAAAGAGCTTCGAGATGCTTGAGGGGAATGCCCGCTCTGCCTGGAACGAAGCACTGGGCAAGATTCAGATCTCCAGTACTAACGACAAGCAAACCACAATTTTTTACACGGCCTTATGGCGTTCACTCCAGCGAATGACGGACATCGCCGAGGATGGCCGCTACTACTCTGGTTTCGATCACGCGGTTCATGACGCTGAAGGACATGACTTCTACGTAGACGATGGCATCTGGGATACTTACCGATCACTTCATCCTTTGCAGTTGTTGCTCGACGGTCACCGACAGGAAGATATGATCCGCTCTTATCTGCGTATGTACCAACAGAGTGGCTGGATGCCTAGCTTCCCCTCGGTAGCTGGTGAGCAGGCAGTGATGATCGGGCACCACGCGGATCAGCTGATCCTTGATACTTACCGCAAAGGCTATACCGACTTCGACTTACAGCTTGCATATGAAGCCATGCGTAAGAATGCCACCGAAGCAACTCTGCTGCCGTGGCGCCGTGGCGAGCTGATGCGCCTGGACCGCATCTATCAGAAGCAAGGATTCTTTCCGGCCCTTGCGTGGGGTCAACACGAAAGCGAACCCGGCCTCACTGAACGGCGGCAAGCCGTGTCGGTGACTCTCGAAGCTGCATACGACGATTGGGCCGTTGGTCAGGTAGCTCAGATTCTCAACAAGGCCGGTGATGCTGAACTTTTCACTCGACGCGCATTCAATTACCAGAATGTGTGGAATCCCCAGACCCACTTTATGTCACCCAAGAGTGAGGATGGACACTGGGTGGATCATTTCGATCCCAAGCTAGGCGGAGGCCAAGGAGGCAGGGACTACACAACAGAGGTCAACTCCTGGCTGTACACGTTCAGCGTGCAACAAGATCCAGAGGGACTCATTCAACTTTTCGGAGGTCGTGATTCTTTCAACAAGCGGCTTGATGGACTCTTCGCAGAGCAATATGGCACATCGAAGTTTGCGTTCCTGGGGCAATTT
>Ga0209233_1001211_pt1 | contig 10401 bp, 7 predicted proteins | sample AraplaCL_Cvi_mCL_FD_184269 | JGI IMG/M metagenome (GOLD analysis project Ga0209233, IMG submission 184269) | Arabidopsis root microbial communities from the University of North Carolina, USA - plate scrape CL_Cvi_mCL (SPAdes) (version 2) | ecosystem: Host-associated > Plants > Roots > Endosphere ... | reverse complement strand
GTGCAGATCGTGGCCGATGCCTGCCAGTTGCGCATCAGCCGCGCGCGCCTGAACCGGCTGCTCGCCAAGGGCATGATGGTGCTGGTGACGGGTTCGAAATTCTTCACCGGCCCCGCCTTCAGCGGCGCGGTGCTGGTGCCGCGCGCTTTGTCGAACCGGATCGCCCATATCACCGCGCCCGGCGGATTGCTGGCCGGTTACGCTACCCGCTTCGACTGGCCGCAGAATTGGACGGGCCTGCGCAACCGTTTCTCGCATCACTTCAACTTCGGCCAATGGCTGCGCTGGGAAGCGGCGCTGGAAGAGATGCGGCTTTACTATGCCGTGCCGCGCGATTTCCGCGATCATGTGGTGCAGGTCTTTGGCGAGGAGATGCAGAGCCTGACCGGCATGTCCGCCCACCTGGCGCCGCTCGATGGCGGCGCGGATTTCGCGCCCGCCGGCGCCACCATCTTTGCGGTGCAGCTGATGAAGGATGGCGAGGCCCTGTCGGCTTCGGCTTGCGCCGAGATCTACCGCGCCATGCGCCGCGACATGTCGGCTTATGCCACCACCATGCGCGACGGCGATCTTCTGCGCCTGGCCTGCCAGCTCGGCCAGCCGGTGGCCTTGGCGGATGGCAAAGCCGCCCTGCGTTTCAGCCTGTCGGCGCGCATCGTGCGCGATTGCTGGTCGGCGGACCCCGTGCGCGCCGAAAACAATATCGCGGCGCTGCGCGACGACCTGATCATCGCCGTGCGCAAGCTGGGTCTTCTGGTCCAGCGCTATCCTTTTTCGTGCCATCCCTTTTCGTGCCATCCCATTTCGTGCCATCCCATTTCGTGAAAGACATTTCGTGAGCGAGCTTCCATCTCCTACTGCGCCCTGGAGTCAGGCCTGTGTCGCCCGTATCGGTCTGGCGCCCTTGACCCGCGAAGCCTTCAAGGGCGTCGATCTTTATCCGCTTTGGACCGAGCTGATGGACAAGGTCAGCGACGATGCAGTGGGCGCTGGCTTGGGCATGGACCTGTCGGTGATCGCGCAACTGCGTGGCGACAAGCCGACCGGCCTGGCGCTGCAAAAGGATTCGCTGCAACTGCATCAGGTCTTCACCACCACGCCGGAGCCGGCCGCGACTTCCTTGCGGGTGCTGGCCTTGGCGACCGCGTCCGACATGGGCGCCAACACGCCGATCGAATTCCTGACGGTTGGCCAGGACATCGCGCTGGCCACGCTGTATCTGGGCGCCGATGTGCCGCTGCCGGCAAAACTCCCCGCCCATGATGTCGCCATTGTGGTGTCGCCCGCTTCCGAAGACGGCGAGCACGCGCTGGCGGTGATCGAGACAATGGCGGAAAACTGGCCGGTGCCGGTGCTGAACAGGCCGGCGCAAATCCGCGAGCTGGAACGCGACCGGCTTTACCAGAATCTGGGCGGCATTCCGGGCCTGGCCATTCCGCCCACCTTGCGCATGACCCGCGGCGAACTCGAAGATGGCGCGGCGCCGCCCTTCCCCGTCATCATCCGCCCCTTCGGCTCCCATGCCGGGCGCGGGTTGGAGAAGCTGGAGAATGCCGACGATCTGGAAGCCTATCTCGCCGCCCGCGATGAAGACGGCTTTTTCGTTTCGCCCTATGTCGATTATTCCGGCAAGGATGGGCATTTTCGAAAATACCGCATCGCCATGATCGATGGCCGCCCCTTTCCCGTGCATATGGCCGTCGCCGATCAGTGGAAGGTCTGGTACCTGAATGCCGACATGGCGCTGAACGTGGCCCATCGCACCGAGGAGGCCAAATGGATGGCGTTCTTCGACGAGACCTTCGCCCGCCGTCACGCGCGCGCATTTTCGGACATGGCGGGCCGCGTGGGACTGGATTATTTCCTGATCGACTGCGCCGAAACCAAGGCCGGCGAACTCTTGATCTTCGAGGCCGATCATTGCGCCATCGTCCACGACATGGATCCGGTCAATGTCTATCCCTACAAGCCGGCGGCGATGAAGAAGCTGTTCGATGCCTTCGGCGCCATGCTCAAGCGCCGCGCCGCAACGCCTGCCGCCCACGCCGCATGAGCAAGGATCTCGATCCCGCCGACTGGAACGAGACCCGCCGGCAGGCGCATCGCATGCTGGACGACATGCTGGATCACATCCAGAACATCCGCCAGCAGCCGGTATGGCAGCCCATGCCGCAGGAGACACGGGCAGAATTCCGCGCGCCCCTGCCCGCAGCAGCCCAGCCGCTGGAAGACATCCACACCCAATTCCTGTCGTCGATCCTGCCTTACGGCAGCGGCAATACCCATCCCCGCTTCATGGGCTGGGTGCAAGGCGCGGGCACCGTGCCCGGCATGCTGGCCGAAATGCTGGCGGCGGGGCTGAACGCCAATCTGGGCGGGCGCGATCATGCCGGCATCGAAGTCGAGCGCCAGCTGGTTCAGTGGGTGCGCGAGATGTTCGGCTTTCCCGAAAGCGCCAGCGGCATCTTCGTCACCGGCACCTCCATCGCCAATTTCATGGCCGTGCTGGTGGCGCGCACGCATGCGATGGGCGGCGGTGTACGCAAGTCGGGTCTGGGCAAGGCCGGCAGCCGGTTGCGCGGCTATACCTCGGCCGCGGCGCATGGCTGCGTGCGACGGGCCTTCGAATATGCCGGGCTGGGCGCCGATGCCCTGCGCGAGATCGCCACCGGCGCCGATCACAGAATGGATGTCGGCGAACTTCGCGCTCGCATCCGCCGCGACCGCATGGCGGGGCTCACCCCCTTCATGGTGATTGCCTCCGCCGGCACGGTAGATGCGGGCGCGATCGACGACCTGGCCGCGATTGCGGCGCTCTGCGCCGAAGAAAAACTGTGGTTTCATGTCGACGGCGCCTATGGCGCGCTGGGGGTGCTGTCGCGGGAGATCGCGCCCAGGCTGGCCGGTATCGACGCCGCCGATTCCATCGCGTTCGATTTTCACAAATGGGGCCAGGTGCCTTACGATGCCGGCTTTCTCCTGGTGCGCGACGGCCGGTTGCACATGGATACTTTCGCCTCGCCCGCCGCTTACCTGCGCCGCGACACCCGCGGGCTTTCTGCCGGCAGTCCCTGGCCGTGCGATTTCGGCCCCGATCTGTCGCGCGGTTTCCGCGCGCTGAAAACCTGGTTCACGCTCAAGGCCTTCGGCCGCGAAAAGCTGGGCGCCATGATGGAGGAAAGCTGCGCCATGGCGCGCCATCTGGAAATGCGGATCGGGAACGAAGCGGAGCTGGAGCTGGCCGCGCCCGTGGGGCTCAATATTGTCTGCTTCCGCTATCGCGGGAGCGACGCCCTGAACGGGGAAATCGTGGCCGACATGCAGGAGGCCGGCATTGCCGCGCCGTCAACCACCATGCTGGACGGCCGCATGGCCATCCGTGCCTGTTTCATCAATCACAGAACGACCATCGCCGATGTGGAAGCGCTGGTGCAGGCCGCGCTGGCCTTCGGGCGCCGGCGCAGCGGGCAGTCGCTGGCAAAACCCGCTTAGAGCCGGAAGCGAACCTGATCGATCCAGAAGCGTTCCAGCCGCTTCAGGGTGGTGTTCAACCCTTCCAGCTGCCCGCTGTCGACATTGCCCACCGCTTCCAGCGAAACCAGATGGCGGTCGAACAGTTCGCGCAGCATGTCGCGCACCGCTTCGCCCTTGCGGGTCAGGCGCACCAGCACGGACCGGCGATCGGCTTCCGAACGTTCGTGATGGATATAGCCGCCTTCGACCAGCTTCTTCAGATTGTAGGAGACGTTGGAGCCGAGATAATGGCCGCGCGTGCGCAGCTCGCCCGCCGTCAGTTCCTGATCGCCGACATTGAAGAGGAGAAGCGCCTGGACGGAATTGATCTCGCGCTCGTCGCGGCGATCCAGTTCGTCCTTGATCACATCGAGAAGCTGGCGATGCAGCCGCTCCACGAGATTGAGGGTCTCGAGATAATGTTTGCGGACCGAAGAAGCGCCGTTCAGCGCCGCCGCGACCTGCGGTTTGGCCAGTGCTGTCATCTGCTTTTCTCCGCTTTTTGCGGAGCCCACCTGTTGTTGTGACAACCTTAGGCGCAGATGTCTTAAAGACGCGTAAAATGAGGGAAAACGGTGGAAACACTGCGGGCCGTACAGCGATTGTGTCGGGTTATGGCAAATGAAACGTAAACAACTTTGCGAAATTTTTAGTACCCCCTCTTCCGGCCTTCGCACCTAACGGTGCTCGGCGTTCGGCTGACTTGACCGCCAGCCTCACCCTTCGCAACGCAGGCGTTGCTACGGGTATCTCCCCCGCCAGCGCGCTGACGCACGCGCGGGGGAGAAATCAGAACAATTCGTCCTGAAGCGACGCAAAAAAGCCATCGAGATCGCCAACGCCTGCAAGCGATGACGGTTTCCACTTGGGATTGCGGTCCTTGTCGATCAACGCCGCGCGCACGCCTTCGCGAAAATCGTGAGACGGCAGCACGCGATTGGCCAGGCTGAACTCCATCGCCAGGCATTCTTTCAGGTTGAGGGTGCGGGCGGCGCGCAACTGGCGGAAGACAAGCTTCAGCGAAGTCGGCGAGCGGGTGCGGATGGTCTGCGCCGCGGCCTGAGCGAAATCGCTGCCGTCGCGGTCCAGCCGTTCCAGAATGGCTTCCACCGAACGGGCCGCGAACAAGGTGGCGATGTGTTTGCGCTGGGAAGAAAGCGGTCCCGGCTTGATCTTCTTCGCAAAAGGCGCGAACGCCCTACCCTCGGCCAGCGCGTCGATCACGGCGTCGAAATCACTTTGCTCGACGGCATGGGTCATCAGGCCCATATCCAGCGCGTCACCCTGCCCGATCGTGCTGCCGGTCAGCCCCAGATACATGCCCAGCTCGTCCGGCAATCGCGACAGGAAGAAACTGGAACCGACATCGGGAATGAAGCCGATGGCTGTCTCGGGCATGGCGAAAGACAGCGAGGCATCCGTCAGCCGGTATTTGCCATGCACCGACACGCCCGCGCCGCCGCCCATGCAGATGCCATGGATCAGCGCGACATAGGGTTTGGGGTAGGCGCCGATCAGCGCGTTCATCCGGTATTCGTCATGCAAGAGCCGCACGCCCTCGCCGCTCCCCGCCGTCACCATCTGCTGCACGGCGCGGATGTCGCCGCCGGAACAGAAGGCGCGTTCCCCCGCGCCCCGGATCGCCACGGTCTTGACGCCGTCATCCACCGCCCAGGCCCGGAGCTGGGCGGTGATCCCCAGGATCATGCCGTGATCCAGCGCATTCAGCGCCTTGGGCCGGTTCAGGGTCAGAAGGCCCAGCGCGCCCCGTTTTTCGCTCTTTATATGGTCGCTCATATTGACCTCGTTGGGGCACGAGCCTTGCGGGAAGTGCCCCGAATTGGCAATAGAGCCCCATGAGTTCATATCCTCACGTCAGAATGCGCCGCCTCCGCCGCCATGACTGGACCCGCAGGCTCGTTGCCGAGAATTCGCTCTCGCCCGCCGATTTCATCTGGCCGGTATTTGTCATCGAGGGCGAGAACAAGCGCGAGCCGGTCGCCTCCATGCCTGGCGTGGAGCGGCTGTCGGTCGATCTGGTGGCCAAGGAAGCCTACGCCCTGGGCATTCCCGTCATCGCCCTGTTTCCCCAGACACCGGTGTCGCTGAAAACCGAAGACGGACGCGAGGCACTGAACAAGGACAATTTGGTGTGCCGCGCCGTGCGCGCCATCAAATCGGCGGTGCCCCAGATCGGCGTGCTCTGCGATGTGGCACTGGACCCTTATACCAGCCACGGCCATGACGGATTGATCAAGGACGGCGATGTGCACAATGACGCCACCGTCGACATGCTGGTGCAACAGAGCCTGGTGCAGGTCGAAGCCGGTTGCGACATCATCGCGCCGTCGGACATGATGGATGGCCGCATCGGCGCCATTCGCGCCGCTTTGGAAAAGGCCGGCCATCACAACACGCTCCTGATGGCCTATGCCGCCAAATATGCATCGGCCTTTTACGGTCCGTTCCGCGACGCGGTCGGCAGCGCCAAGTCGCTTGTCGGTGACAAGCGCACCTATCAGATGGACCCCGCCAATGGCGACGAAGCGCTGCGCGAAGTGGCGCTCGATCTGGCCGAAGGCGCCGACATGGTGATGGTCAAGCCGGGCATGCCTTATCTGGATCTGGTGTGGCGGGTGAAGGACAAGTTCGGCGTGCCCACCTTCGCCTATCAGGTGTCGGGCGAGTATGCGATGCTGTCGGCGGCGATGGAAAAAGGCTGGCTGGACCGCGACCGCGCCATTCTGGAAGCCTTGACCGCCTTCAAGCGCGCCGGCGCCAGCGGCATCCTCACGTATTTCGCCGTGGAAGCCGCGCAGCTTCTCAAGCGTTGAACTTGCCCGCTTTCCCCGATCTGCCGGTAACCGAAGCCATCCCGCGCCTTTTGGCGGTGCTGGCGGCCGGGCCCAATGCCGTTCTGGTCGCCCCGCCCGGCGCGGGCAAGACCACGACCGTGCCGCTGGCCATGCTGAATGCGGCGCCCATGAATACCGGCCGCATCCTGATGCTGGAGCCGCGCCGGCTGGCAGCGCGCGCCGCGGCCGCGCGCATGGCGAGCTTGATCGGCGAAAAAGCCGGACAGACAATTGGCTATCGCACGCGTTTGGAAAGTGCGGTGTCGTCCGCCACCCGTATCGAAGTGGTGACCACCGGCCTGTTGGTCCGTCGCCTGCTGGGCGATCCGGGTCTGGAAGGCGTCTCCACCATCATCCTGGATGAAATTCACGAACGCTCGCTGGAAGCCGATCTGGCGCTGGCACTGTCCTTGGATGCGCAAGCCGTGCTGCGGCCCGATCTCAGACTGCTCGCCATGTCGGCGACCTTGGATGGCGCGCGGCTGTCGGCGATCATGCGGGCGCCCCTGGTGGAAAGTGCCGGCCGCATGCATCCGGTCGAAATCCGCCATGCCGCGCGCGACCTCACCCATCCCCGCGAACTGTCCGACGCCATGGCGCGCGCCATCCGCGCCGCGCTGGCCGAAGCGGATGGCGACATCCTGGCCTTCCTGCCCGGCATGGGTGAAATCCGCCGCACCGAAACTGCGCTGGAAGGCATCGACGCCTTGGTGCTGCCGCTGCATGGCGACCTGCCACCGGCGGCGCAGGATTTGGCGCTGAAGTCCGCGGCCGGCCGGCGCGTGGTGCTGGCCACATCCATCGCGGAAACCTCGCTCACCGTGCCGGGCGTGCGTATCGTCATCGATGGCGGTTTTCGCCGCGCGCCCCGTTTCAATCCCTCCAGCGGGTTGACCGAGCTTGCCACCGAGCGGGTCAGCCGCGCCAGCGCCGACCAGCGCGCCGGCCGCGCGGGCCGCGAGGCGCCCGGTCTTGCCATCCGGCTGTGGAGCGAGGCGTTCCATCGCGGGCTTCGCGCCCATGACCGGCCGGAAATTCTGGAGGCCGAACTGTCCGGCCTGGCGCTGGACTGCGCGGGGTGGGGCACCGCACCTCAGGCGCTTCCATTTCCCGACCAGCCGCCCGAAGGTGCGCTGGCCAACGCCCGCGAATTGTTGATCGAACTTGGCGCCATGGATCAGGGCGGCGCCATCACGCCCTTGGGCGCGCGCATGAGCAAGCTGGGCGCCCATCCACGCCTGGCGGCCATGATGCTGGCGGGACAGAACAGCGCCCAGACCGCGCTGGCCTGCGATATCGCGGCCTTGCTGGAAGGGCGCGATCCTTTACGATCGAGAAGTGAGGGGCGCGCCGGATCGGAAACACCGGCCGATATCGCCACCCGGCTGGAGGCGATTGCGAGCGGCGCCGGCGCCGACCGCAATGCCGTTCACAACATCCGCCAGGCCGCGCGGCAATATCGTTCGCGGTTGGGCATAAAAGGCGAGCAAGCGGCGGCGGGCGATCCCGCGCCCTTGATCGCCGCGGCCTTTCCCGACCGGCTGGCGCAGCGGCGCGCCGAGCCCGGCAGTTTTCGTTTGTCGGGCGGCGGCGGCGCCCGATTGCCGGTGACCGATCCGTTGGCGAAAGCCGAATTCCTGGCGGTGGCGGCACTGGAGATGAAGACCGCGCCTTTGATCCGCATGGCGGCGCCGCTGGACATCGCGGCGTTGCCCGCCGCGCTCGCCGCACAGATTCGCGAGACGGTGGAAACCAGCCTCGATCCGGTTTCGGGCAGCGTGATGGCGCGAAGGCGCAAAACGCTTGGCGCATTGATATTGGAAGAACGCAGCGCCCCGCCCGATGCCGCCGATGCCGTGGCGGCGCTGCTGGCGGCGGTGCGCGCCGAGCCCTTGCGCCTGCCTTGGAGCGATGCCGCGCGCAACCTCCAGGCGCGTCTGAAACTGATGCACGGACTGGAACCGGATGTCTGGCCGGCCTGCGATGACCAAAGCCTGATCGCCGCCCTCGAGGATTGGCTGGCGCCGCATCTGGCGGGCCTGACGCGGTTGAACGATCTGGCGGGGCTCGATCTCGCCGAAATTCTCATCGGCCGGCTGGAATGGTCGCTGAAAAACCGGCTGGACAAGGAACTGCCGACGCATTTGCCGTTGCCCGGCGGCCAGGCCGCTGTCGACTATACCCAGCCGGTGCCCATCGCATCGGCGCGCGCCCAGCATTTCTATGGCCTGAAGGAGACACCGAAACTGGCGGGCGGGCGGGTGCCGTTGCGCCTGGCGCTGCTGTCGCCGGCGGGGCGCCCCATCGCACTGACCGCCGATATCGCGGGTTTCTGGAAAGGCGCCTGGGCGGATGCGCGCCGCGACATGCGCGGCCGCTATCCCAAGCACAATTGGCCGGAAGATCCGTCGCTGCCGCAAAGCGGCGCGCGGCGGTAGGCGGAAAGGATTAGGCCGGGTGATCGTCCGGCTTCTCGGGGACCAAGAGTCCCAGAATCTGCTGCACTTGCGCGCCTCCGAACGGCAGCCAGATCGATTCAAAGCGAAAGTTCCCATGTTCGGTCTCGCGCAGGGCCGATCCGCGTACCGGCTTTCGCGTGCGCACCACCTCACGCATCAGGATGGGAAAGCGATGGCGCGCGCCCATGTCGGGATGTTCCGACACAAGCTTGCCCGCCAGCGAACCGAAATTCGGAAAGGCTGAGACGCCCACGATGCGGAAGCGGAAATCGGCGCCGCCATCGACCACATCGCAGAGAAGCGTGAATTTCAGCAGCCGGGCGATTTCGGCGCAGGCCACGGCCCTGAGCGGGATTTCGCCTGGCGGCCGTGCCGCGGCAAGCTTTAGCCAATGGGCCAGCAGCAACGACAGGTCGAGATCTTCGGTGTCTTCGACGGGCAGTATGTCGGGATCGCTGACGGCGATGGAGTAGCCATAGCGCGCGTGTTGCACAGTCTTCGCCTCCCCGGTTTTTGCGAATTTTTATTCCGCCAGGGTAAATTTCCAGTCGCTGTTGCGGATAGGTATTTGTACGGATGATCGATGGGCCGTCGGACAGGCTTGTGGTCTTCCCGGCGGAACACGCGCCAGCCCGCTTCGCCGAAAAGGGGCGCGAGGATGATCACCTCGCGCCCAAGGTTCTTCCTAGGGAAGATAACCTTCCGGAGAAGGGAGAGGCCGGGGAACGGCCCCACCTCCGGAATGTGTCCCGCGTGACATGTCAGCGTCAAGATAGCGCTCCCAGTATGCAGCGCTTTGTCAGTTCGCGGCATCCTGCCCCCTTTCGCGGCCGCACAACTGGTTCTATGCCGAAGGAGAATGAACCCTGCGCTCTATCGCCGTCATGCCAGGCTGCTGTTCTCGGGCAGGCGCTGGCGCATGCGGCTGGTATTCTGGGGCGGGGCGCTGGCGGTGGGCATAGTCAGCGTCGGCTTTGCCGCGGTGGCGACCAGAGCCACCCAGTTCTGCCACCAGATCCTGGCATCGCCCTGGCTGGCGCTGACGCTGACGCCGCTTGGCTTTGTGATCGCGTCTTATCTTACCCAGCGTTTCTTTGCCGGCTCGCAAGGTTCCGGCATTCCCCAGGCTATTGCGGCGCGTCATCTCAAGGACCCGGCGGCGCGCTCGCGCCTGCTGTCCCTGAGACTGACCTTCGGCAAGATCCTTCTCACGCTGTTCGGATTGGCCTGCGGCGCCTCCATCGGCCGCGAAGGTCCGACGGTTCAGGTGGGCGCGGCGATCCTGCTGCAAGCCGGCCGGCTGGGCCGGATGGTGAGCGAGCGTGGCCTGATCCTGGCGGGATCGGCGGCGGGCGTGGCGGCGGCATTCAACACGCCCTTGGCGGGCATCGTCTTTGCCATCGAGGAAATGGGCCGCGCCTTTGAACAGAAGAATGCCGGCCTGGTGCTGATCGCGGTGATCCTGGCCGGCATCGCGTCGCTGGGGCTGGTGGGCAATTACGATTATTTCGGCACCACCAACTCCATGCTGATCGTCACCATCGACTGGGTCGGCGTGGTGATCTGCGGGCTGG
>Ga0209233_1001210_pt1 | contig 10403 bp, 6 predicted proteins | sample AraplaCL_Cvi_mCL_FD_184269 | JGI IMG/M metagenome (GOLD analysis project Ga0209233, IMG submission 184269) | Arabidopsis root microbial communities from the University of North Carolina, USA - plate scrape CL_Cvi_mCL (SPAdes) (version 2) | ecosystem: Host-associated > Plants > Roots > Endosphere ... | reverse complement strand
GCCATCCACATGGATCGTGTTGCTGCGGACCACATGGGCATGTTGTCCACGGTGATCAACGCCATTGCCATGCAGGACGCGATTGAGAAGCTGGGCATCCAATGCCGCGTGATGAGCGCGATTGAGATGCATGAAGTCGCCGAGCCTTATATTCGTCGCCGAGCCATTCGCCATCTGGAAAAGGGTCGCGTCGTGATCTTTGGTGCCGGTACGGGCAATCCGTATTTCTCCACAGATACCGCTGCTGCGCTGCGTGCCATGGAAATTCGTGCGGATGTGCTGCTGAAGGCGACTTCAGTGGACGGCATCTTTACGGCCGACCCGAAGAAGGACCCCGAAGCGACGATGCTCCAGACGATCACATATATGGACATCATCAAGATGGGCCTGCGTGTGATGGATACGTCTGCGGTGTCGCTGTGCAACGACAACAACATGCCGATGGTGATCTTCTCCATGCGTGAAGAAGGCAACATTGTGCGTGTGGTTGGCGGCGAAAAACTTGGAACTCTTGTGACGTCGTAATGACGCGAGTAACCGCGGTTGCGCCGCAGAAGAAACCGCCATTGCCGGGATTGACTGGCATCCGAACGTTTCTTGCCATTGGCATCATGTTTTTTCACTTCACACCTCCGCTGCCGGAGTTTGTGAAGCCTGTGATCAATGCAGGGTTCACGTACATCAGCTTCTTTCTGCTGATCAGCGGATTCGTGCTGGCGTACAACTATGCGCATCGCGCGGACACGCTGAAGCCGGGCAAGTTTTACGCAGCGCGCCTTTCGCGGTTGTATCCGGTATATCTGTTGTCGCTGGTGATCTCGCTGGAGATGTTGCATGCGGAGTGGAAGATCCGTCCGCTGACCGAGTTTGTGCGCGGAGTGGTGCTGACTCCTTTGCTGCTGCAGGGATGGAGCCCAACGCTGGCGACATTCTGGAACACGGTAGCGTGGACGCTGGCAACGGAAGCTATGTTGTATCTGGCATTTCCGCACATCATCCGCATGAAGTGGTGGCCGCGTTCGACGGGCAAGTTGCTGGCTTTGTTCGGTGTGTTCTGGTTGTGGGAACTACTGCTGCCAACGATCTACACCGTCTTGAATCCAGATGGCCTGTATAACATTGATCGCTACTCGTCGGGTTATTGGCTGCGCGCGCTGAAGTACACGCCGCTGCCGTTTGTGCCGATCTTCCTTGCTGGCATTACGCTTGGACGTCTGCACGCACGGGTACAGCTGAGTGATCGCGTCAAGCTGGGGCTCACACTGGCGTCGGGCGCTGCTGCTCTCGCCGCGTTTTATGTGCTGGTGCCGCGCTTGCCGTATGTGATGCTGCATGGCGGCATGCTGACTCCGGTATTTGCGCTGCTGGTCTGGGGTTTGACGGGCAATCACTGGATTTCGCGGTTTCTGGGATGGGGACCGATAGCGGCGTTTGGGCGTGCGAGTTTGTGCCTCTATCTGCTGCACTTCAATACGTTTTTGTTCATCCATGACCATCACTTGCCGGAACGATTGGGCGTGGCAAAGTATGACCCATGGATCAGCTACGCGTTCATCCTTTGCTTTGCATACACCGCGTACAAGCTTGTGGAGCATCCCGCGCAGAACTACATCTTGAGTCGGTGGGTGTATCGCGAACCGAAGCCGCCGGTGCAGGTGAGCACGCCACTCGGTTAGTTCGGCATCCTAATCGTCTTGCTGGTCGCGGCAGATTTCGCCGATTTAGGAATATCGTAGATTTCCATTTCGCCTACGGAAATTGTCTGGCATACTGAGTTTGCAATCCTTTCACAATTCATTCAGGGGACCGCGTGTGGTGCGCGTACTCGTAACGCACATTCGCGTTTTGATTTCCTGTCGCTGTTCGTCACCGCCGGATTTCCGGCACAGCAGAAGTAAGGAGCCATCTCTTCGATGTCGATGACCCGTCGTAACTTCCTTATGCGCGTCGGCCAGGCCGGCGGTTATTCCGCAACATTTGCCACCATGCAGGCTTTGGGCATGATGCCGATGAAGGCGCAGGTGGTGAAGCCGATTGAGGCTCAAACCGGCGTCGGCAAGGGCGTCAGTGTGGTGGTTGCGGGGGGCGGTGTTGCCGGACTGGTGACCGCGTATGAACTGCGTAAGCTGGGCTATAAGGTGACGTTGCTGGAAGCGCGCAGCCGTCCCGGTGGGCGTAACTGGAGCGCTCGCAACGGCACCACTGTTGAATTTATTGATGGAACGAAGCAGCAGTGTACCTGGGAGCCGGGGCACTATCAGAACCTTGGCCCTGGCCGCCTGCCTTCGGTTCACACGACGATTCTGGGTTACTGCCGCGAGTTGAAGGTGCCGCTCGAGGTAGAGGTCAACACGTCGCGTTCCACGATTCTGCAGAACGATGCTGCGTATGGCGGCAAGCCGGTAGTGCAGCGTAAGGCTCTCAATGACGCGCGTGGCCACGTCAGCGAGTTGCTGGCGAAATCCATCAAGGGCGGCGCGCTGGATACCGATCTGAGCAAGGAAGATAAGGATCGGATGCTGAGCTTCCTGCGCACGTATGGCCCGCTCGGCTTTGACGGTAAGTATCATGGCTCCGATCGCGCCGGCATTAAGCAGTATCCCGGCGCAGGCACGCAGACCATGCAGATTGAAGATCCTTTAGACATGCACACGCTGCTGGATGCGAACTTCTGGTCAGGCATTTTGTATGAAGAGGCATGGGACTGGCAGGCAACCATGATGCAGCCGGTGGGCGGCATGGATCGCATTCCGTATGCCTTTGCGCGTGAGCTGGATAAGACGAAGACCATCATTTACAACGCTCCAGTCACTTCGTTCAAGCGCACAGGTGCGAACAAGGGTGTGGAAGTCACCTACATGCAGAACGGCAAGGAGCAGGTGATCAAGGCCGACTATATGGTGAACGCCATGCCGCTGCCCATCATCAAGAAGATGAAGAACGATCTCTCCGCACCGTACAAGGCCGCGATTGATGGTGCGACTTACGCGAATAGCTACAAGCTGGCGTGGGAGTCAAACCGCTTCTGGGAGAAGGACTACAACATCTACGGTGGCCTAAGTTTCCGTGCGCCCGGACCGACGACTGTGATCTGGTATCCATCTGCGAACCTATTTGCGGACAAGGGCATCCTTTGCACGGGCTACGAGGACGAGTTGAACTGGGGATGGGAGAAGCTGACGCTGGAAGAGAAGTTTGCCACAGCGAAGAAGCAGCTTGAGAAGATTCATCCCGGACACTCGCAGGAGCTGACGAAGCCAATCATTTGCATGTGGCGCCACATCCCGTACAACGAAGGATCGTGGATTCGGAGCTACGGCGGTGGCGATGCGGGTTACAACACTCTGATTCAGCCGGATGGTCCCATCTTCTTTGCGGGCGATCACACAACGCATGTTGTGGGCTGGCAGGAGGGCGCTTCACAGTCTGGTCGCCGCGCGGCTGAGATGATCAGCGAACGTGTAAAGTCTGCACGGATGGCTGGCGACTTCAGCCCTGTGGAAGCGTAAACCGATAACATTCGGGGGAAGGCGAGAAGCCTTCCCCCTTTGTCTTTTTGCAACGATCACAGAAGGAGCATTTCCATGAAGTTGAAGAGCACGATTCTGGCCGGTGTACTGGCTACTGCCGCTGTCGTTTCCAGCCATGCACAGGTAACGGTGAAGCACATCCAGACGGAGAAGTCGCCCATTGCAACGGCTGTTTGGGCTGGCGATACGCTGTACGTCAGCGGCCAGCTTGCAACGCCGATTACGCCTGCTGATCCTGCAAAGGGAACACCCGCAGTCTTTGGCGACACCAAGCAGCAGACCTTCGACATCCTGACGAAGATCCAGAAGATCCTGCAGGAGCAGGGCCTGGACATGAAGGACGTCGTGAAGGCCACCGTGTTCCTGGCTGCTGATCCCAAGCTCGGCAAGATTGATTTTCCCGGCCTGCAGGCGAGCTTCACGCAGTTCTTCGGGACGAAGGAGCAGCCCAATAAGCCCGCTCGCTCTGCTTTCCAGGTCGCCAATCTGGTTGCTCCGGGCTATCTTCTGGAGATCGAAGTGATCGCCGTAAAGGGTAAGTAATAAAACTAATCGTATTCACAAGTCCAATCTTCTGACTGGTGATATACGAAACACAGTAGTGCAAGAGCGCAAAGTTTCCGCAGTGCACGCAAAGAGAATTTCCTTTGCGATCTTCTGCGAAGCCTTTGCGCTCTTTGTGTTTTGGGTGAGCCTTGTTGCGGGTATGGTGCATGTCCGCTGTTGATGGGAAGAAAAATAGTTAGTTTTCCTTCTCAACCATCATTTCTTCGTTGACACGTTATTGACCTCTCCGTAATATCAGTTCAACCAATCACATCCAACGTGCTTCTTTTTCGCACTTGTCCTAAGTGCGGGCTTGAAGCATAGCTAGCAGAACTACTTGAAGACGCATCCTGAGAGGGGTGGAACCTTCGCAGTCCCGCAGCATCTTTTGCACGATGTACCGCCCGCTTTGCTTCACCTGAAGAAGTAACACCGAGTACCTGCAACAACGCCGCAACCCCGGATCAAACCTCCGGATCTTGCATCGCAGGCACGCCGAACGCAAAACGCCTTCGGGGTGACGAGCCGTACCAGCAGCACCGAGTAACGAATTCATTTTTGTCACGCGCCGCTATTCCTTGCGACGCGAACGCAGCGTTGCAACTTCATGCAGCCTACACAAACCAATCTGTCCCGGCGATACCGAGCGCTGCGGGCAACGAACATCTGTACCCAATTTGCCGCACCTTTGCAGGAGGTTTTATGTTGTCCAGATATTCTCGTTTCTCCCGATCGTTCGCGCTTGCCCCCGTAGTGTTTTTGGCTGCAGCTGTACCCGGATATGCACAGTCGTACTACGGCACATTGAAAGGCCTGGTGAAAGATCCCAGCGGTGCTGCAATACCTAACGCTGAAGTTACGCTGACGGATACGGGAACCAAGATCACACGTAAAACTGTGACCACGGGCGCGGGTGAATATGTCTTTAACGCGGTCGATCCTGGAACATTTGACCTCTCCGTCACTGCAAACGGCTTTTCGGTCTACACACAGAAAGGCGTGATCGTTGCCACGCAGCAGACCCTTGCACTTGATATTCCGCTCTCCGTTGGTAGCTCTGGCGTGGTGGTGGAAGTAACAAGCGCAGCACCAAACATTGATACGGCAACCGCACAGAACGGCCAGGTATTTGATGCGCAAAAGCTTGTTGATCTGCCAAACCTTGGACGCAATCCGTATCTTCTGACCAAGCTCAATAACAATGTGACGGCAACCGGTGATCCGCGCTTCAATCGTTTTCAGGATCAGTCAGGATCATCCGCGATCTCGATTGCTGGCGGCCCAGTCAACATGAACAACTACCTGATCGACGGTGTTCCGGTAACGGACTTTTCCAATCGTGCGGTGATTATTCCGTCGGTGGAATCTGTGCAGGAAATGAAGACACAGGCGAACACCTATGACGCCGAAGCAGGACGCACGGGGGGCGGCGTATTCAACACACTTCTGAAGTCCGGCACCAATACGTTGCACGGCAACTTATATGGATCCACGCGTCAGACGAATTGGTCTGCGAACACTTGGATCAACAATCGCACCGGAGCGCCGCGTCCTAACATCACGCAGTACAGCTATGAAGGTTCTATCGGCGGACCTATCTGGAAAGACAAGACATTCTTCTGGGTAACGGAAGAAGGCTATCGTCAGCGTTCGCCTTTGGGTGCTAACTACTATCTTCCGACTGCCGCAGAAAAAATAGGTGATTTCTCTGCACGCGGTACTGTGTCCAACGGTGTTTGTACCAGCGGTCTCTGCATTTATGATCCGTTGACCACGGATCCTACGACGGGCATTCGTACTGCCTTTGCGGGGAACATCATTCCCGCAAACCGGATCAACACAGTGGGTAAAAATCTGCTCACTGCATTGCCGACATGCGCTGCCGGTTGCAACTCGTCTGTTGCGTACGGCGCTACGAACTTTCAGCCGACCGATCTTTTAGGAGATCGTGCAGATGAGTTCATCGCAAAGGTCGATCACCAGATGACCAAGTGGTGGCTGGCCAATGCTTCCTATCTTCACTATGGTTCGAAGGAACCAGGCGGTAATCCTCTGGGATCGTTTGCTGGTGGTACCACGGCTTACCTGCTATACCGCAAAGTGGATGCATTCAATCAGAACAACGTGATCACGCTGAATCCCACGACGATCCTGACTGTGTCGTATGGACAGAATCGCTTTCCGAATAACACGCTGGATCTGACTTCCAACTATGACCAGACGCAGCTAGGATTCCCCTCCAGCTATGCGAATAGCCTGCAGAAGAAGGCGTTCCCCGCAATCACAATGCAGTCTGCCGCATCCTTTGGAACGAATAACTCTGGGCCAGCAGTGTTTTATTCGCGCAATGTTGTGGTCGCTGTAGCGAAGAGCCTTGGACGCCACTCCGTCAAAGCTGGTTATAACTTCCGCACCATCTCTGTGGATTTCACCAATGTAAGTACCGGCAACGGAAGCTATACCTTCCAGAACACATTTACTTCACAGAACCCGTTGGCCGGTACGCGCGTAGGTGGTGCGGATGTTGCAGATCTGTTGCTGGGCTATCCCACAAGCGGTTCTGTGCAGGTGGTAACACCGCTCGCATTGAATGTGAAATATAACGCGGTTTACTTCCAGGACGATATCCGCTTAACGAATAAGCTCACGATCAACGCGGGTTTACGTTATGAGCTGGAGCCGGGTATTCGCGAGCGCAGCAATCACTATGCTGTGGGCTTCGATCGCAACATCACAAGCCCGCTGCAAACAACGGCAGGAGTAATTACGAAGGGCGCGATCGAATACGCGGGACAAAACGGATACAGTTCGAACTGCTGCAGCAACCACTCCTTCAACTTCTCGCCACGCATTGGTGCAGCGTATGCGCTGGATGAGAAGACTGTGCTTCGCGGTGGCTTCGGTGTCTTTTACGCGCCGCTGTTTTACTCCACCAGCGCCAGCCTTGCTCCTGGCTATGCTGCAACATCGACGTACGTTGCGTCGAACGATAGCAACCGTACTCCTGCAAACTCCCTGAGCAATCCATTCCCGAATGGTTTGACCACGCCTTCCGGCAACAGCCTCGGCCTTTCGCAGGGTATCGGTAGCAGCCTTACAACGATTGATCAGGATCGACGTATGCCGCTGATCCAACAATGGTCGTTGGATATTCAGCGAGAGTTTGCGTTCGGTATGTCCGGAGAGCTGGGATATGTTGCATCGCATGGCCGCAACCTGCTGCCAAGCAATGGTGGTACCTACAACATCGATCAGATCAACCCAGGGGCGATTCCGTATGGGCAGGGTGCATGCCCGGCCAATACTGGCAGTAGCACGTTCCTAACGGATAGCAGCGCCAATCCTTATTCCGGTAAGGGGGGCAGCGGTGTGATTGGAGCAGCAAAGATTGCTAACAATCAACTCTGCCGTCCGTTCCCACAATTTAGCGCCGTAAACATTCAGCCCAGCGTCTCGCAGTCCAACTACGAGTCGATGATTCTGAATGCACGCAAGCGGTTCTCTCACGGCTTCTCCATGACGGCTGGATATACGTGGTCCAAGAATATGGACAGCGTGTTCCTGCAGGGAAGCAATCTGAACGTCGGCGCCAACGGACCGCAGAACTTTTACAACATCAATGGCTCTGGTGGCGAGTACTCGCTGGCCATCAACGACATCCCGCACCGTTTTACCTTTGGAGGCACGGGCGAACTGCCTTTCGGCAAGGGACGCGCGTTCCTGAACAACAGTCGCTGGTTGGATCTGATCGTGGGCGGATGGAGCGCTAACGCAACCTTCGTCGGTCAGTCTGGCGGTCCGGTACCCATCCAGAACAACACGAACCTGAACTCTTCGATTTTGGGAACTGCAACGCAGCGTCCGAACGTGATCCCTGGGGTTCCACTTTGCACCTCCGGTTCGGTGCAATCGCGCCTGACTACGTTCTTTAACCCGGCTGCCTTTGCTACACCGCAGCCAGGAAATGGCCAATTTGGCAACCTGTCGCGCACGAGCGGCGCGTGCCGGGCACCGGCCTCGCGCAATGTGGATATGTCTGTATTCAAAGACTTTCAGACGGAACGGTTGCACTTCCGCTTTCAGGCTGAAGCTCTCAACCTGACCAATACGCCACTGTTCGCGCTCAACTCCAATGGTCTGAAGTACGGGAACGGATCTTTTGGTTCAGTAAGCACTTCGGCTATCAATTTCCCACGCCTTATCTCTCTTGGCGGCAGAATCTCGTTCTAACGCCAAAACAGGGTAGAACTGCCTCGGGGCCGTAGCTTCGTGCTGCGGCCTCTCTTTTTGATTTCGTCCAAACCGGACCGCAACTTAGGGCGTCCTGACGCATCTAGTAAATGAAGATCGAACAGCGACCGGCTTGATCGGAGTTTGCCGGTGGCTTACACTAGAGATTGAAGTTCTGAAGGAGACAACCAACATGGCAACTGCCGCTCCCACACCCGAAGTAGTCACCGGCCCGGCCCCGACGACCCAGCCCGTTGCGCTGACGCCCTCTGCCATCGCCAAGGTGAAGGAGATTATGGCCACACAGGATCCGCTTCCGGCTGGCCTGCGCATTGGTGTTGTTGGTGGCGGCTGCTCCGGCTTCCAGTACTCCATGAGCTTTGAAAACGCCCAGGGCATGATGGACAAGGTTGTCCGTTTTGACGACCTGAAGGTGTTCGTGGACGCTACCAGCGCCATGTACCTGAACGGCTGCACAGTGGACTACGTTGAGACGCTGGAGGCTGCCGGCTTCAAGTTTGAGAATCCCCAGGTGAAGAGCACCTGCGGCTGCGGATCGTCGTTCTCGGTCTAAAAGTTATGCTGCGAACCTGCAGCACCAGTTTTACGGAAGGCCCGCGCAAGCGGGCCTTTCTGCTTCTATGTCTAAGAAATCACGCTCCATCCACGTTTGACGGCGGTAGCCGTCTAAAATTGTGCAGACCATCCGATGACGGAATTCGTAATCAAACTCGCCGACGAACGCGGCCGCGTGCAGGAACAGACGCATCCTGCTGCCAGCGCAGAGGAGTTGCGTACACGCTTTTTGCAGGCGGGCTATCTCGTCTATTCCGTAAAGCCCAAGAGCGCACTTGCGGGCGCTTCCACCGGCAAAAAGGTGAAACTGCAGGCGTTCCTCGTTTTCAATCAGCAGTTTGTAACGTTGATCAAGGCGGGTTTGCCCATCCCCGGATCATTGGAACTGCTGGCGCGCCGTCAGCGTGATGAGAATTTCAAGGCGCAGTTAGTGGACGTGGCGTCGCGTATTAAAACGGGCGAATCGTTGTCCGCGGCATTCGACGCGCAGGGTGGTTTCCCGCTGATTTTCACTACGACGCTGCTCGCAGGTGAACGGTCCGGCAATCTGGCGGAAGTGCTGCAGCGTTATGTGGACTTCCAACGTGTGTCGCTGACGGTGACGAAGAAGTTGAAGAGCGCGATGGTGTACCCCACGTTGCTGATCACGCTGGTAGCGGGCCTTTTCATTTTTCTGATTTCGTTTGTGGTGCCGCGCTTCGCGCAGTTGTATGACCAGTTGAACGCGCCGCTGCCGAAGATTACTGTGTTTCTGCTGGATGTGGGCAATGCTTCGCAGAAGTATGGTCTGTATGCGTTGCCGTTTGTGTTGCTGGCGGCGTTCCTGTTGTATCGGTGGTCAAAGACAGATGCAGGCGCAACGCTCATCGATCGTGTGCGTTTGTCGATTCCGCTGATTGGCAATATCTGGTTGAAGTACCAGGTGGGATTGTTTGCGCGCACACTTTCTACGCTGTTGACGGGTGGTTTGCCACTGGTACCCTCGCTGGAGACTGCGGCGCGGTCCATCTCTTCACGTCAGGTTTCAAATGCAGTGTTCGCTTCTGTAACGCAGGTACGTGAAGGTCAGGGACTGAGTCGGTCTTTAGAAGCGACGAAAGTCTTTCCTGAGCTCGCACTTGAAATGATCGAAGTGGGCGAATCGACTGGCGCTTTGCCCACGATGTTGAACTCGGTAGGCGGCTTCTTTGAAGAGGATGTGGATACATCCACTGCTGCACTGTTGAGTTTGATTGAGCCTACGCTGCTGATCTTCATGGGCATTGTGGTTGCCGTAATTCTGATTTCGCTTTACCTGCCGATCCTGCAGCTTGGCGCGGGCGCTGCCAGCGGGCAGCCCGGAGCAGGGCAGTAAGCAATACCTAAGGTTTTAGGGAGTTAACGATCCTATGGCATCTCCTCTTGCAATCCCCATTGCGAATCCGGAACTAAACGAGACAGAGCGTGCGCAGTTGATGGCGCGGCGCTATCACTGCGAGTTCGTCGATCTGCGTGATTTCAAAATTCAGCACGAACTGGTGA
>Ga0209233_1001209_pt1 | contig 10412 bp, 8 predicted proteins | sample AraplaCL_Cvi_mCL_FD_184269 | JGI IMG/M metagenome (GOLD analysis project Ga0209233, IMG submission 184269) | Arabidopsis root microbial communities from the University of North Carolina, USA - plate scrape CL_Cvi_mCL (SPAdes) (version 2) | ecosystem: Host-associated > Plants > Roots > Endosphere ... | reverse complement strand
TATCTTCTCAACGGTTTTAGCGGCTTTCATCCGGAAGGGAATTTCGGTGGCGGTGACTTCTCTTTCCCGTTCAGCCAGATGTTTTTCATGACACCCGGTCAGCTTGAGGCCGCGTTGCAGAAACTGGATCCCACGTCCAATACGTCGCTGAATACGACCCAATTCCAGCCCGGTCCTTCCTTCGATATCGCCGAGAAGACCAACGCGGTCTATATCCAGGACGACTTGGAGACGACGATCTTCGGCATGCCACTCAAGGGCAATGCCGGCGTGCGCGGCGTCTGGACGGATGAATCATCGACCGGGTATTTCCGGCCTTTCACCATTAAATACCACGACAACGGTATCGGTTATCTGGAATACACTTCGACGGATATCGCTTCGAAGGACTACAAGGGCAGCTATTTCAACTTGCTGCCGGTACTCAATCTGGAGCTCGACATCCGCGATGATCTGCTGCTGCGCTTCGCGGCCGGTAAGAGCGTAACGCGGCCGGACTTCGCGACCCAGTTGGCGCCGTCGCTCACCATCATCAACCTCGGAAATAGAGGTCAAGCGGGCAAGGTCGCTTCGGGCGGCAATCCAGATTTGAAAGCCTACCAAAGCACCAATCTTGATCTCGGCCTGGAATGGTATCTGGCTCCTTCGAGCGCGCTGTGGGCAGCCGTGTACCACAAATCGATCGACAGTTTCATTGCCCAGTCAACGGCGCTCAACGTAGAACGGTTCGGCTCCACCTGGGACACCTTCCTCTCTCAGGAAAATCAGGGCAGCGCCGTTGTTCATGGCCTTGAACTCGGTTATCAGCAGGTCTTCGAAAACGGTTTCGGTTTTGTGCTCAACGGCACGCTCGCTGGCAGCTCCGCGAATTACACCCACGGTACGCTCGCTGGCCAGTCGATTCCGTTCGACGGCGTCTCCAAGAAAAGCTACAACGCCGCCGTGTTCTACGAGAAAGGCGGCTTTAATGCGCGTTTGGCCTACGGCTATCGCAGCAGCTACGTGCTGGTCGGCCAGGACGTGTTCGGCAACACGCTGTACAACGATGGCTACGGACAGCTCGACGCCTCGGTTTCCTACGCATTCGACGACCACTGGACAGTCGTCGCCGACGTGGTCAACCTCACCAATGCGGCGAATCGCGTATATACCATCAAATCTTTTGATTCGGTGGCATACCAGTTGGTTGGACGCCGCATCGGTTTCGGCGTGCGCGCCAAGTTCTGATGGCCTAGTTGAGAAGTTGTGGGCACGCGTCATTCCGGCGAGACTTCGAACACGAAGGTCGAGTTGGTATGAGCGTGCCCACGGTCGTTCTGAGCCGTGCAGCAATCTGAAAACCGGTGGCAATATGCGTGGGTCATTTGCGCCGGCGAACGGCGGACTGTTGCATTGGCTAGCGGCTCCCAGATGAAGAAACCGCAAACGCAGAACGAGTGGAGTCGCAGGTGACCTTGATGACGTCGTTTTTACCCGATCGTCGAACGCTGGTGGTTGGCTTCGGCATCACGCTTGGCAACACCGCGCAAAGCGCGATTCCATGGATCGTCGGCGGCCTGGTCGAATCTGCGCATCTCGATATCCAGCAAGCAAGTCTCATGGTCACCACCGAAGTCCTGACCATGGGCTGCGTCATGTTGGGCGCTTCCGCATTCGTGCACAGGCTGCCGAAAAAAGCGGTGCTGATCCTGGCCACGATTCTGGCCATAGCGGCGCAGATCACATCCATTTATGTAACGCATCTCGGGATGCTTGCCCTGGTCCGGGCGGTATCCGGTTTGGGGTTCGGCCTCGTCTATTCGCTGGCTTCAGCCATTGGAGCCGGGGCGGAAGCGCCACAGCGTACTTATGGCGCCGCAGGAACCATTGCCCTGCTGCTGGGCGTGCTCATCAATCCGATGCTCGGCTACGGGATGCAGACTTATGGCGCCGCCGGCGTCTTCGGCGGCATCGTCATATTGGCTGTGGTCCTCGCTATACCTCTGTTCCTAATATCTTTCAAACCGTTCCAGACTTCACCCAGGGTCATGGATGCGATCGGCGCGAATCCAGCCAAGCCCATGGATCGGCTCGATCTGATCTCCGCTGCAGGCGTCGTCCTGACCATGGCATTGATGTCCGCAGCGGTGAGCGGGCTGTACGTTTTCCTCGAACGCATTGCGCGCTCTGTCGGACTTGAGGGCGCGGCGCTCGGTGCGGGGATGTCGGTGGTTTCGCTTATCGGTGCTTCGGGTGGCGTCATCGCCATTTTTGTCTCCAAGCGCCTGGGGAATGTCCTGCCTCTGATGATTGGCCTTCCTTTGGTTGGCGTCATCATTCTGGGTCTGACTTCGGCCAAGACCCAGCCGCAATTTTGGGCGGTATTCAGCGCTCTGACGTTGATGTTCTGGTTTCTGTACCCCTTCATTTTCGGCTTGGCCGCCCGGGTGGACCCCAAAGGGCGAGTAGCCTCAGCCACAGGTAGCGGAAAGATCCTGCTCGCCTCTGCAGGAACGGCCCTCGCGGGCTTTTTGGGCGCGAACTATGGAATTCAAAGCTACGGCTACGCGTCGATAGTCATATGCCTCGCGGCGGTCGCGATGGCTGTTTGGGTTGTCACACGCTTAAGGGAACCTCGCCCGGCTTGCGTTTCACCATCCGAAGCGGTGTGACAGTGAATAAGACCGATACAAGGCAGCCCATCGCCGACGGCGTCGCCGTCTTCTTTGTCAAGGATCAACGATGAAACTCGGCTTCGGCCTCTACCGGCACATGCTTGACGAAGCGCACTATGACTTCGCGGCTCAGTGCGGTGCGACGCACCTGGTCGTCCATCTCGTGGACTACTTCAACCAGGGCGACCAAAAAACCAAGGACCAGCCTATCGGAGGTCTCAATGGCTGGGGTGTCGCCGGCGATCCCGACAAAATCTGGGAGGTTGCCGACCTGAAGCGCCTCAAGTCGCAAATCGAGGCCAAAGGTCTTGTCTGGTATGCGATCGAGAACTTCGATCCCGCACACTGGCACGACATCCTCCTCGACGGGCCGAAGCGCACGAAACAGATCGAGCAGGTGAAGCAGATAATCCGCAATGTCGGCGAAGCTGGCATCCCGGTGATTGGCTACAACTTTTCGCTCGCCGGCGTGGCTGGCCGCGCGACCGGCCGCACCTCGCGGGGCGATGCCGAGTGCGTCGTCATGAACGGCCTCGAGGAGATCAACACCGCCCCCATCCGCCAGGGCATGGTGTGGAACATGTGGTACGACAAACCTGGCGAGAGTTTCCTTCCGGAAATCTCCAGCGAGGAACTCTGGCGGCGCCTCGAACGCTTCCTGCAGGAAGTCGTTCCCGTTGCCGAAGAAGCCGGCGTGCGTCTCGCCGCGCACCCTGATGACCCGCCCCTGGAGCGAGTGCGCGGTCAGCCTCGGCTCGTCAACCAGCCGTCCCTCTACGATCGTCTGCTGGAGGCCAAACCGAGCTACCACAACAGCATTGAGATGTGTCTCGGTACCGTCCAGGAGATGACCGAGGGCGACGTATACGAGGTTGCGAACAAGTATTCGAAATTTCCCGATGGTCTCGGCCGCAACATGATGCCGTACGTGCATCTGCGCAACGTCAGCGGCAAAGTGCCGTACTACCGCGAAACTTTCATCGACGAAGGCGACATCGATGTACTGCGCGTCATGCGCATTCTCAAGAAGAACGGCTACGACGGCGTCATCATCCCGGACCATGCTCCGCAGATGTCCTGTGATGCGCCCTGGTACGCGGGCATGGCCTTCGCCATGGGTTACCTGAAAGCCGCGATGCAGGCTGCGTAACGCGTCTCGCATGCCCGGCGCGCCACGCTCAATCAGGATTCCGACAAGGCGGTCGTCTTCGGATTCGGCGTGGATACCGGCTTGCGCACAAGGCCTGCCGGCGTGCGTGCTTTTCCGATGAAAACATCCTACACATCCTTATGAGTACGAAAGCCAATAAATCATTCACCATACCGCGGCCGTCCGTCAGAGAGACCGAACTCTTCGAACTCGTCAAAAAGGAACTCTACACACCAGTCGTCGGCGATGTGCTCGACGCGCTCGGCTACTACCATCAGTTTCTTCCGCAACCCATCCAGCCTGCGCTGACCGAGATGAAGGTCGTCGGCCGCGCCATGCCGGTTGTGATGATCGATGTCTATGGTCCGCAGAAAAAACCCTTCGGTTTGCTCACCGAGGCGCTCGATCAGCTCGAGCCCGGCGAGATCTACCTATGCTCCGGCGGCGACATGCGTTGCGCCTATTGGGGTGAGCTGCTGACCGCCACCGCGCGCACGCGCGGCGCCGCTGGCGCTGTGGTCAATGGCTTTCACCGCGATACACCCAAGATGCTCGAACAGAACTGGCCCGTCTTCAGTCGCGGTCGCTTTGCGCAGGACTCCGCCGTGCGAACCCAGGTAACCGACTTCCGCTGCTCCATCGAGATCGGCGGCGTTTGGGTCGAGCCGGGGGACCTTGTTTTCGGCGACCTGGATGGCGTCGTTGTCGTTCCCAGAAAACTGCAAGACGAAGTCATCGAAAAGTCACTGGAAAAAGCGCGTAAAGAGAATGTGGTTCGCAAGGCGATTGAAGCTGGCATGAGCTCTACCGCCGCGCTCAAGAAGTACAAAGTACTTTAAGTGACGCCAGTAGCTACAGCCTCGCTGCCTTCCGGACTTCGCCTAGCCGGTAAGCGCGCGATCGTGACTGGCGCCGCGGGTGGCATCGGCGCGGCGATCGCCAAGCTGTTTGCCATTCATGGTGCCCGTGTCGCCGGCTATGACCGCGTTGCGCCGAGCGCTGACGCGGCGGGAGTCTGCGAGTATTTCGTGCAAGGCGACATTACCGACGAAGATGCGGTTGCCGCTTTCGTTGCTGAGACGGAGCGGCGTTTCGATGGCATCAATGTGCTCGTCAATAACGCCGGCGCCAACGTGTTCGCCGAACCGTTGGCGCTGACCGACGCGGACTGGCAGCGCAATCTCGACACGAACCTGCGCGGCGCCTGGAACTTCAGCCGCACCGTGCTGCCGGGCATGCTCGACGCCGGCGCGGGCTCGATCGTCAACATCGCCTCGGTGCACGGCCACAGGATCATTCCCGGCGCGTTTCCATATCCGGTCGCCAAGCACGGCCTGATCGGCCTGACCAAGGCGCTCGCGATCCAGTACGCCGCGCAGGGCGTGCGCTGCAATTCGATTTCGCCCGGGCTGATCCTCGTCGAGCGCGTCGAGCGCTGGTTCGAGCGCGAACCGGGTGCGCGTGAACGCCAGACCGAATTGCTGCCGTGCAAGCGCATCGGCACGCCCGAGGAAGTGGCCTACACCGCGCTGTTCCTCGCCAGCGACGAGGCGCGTTTCATCAACGCCGCCGACATCCTCATCGATGGCGGCCGCTCGCAGCTCTACCACGAATGACGAGCATGGACTGGAAAGCGCACCTGCCGCTGATCGCGATCCTGCGCGGCATCACGCCCGACGAGGTCGAAGCGCATGTCGACGCGCTGATCGCGTCCGGCATCACGCTGATCGAGATTCCGACCAACTCGCCGCAATGGCTGCGCAGCGTCGAGTGCGCGCAGGCGCATGCGCGCGGACGCGCGATCATCGGCGCGGGCACAGTGCTCAATGCCGTCGATGTCGACGCGCTCGCCGCTGCCGGCGCGAAGCTCATGGTGACGCCGAATACCGATCCGCCGCTGATCCGCCACGCGGTCGCCGCCGGCCTCACTGTTGCCGCGGGGTTCCTGACCCCGAGCGAAGCATTCGCCGCGCTCGCCGCGGGCGCGCAGATCCTCAAGCTGTTTCCGGCGGCGAACATGGGCGCTGCTTACGTGCGCGCAATCAAGGCCGTATTGCCGCGCGAAGTACCGCTGTTTGCGGTCGGCGGCGTCACGCCCGACAACCTTCACGATTTCCTCGGCGCGGGCTGTTCCGGCGCGGGGCTCGGCGGCGATCTGTACAAGCCGGGCCAACTCTCCACCGCGACCCTTGGCCGCGCCGAGGCATTTGTCCGGTCCTACGGAAAAAAATGAAAATCACCAAGCTCACCACCTACCGCGTCGCCCCGCGCTGGATGTTTCTGAAGATGGAAACCGACGAAGGCCTCGTCGGCTGGGGCGAGCCCGTGATCGAAGGCCGCGCGCGCAGCGTCGAGGCCGCGGTCGCCGAGATCGGCGAACAGCTGATCGGCAAAGACCCCGCGCGCATCAACGATCACTGGCAGACCATGTACCGCGGCGCGTTCTACCGCGGCGGTGCGGTGTTCATGAGCGCGATCGCCGGCATCGATCAGGCACTGTGGGACATCAAGGGCAAGGCGCTCGGCGTGCCGGTGTACCAATTGCTCGGCGGCCTCGTGCGCGAGCGCATGGAGACCTACTGCTGGGTCGGCGGCGACCGTCCGGCCGACATCGTCGCGCAGATTCGCACGCGCCTCGAACACGGCTTCGACACGTTCAAGATGAACGCCTGCGAAGAACTCGGCATCATCGCCACCGCGCGCGAGGTCGATGCGGCCATGGCCAAGGTCGCCGAGATTCGCGCCGCGTTCGGCAACACGATCGAATTCGGCCTCGATTTCCATGGCCGCGTCAGCGCGCCGATGGCGAAAATCATGATCCGCGAACTGGAGCCCTACCGGCCGCTGTTCATCGAGGAACCCGTGCTCGCCGAGCAGGCCGAATATTACCCGCGCCTCGCCGCGCAGACCGCGATTCCACTCGCCGCGGGCGAGCGCATGTATTCGCGCTTCGAGTTCAAGCACGTGTTCGAGCGCGGCGGCATCTCGATCGTGCAGCCGGACCTCTCGCACGCGGGCGGCATCACCGAGTGCATGAAGATCGCGGCGATGGCCGAGGCCTACGATGTCGCGCTCGCGCCGCACTGCCCGCTCGGGCCGATCGCGCTCGCCGCCTGCCTGCATGTCGATTTCGTCAGCTGGAACGCCGTGCTGCAGGAGCAGAGCATCGGCATCCATTACAACGCCGATGGGGATTTGCTCGACTATGTGCTCAACAAGGATGTGTTCGCGATGGAGAACAGTTCGGTCAAGCCGTTCACGCGCCCCGGTCTAGGCGTGGAGGTCGACGAGGCGGTCGTGATCGAGCGCAGCCGCAATGTACCCGACTGGCACAACCCGGTTTGGCGCCACACCGATGGCAGTGTCTCGGAGTGGTGAAGTGGACGCCGCGTTGAGTGTATCGAAACCGCATATCGCCGCGCAGTTGCTTGCGGCGAGCGGCGGACATTCCGTGTCATGCCTCAATCATAGCCGTCCTCCTCGCCGCGGCAGCTTCATTTTGCGGGTGCCCTTCAGTTCATGATCGCGATCGATTGGGGCAGTACGAGTCTGCGTGCATTTCGTCTCGATGCGGAAGGCAACGTCTGCGAGCAACGACGCTCCGCGCACGGCATCCTCGCCGCTGCGGGTCGTTTCGCCGATGTGCTCTGCGAGGAAATTGCCGGCTGGGACGATAAGCTCGTCGTCATGACCGGCATGGTCGGCAGCCGCCAAGGTTGGTTTGAAGTGCCCTATGTCGACTGTCCGGCGGGTCTCGACGAAATTGCTTCCGCGCTCCATCGCCTGCCCACGGACGAATTCGCCGGGCGGGAAATCTGGATCGTGCCCGGTCTGCGCGTGCGCGACGCTGTCGGCACCTACGATGTGATGCGCGGCGAGGAAACGCAAATCTGTGGACTTCTCTCCGATCTGGCACCGCAGCGCCAGATCGTTTGCCTGCCGGGCACGCACAGTAAGCGCGCCACGGTCGCAGACGGCCACATCGAGGGCTTCGCCACGGCGATGACCGGCGAGCTATTTGAGCTGCTCTGCTCGCACAGCATGCTCGGGCGTCTGATGCTGCCCGGTGAGCGCGATGCCGATGCGTTCGCGCAGGGCGTAGCTCACGCAGCGCGCAATGGTGACCTACTACATCATTTGTTCGCGGTGCGTACGCTCGGTTTGTTCGATGCGCTGCGGCCGACTCAACTGCGTTCGTTCCTGTCGGGCTTGTTGATCGGACACGAACTCGACGACATGCCTGTCCAGGCGGGTGTCGTGCATCTCGTCGGCGCGCCAGCATTGCTTGCCGCCTATGAAGCGGCGCTGACGTTGCGTGGGCTTGCGGTTCGCGCGCACTCCGAACTCGTTTCGGCACAAGGCTGCTATGCGCTAGCGAAGCGTGCAGGACTGTTGGAAAAAGAAAGCGGTGAGGCATTGGTGAATACGATCAACAGCAAATGGATCAGGAGTCGAAGTCAATGAATTCTCCTTCTCTACCCGCCCAAGAAGCGGGAGCGGACGTCGGCCAACTCGTTTCCGTTCGAGGAAGATACATTTGGATGATTGCTTCCGCAGCCGCATTGGGCGGCCTGCTGTTTGGCTACGATTGGGTAGTGGTCGGTGGCGCAAAGCCGTTTTACGAGCGCTACTTTCAGCTTGATTCACCTTCCCTCAAGGGTTGGGCGATGAGTTGCGCGCTGATCGGCTGTCTCATTGGCGCGGTGTCTTCCGGAGGTTTGAGCAACCGTTTCGGCAGAAAGCCGTTGCTCACACTGGCTGCATTGGTTTTTGCGGTTTCGTCCATCGGAACAGGCTTTGCCGCGGGCTTCGATGCCTTCATAGTTTGGCGAATGCTCGGTGGATTCGCCATTGGCCTGGCGTCGGGCATCTCACCGATGTATATCGCGGAAATATCCCCGGCCCATCTGCGAGGACGCCTCGTTTCCCTCAATCAGATGGCTATCGTCTTTGGGATTTTACTGGCGCAGGTGGTCAACTGGCTCATCGCGCGGCCTGTCCCTCCTGCCGCAACGGCGCATGAGATTCTCGTATCCTGGAATGGTCAGTGGGGATGGCGTTGGATGTTCGCGGTCACAGCCATTCCTTCTATTTTGTTCCTGATCGCTACGTTCCTGGTTCCCGAGAGTCCGCGTTGGCTGGCGATGAAGGAACGCAGCCAAGAGGCTTTCCGGGTGCTTGAGCGGCTGGGTGGCACTGCCTATGCTCAACGGGTGCTCGAGGATTTTGCGTCAGCAAGCAAACCTGCGCGCAGTCGTTCGGTCTATGCGGAGTTGTCTTCACCAGGGATCGCAAACGTCCTACTTCTGGGGATAGTGCTCGCCGTTCTTCAGCAGTGGTGCGGAATCAATGTAATTTTCAACTATGCGCAAGAGATATTTGCGGCAGCCGGATATGAGGTTTCCGATATTCTCTTCAACATCGTAGTTACGGGCGCGGTCAACGTGATGTTCACGCTGATTGCGCTCACCGCCATCGATCGCTTTGGCAGACGTTTTCTGCTGCTCACAGGAATCTCTGGCTTGGTAGCTATCTATATCGTTTTGGGAGTCCTGTATTACCTGCACCTGCAGGGCACGCCGATGCTTGTACTGGTTCTTGCTGCGATCGCGTGTTATGCCATGTCGCTGGCCCCTGTAACGTGGGTGGTGATTGCCGAGATCTTTCCCAACCGCATACGCGGCAGCGCCATGTCTGTCGCAATTACCGCGCTATGGACGGCGTGCTTCCTGCTCACATATACCTTTCCGCTTCTGAATGAGAAGCTCGGCGCGGCAGGTACATTCTGGACCTATGCGGTCATTTGCCTCTCTGGGTTGCTGTTTCTTTTCTTTTGCTTGCCTGAAACCAAGGGAAGGACGTTGGAACAGATCGAGACAAGCATGCTAGGGAATTATCCCGGGGAAGGCCGACATCGGAAAAATGCACGAGACATCTGATGGAGGACATGCAGTCGATTCGTTGCAGACGCATCGATATCCCTGATCTACACCAGGTTCGCATGCGAAGGAGCAATGCTCGGAAGCCAGGCGATTTCTATACAGTCTGAGCCCAATCTTCATGCGCGACTCGCCTTCGTCGCTGCCCAACGGTTGGCATTCAATATGATCGAAATGGGGCGGGTTAGATATCTGATTTGGCCGCAGCGGCTACCTTCACTCGATTCTCAGGAAGCCCGGCGACTGAAGTCTCGATCGCCCACAACGAACCCGCGAGGCGATCGCCGCGATCCTTCAACACGGACGCCGAAGTGACGAACAGTGTCTTGAGGTCCGGTCCACCGAACGTGGCCGTGGTGACATTTTTCACGGGCATTTCCACGATGCGATCGATTGATCCGTCAGGTGCGAAACGGACGATCGAATGCCCGAAAAACCTGCAATTCCACAAATAACCTTCGGAATCCACGACCGAGCCATCGGGCGCGCCGCGCTCGAAACCGGCTTGCCATATGCGCTTGTTCGAGAGGCTAGCGTCACTGCTGTCGAAATCAAAGGCGTATATTTCGTTGGCGATCGTGTCGGCGGTATAAAACGTGCGATGGTCAGGACTCCAACAGACGGTGTTGGAGATTCCGATGCCGTGCATCCACTGGGTGACTTGCCCAT
>Ga0209233_1001208_pt1 | contig 10415 bp, 7 predicted proteins | sample AraplaCL_Cvi_mCL_FD_184269 | JGI IMG/M metagenome (GOLD analysis project Ga0209233, IMG submission 184269) | Arabidopsis root microbial communities from the University of North Carolina, USA - plate scrape CL_Cvi_mCL (SPAdes) (version 2) | ecosystem: Host-associated > Plants > Roots > Endosphere ... | reverse complement strand
CAACATCGGAACGGCCGGCGCTATTGCGCTGTGGCATGTGCTGCTGATCGCGCTCTCCACCGGCACCGCCGTGGTGCTGTGGCTGTTCTGCCGCGCGATGTTCGATGACGCTTTCGTGCTGTGGCCGGTCCACGCGCTGGCCTGGCTCGCGGTCACGACATTCAGCTTCGTCGATTGCCTGTGGCTCGCGCCTGTCATGGGTGAGCGGTTTGCGATCGTCGCGAACAATCTGCTGGCGCTCGGCTTCATCGCGCTGGCGCTGACTCAGACGGTGCGCTCGTGGCCATCAGATCTCGTGGAAGGCCGCCGCCGGCTGCGCACCTTCATCGTGGCCGCGGCCGTGCTCTATGGCGGCGTCAACGCGCTGCTGCAGCTCGCAGCATCGGATGGACAGACGGCGGAGGCCGCCAACGTCGTCAATGGCGCGCTGCTGGTGCTGGTCGTCGCCGCTGTCACGGTGACGCTGTTGCAGGTCGACACACGCGATCTGTTCACGGCTCCGGAGCCGGCGGTCGCGGTCGCAGATCCGGCCAGCGCCGCCGACCGAAAGCTGATCGACGCCCTGACGCGGCTGATGGCGGACGAGCGGATCTACCGGCAGGAGAATGTCACCATCGGTACTCTGGCGGTGCGGCTCTCCATCCCGGAATACCGGCTGCGGCGGCTGATCAACCAGCGGCTCGGCTATCGCAATTTCAATGCGTTCCTGAACAACCACCGCATCGCAGAGGCCAAGGCGGCGCTGGCCGATCCCGCCCAGGCCGAGGTCCCCGTGATCACCATTGCGATGGATGCGGGCTTCCAGTCGCTCGGGCCGTTCAACCGCGCCTTCAGGGAAACCACCGGCGTCACGCCGACCGAGTATCGCAGGAAGGCCATCGCCGTCTGATATCATTGGCGAATTTCGGAATCTGCCGACTGGTTTCAGCTTTCGGAGAGGGGAATTTTGAAATCGGCGAGCCGGCAAGGGGCGTAGCGGCAATGGTTCGCGGCCTTCATCCTACCGGAGACCGTCATGACCCACCGCCGCCTATTCCTGATCGCCACCTCCGCCATTGCGCTTAGCGCGCTGGGGTTCGGCATTGCCCGCGCCCGCGACGTGCCGCAGGTCGCCACGGGCTTCGTCGCCAGCCTGCTGTGCGCGGAAACCTTTGTCTCCCGCCTCGATCCCGGCCCTGTGCTCGCCGAAACGACCGACGCGATGCCGGGCAGCTGGCTGCTCACCTCCTCGATGACGACGCATGTCGATCGCGTGACGCGAGAAGTCACGGTGAGCCTGCTCGGCGTCGGCCGCAGTCGCGCAGTCTATCGCGATGGTGTCGGCTGCACGCTCGATCACGGCGATGGTATCGCCAAGGTGACAGTGTCCTCGGACGAACGCGCGCCACCGCTGTTGCCGGAGATCGCGCCGTCCTCGCTCGTGGCCTCGGCGACGCCAGAGCTCTCCGCTGCGCTCGACCGCGCTTTCGCCGAGCCGGACGCGCCGCCGTTCCGGCACACCCATGCGGTGGTCGTGGTCAAGGACGGCCGCGTCATCGCCGAGCGCTACGCCAACGGGTACGGCGTCGACACGCAACTGCTCGGCTTCTCCGCGACCAAATCGGTGATCTCTGCTCTGATCGGCATTCTGGTGCGCGAGCACAAATTGGTGCCGCATGGTCCGGTGCCGGTGACGGTGTGGCAGAGCCCCGACGATCCGCGCCACGCCATCACGGTCGATCAGTTGTTGCGCCACACTGCGGGGCTCGCGCTCGGCAGCTCGCTGGAGGCGTCGCTGCTGTCAGCGCTGGAGCCGGTCAATCGCATGTTAGGCGAGAGCGACATGGCTGCATTCGCGGAGGGCTTTCCGCTCGCGACCGCGCCCGGCACGGCCTGGAACTATCACGACGGCAACTACCTGATCCTGTCGCAATTGATCAGGAATGCGAGCGGCAGCGCGCCTGATGACGCGCTGCGCTTTGCGCGCCACGAGCTGTTCGCTCCGCTCGGCATGGATCACGTCACCTTGCAAGTCGATGCGTCCGGCACGGTCGAAGGATCGGGCCAGATGCTGGCCTCGGCGCGCGATTGGGCGCGCTTCGGCTTGCTCTATCTCAATGATGGTTTGGTCGGCGGCAAACGGATTCTGCCCGAAGGCTGGGTCAATTATTCGGCGGCGCCGACGCCAAATGCCTTCGTCGGCTATGGCGCCGGCTTCTGGACCAACCGCGACGACAGTTTTGGCGCACGCCACCGCATCACACATGGTTGGCCGCGCGATGCCTTCTTCGCCAAGGGCACGATGGGGCAATATGTCATCGTGATCCCGTCGGAGCATCTGGTGATCACGCGCTTCGGCCGCACCGTGAACTGGCCCCTCGATGCCGACGGCGTCTCGCAGCTGGTCAGTGATGTCGTGAAGGCGACGAAGGGGATGAAGATGGCGGGAGCAGGGAGTGATTAGCGAGCGTCGCTCTCGCTGCACCCTCTCCCCTTGTGGGCGAGGGTGGCTCGCCGCGCAGCGGCGAGACGGGTGAGGGGTCTCTTTCCGCGAATCGATCTCTTGCGATGTGAGCTTGCGAAGCACCCCGTCATCCGACGCTTCGCGCCACCTTCTCCCACAGGGGGGAGAAGGGAAGGGAGTGGCTGCAGTGCTGGCTCGAACTTACTGCCGTCCCAACTCCGTCGCCTGCGAAACGCGATCGAAACGCTCCAGCGAAAGGATCGCATCGGCGAAGCTGTCTGCGCGGGCATTCAGCACTGGGCGTGCGAGCGTGAGGAACTTATCGCTCATCGCCTGCGCTGATGGGAACGAGGTCGGTTCACCGGAGGGATCGTCGTGCAGCCGTTCGTGCTTGCCGCCGTCCTCTGTGGTGATCGAGACCCGCGCACCGAACGGATGGGCGCGGCCGATTTCCAGGCGGTCGTCCTGCACCACGTCGAACTTGTCGGCCAGGGCGTTGATCGCCGCGTCACCGAGCCTGTTGTAATCGTCCCAGCCGAAACGGCCCTGGTCGAGCGCCAGCGCGCCGGTGAAGAACATCGAGAACTGGCCGCCGACGATCGAGGTCGGATGCCGCTTGGTGGCGGCATCGCCGGTCAGTGTGATGCCGTTACGATGCAGCCCGATCTCGACCCGCTTGACCTGGTCGGGCGTCAGATTGTGCTCGCGGCGCAGCGCGATGATCGCGTCGATCGCCGCATGCGTGTAGCGGCAGCTCGGATAGGGTTTGACGCCGATCTTCATGGTCTCATAGGTCGCGCCGAGACCGGCGACGGCCTTGCCCGGATGCGGCGTGTCGGTGTAGCCGACCAGCAGGCCGTGCTTGCCTTCGACCGACTCGGTCGCGCCGATGAAATCGTTCCTCGCGAGCGTGGCCGCGATCACACCATTCATGGCGGCGGCGCCGACCTGGTAGCGCTTGTTCCAGGCGCCGTTGACCAGAAACTGCAGCGAGCCCGCCGCCTGGCTGCCGGAGACGCCGAAGGCGGAGACGATCTGCTGCTGGTCAAGGCCAAACAGTTTGGCCGCCGCGGCGGCGGCGCCATAGGTGCCGGCGGTGGCCGTCGGGTGGAAGCCGCGCGCATAATGCGAAGTCGGGTCGAGCGCGTTGCCGAGCCGGCAGCACACTTCATAGCCGGCGACAATGGCGGTCAGCACCTCGCGCCCAGAGGCGCCGACCATCTCGCCGACCGCGAACGCCGTCGGCACCACCGGCGCGCTCGGATGCAGCGAAGAATCCGCGTGCGTGTCGTCGAAATCGAGCGAATGGCCCATGGCCCCGTTAAGCAGTGCGGCGACCGCCGGTGTCCAGGTCCTGCTGTCGCCGAACACGGTGGCTTCGCCTGACGTGTCGAGCTTCAACGCCTCCAGCATCTTCAGCACCGATGGCGTCGATTCCGCCTCGCGGCGTGCCCGGATTGCGCTGCCGAGGAAGTCGAGCGTCAGCACCTTGGCGCGCTCCAGCACCTCGGGCGGGATATCGTCGAATTTCAGGGCGGCGACGTAGCCGGCCAGTGTTGCGGTTTCGTGGGCCATCGTGTTTCCTCGTTTTGAAAAGCACGGTAGGCGGGGTGATTCCGCCTTTCAAGCGGCGCGGCGGAAGGCTGCCATGCCGAATATCACGTCAAACGATGTCGGTGTGATCGAGATGCAGAACGTATGATGGCTCAGTTCAAGCAGCTGTTCGGCCGATTGTATGCCAGACGGGCGCAGCTCGCGCTGGCCATCAGAAGCACGGTCGCGGCCGGCTCCGCATTCACCATTGCGAGCGCGCTGAATCTGAGGCTGCCGCTCTGGGCCGTGCTGACCTCGCTGATCGTGACGCAGGGCAGCGTCGGACGGTCGCTGAAGGCGACGCGGGACTACATGTTCGGCACCATCGGCGGTGCGGTCTATGGCGGCGCCATCGCGGTCCTGATTCCGCATTCCGGCGAGCTGCAGCTACTCGGGCTGCTCGTGCTGACAGTGGCGCCGCTGGCCTTCATCGCCTCGCTCAATCCGAGCCTGAATGCGGCGATGGTGACCGGCGTCATCGTGCTGCTGGTGCCGGTCATGAGCCATATCGACCCGCTCGCTTCCGCGATCGATCGTGTCGGCGAGGTCTCGGTCGGCGCCTTCGTCGGCCTTGCGGTATCGTTCATCGTCCTGCCCTCGCGCGCCCATGTGCAGATCCGCAGCGCCGCGGGGCGGCTGCTGGAGTTGATCGCGGCCGCATTCACCGAACTGCTCGCCGGCCTGTCGCGCGGCCGCGACAACGACGCGCTGCACCGGATTCAGGATGGCATCGGCACCGCGCTGGTCGCGCTGAACACGACCGGCGCCGAGGCCGAGCGCGAGCGCTCCGCGCGGCTGTCCTCCGGCGCGGATACTGGACCGCTGTTGCGCACCATCCTGCGGCTGCGCCACGACGTGGTGATGATCGGGCGCGCCAGCGTGGTGCCGCTGCCGTCGGAGCTGCAGATGCGGCTTGCGGCACCGCTGGCGAAAGTCAGCGAGGCCATTGCGGGATATTTGCGCGGCTGCGCGCAGGCGATACGCGCCGGCGCCAGCCCGCCGCCGATCTGGCCGATCCACACCGCGGTGAAGGCCTATGCCGAGCAGGTCGCCTCGGTGCGCAGCGACGGCTTGACGCGCGGCATGCCGGGCGATGCCGCCGAGCGCTTCTTCGCGCTCGGCTTCTCGCTGGAGGGAATGCGGCAGAACCTGATCGATCTCGAGCGGGTCGTGGCGGAATGGGCCGATGTGCCGCGACCGTCCAAGCGTGCGAGCCATTCCGACAACGAGACGACGGATAGTGCGGGAGCCTAAACGACCTGTCGCGTCAGCCGCAGGAAGCGCAACACCAAAAGGATCGCGTAGACCGCCGTGCCGACCGACAGACCGACCCAGATGCCAGGCGCGCCGAGCGGCGAATGGAAGGCGAGTGCATAGCAGGCCGGAAATCCGATCAGCCAATAACCGATCACCGCGAACAGCAGCGGAATGCGGGTGTCCTTGATGCCGCGCAGCGCGCCGGCCGCGATGCTCTGTAGCGCATCGGTGATAAAGAAGCTGGCGCCGACCGCGAGCAGGGTGGTGGCAAGCTCGACCGTTGCATCGACGTCAGCGACATCTTCGCCGAGGAAGAGATGCACGATCGGGAAGCGTGCCGCGAGCACGACAAGCGTCAGCACGGCGATGATCGCGAGGCCGAGCAGCATCGCGGTGAATCCGGCGCGCCTGATGCCCGCGGCATCATGGCGCCCGGCCGCGTGGCCGACTCGCACTGTTGCGGCCATGCTGATGCCGTACGGGATCATGAACAGGATCGCGACAATCTGCAGCGCGACCTGATGCCCTGCAAGCGCGCTCGTGCTGATCAAGCCCATCAGCAGGCCTGCGGCGGAGAACATGCCGTATTCAAGCAGGAAGGCGAGCGAGATCGGCGCGCCGATCACCACGGTCTGGCGCACGAGGTTCCAGTCGATGCGCCAGAGGCGGACCAGCATGTGATAGTCGCGGAACGGGGCCTTGCGTGTCGTGAACCACAGACCGGCCAGGAACGTGCCGAGATTGACCAGCGAGGTTGCGAGCCCCGCGCCGAACAGTCCGAGCGCCGGCAATCCCCATGCGCCGTACAAAAGAGGATAGACCAGCAGCGCGTTGATCGGGATCGCGGCGAGCGTGATCCACAGCACCGGCTCCGGCCGGTTCACCGCGCCCATGAAGCCGCGCAGCGCAATGAACCACAGCGCCGGCGCGACGCCCCATGCGAGACCGAACAGATAGTCCTGCGCGAGCCGCGCAGGCAGCTCCGCCTGTCCGAGGGCGAGCAGGATGGTCTCGCCTCGCAGCGGGAATGCCATGATCGGCAGCGCGACGAAAAGACCCACCCACAATCCGGCGCGCACAGAGCGTCGCACTAGAAGAGCATCGCCGGCGCCGAACGCATGCGCGGCCAGCGGTGCCACCGCCGACATCAGCCCCATGCCGAAGGTGAAGCTCACGAAGTAGATCGTGCCGGCCAGTGCCGCGGCCGCGATCGCATCGCCGCCGAGCCGGCCGATGAAGGCAAGATCGGTCGTCATCATCGCGATCTGCGACAGCTGCGTCAGCGCCATCGGCGCGGCAAGACGCACCGTCTCGATCAGCTCGGTGGCAATCGCCTGCGAGCGAGACGGCACGGCAGGCGACCGTTGATGGCGGTCCGACGAGGTCATTGAATGATAAACTGCGTGTTGCCCGCGCGCGCCGAGAGCAGCTACGCGGTGGGGAGATCGATCTGCCCCAGAATCCAGCCTTCGCGTGGATATGACAAGGGCGGTGTCACCGGCGCCTCGGCGCGACGGCCACAGGCGACCTCGATCATCCCACAAAGTCCGGCCAGCGCATCGAACGGATCCTCGCCGTCTGCCCGCGGGCCGAAACCGTCGCGCATCATTTGCTCGACGTCAGACGAAAATGCGATGCGTTGCTTGCTGGCCCATGCACGGATCGCGGCGCAGCCTTGCTGGCGTCCGGCCTGCGTGCGCTTGCCGATTATCCGCCGCATGCCAATGTGCTGGTAGGCTTCCGCCGGGTAGGTCTCGGCGACGGTCAGAGCATTGGCCTGCAGGTCCGACAGCGTCCCATCGAATGGCCACAGGGCCGCTCCGCGCATCAGCGCCGGGATCAGGATCTCCCGCCAACCGGCGAGCGCGGCCTTGCCGGCCTGCTTGGCGCCGACGGTCCAGAAGATCGATTCGGCGCGGGAACGATAGGGCGTCGGGCGATCACAGACGCGCAGCAGCTCGTTGAAACAGCTGCATTCGAGCGCGCGCAACAGGTCCGCGCGCCGGCCGCCGGCGGGGTGCTTGCGATAGAAGGGTTGCATGGGTGAGACGCCGAACAGTGTTTCCGCGGGCTCGAGAAAGCTTGGCGCCTGCGGCGAGCAGAGGAATTCGCGAAAGCCGCATCCCAGCCGATCCAGCGAGACCAGCGGCAGGCCGATCGGGAAATCAAAGCCCGCAAGCGTCCCCCGCCCGTGACCAAACAGCTCGTCGAGAAACGCGTGCTCCGGCGGCGTCTGCGCGATTCGTTCGATCCGCCAACCGCCGCTCACGCGAACCGCATCGGCGCTCCAGCGCTTGCTTGCGTTAGCGCTCCAGTCCGAATGGACCAAGCGGTCGAAGGCGAGATGGCCACTCATTCGACCGGTCATGGCGCGCGATATGCGACTATCGGCCGCGCTCCGGCACGCGGGTGATCTTGGCGCCGAGCGCGGTCAGCCGCTCGTCGATGCGCTCATAGCCGCGCTCGATCTGATCGGCATTGTTGATGGTCGAGGTGCCTTCGGCGCAGACTGCGGCGAGCAGCATCGCCATGCCGGCGCGGATGTCGGGCGAGCTCATTGCCGCGCCGCGCAGCCGGCTGGGACCGGCGACGATGGCGCGATGCGGATCGCACAGCACGATGCGCGCACCCATCGAGATCAGTTTGTCGACGAAGAACATCCGCGACTCGAACATCTTCTCGAACATCAGAATCACGCCGGCACACTGGCTTGCGGTGACGATCGCGATCGACATCAGATCGGCCGGGAACGCCGGCCAGGGCTGGTCCTCCAGCTTCGGCACATGGCCGCCGAAATCGTCCTTGATCTTCAGCGTCTGGTCGGATGGCACGATCAGGTCGTCGCCGGTGACTTCGCAGACGATGCCGAGCCGCTCGAATCCCATCCGGATCGAGCGCAGATGCTCGGTACCCGCGCGCACGATGCGCAGCGGCGAACGCGTCACGGCGGCGAGCCCGATCAGCGAGCCAACCTCGATATGGTCGGGCTGGATGGCGTAGCTGGCCTGGCCGAGCGCCGCCGAGCCATGGATCACCATCGTGTTGGTGCCGATGCCCTCGATATGGGCGCCGAGCGCGACCAGGAAATGGGCGAGGTCCTGCACATGCGGCTCGGAAGCCGCGTTGCGCAAGTACGTCGTGCCCTGGGCGGCGACGGCGGCGACCAGCGCGTTCTCGGTCGCAGTGACGCTAGGCTCGTCGAGGAAGACGTCGGCGCCCTTGAGCTGGCTGGCGCGCAGCTCGATCTTGTCGGTCGCAGTCACGGTGGCGCCGAGCTGCTCGAAAGCCAGGAAATGGGTGTCGAGGCGGCGGCGGCCGATCACATCGCCGCCCGGCGGCGGCAGCGCCACCTGGCCGCAGCGGGCCAGCAGAGGACCGGCGAGCAGGATCGAGGCACGGATGCGGGCGCAGAGGTCGGGATCGAGATCGGCGGCGCGGATTTCCTTGGCGTGGATCGCCAGCCTGTTCCGCCCGCGCCATTCCGCGGAGGCGCCGACCGATCTGATCAGCTCGACCAGCGTCTCGGTGTCGCGGATGCGCGGCACGTTGTCGAGCGTGACCGGGTGTTCGGTCAGAAGTGCGGCGGCGATGATCGGCAGCGCGGCGTTCTTGTTGCCCTGTGGCTCAATGGCGCCCTTCAATCGGTGGCCGCCCTCGACGATGTATTGGATCGGCACCATGGGCGTGAAGTCCGTTGTTCGAAGCGTGTGGGCCGTTGCCGACGTCCGCTTCGGAAGACGACGGATAAAGCCGGGCGAGAACGCTGGCACTGGATGATGCGACGCCGGCGGAATGGCGCGGCCGTGGGTCTTGCGGCCGCGAAATCCAGTAACAGAATCACGGGCGGCTGAGAACGGTCCGGTGGAGAAAAATCAGGCTCCGTCGCACGTCGTCGATTGTCGCGGCCTTGCGCGGCGAGCCTGTGCCGGTCCGGGAACCGCGATGCCAGCTCTCAATCCGAATGGTGGATAGCCATAGCGCGAAGCGACTCGATCCAATGATGCCTTTTCCCTTCCGAGCCGGAGTATGTCGGTGCCGGGAAGGCGGGATCAGCAAATGACCCCACGGCGACAGCGATGTGGCCGGGAAAGGCCTCGGCCTCCCAGTACACAGTCGATCCGCAGATTGGGCAGAACCGAAATGACACTGAACGGCCGGCGTCAGATCGGCGCGTGTATTGGGCCGCGTTGCCGGAGATGGTCGTTTGCTGCTGGGTGAACCACGCTTGGGCACCGAAGATAGCTCCGGTCCGACGCTGACACTCGAGGCAGTGGCACATCGAAATCCGTAGGGGCTCACCCTCGCACACGACCTCCAGCTTGCCGCAGCTACACGCCGCGCGACGAGTTGTCATAGGCACGCTCCCTTTGTTTCGGCAAGCGCAAGCAGTTGCACTCGCGCCGTCGGAGTTGGTCGGAATTGTGGGGGATGGGTAGCCGCTTGCTGCAACTCTCAAGAGGGGCGATGCAAGCGGCATCGGCCTCGCAGCATGGATAGGATGAGACCTACCATCAACGCCTGACCCACCTCGTCGGCGCGGCCGAGCAACGTAGCGGGGTCATCGATGTGAACCGGTGACCAGATCGACGGTTGGTCGACTTATCCCGTTTCATTGGCTCTTGCCTACCTCAGTATAGTCCCTTCATACCCCCGCACAATGGCGCCGACCACGTGCTCGGTGCTAGCTATGAATACAGAGTGAGAGCAACGGAACCGGCGCCCCGCGAGCCGGCAGTTGCAGGGCGAGGTCGGCGGCGTAACGCCCGCCGCCCTTTCTCCTGAGCGAGCGACGCCTTGCCGCTCCAGCTATTTGTGTTCACCGTTGGCTGCAGAGAGGACGCCATGAGAAACGTCGCCGATGTCGTGATGCGGTTTTGGGCAGGGAGACGGCCCGCGTCCACCACTCAGGTTACGGTTATGGTCGAAAACCGAGATCGATCCAGCATGGCCGATTTCGTCCGCATCCTGCAGATCTACGACCAGAACCAGTACGGCAGGAGCTAAGGGGCGATCTCGTCAGCCCGTTATCGTCTGAGCAAACCTACGCTCGGGACTTGAGACCGCACCGCATCCAGTTTTTGATCTTACGGCGTCACAATCACCGTCATTTCCGGGGCAGTCC
>Ga0209233_1001207_pt1 | contig 10419 bp, 10 predicted proteins | sample AraplaCL_Cvi_mCL_FD_184269 | JGI IMG/M metagenome (GOLD analysis project Ga0209233, IMG submission 184269) | Arabidopsis root microbial communities from the University of North Carolina, USA - plate scrape CL_Cvi_mCL (SPAdes) (version 2) | ecosystem: Host-associated > Plants > Roots > Endosphere... | reverse complement strand
AGCGCAAACGCCGATGCTGCACCGAACCTGTTTACCGCCATGGCGGAACAGGCTGGCCTTCACGCGGACTCCTCCAAAGGACCAACTGAGGTGATTGTGGTGGACCACGTAGACCTCCCGTCGGACAACTAAACTCACGACCTGCACGGAGTGCTTCCAGCGAACCTCGCGGTCAAAGAGGAGCATCAGGAAAACGGGTGCCCCACGTCTCGCTTCTGAGACGTGGGCATCGCGCAAAGCGCGATCAAACGGTCAAAAGACCGTCATCCTGAGCGAAACGAAGTGAAGCCGAAGGACCTGCATTCCTCTCACCCCTCTACAACACATCAGGAATCCGAAAACGCACCGGTAGCCATAGAACCAGGATGCCCCCAGGTTCGCGAAGCTAACCTGGGCCTTCGTGCAAAGCACGAACCAGCGAAGCTCCAACGGTCAAAGACCGTCATTCTGAGCACAGCGAAGAATCCCAACGAACTCTCATCCTGCCAAGGGCAGCCCGAACCTTTCAGCCACAAAACCCAAACCAGCTTCGCCACGCGAAGCTCCTACGCGCAGAGCGCGTCATCTTTCGGAAGGGCAGGGGCTTCAGCCCTGCCGTAAAGCTCGAGCAAAGAAAACCCGCGCGGCCACCAAAATAAACAGGAGCATAACGCTAACCCCGCGCGCACACGGAACGACCATGGCTGGCTGCCCTTCGAGAACCGCACGAAGTGCCTGTCAAGCCCCTATCCCATCCAACCCAAACAAACAAAAAGAAATAGAGTTGGCATGCTATTTCCCTCAAACCACTAAAATAGAACAGAAGAGAAAAGGGCGGCGCTTGAGCGCAGCCCTAACTCTTTTAGAAAGACGATTTTGCCTCTAACCCCAATGGGCAGACGATTTTAGCGACACTAGCGAGCTAAACCCAATAGAAAGACGATTTTAGAAAAACAGGGGGAGGGGGGATCCTCCTACCGTTTAAGATCTTTGGCCAGCGCATCCAGCACAACACTCTTGCTTAGAACCTCTGGCAAAACATCTGCCGGAGAAGACGGGTTTGCCGGATAAACAATGTACGTCGGGACACCGTCGCGTCCTGCAGCCTGCAAGGCTGCAGTGATCTTCGCATCGTACTGCGTCCAATCCGCCTTCATCGCCACCACGTTTGGCTGCGACAACTGCTTCTCCACCTCACTGGACTTCAGCACCACACGCTCATTCACCTGGCACGACAAGCACCACGCAGCTGTAAAGTCTACGAACACAGCCTTGCCCTGCGAACGTGCCTGGGTAACAGCATCCGCATCGAAGGTCTGCCAGGTAACAGCACTCTTGCTCTCGCGCGCAGCATACATCGGCAACGCAATCGCCAGGATGCAAAGTACCGCCGCGACAGCCGTACTCCACTTACGCACCGGCCAGCGGCCTAGCGTCCACGCAGCAATCACCACCAGCATCAACCCGCCAAGCAGCATCGCCATGGCAAAGATGCCATTCGCAGCAGACAGACGACCGTAGATGTAGACCAACCAGATCACGGTGATGAACAGCGGCAACGCCGTGATCTGCTTCAGCAGATCCATCCACGCACCAGGCTTCGGCAGCAGTCGCACCCAGGCTGGATTGAGGGTCAGCAGCATATAAGGGGCCGCCAGACCCAACGCCAACGAGGTGAACACAAGGAACGTCACCGGAGCTGACTGCGCCAGCGCAAAGCCAATCGCTGCGCCAAGGAAGGGCCCCACGCAGGGTGTAGCCACAACCGTCGCCAGAACACCGGTGAAGAAGCTGCCGGTGTAACCACTCTTATGGGTCAGCGAATCACCCGCACTCGTCAACGACAAGCCAAAGTCGAACATGCCTGCAAGCGACAGAGCGAAGAAGAACAGGAAGCTCGTCAACACCACTACAAATCCCGGCGACTGCAACTGGAAGCCCCAGCCAAGCTGCCGTCCTTCGGCGCGGAGTGCCAAAAGGGCCGCAACCACCAGCCAGAACGACGCCACAATGCCCAGCGTGTACGCCACACCATGCGATCGCACATGCTGCTTCTCCGCCGATGATGTCTGCAACAGCGACAGCGCCTTCAGGAACAGCACCGGAAACACGCACGGCATCAGGTTCAGCAGAATGCCGCCGACGAATGCCAACGCGGCAAAGCTAATGGCACTAGCGGTATTCAGAGTCCCTGTGCTGCTGCTCGCAGTCTGTACCGGTGGCGGCCCGGCCACAATGGGCACATCAATGGTGTAGCTCTCCTCGGTGGCCAGCTTCAGCACACCGGATAGCTGCTTCGGAGGAGTCTTGGCATTGGGAGAACGCTTGAAGTGGATCTGCGCGCCATTGTCCAGAATGTCAGTCTGTACCTGCGCCAGATCGGCAATCACATCCTGTTCTGCCGGGAAGAACTCAGCATCTGTCTCCCGTGTACCGGTGATCGCAGTCAGGACGATATTATCTCCGGCACTGGTCGCCGTAACCCGGAAGCTGAGCGGCAGTGACTTCGGCATCCCCTTCAGCGCCGCGCCAAGCTCGCCGACCTTCTCACCGTCATGACTCACGATGGTTCTGGCAGGAACCACCTTCAGGTCGAGTCCCAGATTGGCCTTGCCAGGAATGCAGACCTGTTTGCACACAAGCCAGCTGATCTCGGCACCCAGATGCACGTTGCCAGACTTGTCCGTCTTGGGCTTCTTCCCTGCTTCCACCGTCACCGGATAAGCCACCGAATCCTGGTAGCCATAGTCCACAGTGGTATCCAGCGGCAGGCGATCAGGCGCTGTGAACTGTAGCGGCCCGGCAGTGATGCCATCGGGAACGGTCCACTTCACCTTAGGAGGAAACCCGGCAAACCCGGCATTCTTCCAGTACACATGCCACCCCTCCTCCATAGAGAAGACGAACGCCACCGTCTGCGTACCACCGGCGGCAATCTGTGGCCCGGCAGTGATCATCTCCACCGTCAGGTGCTGTGCCTTGGCAGGCCCCGGCCCCCCATTGCCCACCACCGTCCCAATCTGCGCACAGAGACAACCCGGCAAAAGGGTTAGCAGGAAGGCGGCAAGAAGGCGGAAGGTACGGGATGAGAGCATTGCATTCATTGTAGTGGTGCGGCGCAACTTAGCGCGTATGCATCCGATGCTCCACCATCATGCAACGATCCATTACGACATGAATCCCGGCGGCCTCTGCCTTGGCCGCTGCCTCGTCATTCCGGATTCCCTGCTGCACCCACAGATTTTTCAGCCCCAACGCAATCATCTCGTCCACGATGGCTGGAATCGCTCTTGGCAACCGGAAGACGTTAACAACATCCGGCTTCTCGGGAAGATCACTCAAAGAGGCATAACTCGTTTCGCCCAGTACAGATTGGATCGCAGGATTTACCGGCAGAATCTTCTTCCCTGCATGTTGCATGTAGGCAGAGACAAAGTGACTCGGCTTCGCAGGATCGTCCGATAGCCCGACAACGGCAATCGTCTTCGCTGCAAGCATCTTCTCGATATCTACCGGTGAATTCACGCGTGACCTTTCTTCGGCTTCCATGCTCCCAGAAGCCGACGTGCCATCACTAGTTCACCCGTGTGATACGCCTCATGATCGGCAATCAGCAATGCTTCGCGCAGCAGGTTCTGATTACCATCGCCCCACGGAAATGGCTTGGTAAGATCGCCCTCCTCCAGCAGCTTCTCGAAAGCAGCACGATCCTTCTTGAGTGCCTTAACGCTCTCACCCCAGGCATCTTCATGCGGCGGTACAGGCGACTTCGGCCAGTAATCATCAGGCCATTTCAGCTCTTTGTAACTGCCGTCACTGTTATCACTGAACTCGAGGATGTCCTTCTGCGCAAGGCGGATATGTTCCAGCAACTGCCAGGGCGAATACGGTAATCCCTCCGGTACTTTCCCTTGCACATCGAAGGGCACGCCAGATACTGCGTCATCCAGCTTCGCGTGCGCCTGCCCACCGTCCAGCAGTGCCTTTAATTGCTTCTTCAGTTCGGTTTCCAGTGTGGAGTTAGCCATGCAGCATTGGATGCCAGCTATTTCAACGAGAAACATCTTTCTAATGTGAAATAGGTGGCCGTCACAGCTCTCAGGATGCGGAGCGTAAATGAATCAGCGGATAGGCGCGCCCCTGTCCATCTCGTTCTGAACGCCCTATCGGCACGAAGCCGAGATGCTCATAAAAGCCGACAGCCTGCAGATTCTGCTCGTTCACATCCGTAAAGATCGTGGTGTGCAACAAGAGCGCATGCTGCACCAAAGCGCGCCCCACACCTTCTCCACGACTTGCTGGATCGACGAACAGTGCTTCCATGCGCTCTTCGTCCAGCAGCATCCATCCCAGCGGGCGATCCTGCTCATCGACAGCGAGCCAGAGCGGAACACTTGGCAGGAACGAAACAACCTCAGCTTCAATCGCGACACGATCTTCCCTCAATAAGAAATGATGCGTCGCATCGACGGCATCACGCCATATCTGCAGAACACGGTCGACATCCTCTGATGTCGACCGTCTTATTTTTCGTGTTTGAACCTGTAGAGCCATTCTGCTTATTCAATATCGTCAACAATCGCAGCAGGAACTCCGCCCTCGCGACGCATTTTCAGATAACCGCGGATGAACGGTTGCAAATCGCCATCCAGTACACGATCCACATCGCCAACTTCCACACGTGTACGCAAATCCTTGGCCATACGATAAGGCTGCAACACATACGAACGAATCTGCGATCCGAAGTTGATATCCAGCTTCGAATCTTCCAGTTTCTTGCTTGCCGCGCGCTTCTTCTCGAGTTCAAATTCATACAAGCGAGAGCGCAGCATCTTCATCGCCTTCTCTTTGTTCTTGTGCTGCGAACGCTCGTTCTGACAACCCGCGACAATGCCCGTAGGAAGATGCGTAATACGAACCGCAGAGTCGGTCGTATTCACATGCTGCCCGCCTTTACCGCCGGAACGGTAGGTATCAATACGAAGCTCATCCGGCTTAATGTCGATCACGATTGAGTCATCAATTTCCGGGGACACAAAGACAGACGAAAACGAAGTATGACGCCGCTTCGCTGAATCGAATGGCGAGATACGCACCAGGCGGTGCACACCTGTTTCTCCGCTTAAAAGACCAAAGGCGTTGTCGCCCGAGATGGTGAATGTCGCCGACTTAATGCCCGCTTCATCGCCATCCTGAATTTCATTGATCTCGGTCTTGAAGCCATTGCGTTCTGCCCAGCGCAGATACATGCGCATCAACATTTCCGCCCAGTCCTGACTTTCCGTACCACCTGCCCCCGGATGCACGGTGACGATGGCGTTCAGCGGATCGCTCTCCTGCGAGAGCATCGTCTTCGCGTCGAGATCTTCCACAAAACGATCAATGTCTTCAATCGCCTTGGACAGATCGGCTTCTACATCTTCGCCTTCGCGAGCCAGATCGAAGTAAGCCTCTACATCCTCACTGCGACGCGATAACTCGGCATCGTCTGCGAGTAATGTCTCAAGGCGCTTCCGTTCGCGCATCAACGGCTGAGAACGCGCAGCATCAGCCCAGATGGCAGGATCTGCAATTTGCGATTCAACGGCTTCCAGTTGCTGTTTGAGTTTGGGCGAGTCAAAGATACTCCCGCAGATCGCGCACGCGGGCACGAACCGGGGAGTATTGGTATTCAAGATCGGTCAACATAACTTCTTCAGTCTATCGCGATGTTCTGCCGAGTCGCGTAGAGCAGGAGCACAACAGAAATTCCGGCACATACAAACGCAAAGACGTCGCCAAACCGCGTGTAGAAAGTAAGGCCGTGGAGATAGTCAAAGTGCATGGCAGCCGCACCGCGCTGGTGGCGTTCCATCCGCTCCACTACGCGACCGTTCGGGTCAATCGACGCTGTAATGCCACTATTGGTATCGCGCAGTATCCAGCGATGATTCTCGATCGCACGCATTCTTGCCATGTTGATGTGCTGGAACGGCGCGCTGGTATCGCCATACCAACCGTCGTCAGAAAGATTCGTCAGCACCTCGGCACCGTTGGCAACGAACTGCCGCACTTCATCACTGAAGATGGATTCGTAGCAAAGGAAAACACCATAACGATGGCCATCCGCACTCAGTGGCACACGGGTGCCGCCACGATCAAACGTACCTACGGCCTGCGTTAGGCCACTAGCAAAAGAAAACAGGCTGGCATACGGCGTGAACTCGCCAAATGGCACCAGGTGGATTTTGTCATAGCGAGTGACATAACCCTGCGACGGGAGAAACAAGCCTGCCGAGTTATAGACGTGATAGCCACGGCGATCATTTGGCGCAGCCTCCACGCCGATAGCTCCTGCAATCAATGGTGCGTGCACCGCCTCAGTAAGTTGAGTTGCCACCGAAGTGAAGTCTGGTCGATTGGTATAGAACGGCGAAGGAGATTCCGGCCACAAGACAATGCGTGTCGGAGAGTCGTCGAGCGAAGCTGCCTGTACCGAGAGTCCAGCAAAGTTTCTTGCCAAGGTGCCAGCATCTTCCGTCTCTTCCTGTCCTACAGAAAGATTTGGCTGCATCAGGACTGCCTTTTGCGAACCCGCTTGACGCTGAGGCGCCATCCACCCGCCAACATTCTGCACACCTGCAGCTAATACCGCGCCACATAATGCAGCGATCGTGGGAATACGTTTACGAGGTATCACAACGGCCGCGGCAATCGCCGTGTTTACGACCATCAATACGAAGCTAATGCCGTAAACACCAGTTAATGGTGCAATACGAGTCAGAGCATAGCTATCTACTTGCGAGTAACCCAGCAGGTTCCACGGAAAGCTGGTGATGCGCGCCCGTGCCAGCTCAACACCTATCCACAAAAACGGTGCTGTGATCAGTGCTATGGCAACTCCTGCTCTCCGCGCAACGGCCAGCAAGCCAGCAAACAGCGCGTGATAGAGCCCTAAATAAAGACAGAACAACACCATCACCAACGCGGCGACTGGAGAGGGTAATCCGCCGTACAGGTGCATGGTGGAGTAGACCCAGTAACAGGTCCCCAGGTACCAAAGCACGCCATTGATATAGCCGACTGCAGCACATTTCCATGCACTCCATGAGCGCCCTTCCACCAGTAAAAGCCACAGCAGCGGCACCAGCGCGAACCACGAGAATGCAGCCCGCCAGACCGGCAACGGCCCGGCAACAGGAAAGATCACTACCTGCAGAAAACTGGTCAGAAGGAGCGCAGCAAAAGCGCGCATAGAGAGGAATCGCATCGCGTGGAGTCTAGCACCCCTCGCCAATCCGCGTGTTGCGATTACAATGAAGATCAATGCTGGATCTGATCATCCGCGGACTGTCCCACGTGCTCATCCCCATGTTCCTCATCGGCATGGGCGGATCTGCCATTGTTGTGGCAATCACCCTGGTTAAAGACATGCACGACTTCTTCGCTGACAATGGCGAACAGTCCAGCGCCGACAATCTGCATTAAGCCCTCACGACATCATTGACTGATATCCCAGCCGGCAGTAGACTCACCGCTGGGCGCTTTTTCGCGTGTGCAGGTTTCGCCAGCACACAAAGTGGACAGGCCCGGTACAAGATGGCGTCGAAACGCACTTACACACCACCCGTTCCAAATCGTGTTCGCCTCGTGGTCGCGTCCTCCGTGATGCTGACCTTCATTTCCTTTTGGCGAGCGGCCGCCATCGTACTCAACGATCTTGGATCTTCTGCCTTCTATGCAGGTGGCATCGCGGAAGAAGCGGTGGGCAAATCTGCTCCCTGGCTCATCCTGGGCACGATGTTCTTCTCCTATGCGGTGCGCGCGGTCTACGTGGAGAGCTGCTCCATGTACACACGTGGCGGCGTCTACCGCATTGTGAAGGAGGCTTTGGGAGGAACGTTCGCCAAGGTCAGCGTCTCCGCGCTGATGTTCGATTACGTTCTCACGGGACCAATCTCAGGTGTGTCGGCCGGTCAATATATTGTCGGTCTGATCAACGGTCTGATTACGCAGGCCGCAGCTTCACCCCGCTATCACCATTGGGCTGTGAACGCAGCAGGCGTTCCGCATCAGTTCAATGTGAATCACACCTCTGCATTTATCGCCGTTCTGATCACCATCTTCTTCTGGTGGCAGAACATTAAGGGTATTGAGGAATCCAGCGAAAAAGCTCTCACCATCATGAAGGTCACCACGGTTATGGTGATCATTCTTATCGGTTGGGGCCTCTTCAGCGTGGGGCACATCGGAGCAACACTTCCTCCCTTTCCGACGCCCGCAAACTTCAAATTCAGCCCGGATGCTTTGGGCTTCCTGAAGCACACGCAGTTCGCGAAAAACCTAGGACTCTTCGGCATTCTGATGGCATTCGGTCACTCAGTACTCGCCATGTCCGGTGAAGAATCTCTCGCACAAGTCAATCGCGAGATTGAGCATCCCAAGCTGAAAAATCTGAAGCGCGCCGCCCTTGTGATCGCCATCTACAGCATGGTCTTCACCGGCCTCGGTTCGTTGCTGGCAGTGATGCTGATTCCGGATAGTGTTCGGGTCAGCGTCTATCGTGACAACCTTATCGCCGGCATGGCCATGTACATGGTCGGTCCGTTGGCGCTTCGCGTTGCGTTCCGCGTCTTTGTGGTCATCGTCGGCTTCATGATTCTGGGCGGAGCCGTGAATACTGCCATTGTGGGATCTACCGGCGTGTTGATGCGCGTGGCAGAGGATGGCGTACTGGCAGATTGGTTCCGCAAGCCGCAGAAACGCTTTGGCACCAGCTACCGCATCGTGAACATGGTGGCGTTGATTCAGCTATTCGTCATCGTGGTAACACGCGGCGACGTCATCATGATCGGCGAAGCATACGCCTTCGGCGTCATCTGGAGCTTTACCTTCAATGCGCTGGCGATGCTCGTTCTTCGCTGGAAATATAAGGGAGAACGCGGCGCAAAGGTTCCAGTTAACCTTCGCATTGGTAAAACCGAACTACCGATAGGCCTGTTCTGCGTCTTCCTGGTGCTGTTCACCACAGCCGTCGTGAACCTGTTCACGAAATCCGTGGCCACCGTCAGCGGCATTATTTTCGCCATCGGATTCTTCATCATCTTCTCCTTGTCGGAACGGGACAATAAACGCCGTCATAAGCAGACAGAGCGTCAAATGAAGGAGCACTTCCAGTTAGAGCATTCGGAAGAAGTAGGCCGCGATGACCTTGCGATTCGTCCCGGCGGCGTCCTGGTTACCATGCGCGATGCTGCTACACCGCACGCTCTGAAGTGGGCTCTGGCGCGCACAGATACTGACGAACAGGACATCGTCGTCCTTGCAGCGCGCATGATGGGCGCAGGTGGGCCAGAGTATGTTGACGCCTCAGAGCAGCTCTTCAGCGAACACGAACAGATGTTGTTTACCAAAGCTGTCTCCGTTGCAGAAAGCTTTGGCAAACATATCGGCTTGGTGGTGGTTCCGGCAGGAGATATCTTTGCCGCGATTGTTCGCACAGCAAATTCATTAGATGTGGCTGCAGTTGTTTCTGGGCTTTCCACGAAGTTAACGGCGCAGGAGCAGGCCTATCATGTGGGGCAGGCGTGGGAAGCCTTGCCAGAACCCAAGCGCCAATTCACTTTTTATGTCGTGCCGCCCACTGGTGAGGCAGAGAGTTTCCATATTGGCCCTCACGCGCCAACCATTCCAGCCAGCGATGTTCAGCTTGTACATCGCCTCTGGCTGAATATGCGGCGCGATCCTCACATGGATGATCTCCACCACTCGGACATTGTGTCCTTTGCATTGACCCGTCTAGCAGCCTCTTATGCTAATGACCGCACTGGAACCTCACAGCAGTTACGTACGGCGATTGATGACGGTAGCCAGCGGCGTGGTCTGGGAGCCGTCTCACGTTTCGAAGATACTGATGAAAATCCGGGTTACTCGCTTACTGCGTCCCGTACAGATAGTTTTTAATTCGACAACAATCTGATTACCGATGTCTTTGTTTTGAGTTACTCCCATGAGTATCCAAACCGGTGATCTATGATCTAAACTTTTTTCAACGAGCATCTATGCTCTCAGGAGGTAATTTCTTGGAAGTAAATCGTATTCTTGCAGAGATTGATGCACAGATTGCCAAGCTGCAGCAGGCCCGTGCATTGCTTGCAGGCAGTAGCAGTGCTGCTCCGGCGGTAGTCAAGAAAGCTGTGGGTCGTCCACGCAAGAGCATCACGACATCGGCTTCCAAGGCAACTCCGAAGAAACGCACCTTAAGCGCTGAGGCACGCAAGCGGATTGCGGATGCGCAGAAGAAGCGTTGGGCGGAAACCCGAAAGTCTCAAAAGTAGTAAAGAGTTTCGATCACGTAATAAGGGGAGGCTTATGGGCCTCCCCTTATTACGTTTTATTTACCGAGTCACAATCACTTCCCTTAGATTGTCCTTCGCAAGAAAGAATCTATAACTCGTAAAT
>Ga0209233_1001206_pt1 | contig 10421 bp, 6 predicted proteins | sample AraplaCL_Cvi_mCL_FD_184269 | JGI IMG/M metagenome (GOLD analysis project Ga0209233, IMG submission 184269) | Arabidopsis root microbial communities from the University of North Carolina, USA - plate scrape CL_Cvi_mCL (SPAdes) (version 2) | ecosystem: Host-associated > Plants > Roots > Endosphere ... | reverse complement strand
AGCGCCTCGGCCGGATGATCGCGACATGGTGGGAAGAGGCCGAGAAGCACAAGGTGCTTCCGCTCGACGACCGTTTTGGGCCGCGCTTTGCGGAGAATGCCGCGCGCTTTCACGGCGCGCGGCAACATTTCGTCTTCCATGCCGGCATGGGCCACGTGCCAACCGACGTCGCGCCCGATGTGCGCAGCCGCAGCTACACGATCGAGGCGCATGTCGAGATGGACGAGGTGGGCGCCGATGGCGTGCTGATCTCGCATGGTGACGCGACATCGGGATACAGCCTTTACCTCAGGGATGGCCATCTGGTGCACGACCTCAATATCGGCGGCAGCCACCAGATCGTCCGTTCGGACCGCAAGGTGCCAGGTGCGCGGCGGCTGGGCGTTCGCGTCGAGCGTCTTCTGCGCAAGGAGCCGCCCGCAAAGGGCTCGCGCACCGGCGTCACCGAATACACGCTGCTGATCGATGGCGAGCCGGCGGGATCGCTCCAGACCCAGCTCGGCTTCCACACGCTGATCTCGTGGTCCGGCCTCGACATCGGCCGCGACCGCGGCAGCCCGGTGTCACATTACGAGGCGCCGTTCGAGTTCGAGGGCAGGCTGCTGCGCGTCACCGTCACCATGCACAACGATCAGAAGCTCGACGGCGATGCCGTCGGCAACGCACAGATGGCGCGGCAGTAAGCGCGCTGCATCTCACCGTCATTGCGAGCGCAAGCGAAGCCATCCAGAGTCTCACCGCGGGGGCAGTCTGGATTGCTTCGCTTGCGCTCGCGATGATGAGGTGAGAGAGACGAGCGCGCCAGCAGAAACCCGGAAAGCCCTACTTGATCTTGTCGTAGGCCGCCGCGAAATCGCCGAGCGGCATCGGGATTGCGATGGTCTCCTTGGCCATGTTCTGGAAGGAGACCTTCAGCTGCTTGCCCGAGCGCAGGGCGGCGAGCAGGTCCGGCGCGATCGGGGCCGAGGCGTAGCAGCCGCGATTCTCGCAGGTCTGGATCTGGAGGTCGACGGCCTTGCCCTCGTCGACCTGGAGTTTTGCGCCGACGGGCAGGTTGAGGCCGAGCGGCAATTGCAGCAGCGCGACCGGCGTGCGGGTGTCGGGGGCGATGCGGATGTTGATCAGGATGATGGTCTGGCCGGTCTTGGTCAGCACCGCGTTCTGCTCCATCGCGCATTCGAGCGGCGCATCGCGGCTGACGCTGGTGCAGCGCACGACCCAGCCGCCCTGCTGAGCCGGTGCACCGTCAGCCTGGGGTTGCGTCGGGCTCGGCGCGGGCTGCGCGGCCGGAGCAGGAGGGGCTGCGTTCTTCTTGGCTGCCTGCTGGGCATGCGCGGCGCCGCTCGACAACAGGAGCGCGGCGGCGAGGGCGACAAGTCTGGATTGCATGAGCATGGCGAAACTGCGTTGGCGTGAACCGAGGGCCCCGCTGTAGCGTCGCGGGAGCCGCGGCGCAAGCTTACTCGGCGGCTTCCTTGACGGTGCCGTGCGCGGGCGTCTCGTGGCCTTCGTCGTCGTCCGAACGGCCCCAGGCGGAGAACCAGTTGTTGAGCCTGTCGAGGTAGAGATAGACGACGGGCGTCGTGAACAGCGTCAGCGCCTGGCTGACGATCAGGCCGCCGACCATGGCGTAGCCGAGCGGCTGGCGGATTTCGGCGCCGGTGCCGTGGCCGAGCATCAAGGGCACGCCGCCGAGCAGTGCGGCCATCGTCGTCATCATGATCGGACGGAAGCGCAGCAGCGCGGCCTGGCGGATCGATTCCTCCGGGGTCTTGTGGTGGTCGCGCTCGGCGGCGATCGCGAAGTCGACCATCATGATGCCGTTCTTCTTCACGATGCCGATCAGCAGAATGACGCCGATCAAGGCAATCAGGCTGAACTCGAAGCCGGCCGCCATCAGGATCGCGAGCGCGCCGACGCCGGCCGAGGGCAGGGTCGAGAGAATCGTGATCGGATGGATGTAGCTCTCATAGAGGATGCCGAGGATCAGATAGACCACGACGAGCGCTGCTAGGATCAGCAGCGGCACGGTGCCGAGCGACTGCTGGAACGCCTGCGCGGTGCCCTGGAAGCTCGAATTCAGCGTCGGCGGGGCACCGAGGTCGGCCATCGCCTTCTGCACGGCCTCGGTGGCCTGACCGAGCGCGACGCCTTGCGCGAGGTTGAAGCTGATCGTGATCGCAGGGAACTGACCCTGATGGCTGATCGAGAGCGGACGGACCGGATCGGTGGTCCAGGTCGCGAAGGTCGACAGCGGCACCTGGTCGCCGGTCAAAGGCGACTTCAGATAAAGCTTGTTGAGGCTGTCCAGGCTGCCCTGCATCTCCGGCAGGATCTCGAGGATCACCTTGTAGGTGTTGAGCTGGGTGAAATACTGCGTGACCTGCCGCTGTCCGAACGCGTCATACAGCGTGTCGTCGATCAGCTGCGGCTGGATGCCGTAGCGCGCGGCGGTGTCGCGGTTGATCTTGAGCTGGACCGTGGTGCCCTGGGTCTGCTGGTCGGTCGCGACGTCGCGCAGCTCCGGCAGGGTCTGCATCTTGGCGAGGATCTTCGGCGCCCAGTCGTTGAGCTCGGCGAGATCGGCGTCCTGTAGCGTGAATTCGAACTGCGTACGCGTCGGCCGGCCGCCGAGCCGGACGTCCTGGGCCGCCTGCATGTAAAGACGGGCGCCCGACACCTTCTCGAGCTTGGGACGCAGCCGCGCGATGATCTGTTGGGCCGAGCCGTCGCGCTGGTCGCGCGGCTTCAGCGTGATGAACATGTTGCCGTTGTTGCCGGCGCGGCCGCTGCCGCCGATGTTCATCGCGATCGTGGCGACGTCCGGGTCTTCCATCACGATCTTGCCGAGCTCGACCTGGCGGCGCTGCATCTCCTGGAACGAGATGTCCTGGGAGGCTTCCGAGGTCGCGGTGATCAGGCCGACGTCCTGCTGCGGGAAGAAGCCCTTCGGAATCAGGACGAACAGATAGACCGACAGCGCGAGCGTGGCGAAGAAGATCGCAAGCGTCGTGCGGCGCCAGGCGAGGGCGTGATCCAGTCCGTATTCATAGCCGCGCAGCAGCGCGTCGAAGGCGCGCTCGCTCCACTGGTAGAACTTACCGTGGGTGACCTCGCCATGGGCGCGCAGGAAGCGCGAGGCCATCATCGGCGTCAGCGTCAGCGACACGAACATCGAGACGAAGATGGTCATCGCCAGCACGACCGCGAATTCGCGGAACAGGCGCCCGATGATGCCCCCCATCAGCAGCAGCGGGATCAGCACGGCGACCAGCGAGATGCTGATCGAGACGATGGTGAAGCCGATTTCCTTGGAGCCCCGGAAGGCCGCCGCCATCGGCGATTCGCCTTCCTCGATGTAGCGCGTGATGTTCTCGAGCATCACGATGGCGTCGTCGACGACGAAACCGACCGCGATGGTGAGCGCCATCAGCGACAAATTGTCGAGCGAATAGCCCCAGACCCACATCAGGGCGCACGCGCCGAGCAGCGCCAGCGGAACCGTGATGGTGGGAATGACGGTCGCCCAGAAGCTGCGCAGGAAGATGAAGATGACCATGACCACGAGCGCGATGGTCAGGAGCAGCGTGAACTGCACGTCCTCGACGGCGGCGCGGATGGTCGTGGTGCGGTCGCTGATGAGCTCGATCTTGATCGCGGGCGGGATCGCCGCCACGAGGCGGGGCAGGGTCGCCTTGATCCGGTCGACGGTCTCGATGACGTTGGCGCCCGGCTGCTTGAAGATCACCAGGAACACGCCGCGCTTGCCGTTGGCCCAGGCCGCCTGCTTGGCGTCTTCGGCGCCGCTCACGGCCTGGCCGATGTCGCGGATTCGCAACGGACCGCCGTTGCGATAGGCGATGATGACGTCGTTCCAGTCCTTGGACTGGGTCAGCTGGTCGTTGGCGTAGATCGTATAGGCGCGCTTCTCGCCGTCGATATTGCCCTTGGGGCTATCGACGGTGGTGATCGCGATCTGGCTGCGCACGTCCTCCATCGACAGGCCCTTGGCGACGAGCTTAGCCGGGTCGACCTGGATGCGGATGGAGGGCTTCTGCTGGCCGCCGATGAAGACCTGCGCGACGCCCGAGAGCTGGCTGATCTGCTGGGCGAGCTGGGCATCGACCGCGTCGCTGACGGTGGTCAGCGGCAGCGTCTCCGACGTCGCCGACAGTAGCAGGATCGGGGCGTCAGCCGGGTTGACCTTGCGGTAGGTCGGCGGCGAGGGCAGGTTCTTCGGCAGCTGGCCGCTGGCGGCGTTGATCGCGCCCTGGACGTCGTTGGCGGCGCCGTCGATGCTGCGGTTGAGGTCGAACTGGATGGTGATCGAGGCGGTGCCGAGATAACTCGTCGAGGTCATCTGGGCGATGCCGGGGATCTGGGCGAACTGGCGCTCCAGCGGCTGCGCCACCGACGATGCCATCGTCTCCGGGCTGCCGCCCGGCAAATTGGCCGTGATCTGGATGGTCGGGAAGTCCACCTGCGGCAGCGGCGCGACCGGGAGCAGGGGATAGGCGACGAGACCGACGAAGAGAATACCGGCCATCAGCAGCGAGGTGCCGATGGGATAACGGATGAAAGGTGCCGAAATCCCGCCCTCGGTCATTCCTGTCGTACCTTGCTCTGGGCCGGATCCGAACTTGCCACCGCCGTCGAGACGAGGCTTCCGGGCTGGACCTTGAATTGACCGCCGGTGATCACCTGCTGACCAGGGCTCAAGCCGTCATCGACGACCGAGCGACCGTCGATGCTGTAGCTCACCTTGATCTTGTGCACCTCGGCCTTGTTGTCCTGATTGACGGTATAGGCGTAGAGGCCGTTGGTCGAATGCTGGACCGCGTCATCCGGAACCACGGTCGCGTCCTTCAGGGTCCGCACCAGCAGGCGCGTCGACACCGACTGGCCCGGCCACAGCGCGTGGTCCTTGTTGTCGAACACCGCCTTGAGCCGGATAGTCCCGCTGGTGGTGTCGACCTGGTTGTTGATGACGGCAAGCTTGCCTTCGGCAAGCGTCTTTTTTCCGTCGGTGGTGAACGCGATCACCTTGAGCGCAGCGGCCTTCTGGCCTTCGCTGATGTAAGGCAGCTGATCCTCCGGCGCCGTGAAGATCACTGTGATCGGCTCGACCTGTGAGATCGTCACAATGCCCGTTTGCGTGGAGGCGTTGACGATGTTGCCGATGTCGACCTGGCGCAGCCCGGCAACGCCGGTGATCGGCGCCTTGACCTGGGTGTAGTCGAGCTGGGTCTGGGCGTTGGCGATCGAGGCTTCGTCGGCGGCGATCTGGGCGGTGAGCTGGGCGACGGTGGAGCGCTGGGTATCGGTCTGCTGCCTGGTCGCGAACTCGCCGAGCTTGGTGTAGCGCTGAAGATCGAGATTGGCGTTGGCGAGGTTGGCCTCGTCCTGCTGCTTTTTGGCCTTGGCCTGATCGAGCACAGCCTGGAACGGGCGGGGGTCAATCTCGACCAGGAGATCGCCCTGCTTGACCATCTGGCCTTCGGTGAAGGCGATCTTGTCGATCTGGCCGTCAACCCGGGTTCGGACCTGGACGGTGTTGAAGCCCTGAACTGTTCCGAGACCGGTCAGGTAGACCGGGAAATCGGCCTTCTGGACCGGTGCTACGCTCACCGGAATGGCGGGCGGGCGGGCCGAGCCTTTCTGTGCGGTCTGGGTTTTTCCGGCCTCGGGCGAGCCGTATTTCTGCCAACCGAAGTAACCCGCGCCGGCCGCGGCCGCGATGATGACAATCCAGAGTATCGGCCGTGATTTTTTCATATCGGCTCGTTGGCTCGTATGCCCAGATCGACAAATTGTGGGGCAAACATAGGGTTCCAGCGCGCTTGTATAATACACGCCAAGTTCCAGTGTAAACAGCACTATCGGCTGAGAATCCTAAACAATTGGAAAGCTTTGCACTGCTTAGGCAATCGTCTGGCGCGCCGGTGTGCAGTGCTGCATTTTCCCGGCGCGAACCATCAGGGTGCAAAAAATAGGCAGCACTCGCAGACGGTGTGGGCGGGCAGAACGGGTTTGGAGGAAGGCGGCATTCGCTCGACCGGCGCGCCGGGATTTGCGCCTTTCGAGAACGGTTCTAAGTGGCGCGGACGCCGTTTCGGTTGTCTGGAAAATCAGCATCGTTCATATCGGCGCCGCCACTAGGGGAGCGCAGGATGGACGAATTGAACGGCAAGCTGATCGCGTGTCAGATCCTGATCACGGGATTGATTGCGCGCGTCGCCAATGAGCAGCGCGATCCCCTGCGCTTCCTCACCGATTTCCGCGACGAGATCAAAGCGGTCGTCAACGGCGTCAACATCGCCGGCATGGACAACAGCGATCGCGTGCGCGCCGTCGCGCAGAAGACCGTCGACGAATTGTTCTCGCTGATGAAGCCGCCGAGCAGTGATTGATGCCGCGTGCGAGCGCTGATTTGGCGGCATTTTCCTCGTTCGTTTTAGAACGAGTCCAATCTAGTTTAGAACCGTTTCAAACTGTAGTTTAGAATCGTTTTGATCTGGACTTATTCAAGCGTTCTCGCGGCTTGCCCGCATTGACCCACTATTTTGCCGTCGATACCAACAGCCTAATCGCTCATCGAAGTGAATGAGCGAACATGATGATGGGGCGTGGTGTAATGGGGCAGGTGGTCGCACCGAAGTCGTTGCGTGCGGTGGCAGCGTTCAATCCGGTGGATGAGAAGTCCGCGGGCATTTCCGGCAAGAAGGTTTCGGCCGTCGCGAGCCTGATCGCGGTGGCGTCGGTGTCGAGCGGCGCAGAGGCGCAGCAGTCGAACCTGCCGCCGGTGACGGTCGATGCGCCGGTGCAGCGTCCGCGTCCGACGGCGTCGAAGCCGACGCCGGATCAGGTCCGCGCGCGCAACGCACTTCGCCGCGCGGCGCAGCGGCAGCAGGCGGCCCAGATCGCTCCCACAACACCGTCCGGCCCAGCCGACGGCAATCCCTATGCCGATCCGGCGGCGCCCTACAAGGTCGACCGCGTCCAGGCCTCCGGCAAGTTTCCCGAGCCGATGTTGAACACGCCGAAGACCATCACCGTGCTCAGCAAGGAAGTGCTGGACGACAAGAACGCCACGTCACTGAGGGAGGTCGGGCGCTCGACTGCCGGCGTGACGCTCGGCTCGGGCGAAGGCGGCAATGCGTTCGGCGACCGCTTTTTCATCCGCGGCTTCGATGCGCGCAACGACGTCTTCATCGACGGCATCCGCGATCCCGCGGTGTCGATCCGCGAGAACTTCTTCACCGAACAGCTCGAGATTTTGCGCGGTCCGGCCTCGTCCTATGCGGGCCGCGGCACCGCGGGCGGCGCCATCAACATTGTCACCAAACAGGCGACCGATCGCAACTTCCAGAACGCCGAGACGACTTTCGGCACCGACATGACCAAGCGGGTCACGATCGACGTCAACCAGGTCATCGATCCGACCTTCTCGGTGCGCGTCGGCGGCCTGTTCCAGGATGCCAACGTGGCCGGCCGCAACTACGTGACCGACAATCGCTGGGGCACCTTCATCTCGACCAAATACGCCCCGACCAACGACTTCAAGATCACCACGAATTACGTCCACACCGACCTCAGCGGCTATCCGGATTTCGGCGTGCCCTATTACAAGCAGGGCAACGTTCCGGCCACTGAAGCGGGCATTCCGCGCGGGACCTGGTACGGTCTGCTCAATCGCGACTTCCAGACTGCGCGGCAGGATTTCGGCACGTTGACGGCCGAGTACAAGCCGACCAGCAACATCACCCTGACCAGCCGGACCCGCATGGAGCAGTCGACGCTGGAATATATCGGCACGTTGCCGCAGTCGCCCATCACGACCGATCCCGATCCGACCAAGTGGACGATCACCGCGAGTGCGCAGAGCCGCAACCAGTGGGTCGACGTGATCGCGAACCAGGAAGACGCGACGTTCAAGTTCGACACCGGATCGGTCAAGCACACGGCGGTGACCGGGCTCGAGGTCTCGAACGAGCGTATCGGAATCGGCCGCTACAACGGGCTGGCGTCGGAGGCGTTCGGATCCGGATTCAGCAGCAGTGGTGCCCTGACCCTCCAGAACATGTATTCGCCGGGCTACACCTACAATCCCGGCCCGTTCAATCCGGTGCTCACCGGCGATCCGACGCGCTACAACGTGGATAGCGGTGCCGTCTACGCGATGGACACCGCGAACTGGGAAGACACCATCATCGTCAACGGCGGCGTACGATGGGACAGCTACAAGCTGAAATCCTCGATCGCCGCGGCTTCGAGTAGCGTCGACTCGGACTTCGTCAACTACAACGCCGGCATCGTCTACAAGCCCGTTCCGATCGGCAGCCTCTATGCGGCCTATGCGACCTCGACCAATCCGTTCGGCTCCGAGCTCGATGCAACCGGCGCTGATTATGGCTCGAACTCGCCGACAAACACCACGATCCTCGGACCCGAGAAGAACAAGGCCGCCGAGGTTGGCACCAAGTGGGAGCTGTTCGACCGGCACCTGTTGGTGAGCGGCGCCTTGTTCCAGACCACCAAGGACAACGCACGTGAAACCGTCGGTACCACGCTGACGTCAGGCGCGGCGTACCGGATCCAGGGTATCGACATCGAGGCTAGCGGCAAGCTGACCGACCGCTGGAGCATCTTCGGCGGCATCGTGCTGATGGACTCGAAGGTGACCAAGAGCAACATCGTCGGCAACGTCGGCCTGCCGCTCGCCAACGTCGCCCACCAGTCGTTCAGCCTTCTGACCAAGTACAAGTTCGACGGCGACTGGGAGGTCGGCGGTCAGGCGGTGTTCCGCTCCAAGGTCTACGGCGGCACCTTCGGCGCCAACACCGGCACACTGATCCCGAGCTACTGGCGCTTCGACGCCTTCGTCGAGAAGAAGATCGACGCGCACTGGACCATGAAGTTCTACGCCCAGAACCTCACCAACAAGCTCTATTACGACACGCTCTATCGCAGTGCGGCGCCGTTCGTGGCGGTCGCACCGGGCCGTGCCTTCTACATTGTGACATCGGCGAAGTTCTGATCATGTTGACGTGCCTGCCCGGTGTTCTCAGCAAGGAAGATGTGGCGGATTTCCGCCGCGTCATGGACGCCAGCGAATGGGAGGATGGTCGCTCGACCGCTGGGGCGCAGTCGGCGATGGTCAAGCGCAACGAGCAATTGCCGCCCGACAGCGAGGTCGCGCGAAAACTCGGCAACCGCATCATCTCGGCGCTGACGTCGAACCCGCGCTTCATCGCGGCGGCAGTTCCGCTCCAGATCTTCCCGCCGCTGTTCAACCGCTACGCGGCGGACAGCGGTCACCATTTCGGCCTGCATGTCGACAATGCGATCCGCGGTGACCGCCTGACCGGGCTTCGCATCCGCACCGACCTGTCGGTCACGCTGTTCCTCGCCGAGCCGGAAGAATATGACGGTGGCGAACTTGTGATCGAGGACACTTACGGGTCGCACGAAGTCAAGTTGCCAGCCGGGGACTGCGTGCTCTATCCCTCGACCAGCCTCCATCTCGTCACGCCGGTGACGAGGGGGACGCGGGTTGCGTCTTTCTTCTGGCTTCAGAGCATGATACGGGACGATCAAGCCCGGAGCATGATCTTTGACCTCGACACCGCGATACAGGCGCTGGTGGAACGGCTCGGGCGTGACGATCCCGAAACGGTCAAATTGACGGGTATCTATCACAACCTCATTCGCTACTGGGCCGAAGTATGAAGACCATGTCCTTCCAAGCAAGCCTTGCCGCCGCCATGATGCTGGCGGCCGCCTGGCTCGCAGCTCCTGTTTCCGCCCAGACACAAGCGCCGGCGCCGCAGCAGTCGGCGACCCAGGCGCCCGCCGTCACGCCGGCTCCGGTTGCCGCCGCTCCGGCAATGCCCGCGACTCCCACGGCCACCCCGCCGGCCGCGGCGAAGTCAGAAGCGGTGTCCATTGGCGTGCCGGGCATGAAGGAATTGTCACCCTGGGTGATGTTCATGTCGGCCGACGTCGTCGTGAAGGCGGTGATGATCGGGCTGGCCTTCGCTTCGCTGATGACCTGGACCGTTCTGATCGCCAAGTCGATCGAGCTGTCGGTTGCCTCGACCAAGCTGCGCTCGGCGCTGAAGAAGATCGCGGAGGCGCGCTCGCTCGCGGAAGCGCAGATGGCGCTCGGCAGCAAGGAAGGCATCCTGCCGTCCTTCCTGGCGGCGGCGTTGCGTGAGGCGCGGATGTCGGCGGGCCTGTCCAGCGATACCGGCATCAAGGAGCGCGCGGCCTCGAGCTTCCAGGAGATCGTGCGCGCGGAGGCGCGGCGCATCCGCATCGGCATGGGCGTGCTCGCGACGATCGGCTCGACGTCGCCCTTCGTCGGCCTGTTCGGTACGGTCTGGGGCATCATGAACAGCTTCATCGGCATCTCGAAATCG
>Ga0209233_1001204_pt1 | contig 10431 bp, 6 predicted proteins | sample AraplaCL_Cvi_mCL_FD_184269 | JGI IMG/M metagenome (GOLD analysis project Ga0209233, IMG submission 184269) | Arabidopsis root microbial communities from the University of North Carolina, USA - plate scrape CL_Cvi_mCL (SPAdes) (version 2) | ecosystem: Host-associated > Plants > Roots > Endosphere ... | reverse complement strand
TCACCGCTCCGCCCCACTCCACATGCACAGGACCATTTACGGCTGTATCAATCCCCAGATCGGAATAGTGGCGTGGTTCGGTGATCTCATTAATCGTTCGCAGCGAAATGCCTGCAAGCTTTACATCGATGTAAGCGTGCGCGCGTTCGACTGGCGTTATCGCAAGTGACCCTGTTGCAGGTGGCTTGGCATTCGCAATCTTCGCCGTTGCATTCGCTGTCTTCTGTCCAGCCACAATCGTGGGCGATTGCGATGGGGCTTCAGGCGGCACCTCGCCCAGCCAGTTATGGATGCGCATATCGCCGGCAACCGAACCACCGCCCGGAAGATTCAGCACAATCGCATTAAACAGTAGCTCCGCTGGAGTCACCTTCAACGACGCACCGCCATTCACGCCGGTTACGATCACATATTCATCATGATAACCAACCGAGTGCAGCTTCGCATCGCCCACCAACAGGTATCCCTTTTCGCATTCAGGCGCGGGCGGCAATACCTTTGTGTTGGCAGGATTCGTATTCGGATTACGACGCTGCCAGAAGCGCGGTTTCTTCTGCGCTTCCTGCGGTGCCACAACGCAGGAATGTCCTGCGAGATTCAGATCAACCGTGCCAGCTACCAGCCCGGGAAAACCACTCAACACGGAGATCTGCGGAACCTCCACATTGCCTTTCACCGTGACATTCCAAATCGGATTATCGAAATTCTCGACACGCGCCGTTGCATCCAGATGCGACGTTTTGCCTGTATCAAAACTCAATTGCTGAATGCTGATGACCTTCCGACCGATCTCAGCTTTCACCTTCAGCCGTGACTGCGCCTCCGGCATCTGATCCATGCGCGTACGAATGTCGCTCACACCGATATCAATGCCGTAGTGGTCAGTGCGCGAGATGTAATGCACATTCACACCAAGATCGCGCGCAGCCAGATCAAATGGAATTGCGCGGTCATTCAGCAGTGCAACACCATTCGCTAGTTCCACCTTCGAAGCCTGCAAATCCAGCAGCGTATCCATCACTGGCTCATTGCTAGTGCTCTTGGTTTTAGGCACAGGCTGGTTTGTAGTGCCATCCTTATTCACGATCAGGTGGATCTGCGGCTTATCCACATGCAATAGCGACAGCGTGATGTATTTCATCGCGCCCTTGGAATTTGTCGCATGCGAAAACAGGCTCTTCAATGTAATGCGAACCAGGATGCGATCCGCCGAAAGATACGGCGCTTCACCCGGCCCCTCCAGCCCATGAATCACCAGGCCATCAGCTTCCACCGCCAGATGCATCAGGCTGAACTGCACCTTTGCCAAATCCACCTTGCCGCCTGTGGCATCTTCCAATGTGGCAATCAACTGCGTACGGACACGATTCTGAAAGTCATCCGTCGTCGTGTAGATACCAAGCCCTACAACGAGCAGGATCAGGAACAGCATTACCGAACCCGTAATCCACGCAGCGATACGCCACGCGCGAGACTTCTTCGGTGTGGGTGCGTTCTCATCAGGCGGAGGAGTGTTTGCGTCCAGCAATGTCATCAGGGCGCCTCCTGGTTCGGTTGCATCATGCGAACGTGCCCGGAGTCACGCAATGTCTTCAGCCATGAATCCAGCAGCGCGCTTACCTGCTCCTGCAAAAGAATCTCTCCAATACGATCGCGAATGGAATCCAGCGGAGGCGCCGTCGCCTTCTGCTTGGCATACTGCGGCAGCAGCGTGTTGTTGTAGTAATCCTCAATCTGCTCATCGCCAATGCGGATACCGCTACGGAAGCGTTGTTCAATGAAGTGCACCACCTGCGCTCGCAATTTCATACGAGCGCGCAATTCGTCTTCCGTGAATCCAGCTTTCTCCAGAAAGTTCTTCCACCCCGCGTCACTAGTGCAATCCGCATGGGCGCAGGCAGGCAGATCCTTGCGTAGATCAGCCTCTTGCTTATTTACTTCGTCATCGGAGATGGCAACCGGAGGGAAACCACCTAGCTGCTGCAACAGGAGAGTGCGATCAATCAAACGTGTAATGGCCTGCTCACGCGCTGGCTTCGTTTCATCTTCCTCGTATGGATACAGTTTTGAGAAGCGTTCCTCTTCCTCCACATCGCTTTCCAGAATCAGGTCACCATTCACGATGACAGCAATGCGATCAATCACATCGCCACGCTCGGCTGGAAGCTTGTGCGCATCCGCGCGAGTTTGTTCCTTCGTCTGCGGCTTACCTTCTTCAACAGACTTCGGCGCAGGCTTTTGAGCCACCAGCAAAGCAGTCGTAGACGCTATTCCGACTGCCAATAGGCAGTTCGCGAGATCGAAACGGAGTGGAGAAAAGCGCATCATCAGAAGCTCTGGCCGATCGAGAAGAAGAACTGGAAGTGGCTTGACTGCCCGACATGATGCGTGGGCACGGATTGCGTGTAGTCATCAATGATTGGGTAAATTGGCGGATTCAGGTTATAAGCCGCATCGAGACGAATCGGCCCAATGGGCGTGTTGTAGCGCGCGCCCAGACCCACCGCATGCGAGAAGTAAGCAAAGTCGCAAGTGCCCACCGTAACAAAGCCTGACACCTGGCGGCAGGTATCGCGATTCGGTTGATGGAAACGCGCAATCGACGGAAACACATCACCCACATGGAGAAATGCATTGCCCATGTCATGGAAGAGCACAAACGAAACGCTCTCGCCCACAAGCGGCAGCACTGGCGCCGGCATACGTAGTTCCAGCGTGTTGATGAGTACAGCCGATCCGCCGACCGGATAGCCTGTCGTCAAATCACGTGGCCCAGCCTGATTGATACCGAAGCCACGATGCGATGTCGCGCCACCTGCATACAAGCGTTCTGGCAGCGGCACGGAGTTGCACGACGCATTTGTGTTCAGTAAATTCCCTTCGCATCCTTCAATACCGGCGTTCGGATTGACACCAGAGGTAGTCTCCACACCAAAGCGCGTATTACGAGCAAATGTATATTTGCGTTTTTTGCCCCACGTGTAATACGAGGAGTAAGTCACATCCACCTTATTGAAGTCCGTCTGCGAACCGAAGATACCGCTGGCAAGGAAATCCGTGAAAGACAGGTACATGCCCTTCTGCGCATCAAGCTGCAAAGGCGCACGCGTGTCGTGATACCACGTGAATGCAGGCCCGCCCACACGCACCGGCTGAGACAGCAGCGGAATCAGGTTTGCCGTCACCTGTAGGCTGTTCTGATCTACCGACACACGGCGATAGGTGAAGTCATAGATAAACGTGTCTGCCTTGGGAACCTTTTGCGTCAAGCGGAATAGGCCTTGCAGCGTGCTGGCTTTAAACGTGGAGATATTCTGCACGTTGGAGTACCCGCCGCTCACCTGCGTGGAAAAATTCGGACGCCCAAGAAACTTCGGCGTGTTCCATGTAGCCGTAGCCACACGCTCCAGCAAGCCATACGTTACGTGGAATGCCAATGACTGATCCGTACCAAATAGATTGATACGCGCCACATCTGCAGAAACGCGGAACGAAGCGCCAGCCTTACCTTCCGGAGAGCATGTCGTATTGCCAATGGATTGCTGCGCACGGCAGTTCGGCTGCGGCGTGGAAAGCTGCGCTTCAAAACCCGCGCCATATGTCACATCCCAGCGCTTCGCTTCGGTAAGCTGCACCAGCACATTCTTGCGGTCAGCCAAACCTTCCGGGTTTTGCACAGCGACATTCGCCTCGTTAAATACGGCCAGATCGTAATAACGACGCTGCATTTCCACGATGGCGCTTTCATCCAGCGGATCACCCGGCTTCAGCAGCAACTGATCATTTACCAGTTTGGGCCGCACATGATGCACGCCCGAGATCAACACGCGGTCCACGTTCACCTGCTCGCCCTCGGTGACGAGATACGTAATGTCCGTGCGCGTTGCGTCATCCTTACGTACAGCCTGCCGCACTTCGACCTTGGCCTGATCAAAGCCCTTGGCGAGATACGCCTGCAGGATATTGTCGCGATCATTTGACACATTCGCCAATGCAAAGGGCTGATTTGTTTCCGCAGTGATGAGCGCCTTCATCTGTTCCGCACGCGCATCATCCACACCGGTCAGCGTAATGTTGCCAAACTTCTGCTGCGGACCTTCATCAATGTGAAGGTTCACGGTGATGGTACCGATCTTCTTGTCTTCATCACCCTTCTGTTGGTCGCTTGTGATCTTCACTTTGGTGAAGCCGTTCGCCATGTAAAGCGACGTGATGGAATCAATGTCGTTTGACAGCAGCACAGGCGAGAAGCGTCCAGAACGGACATAAGAATCCGCCTTGATCACCTGCATGCGTTCCTTGATGTTGTCGGTCTCGAAATACTTGTTGCCGCTCACATTCACGGCAATCACCCTGTATTTCTTACCCTGATTCGCATGAAACGTAACGGTTTCCGTCAGGTTGCTGGGCGGCGGCAGCGGCGTACCATCATCTGCATACGTCGGTGTATCCGGCACGCCGCGCACATCCGGCGTCACCTCGGCATCAAAGTAGCCTTGCCGCTGCAGAAATTCGCGAATGTTATGCGCGCCTTCATTCAAAAGATCGTTATCAACCGCGCTCTCTTCATAAATAGGCAGCAGTTTCTTCTGTCGTGACTTCGATACCTTCGCGCCATCCACTGTCACCTTGACCTGCGGCCCCTGGAAAGCGCGGAAGGTGTAGTCCAGTTGCTGACGATCAGCCGCATATTGGCTCTTTTCCAGTGCAATTGCAGCCTCCAGTCGATCTTTCTTCTGGTAGTACTTGCGCAAGCGGGTCAATCCATTGCCCACCGTATCGCGCGTCACCTTGTTCTTCGTCTTGAAGACGAAAAGCGTCTTGTTCTTCTCTTGCAATTTGCTACGCTTACGGAACTCATCAATCGTCAGTCCTGGATCGCCATTCACCGTGACGTTACCAACCAGCGCCTGCTTGCCGAGATTAACCAGGTAAAAGACATCCACCTGCTTGCCATCCGGCAGATGTTCCGTTGCAGAGTGGACGATGGGAGCGTAATAACCATTCTGCGCCAGCGTCTGCCGTATCGATTCTTCACCGGCGCGCACCTGCGAATTGGTAAACGGCAATCCAGCCTGCAACCCCGCAGCCGCTACCAGCAACGAAGTCACCCGCTCAGAACGCACGCCCTGAATATGAACGTGACCCACAAAGTAGCGCGGCGTGCCCACATACAGCAGCGTCACACTGCCATCGCTATTCAGCACACTCCGCACTTCAATATCGCGATAAAGTCCGGTAAGAAACAGCCTGCGCGTCGCCGTACGAATTTTGTCAGTAGAAATGACATCACCCGGCTTCAGCCCCAGCTCTTTCTGTGGCAAGGGATCATTCTCGCCAAACTCGACGCCTTCAAATTCGATGGAACGCAATTTCCTGCCGCGCAATGCCCAAATGCCTGCTGCAGCGTTATCCGCCGCGTTGCCCGCCTTCGCGTTCTGATCCTGCACAGCATCCTGCGCCGCAGCACCTGCGGTGGTAGCGGCCGTACTGGCACCACTGGTCACATCGCCAGCTGCATTCGTCTTGCCGGGGATTACCTGCACCGTCTTGCCGCCGCCGGGAACAGGCTGCGGAGTTCCCGTAGTGGACTGCTGTTGTTGATTACCGGAAGTGGCGGCGCTTGATGGCTGTCCGTTTGGCTCCTGCGCATACATTGTCAGGGCAGCACCCGACAGGATTACCAGGCCCGCCGAGCATAGTGCCTTCCGTCGCAACGCATCCCCACCTGTCCACAGCTTCACCAGCACCAGCGTTCCTGCTCCCCAGAAAAAGACTCTCAGCTCTACTGCCATGATGCCTGTTTTCAGGCAGCTACGCTTGGCATGAAGGCGTAAACAAATGCTTTACACCCAAAACCCCGGATATGGAGCGGTTGGATGCAGGTTCACTCCATCGGGTTCGCTCCGTCTTGCCCCAGAACTCGTACACTGAAACAGCAAGGAGTTGCTTCAGCGTGACTGCAGTTTCCAGCGAAGTATTTTCATCAGACGATCGCTATTCACGCCAGCGTCTCTTCCCTGCCATCGGCGCTGACGGCCAAAGAAAACTCGCCGCGTCGCACGTCGTCCTCGTCGGCTGTGGTGCCACGGGAGCAGCTTCCGCAGGATTGCTTGCCCGCGCCGGCGTTGGCACACTCACCATCATCGACCGCGACTTCGTGGAACCCTCCAACCTGCAACGGCAGATGCTCTTCACGGAAGCCGACGCAGCCGAGGCCCTCCCAAAAGCCGAGGCCGCCCGTCGCCGCATCGCGGACATTAACGCAGAGGTAAACGTCCAGGCCCACATCGCGGACCTGACACCCGCCAACGCAGCCACGTTGCTGGCAGACGCACATGTCATCCTCGATGCCACGGACAACTTCGAAACGCGCTACCTGATCAACGACTTCGCCATCCAGACTGACACACCGTGGATCTACGCAGCCGCCATCGGCTCGTACGCAGCGACCATGAACATCGTCCCTACAGGCAATTTCCGCACAGCATGCCTCGCCTGCATCTTCCCAGAGCCACCGGGCGGTACAGTCGAAACCTGCGATACCGCAGGCATCCTCAATACTGCAGTCAACTTCACCGCATCGTTGCAGGTAACGGAAACGTTCAAGCTCCTCACCGACCAACCTGCCGCCTTACGCCGCACACTGTTGTCCTTCGATCTTTGGACCGGCGAACGCTCTGAGGTGCAGGCAGGCAAGCCGCGCCCCACATGCCCAGTCTGTGGCCAACACAACTTCCGCCATCTGGCAGGCGAAGGTCGCCCACATATTACCCTCTGCGGACGCAACTCTGTGCAGATTCACGAACACCATCGCCCTGTCGATTTCGTGTCGCTTGCAGAGCGTCTCAGCCCGCTCGGCAGCGTGCGTTTCAACAGCATGATGCTGCGCTTCCAACACGGCGAATACACCCTGAGTGTCTTCGCGGACGGCCGCACTGTGATCCAGGGCACCGACGAAGTCCCAAGAGCACGCGCTCTCTACGCTCGCTTCATCGGTAGTTAAGCTTGTTCGATATCCGGCAATAGTTTGTCCATTCGTACAACCTTCCCCCTCGAAAAAGCTATCCACTACTCTTGCGCATCGTAATCAGTGCAAATCTTCGGCAGTGATGCCGTCCTGTATGGTGGATGAGAGCCTGCAGGTCTTTCAAGGAACGACGGTTCACCATATCGGTGTGCCAGACCGAGGTTGCAATGGAAGTTCAGGGCTACGGAATGACACAAAACAATACGACCCCGGTTGCCGGGCACTTCAAGCGGAATCCCCCCATCGCTGGTGAGGCGGACGCTCTGGAGCGCGCAAAAAACGGCGACCCGGATGCTTTCTCAAAGTTGTATGCGTTGCACAAGCGGCGTGTGTACACCCTATGCCTACGTATGTTGGGCAATGTTTCTGAGGCAGAGGATATGACGCAGGAAGCCTTCCTGCACCTCTACCGCAAACTCGGCTCTTTCCGCGGCGAAAGCGCATTTTCCACCTGGCTGCACCGTCTCACGGTGAATCTGGTGCTGATGCACCTCCGCAAGAAGGGTCTTCAACTCGTCTCTCTGGAAGAAACCATCAACCCCTCAGAGGAGGACGCGCCCAAGCGCGACTTCGGATCGCGCGACCCGCGTCTGTCCGGGTCCGTTGACCGTGTCGCTCTGGAACGTGCCGTGGCCACGCTACCTCCGGGATATCGCCTGGTCTTCGTGCTTCATGACGTTGAGGGATACGAACACAACGAGATTGCCGAGATGCTCGAATGCTCAACCGGCAACAGCAAGTCGCAGCTTCACAAAGCGCGGCTGAAACTGCGTGAAATTCTGCGGCAGAATGAACACGCCGCCTTGGTGCAGGAGTCAAAATAATGCCGGAGCATGATGAAAAGCGCTGGACCTGCGAAGAGTTTGAAAAGGCTCTTCCAGATTTGTTCGAACGCGCAGAAGGCGGCAAATTAAGCGCCGATCCTCGTTTTGCGGCGATCCTGCGGGACTGTCCGCAGGCCGCCGAACTGGTCCGCGATCTGGAGTACATCGCAGAAACCGCACGAATGCTGTTGGAACCTGAAGGTGAAGGCCCGTCTTCTGACCTCTGGGGAAAGATTGAGCGGGAGATCACATCGAAAGACAGCATCCAGTAACCCTTTCACAAAGGAACAAGAGCGGCGTCCCAACCGGGACGCCGTTTTCCTTGCCACTGACAAATTTCACAAATTCCTTGCCCACCACCTGCCCCGGGTGTATGCTCCTCACCAGAGATGACGCAGTTTACCCAGCCCGCTTCCTTTTGGTACCGCTACTGCTTTACAGGCGCGGCTAAGGCGGATTCTGCGGTCTTGAAACACTAAGAAACACCCAAAGACCAATCTCGATCCTCCTGAGCCGCGACCCAAAAGGTCGCGGCTTTCGCTTTTCCAGAATACAAACCAGACACAAACCTGAGACCATCATGACAACGCTCGTAGCCGAATCCGCCGTGACCCCAACGCCCACCACTACCCTGCTTACCGAACGCATCGTCCTCACCGGCTTCATGGGCGCGGGCAAAAGCACGGTAGGCCGCCTCCTCGCCACACAGCTCGGCTGGAACTTTCTTGACGTCGACACCGAAATCGAGCGACTCTCCGGCGTCACCATCGAGGAAATCTTCGCCACGCACGGCGAAACCGAGTTCCGACGTCGCGAATCCACCGCCATCGCCCGCAGCCTGGGAGCCCGCAACACGGTCATCGCCCTCGGCGGAGGAGCACCGGAAGAGATCACCAACCGCCTTCTGCTGGAGCAGACCCCTAACACCACGGTCGTCTTCCTCGATGCCCCCTTCGCAGTCCTCTTCGACCGTTGCGTGCTGCAGGAAGGCGCCGCCGTCCGCCCAAATCTGCAGAACCCCGATGCCGCAGCAGCACGCTTCCAGCGCCGTATCCCGCACTACATCCGTTGCTCGTCGCACCGTATCGTCACAGAGAATCTGTCCATCGAACAGACCGTAGCAGCCATCCGCGCGCAGTTACTGTAAACATCAATCAACGCCGGAGGGATACTCTGCATCTGACTGGAAGCAGTACGTTTGCTATACCTGGAGACCACCTCTGACCAATCAGCTTCAGCCCGCGCAGCAACCCGCAGACGTCCAGCGGGCCGATGACGATAACGGCTTTCCCTCCCGTAAGTTTCGCGAGACGCGCCGTCACATCGTCTTCACCGTCAGCCTGTTGGTCATGCTCGGACTGTTCTGGAAGATTCGACATGTCCTGGGCATTGTGTACGTCTCCGGTCTGCTGGCAGTCGTTCTGAACCCGATCGTGATGAAAATCAGCCACGTCCAGATTCGCGGACGCAGTTTTCCCAAGCCGCTGGCCGTGACAACACTGGTCGTAGGCATTGCGCTGGGCCTGTTTCTTCTCTTCTGGTTCGGCCTGCCGCCCATTCTGAATGATTTCCGTAATTTCCTTAATGACGCACCCGGTCGCCTCCCCGCGCTGCTGGCCCGTCTGCAACGGATTCCCATGGCCGACAAGATCGGTCTCACCCACCTGAACGATCGCCTCGCCTCCACTATGGAGACCTTCGCGAGCTACATCTTTACTTCCCTGCCGCTATGGGCCGAGCATCTGCTCGACATCCTCACCACCACCATCCTGTGCGTATATTTCATTCTCGAAGGGCAGGAAGTCTACGAGTACTTCCTCTCGCTCGTCGTCCCCAAATCGCGTGTACGGCTGGCGAACACGCTCCAGACAGCCGAAGAACGCGTCTCCCGCTGGCTGATCGGCCAGCTCATACTCATGCTGCTGGTGGCGATTTACAGCATCATCGCCTTCCGCATCCTCAACGTCCGCTATTTCCTGCTGCTCGGCGTCATCATGGGATTGACCAACATCATTCCCGTAGCTGGCAATCTCGTTACGATCATCCTGGTGGCCCTTATTGCCGCAGCCGACTCCTTCACCAAGGCTGGCCTCGTCATCCTTGCCTATCTGATCTACATCCAGATTGAGAACGCCTTCCTGATCCCCCGCATCATGCGGTCCAGCATGGACCTGATGGGTGTCACTGTCCTCGTCTCGTTGCTCATCGGCACCGCCATCAGCGGCATCGCCGGCGCCCTTGTCGCCGTCCCCACCGCCGCCATCATCGTTGTCTTTTCGAACGAATACCTCGTCCAGCACGAAGACCCCAACCGCCTCTCCGTACTCGATTAGCGGCAATCTTAGGCAAGCATTGTCATTCTGAGCACAGCGAAGAATCTCAACGCATTTCCGGCCTGCATTACTGTCGACCGCTTTTCGCACCAAACCCCACACCAACTTCGCAAAGCGAAGCTCATAAGATTCTAAAAATCGTCATCCTGAGCGAAGCCGAAGGACCTGCATTCCCCTCACACCACTATGATGTAAATCGAAGGCCCGCAAGCTCTCCTGCCCGATTAGCGACGATACCTATCCA
>Ga0209233_1001203_pt1 | contig 10439 bp, 9 predicted proteins | sample AraplaCL_Cvi_mCL_FD_184269 | JGI IMG/M metagenome (GOLD analysis project Ga0209233, IMG submission 184269) | Arabidopsis root microbial communities from the University of North Carolina, USA - plate scrape CL_Cvi_mCL (SPAdes) (version 2) | ecosystem: Host-associated > Plants > Roots > Endosphere ... | reverse complement strand
TTCTCGCCGCCAATTTCGACATCGACGCCTGGGTCGATCGCCGCCCGCTCGAGGCGCTGGCGGCCCGGCTCGCAGCCTAGGAGACGCACATGCCAACCGGCTTTCCCGCCCTGCTCGCCAAGGCGAGTGAACTGGCGGACCGCTTCAAACTCAGCGCGGCCCACTACGACGAAACCGGCAACTTCCCGTTCGTCAATTTCGAGGCGCTGTTCGAGGCCGGCCTCTTGCCGCTGACGCAGGCCCAGGAAACCGGTGGGCTGGGCTTCGGCCTCACCGAGGCGCGGCAGGTGATCAGTGAAATCGCCCGCGGCGAGCCATCAACGGCGCTGGTGTTGGCCATGCACTACAGCCACCACCGCACCATTGCCAAAACTGACAAATGGCCGCGCCATCTGGTCGAACGCGTCACGCGGGCCAATCTCGAGGGCATCGCGCTGCTGAACTCGGCTCAGGTCGAGCCGCGCGTCGGCTCGCCCTCGCACGGTGCGCCGCCCGATACCGTGGCGCATCGGGTAGGCAACAAGTGGGTCATCTCGGGGCACAAGAATTATGCCACCGGCATTGCGCTGCTGAAATGGGTCTCGGTGCTGGCGATCACCAATGAGCCGACGCCGCGCATCGGCTCATTCCTCGTGCCGCGCGACGCAGCGGGCGTCCACGTGGTCGAGGCCTGGAACGCCACCGGCATGCGCGCCACGGCCAGCGACGACCTGATCCTCGATCGGGTCGAAGTGCCAATCGAGGACATCATCGACGCCCACCCGGCCGCCGAGGGGCTGAAACGGGATGAGCAGAGTTCGGCCTGGTATTTCGTCCTCGTCGCCTCGGTCTACCAGGGCGTAGCGCGGGCCGCGGCAAACTGGATCACCGGCTTTGCGGCTGAATACACCCCGGGCAGCCTCGGCGCCCCGATCGCCACCGTGCCGCGGGTGCAGGATGGGCTGGGCGAGATCGCCTCACGACTCGAAGTCAGCGAGCGACTGCTCCGTTCGATCGCCGAGGATGCCGATGCGGGGCGGCCGCTCGGGGTCGCCCCCGGCATCGTCAAGGCACAGGTGATCGAGAACGCCGTAGCGATCACCAGCCTCGCGCTCGAACTGGGCGGCAATCCGGGGCTGCGGCGGGACAATCCGCTGGAGCGGCATCATCGCGATGCGCTCTGCGGCCGGGCGCATGCACCGCAGAACAACATGATCCGCACCATGGCCGCCAAGGCGGCACTCGCCCGGTATCCCGCCGTCCCCAAGCCGGAGCCGGCGGCGCGCGATGCCGGCAATGTGGTGCCGCTGTCGCGTGCTACTGCGGTCGGTTGAGGGAGGGGGGCGATGCTCGCTTATTTCGGGCCGATCGGCCGCTTTTGGCCCGCTGCGCCGCTGCCTCGCGTCTCGAAGCGCCCGCGGCGAAGGCCAAGGCGCGGGCGACGTTGCTCAGGCGACGGCCAGCCGGCCCGCCAACGCTGCAGCACTGGCAATTCGCCAGCCTGTTCCTGCCCCCGTACTTTTGAGTCTCTGCGAAGGATTTCAGCATGGATATCGTCGACATCCACACCCACCTGTGGCCCGCCGAATGGGGCCCAAACGGCAGCAGGGCGCGGTCCGGCGGCGCCATCTCGCCCGACATCCACCGGCGCATCAGCAACCCCGATGCGCTCCTCGCCGAGTTCGAAGCAGCGGGGGTAGCGCTGGGCGTCGTCAGCACCACGATCGAGAGCCTGTTCGGGGTTGACGGACCGGTCGATGCCGGCCTCGTTCCCGAGGTCAACGACTGGCTCGCCGAGCTGGTCGCGGCTCACCCCGGGCGCCTCGCGGCTCTCGCCACCATAAATGCGTTCTCCGGCGAGGCTGGGGCCCGCGAGGCGGAGCGGGCCATTTCGACGCTCAAGCTCAGCGGCCTCGTGATCGACTCGTCACGCGACGGCTTGTTCCTCAACGCCGCGGCGGCGCGGCCGACGCTCGAGGTGGCGGCCCGACATGGTGTGCCGGTGTTCGTCCATCCGGTCGGCCTGCCCGATCCCAAGATTTTCATCGGAGGTGCCGGAACACTCGGCAATTCGCTTGGCCGAGGCCTGATGAACGGCGTGGCGTTCCTGTCGGTCACCACCTCCGGCCTTATGGAGGAGCTGCCGGGCCTGAAGCTGGTGTTTGCAACGCTTGGGCTGGGGGCGATCGTCCAGGCCGCCCGCGGCGGGCTTTACGGCCGTGAGCAGCGCGATACCCGGCCCCGCCCGGAAATCTACTTCGACACCATGGGGCAGGACCCGGCGATCATCCGGGTGCTGGCCGGCTTCTTCGGCGCCGAACGGGTGCTGGCGGGCACCGACTGGCCGATCCTGCCGGCGCTCCAGGCCGAAACCCTCGCCCAAAGCCTCGCCGCTGCCGGACTGACGCCCGAAGAGCAGGCGTTGGTTGCAGGCGGGAATGCCCGGCGATTGCTCGGCTGAGCATTTCACCGCAGAGCGTCGCAAGCGGATCAGAAAGGCGAGTCTCGGCACAACGCCGATGCGCGAACGCGAGTCCGTGCTGCGGAGGGAGAGGATGGTGGGTGTGACAGGGATTGAACCTGTGACCCCCGCCGTGTGAAGGCGATGCTCTCCCGCTGAGCTACACACCCATCCTCATCGGTCCGGTTCGGGGTGCCGGACAGGCGCGCTAGATAGCCCACATTCGGCTGGTCGTAAACCGGCCGCGCGGCTTTTTTTGCGGAGGGCCTGTGGCTCCAGCTCCCGTTCGCCCTCGCGAGGAGGAGGGCTCCTGGGCGAGAGCGCGCGCGCCCGCCAGCGCTCAGGCGGAGGCCAGGGTCTTTTCCGCCGGAAGCGGTCCTAGCGCCTTGTCGATGGCGGGCTTCACCACCGTGCCGTAAAGCTCGATGGCCTTCATCACCTTGTCGTGCGGCAGCGTGCCAACGGAAAGCTGCAGCCCGAAGCGGTCGTGCTTGAACCATTCGTGCTGCATCAGGATCTTGTCGATGACCTGCTGCGGCGAGCCCATGAAATAGGCGCCCTCGGGACGCGCCCCGGCCTCGAACTCGTCCTTGCCGCCGGGCCGCCAGCCGCGTTCCCGGCCAATGCGGGCCATGGTGGCGTGGTGGGCGGGGTAGGCGATGTCGATGGCATCCTGGGAATTTTCGGCGATGAAGCCGTGCGAGCCGATGCCAACTTCGAGCTTGCCCACATCGTGGCCGACCTTGCCGGCCGTGTCGCGGTAGAGTTTCACGAAGGGCTGGAACTGCTGCGGATAGCCGCCGATGATGGCGATCATCAGCGGCAGTCCGAAATACGCCGCGCGAGCCACCGAGTTCGGCGTGCCGCCGACCGCGATCCAGAGCGGCAGCGGATCCTGGACCGGCTTGGGGTAGATTTCGATACCGGGGATCGGCTTGGTATGTTCCGAGCCCGGCCAGTCGACCTTGCCGCCCTTGCGTATCGCCAAAAGCTCTTCGAGTTTTTCCTCGAACAAGGCGTCGTAGTCATTGAGATCATAGCCGAACAGCGGGAAGCTTTCGACGAACGAACCGCGGCCCGCCATGATCTCCGCCCGGCCGTTCGACAGCAGGTCGAGGGTCGAAAACTGCTGGTAGACGCGGATGGGGTCCTCTGAGCTCAGCACCGTCACGGCGGTGCTCAAGCGGATGTTTTTGGTGCGCGCCGCGGCGGCAGCGAGGATGGTGACTGGCGCCGAGGCGACAAAATCCGGCCGGTGGTGCTCGCCGAGGCCGAAGAAGGCGAGGCCAAGCTGGTCGGCCAACTCCACCTCTTCGAGCAGGTCCTTGAGGCGATCGGCCGGTGACTGAGTAACGCCCGACTGCGGATCGGCGGTGTTTTCGGCGAAAGAATAGAGCCCGAGCTGCATTTTCAATGTGCTCCCGATGTTTCCCCCTAGATCGGTCGGGCAGGCCTCGGCGGCAAGACGGCACACCGGTGTGACCATCGAGCGCGCGGCAGCGCGAAAAAGAGAAGACCCCGGCGTGGTGCCGGGGCCTCTCCGTCATCGTCAGGAACAGGAGATCGTCGGTTACTGACCAGCCGCCGGAGCCGTGGCGGGAGCCGGCGTAGCGGCCGGAGCCGACGTAGTGGGGGTCGCCGGAGCGGCGGTCATGGGCGTGGTGGTGCTGGGCGTCGCACTGGTGCTCGGCGTGGTCATTGTGCCCGTCGACGCGCTGGCGGGGCCAGGCGTGGCCGGCGCCGTTACCGCCGGGGTCGCCGGCGCGGTGTCGGTGACCGGCTGCGAGGCGTGGCCGGCGAAGACGAAGTAGGCGATCACGACCAGCGCGACGACGATGACGCCGCCGATGATCCAGCCAGTTGAATTGTTGTTTCTATCGACCGGAACGGGACGACGGCTGCCGTCCGGATTGTAATAGCTGGTATCTCGATCGGGAATGGCCATGATTAGCTCCTTTGCTCGATAGCCGTTGCTGGCAGGAGAACGCGGTCACTCCGGGATCGTTCCGAATTTAGCTCCCAATCAACTGCTCAATTGCTTGGCCGCGCCGTCCCAGCGCCCGGATCGCCGCAGGTCGCGGCGCAATAGTTTTGGCCGAGATAGAGCTCGTAGGTGCCGACGGTGAGGCCGAAACGGACGACATCGATGCGTTGCAGCAGTGCGAAGCTCTTGAACTGGCCACGGGCGAAATCGGGGGGAATGAACGGCGCGGCGAGCACCAGCGCGTCTTCCCCGCGGTGGGCGGCGGGATCGAACCAATAGTTGAACTCGGTATGACGGGTCGAGAGGTCGGTGACGTCGGCCGTTTCCATCGCGAAGCCGAGTTGCGCCGCGGTGGTGTAGCGGGTCGCGGCGAGAAACGCCCCAGGGTGCGCCGATTTCGCCGCCGCCACGAGTGCGGCGATGCGCGGCCAGTCGTAGTTGGAGTAGGTGACGGTATCCCACCAGCCGACATAGTCGCGCACCGGGGCGACCGTCAGGTTGACGATGAAGAGCACAGTGAGCGCCGTGCCGGTTATCACGTGCAGCCAGAAGAGGAGGCGCGTTCGAAAGGTGCCGACGAGCAGGACTAGGCCCAGCGGATAGGCGAGGATGTTCCAATAGACCGGCACCTCGGACTCGAACAGGGCGATGGCGGCGATGGTGAGGCTCGAGAGAGCGAGGAGGATCGCGGCGAGGCGCCGCATAGCCCCCGGATAGCCTGCCTCGCGCCGCTCATAGAGCCTGAGCAGCGGCAGGATGAGGAAGACCGAAAGCGACACGGCGCTGGCGAGCAACACCAGCACCAGATTGAGCGGGTCGAAGCTCACCCCGCCGCCCCAGCGCTCGGAGAGGTGGAACCGGTAGGAGGCGAGCCCGTCGGCGAAGTTCCAGTAGAGTACCGGCGCTTGCATCAGCACACTGACGGCGGCGGCCAGGTAGACCTGCGGCCGGCGCAGCAGGGGTCGGAACTCGCGGGAAAACAGCAAGAACAGCAGGTAGCTCACGGCGAGAAACGCCGCGTTGTACTTGGTGAGCAGCGCCAGGCCGAGAAACAGCGCTGCAAAGTACAGCCGGCCGAAGCCCTGTTGTCCGTCGCGCCACCGGTCGCAGAAGCCGAGGAAGAAATATGCGGAGGCCAGCGACAGCGCCACCAGCAGGTGGTCGTTGAAGCTCAGCGATCCCATAACGAAGAACAGCGGCGAGGCGAGGTAGATCGCGAGCGCCGTCCAGAACCAGACGCGGGCATTGTCGGGCGCGAGCCGCTTCGACCAGAGATGGACGAGGTAGATCGTGGCGCCGAGGGTGAGCCAGGTCAGGGCGCGGAGGCTGAAGAGGTTCCACCCCAGGAGGCGCGATACGCCCCAGAGCAGCCAGGCGTGGAGCGGCGGGTGGTCGAGATAGGACAGTGCCGGCCGCTGTCCCCACAGCCAGTAATACGCCTCGTCGCCGATCGGCGGTACGAAAGCGAAGAATACCAGCTTGAGTAGCAGCAAGACGGCGACCACCGCCTGGAGCGGCCGGACCGCTCGGGCCGTGGCGAGGGGGGCAGGGGGCATGGGCGCTCCAAATCAGCGCTGCGACGCTGGCCGGAATCGCGCCATATGACAAGCGTAGGCAAGCGGTTGGCGGTGTCGTGGCCCGGAAAGTGTCGGGCAGCGCCGGCCGGGCCCGTTGGTGGACGCGGCGCAATTTTCGAGCCAGGAGCTGTATTGGGGAAATGACCGGTATCGATCGCGATCAGGTGTTTGCGGCATTGGCCGATTCCAGCCGCCGTGCCCTGCTCGATCGGCTCCGGCTCAGCAACGGGCAGACGCTGGTCAAGCTCTGCACCGGCCTGCCGTTGACGCGCCAGGCCGTGACCAAGCACCTCAAGGTGCTCGAGGAGGCCGGTCTCGTGATGTGCCGCCGCCGCGGCCGGGAAAAGCTCCACTACCTCAACCCGGTGCCGCTCCACGCCGTGGCGTTGCGTTGGCTCGAGCCTTTCGGCGCGCTGCCGCTCGACGCACTGGCACCGGTGCCCGAGCCGGAGTGAGCCAAGGCTAGCGTCCTATTCGATACGAAAAAAGGCCGGGATTGCTCCCGGCCTTCTCGTTTCAGATCGGCGCTAGCCTCAGTTGTTCTGGTTGGCGACCGTCACAAGGGAGGTGATGCGGCGGATGGTGACGCGCCGGTTGAGGCGCTCGGGACCGTCGGTCTGCACCTTGAGGTAGCGCTCGCCATAGCCCTGGGTGGCGAGGTTTTCCGGCGGGATATGGTAGAAGTCGGTCAGGATCTGCGCCACCGTTGCCGCACGGGCGTCCGACAGCTTCAGATTGGCGATGTCCGATCCCACCGCGTCCGTGTGTCCTTCGATTAGGAAGGTTTCGGCCGGGTTCTGGCGCAGCAGGTTCAGCATCGCCTGGGCGACCTTGCTGAGGTTGCCGACCTGGTCCTCGGAGATCGTGGCTGCGCCGGTATCGAACGTCAGGTCGCCGATTTCGAGGCGGCGGACCATGTCGCGGATACGGGCGGAACGCTTCACTTCGTCGATCGAATAGAGACGCTGGACCTGTTCCACCGGGGGCTGGGCGAAGAACTGCTGTACTTCGCCTTCGTCGGCCTGGTCGGCATCCAGCACGTAGTCACGGGCCGGGATGCGCAACTGGAGCGGGGGCAGGTCTTCGCCCGGGTCGCGCCAGGTGCTGAGGTCGTTGTCGTACCGATCGTCGAAATAAGCCAGCACGTACTCGTGGCCGTCGCGATCGAAGCGCGAGCGACGGAGGATGTCGCCATTGCGATTGTAGATCGTGACGATCTTGACCCCGTTCGGCCGCATGATGGTCTCGCGGTAGCGGCCGCCCGGCAGTTCTTCGTAGAACGTGTGGTCGTCGGGATGATCGGCGATGCGGCGCTGGTCCATGCCGGGGCTGTTGATGATCAGCTGGTTGCCCAGTTGCAGGATGACCTGCACGCCGAGCCCGATCGGGTTGGGCTGTCCGCCATTGGGGCCGCCGGGGAAGCCGGGGCCATTCGGACCGCCGTGCTGACCGGGACGTCCGGGCTGACCGGGGCGGCCCGGCTGGTTGCCGGCCTGCTGGCCGGGCCCGCCATTGTTCTGCTGCCCGGGACCGTTGTTGTTCTGCGTGTTGTTGGTGACGGTGGTGGTGTTGTTCGTCGTGTTGTTGACCACGGTCTGGTTGATGATGGTGACGTTCTGCGGCACCTCCACCTTCGGCCCGCCGGCGCCGGCCTGAATCTGCTGGCCCTGCGTCTGGTCGATCGGCACGATCTTTTGCGGCTTGAGCTTGGCCTGTGCCGCCTTGTCGTCCGTCGGCGGGGCCACGTTGGTCGGCGGCGCCTGGACGGGCGGGTTGGTGGGAGCACCTGCCGGTGCCTTGCCGGTTTCCTGGTCCTTGGCGCTGTCGAGGAGCGGGGCGACGTCCTGCTGGGTGACACCCTTGGGCAGGGAATTGATCACCTCGACCGGCTGGACCGGCTTGGTGACGATGGGCTGCACGCCGGCGCCTGCATCCTGCGGCAGCGGCGACAGCACCACGCCGTACTGGGCAAGGCACTGGGCCGCCGAGTCGAAGTGGTTGGTCTTGCACAGAGCATCGATCTTGCCCTGCTGCGATTTGATCTCGTTGCGCGCCTTGTCGGCTTCGGGGCCATTGCCACCCGATTTGGCGAGGGCGGCGACGGCGCGGTCATAGCCCTTGGCGGCGCGGTTGAGGCCACCCGAGATGTCGGGCAGCTCGGGCGCGGTGACGAGCGGCTGCTCGACCGGGGCCGGCTTACCCGGCTTGGGCGGCGTCACTTCGGTGGGAAGCACCGCCGGCTGGGTCGGGGTCAGGGCGGGCGCGTTGCCGGCAGGCGCGGGCGTTCCATTGCCGGCGGGAGCCGGCGTGCCGGTGTCCGGCGCAGCGGTCTGCGACGGCGGCGTCAGCGCCGGCGGCTTGCCCTTGTCCTTCTGGGCGTTGATGGCGTGCAGGGCATCGCAGTCAGCCTGCGTGGTGATCCCGGCGTCGCGGCAATCCTTGGGCAGGCGCTTGCCGTTCTGCGGCTTGCCGCCGTTGTCGGCCGGCGCGTTGGTCACGGCAGGGGCGTTGGTGGCCGGCGGCGGATTGGTGGTGGCTGCAGCTGCAGCATCGGCGGCCGCTTTATCGGCAGCGGCCTTGTCTGCGGCGGCCTTGTCAGCAGCGGCTTTATCGGCAGCAGCCTTGTCAGCGGCTGCCTTGTCGGCTGCGGCCTTCTGCGCCGCCGCGGCCTTGTCGGCCTTTTGCTGGGCGAGGAAGCTGTCGCACTCCTCGCGCGTACCGATGCCGGCCTGGACGCAGGCCTTGGGGAGCTTGGGTGCCGGGGCCACAGCGGGCGCGGCCTCCACGGCCGGCTTGTTGTTCGCAGCAGCCGCTGCGGCAGCGGCCTTATCGGCCGCAGCCTTGTCGGCTGCGGCTTTCTCGGCGGCAGCACGCTCGGCCGCAGCACGATCGGCAGCGGCCTTGTCGGCGGCGGCTGCATCAGCAGCGGCTTTGTCCGCAGCCGCCTTGTCGGCCGCAGCGTTGTCGGCCGGCGCGGCCGCCGGGGCCTCCTGCGCGGCCGGGGCCTCGCCCTGCTTCTGCTTGGCGAGGAAGACGCGGCAATCCTTGGGCGTGGCGATGCCGGCATCGACGCAGGCCTGCGGAAGCTCGCGACGGCCTGGGCCGCCATTCGGGGCGGCGTCGTCGGCCAGGCTCAGGCCGGGGGCGAATAACAGAAAACCGACGCCGACGGCTGTTGCCAACCAATGTCGCTGCTGCATGAGATGGTCCTTGCTGGAATAGGGCATTTGGGTTGAAAGCATCTCAGGGTCTGTCTGAACCGAACCTGAACGAGATGCTGAATGGTGCCGGCGGCTGGATTGATACTCGGCGCCGTGATCGCCAACGCACGACTGCTCGCCTGGTTCCATTGTCTTGGGCAGACGAGAGGGCTCGCGGCGAAACACTATCGCGCGGGGGCTCTCAGTCGACGCCGGTCTTGAGCGACCACACCACCGACACGTCGACGTCGAACGTCAGTTCGCCGGGCTGCACCGGAACGCTGGCCACGTCGGCCATCGGTGCCATCGCCTTGAGCATCATGGGGCGCGGCCCGCCATTGTCGGCCGCCCCCTCTGTGATCGAGACTACCGGACCGAGGCCGGCGCCGGCTGCGTCGGCATAGATCTTGGCCTTCTCGGCGGCGTCGGCGAAGGCCGCCTTGCGAGCCTCGTCGAGCAGCTTGCTCGGATCGTCCACCAGGAAGCTGACGCCGTTTATCGTGTTGCCGCCCGAGGTGACGAGTTGGTCGAGGATGGCGCCGAGATCGTCGAGATGCCGGATCCGGACGGTTACGCCATTGACCACCTGGTAGCCGGTGATGTGCGGCGGCGGGGTGTTCCCGTTGGCATCACGATCCGGGTAGACATATTGCGGGTTCACCGAAAAGCCGGACGTCTGGATGTCCTTGGCCTCGATCTTGGCCGCCTTGAGAGTGGCGATCAGGTCGGTCATCGCCTTGGTGTTGGCGTCGAGCGCCTCGCGGGCCGTCTTGCCCTCGGTGGTGACGCCGGCAGTGACCGAGGCAGTGTCGGGGGCGGCCGTGACCTCGCCCTTGCCCTCGATCGAAATCGTCGGCGTGGGGTCGGCGGCGAGGGCGCCGGTTTGAGGCAGCAGGGCGAACGCCAGGGCAAAGGCGGGCAGCAGACGCATGGGTTTTCCTCCCGATCACGCGGCGGTGAAGCCATCGCAATGCTTTGCGTCACGATTACGGCCAGACACGTTCAGACACAATTGCGCGCCGTCATATTTGACCAAACTGGTGCGGGAACTTGGTGGAACCGGTGTAGAGTTTTGCTGCGGCGCGGTGCTTTTTGCGCGTTGGCACGTTAGGTGGCAGCAAAGGACGAGCGCAGAGCCCAATGCAGATATCCCCTATCGTTTCCGAGCACCGACAATCCGCGCCGCCACACGGTCGCGAGCAGACGCTGCTCGGCGTCCAGGGCCTACGCTTTTTCGC
>Ga0209233_1001202_pt1 | contig 10440 bp, 9 predicted proteins | sample AraplaCL_Cvi_mCL_FD_184269 | JGI IMG/M metagenome (GOLD analysis project Ga0209233, IMG submission 184269) | Arabidopsis root microbial communities from the University of North Carolina, USA - plate scrape CL_Cvi_mCL (SPAdes) (version 2) | ecosystem: Host-associated > Plants > Roots > Endosphere ... | reverse complement strand
GATCTTCACGTCCGAGAACAACCCGGTTTCGATCAGCGCCTTCAGGCCGTCATCGATTCGGCCGGCATCCAGCGTGCCGCCCGGCCCGGGCTTGAAGTAGGAGCGAATGGTTTCGACCTCGACACGGCGGTTCCCGACCACTTCGATCGAATTGACCGTCTGTGCGGCGGCTGGCGACGACATCATCATGCCCGCCAGCGGCGCTGCCACCGGTACGGCGAACATGATTAGGGTGGCCAGCACGCCCCCCCGCACCCGCAATCCAAGCTTCATGCGCAACGCGCCCTTATCATTCCGTGGCCGGTTCCATACCCCTACGGAACCGGCAGATTCCCATTGGTCGTTCGCTTGTAGCCAATTTCACCTAGGTGGCAAACGCCGGATCACCCTCCATTTTCATTTTCGTTTCAAAACGTTGCCCATCGGCCACGTCATAAAAAAGCCGCGCTCACGACCGCGCGAGATGAAGGATGTCGTTATAGGTTGCAAACACCATCAGCATTAATACGAGGCTCAATCCGATTCGGAACCCCATCTCCTGGGCACGCTCGGACAGCGGACGGCCCCTGACGGCCTCGACCGCATAGAACAGAAGGTGGCCACCATCGAGCAGCGGAACCGGGAACAGGTTCAGCAGCCCGATCGAGACCGACAACGTCGCACACAATTGCACAATGAATTGGAAACCGAGGCTCGCCGCCTGCCCGGAGAGTTGCGCAATCCCGATCACACCTCGAACGTCCCCGGCGCTGCCGGAACCAACGAAGATGGACGCAACGAATTTGAAGGTGGTGGCGATGATGAACCAGACCTGCTCGAAGCCGATCTTCACCGCCTCGAAGAAGCCGACCGGAACCGAACGCGATTCGTCGGGCTTGGCGTTGTACTGGATGCCGAGCACCCCGATTCGGTGACCGTTGCCGAAGAGGTCCTTGACCTCCTTCAGGGCCGGCGCCGCTTTCAGCGTGACGTCCTGCCCGTCCCGCTTGAGTTGGAACGTCAATTCGGAACCGGCATTGACCGAGACGATTCGCTGCATGTCGGCGAAGCTGTCGATCTCGTGGCCATCGATCGAGGTCACGACGTCCCCGACCTTGAAGCCGGCGGCCGCCGCGACACTGTCTTCCTGTACAGCGTCGACCCGCGGGGTGGTGTTCGGCTTGCCGAAATAGAGCGCCATGCCGGCGAAGATGATGACCGCCAGGATGAAATTGGCGACCGGGCCGGCGGCGACGATCGCCGCACGCGGACCGACCTTCTTGTGATGGAAGCTGCCTTCGCGCTCTTCGGCGGTCATCCTGGCGAGCGCTTCGGACGACGGCGTCGAAGCCTCGGTGTCGTCGCCGAAGAACTTCACATAGCCGCCGAGCGGGATCGCCGAGATCTTCCAGCGGGTGTCGTGACGATCGTTGAAGCCGATCAGCTCAGGACCAAATCCGAGCGAGAAGGTCAGCACCTTCACGCCGGCCCAGCGGGCGACCAGGAAGTGGCCGAGCTCGTGAAAGAAGACCACGATGGTCAAGACAAACAGGAAGGGAACAATGTAGCCGAGCACACCGTGGCTCAACGTACTGAAAATATGATGGAAAAACTCGGTCATCGGTTTCCTCGCTGGGCCGAAGCTGCCCCGCCGAACCCGCTGGTACGACGGATTTGACGTTCTGATCGGTGGTTCCGTGCGCTTCGTCGGAATTTCAAATCCGAAGCCGCAACCAGAACGATAAACTGTAAGGCTCTTTTATTTCCGGCGTTCGCAAAGGTGGGTGCTGCAAATTGACGCGAACTTCGGAAACCAAGCACTACGAGGCCTTTAAGGCAATTTGAGGCAGCAGGGTGCCCGCCTTCTCTCGCGCCTCGCGGTCGATGGCGATGGCATCATCCGCCGAGCTCAGAGGTGACATATTGGTGGAGCGCGACCAGTCCTCAAGGGTGGCCTCGACCAGCCGCGCAATCGCGCCGAACCGGATCTGACCAGCGATGAAGGCCGCGACCGCAACCTCGTTGGCGGCGTTGAACACGGTGGTGGCTCCGTGCCCGGTGCGCAGCGATTCATAGGCGAGCCGCAGGCCGGGGAAGCGCGCGAAATCCGGCGCCTCGAAGGTCAGCGTGCCGATCTTGGCCAGATCGAGCCGCGCCGATGGCCCCTTGATGCGGTCAGGCCAGCCCAGGCAATGGGCGATCGGAATCCGCATATCGGGCGCGCCGAGCTGGGCGACCACCGAGCGGTCGGAGAACTCGACCATGCCGTGGACGATCGACTGCGGATGCACCAGCACGTCGATCTCATCCGGCGACAATGCGAACAGATAGGAGGCCTCGATCACCTCGAGGCCCTTGTTCATCATCGAGGCCGAATCGATCGTGATCTTCTGGCCCATGCTCCAGTTCGGATGCTTGAGCGCCTGCGCCAGTGTCGCCTGCTCGATATCGGCCGCTCCCCAGGTGCGGAACGGCCCGCCGGAGGCGGTGATGATGACGCGCACCAGCTCCTCGCGGTTGCCCGAGGACAGCGCCTGGAACAACGCGTTGTGCTCCGAATCGGCCGGCAGGAGGCAGGCGCCGGCCTTGGCAGCGCGCTGCATGAACATGTCGCCGGCACAGACCAGACACTCCTTGTTGGCAAGCGCCACCGTCGCGCCGCGATCGACGGCGGCAAGCGCCGGCTTCAGGCCGGCGGCGCCGGAAACGGCTGCCATCACCCAATCGGCGGGACGCGCCGCCGCCTCGATGATCGCGCTCTCCCCTGCTCCACATGCGATCCCGGTGCCGGCGAGTGCCTCGCGCAACTCGCTCAGCCGCGCAGGATCCGCCACCGCGACGAAGCGCGCCTTGAACTCGCGCGCGAGCTTGGCGAGCCCCTGCACGTTGCTGTTGCCGGTCAGCGCCTCGACCCGGTAGCGCTCAGGCGCCCCCCGCAACAGATCCATCGTGCTGTCGCCGATCGAGCCAGTCGCCCCGAGCACCGTGATGCTGCGCACCGCCTCAGCAGTGGCCCTATTATTCCGCAAAGGAACTGCGCTCATGTTCTCACCAAACCCAGAGACCGGTCACCAAACCATAAGACCGCGGCCAACGCCATCGAGGCCGCCGCGCACCAAGCCCAAAACCGCCGCCAGCACGATCGCCGCGACATAGCCGTCGAGGCGGTCCAGAAGGCCGCCATGTCCGGGAATGATGTGGCTGGAATCCTTGACGCCGAAGCGCCGTTTCACCGCGGATTCGAAGAGATCACCGAGCTGCGAGGCGACCGACAGCACGGCGCCGACGAGCAGGATCGGCACGATCCTTCCGGCGCCCGCCGCCGCCCAGCCGGCGGCCACGATGAGGCTGCCGATGAAGCCGCCGATGGCACCGGCCCAGGTCTTGTTCGGACTGATCACGGGCGCCAGCTTCGGCCCGCCGATGCTGCGGCCGGCAGCATAGCCGCCGATGTCGCTGGCCCAGACCACAAGCAGCACCAGCACCAGCGCGAACCAGCCGTGGTCCTGATCGGAGCGGACCAGCACCGAGGCGAGCTCGGCGGCCGCCGTATAGAGGAAGCCGGCCGCGGCCCAATTCCGATGTCCCCCCGCCAGCACTGTCACCACGACAAGCCCGAGGCCGAGCCCAACGACCGCGAAGTCCACGAGGCCGAGCGCCAGGCACATGCCCGAGAGCGCCAGCGCCACGACACCACTGACAGCCACGCTGATCGCTTTGACCTCGCCGATCACCATCAGCCATTCGACGTAAAGGCCGATCGCGACCACGGTGACGAGCGCGGTCCATGCCGCGCCACCCGCATAGGCCAGCGCCAGCGCCAGCGGAATCAGCACGAGCGCCACCACGACGCGCTGCACCAGGTTGCGCGCGCCCTGCCCCGGCTTTCCGGTGGCTGCGCCGGTCTTGCCGGTTGCTGCTGAGTCGGGCTGGGTCACGAGGCGGTTTTCGCCACGAGGCCGCCGAAGCGGCGTTCGCGCCGGCCGAACTCGGCGATCGCGCTCTCGAGCGCGGCCTTGTCGAAGTCCGGCCAGTGAATCGGGACGAACACCAGCTCGCTATAGGCGGCCTGCCACATCAGGAAGTTCGAGAGCCGCTGCTCGCCGCTGGTGCGGATAATGAGATCCGGATCTGGAATGTCCGGCATATCGAGCTGCCGGCCGATCGCCTCGGCATCGATCGTCGCCGGATCGCGCCGCCCCTCCGCAACCTCGCGCGCCAGCCGCTGCGCTGCGCGCGCGATTTCCTGGCGCGAGCCATAGTTGAAAGCGACGACGAGCGTGAGCTTGGTATTGTTGCGCGTCAGTTCCTCGGCCTCGCCGAGCAGCGCGCAGATGTCGGCGTCGAGGCCTTCCCGTTCGCCGATCACCCGCACGCGGACGCCGTCGCGGTGCAGGGTGGCAAGATCGTTGCGGATGAAGCGGCGCAGCAGCCCGAACAGATCGCCGATCTCGCTCGCCGGGCGCGACCAGTTCTCCGATGAGAATGAGAAGATCGTCAGATAGCGGATGCCGAGCTCATGTGAGGCGCGCACCACGCGGCGCAGCGCGTCGACGCCGCGGCGATGCCCTTCGGCCCGCGGCAGCCCGCGTGCCGCCGCCCAACGGCCATTACCGTCCATGATGATGGCGACATGGGCCGGGGCGTCGGATCGGTCCGACGCCTTGGTCGCGGGAGCCGCGGCATTCGACATCGCGTGTTTCCCTCAGACGGTGAGGATTTCCTTTTCCTTCGCCGCCAGCATCTGGTCGATCTCGGAGATCACGCTATCGGTCGCCTTCTGCACCTCGGCGGCGTGACGCTCCTGATCGTCCTCGGATATCTCGTGGTTCTTCTCGAGCTTCTTGACGGTGTCCAGACCGTCGCGCCGGACGTGACGGACCGCAACGCGCGCGGCCTCGGCATATTTGTGCGCGACTTTCACGAGTTCCTTGCGGCGCTCCTGGTTCAATTCGGGCACGCGCAGGCGCAGCACCTGGCCTTCGGTGGCGGGCGTCAGCCCGAGATTGGAATCGACGATCGCCTTCTCGACCGCCTTCACCATCGACTTGTCCCAGACCTGCACCGACAACAGCCGCGGCTCTGGCACCGAGACGGTGGCGAGCTGGTTCAACGGCATGTGCGTGCCATAGGCGTCGACCTGGACCGGCTCCAGCATCGAGGCCGAGGCGCGGCCGGTGCGCAGACCATTGAGCTCGTGCTTGAGCGCCTGGGTCGCGCCCTGCATGCGGCGCTTCAATTCGTTGAGGTCGAATGTGCCCGTGGCCATCAGCTTTCCCTTTCTACGACGCCGCCGCTTCGATCCGGCCTCTTGACGTCTGCGAACATCGCAGGTGACGGCCTTTGAGAATCGACGGCACTTTCAGCAAACCCTATTCTTCCGGCACGGTATTCTTCCGGCACAGTCCTCGCAGCTGCGAGACCGATCAGCCCGCCACGATGGTGCCGCGTCCGGTGCCGGACAGCATCTCGCCGATCGCGCCGGGCTCGGCAATCGAGAATACAATGATAGGCAGCGACGTCTCGCGAGCAAGCGCGAATGCGGTGGCGTCCATCACCTTGTAGCCGCCCTCGATCGCTTGCGAATGGCTCAGCCGGTCGAAGCGCGTGGCCGACGGGTCCTTTTTCGGATCGGCGCTGTAGACGCCATCGACATTGGTGGCCTTGAGCACGGCCTGGGCATCGATCTCGGCGGCGCGCAGCACGGCGGTGGTGTCGGTGGTGAAGAACGGATTGCCAGTGCCGCCGCCGAGCAGCACGATCTTGCCCTCGGCCAGAGCCCTGTGCGCTGCAGCACGAGTGAATAGCTCGCAGAGCTCCGGCATCACGAAGGCCGAGAGCGCCTGGGCCGGGCTGCCCTTGCGCTGGATCGCCGCCTCCAGCGCCAGGCAATTCATGATTGTGGCGAGCATGCCCAGCGTATCGCCCGCCGGCCGCGACATGCCCTGCGCCGAGACCTCGACACCGCGCACCATGTTACCGCCACCGACCACGACGGCGATCTCGACGCCGAGCCTCGAGGCTGCGATCAGATCGCCGGCGATGCGGTCGACCGTTACCTGGTCGATGCCGGCGGAATGGGGACCTGCGAGATATTCGCCGGACAGCTTGACCACGACGCGACGATAGACCGGCTCAGCCATGTGCTACTCGCTCTCCTGTCCGCGCGACAATCCGGCGCGGATCACGCGCCGGATCGTTTGCTGTTCAGCCGTTACTTCTTGCCGCTGGCCGCGGCGACTTCGGCAGCGAAGTCGGACTCTTCCTTCTCGATGCCTTCGCCGAGCGCGTAGCGCACGAAGCCGGCGACTTTGATCGCGCCGCCGACCTTGCCCTCGGCTTCCTTCAGCGCCTGCGCGACCGACTTGCCGCTGTCGTGGATGAAGGCCTGCTCCAGGAGACAGACTTCCTTGTAGTAGGTCTTGAGGCCGGACTCGACGATCTTCTCGATCACGTTCTCCGGCTTGCCCTGCTGGCGATACTTGTCGGCCAGGACGTCCTTCTCGCGCTTGACGAGTTCCGGATCGAGGCCGGAGGGATCGATCGCCTGCGGATTGGCGGCCGCGACATGCATTGCAAGCTGACGGCCGAGCACGGCGAGCTCATCGGCCTTGCCGGGTGACTCCAGCGCAACGATGACTCCCATCTTGCCAGCCCCATCGATCACCGCACCGTGGACGTAGCTCGACACCACGCCCTGGGCGACCTCAAGGATAGCTGCACGGCGCAGCGTCTGGTTCTCGCCGATGGTGGCGATCGAATCGGCGATGGCCGCTTCAACCGTGATGCTGCCGACCTTGGCCGCTTTGATCGCCTCGACATCGGCGCCGACGTCGAGCGCGACCTGCGAGATCATCTTCACTAGGCCCTGGAAATGCTCGTTGCGCGCGACGAAGTCGGTTTCGGAATTGACCTCAACCAGCACGCCCTTCTTGCCCGAGGTCAGCGCGCCGATCAGGCCCTCGGCCGCGACACGGCCGGCCTTCTTGGCAGCCTTGGACAGGCCCTTCTTGCGCAGCCAGTCCTGCGCCGCCTGGATGTCGCCGCCGGTCTCGGTGAGTGCGGCCTTGCAATCCATCATGCCCGCGCCAGTGGACTCGCGCAGGTCCTTGACCATCGCTGCGGTGATAGTAGCCATTGTTGAACGTCCTCTTGACCGTCCGGAGCACGGCGCGCCGGATCGCTCGCCGCCGTCCGCTAACAGGTGCGTAGATCAGTCGTGACGGCCGGCGTATGACACCGGCCATAGCGCTTGTGCTCGGTTTTAAGCGTCGGCCAGCGACTTGGCCTGCGCCACCCAGGCATCGGCCCGGTTCGGCAACCCGACTTCCTCAGCGACCTGGTGCGCTTTGTCATGGTCGAGCTCGGCGAGCTGCCAGTAGTGGAAGACGCCGAGATCGTTGAGCTTCTTCTCGATCGCACCCGACACGCCGGTGAGCTTCTTGAGGTCGTCGGCGGTGCCGCGCGGACCGGGCAGGCCCTGGAAGCCGGCAGCTGCCGGCGCCGTCGGGAGCTCCTCCTCGAGCGGCGTCGCGGAGGCGCCGACATCGATGCCGAGCTCGCCCTGCGCCCGCGAGATGCCGTCGATCGCGGCGCGCGCAATGAGATCGCAGTACAGCGAAATGGCGCGGCCGGCGTCATCATTGCCCGGCACCACATAGGTGATGCCCTTCGGATCGCAATTGGTGTCGACGATCGCGGCGACCGGGATATTGAGGCGCTGGGCCTCCTGGATCGCGATGTCTTCCTTATTGGTGTCGATCACGAAGATCATGTCGGGCAGACCGCCCATGTCCTTGATGCCGCCGAGCGAGCGGTCGAGCTTGTCGCGCTCGCGCTGCAGGGTCAGCCGCTCCTTCTTGGTGTAGGAGTTGGCTTCGCCCGAGGACAGCACCTCGTCGAGATGACGCAGCCGCTTGATCGAGGCCGAGATCGTCTTCCAGTTGGTCAGCGTACCGCCGAGCCAGCGCGAATTGACGAAATACTGCGCGCAGCGCTTGGCTGCGTCGGAGACGTTGTCCTGCGCCTGGCGCTTGGTGCCGACGAACAGGATGCGGCCACCCTTGGCGACGGTGTCGCTGACAGCCTGCAGCGCCGTGTGCAGCAGCGGCACGGTCTGAGCGAGGTCGATGATGTGGATGTTGTTACGGGTCCCGAAAATGAAATCGGCCATTTTCGGATTCCAGCGGTGAGACTGGTGACCAAAGTGCACGCCAGCTTCAAGCAGCTGGCGCATCGAGAAATCGGGCAGCGCCATTGGATTTATTCTCCGGTTGGTTCCTCCGGAAACGTGTGAGCAAAACGGGCCAGACGGCCCGGTTGCCACCGGACGGCCTCTCAAGAGAGCCATGTTTCCGTGTGAGATGGCGCGCTATATAGCCGGATTTTCGCGCAACGCAAGGAAATTGGGCCGTTTCAGCCTGCAAAAGCGCGGCTAGGAGCCACTCTCGCGTCTCGTGTCCCAAGCAGGACGGCAGTTGCCCGATTCGCCCGATTCCCCGGCGCGTCTAGCCGTGGTCCCCTCATTTTATGCGAATCTCCGCAGTCGACCTTGGGTTTGACGGTACGATAGTATGTATCTTGCTAGCGCGGGTTGGCGTCAGACCTCACCTCCGCCCTGTCGGCGTCGAGCTTGGTCCGCAACCTGCCGACGCCGGCAAAGAACGTGGTCTCGTCCTGTAGCGGAGCCATGCGCAGTCCCGGGGGCATCAGCCCATGCCAGACGGTCCGGCGGCCCGAATTGGCGTAGGCCTCCGACCGCTGCAGCGTCTGCACCGCCACCGCGATCACCAGCAGCACCGCCACCACGACGCCCTTGGCCACGAGATGCGTGCGGCCGACCTCGCGCAGATGCAGGAAGCACATCACGGCAAGTGCAAGCCAGGAAGCGACGTACGCGTAGGTGTAGGCGATCGACCAGCTCAGCGAGAAGGCCAGGAATTGCGTCACTTCGTTGTAGGTCCAGAACGTGAGCGCGACGGCTTCGGCGATCAGCACGTGGCGCAGAAAGTGCGACTGACCTGAGAACAGGCGGGACAACAGTGACCACATGCCGATCCAGATCAGCCCCACGCCGATCAGGGTGAGCAACGGGATCAGATAGTCGGACAGGTGCGGCTCGCTGGTCTGCGTAAACCAGACGTTGATCGCGGCGAGAGTGAGCAGCGCCAGGCCAAGCACGACAGCCGCAGCGATCTGCATGACACGGCTCGCGGATCTCACCAGCCTTTCGCTTTCGACAGCGTGGCTGGTCTCGCGGATGCGGATCAAGGTGTGGCCGAGGCGGATCGGAACGTTGCCGTCGACCGCAACCCGGGCCAGCCGGCTCCTGCTCCGGTCGAGATACATGCCGTTGGCGCTGCCGAGATCCTGGGCCATGAGCTGGCCGGCCTCATCCTGAAACACCTTGAGGTGCCGCGCGGCGACGTAGGGGTCATCGAGGATGACATCGTTGTCATAGCTGCGGCCGATGCTGAGCTCGCGCGCATTGATCCGGAAGCGCGCGGTGACGTCGCGATGACGGGAGAGGACTTCGACCCAGATCATCTGGCGACCTGCAGTGCTTCGAGGAAGCGCTGGCCGAGCTTGATGGCATCATCATAGCCGATCGCCTGCAGGCTGAGGCGGGAGACCAGTGCCTCTTGCCCCTTATCCTGCGTCACCGCGATCAGCACGACGTCATACAGGTTCTCGAACTCACGATAGCCTTGCATGCACCAGGTCACCCGCAGCGGCGGATGGCTCGACGCCGGCGCCACGCCGACGAAATCATCATGGCAGTGCTGCGGCGTGTACCATTTGCGAAACGGCCCGCCGACGGCAAGGCGCGGCTGCGCCATCCCGCTCAGCGCATTGGCGAACTGGAATTGATTGAGATCGACCGATTTGACGTAGGACTGACCGACCTCGATCGTGCCGGTGTGGAGATCGGAGGCGACGAACACGCTGGCATCGGCCGTGCAGTTGGTAGTGTTGATGCTGGCGCGCGGCTTGGGCGAAGCGCTGGCATTGGTCTGCGACCAGCACTCGAACCAAGACGCACGGGCTTCCGGCGCCTGATAGGGCCCGAGCGCCTCCGATTGGTATCCCTGCTCCGCTAACGATCCGTACAGCGCGGCGCGCCAGCTGCCGAGCTGCTGGATGACGTCCTTGCGCAGATCTTCCGGCGTCGCCTGCTGTTCGCGTGCGCGCGCCAGAAGTGCAGCAGCGAAGCGCGCCGGCACCAGGAAGCTGATAAGCTGCCGGTCCCTGCGGGTGGCGACATTAATGCCGACCACCTGCCCCTGCAGATCGACGGCCGGGCCGCCGCTCATGCCCGGATTGAGCGCGCCGGTAAAATGAATGTGCTCGTTATAGCTGTGCTCGACGAGGCCGTTATAGGTCCCCTCGATGATCGTGAAGCCGAGATCCAGCGGGTTGCCAAGCGAATAGAGCCGCTCGCCCTTCTGTAATGTACCGTCG
>Ga0209233_1001201_pt1 | contig 10446 bp, 11 predicted proteins | sample AraplaCL_Cvi_mCL_FD_184269 | JGI IMG/M metagenome (GOLD analysis project Ga0209233, IMG submission 184269) | Arabidopsis root microbial communities from the University of North Carolina, USA - plate scrape CL_Cvi_mCL (SPAdes) (version 2) | ecosystem: Host-associated > Plants > Roots > Endosphere... | reverse complement strand
GGTTGGCAGGCGTGCCGCGAGGCCGTACGCGCGCTGATCCGGCCTCGCCTCGCCGAAGCGGCAGCGCGCGACGACAAAGACGCGAAGACGCGTCTGCAGGAATGGCTACAATCGCATGGCGAACCGTTGCCGACCTATGAATTGATCGCGACCTCCGGTGCCGAGCACGCACGCGTGTTCGATGTCGAGTGCCGCATCGATTCCCGAGATCTTCGTGCCCAGGGCCGCGGCAACAGCCGCCGTGCGGCCGAGCAAGCGGCAGCTACGGGTATTTTGAGCCAGTTGCAAACGCCCAAGGAATCGACGTGAGCGACGTGTCTTCCTCGCCGCCGTCGGCGGATTCTGATCATCGTTGCGGCACGGCAGCGATTGTCGGTCGCCCCAACGTCGGCAAATCGACGCTGGTCAATGCATTGGTCGGCGTGCGCCTGTCGATCATCGGCCCGAAGCCGCAGACGACGCGGCATCGGATCCTCGGCATCGTCACCAAGCCGCAGGGCCAGATTCTTCTGCTCGATACACCGGGCCTGCATGCCGGAGGCGCGCGCGCGATCAATCGTCAGCTCAATCGCGCCGCGCGCAACGCCGTCGCCGAGGCCGACGTCGTTGTTCACTTGATCGAAGCGGGGCGCTGGACCGATGGAGACCAGCTTGTGCGCAACGTGCTGTCGGATTCAGGGAAGCCGCGTCTGCTCGTGCTCAACAAGGTCGATGCGCAGAAGGACAAGAAGCAATTGCTGCCGTTCCTGCAGAAGGTCGGCAGCGACGGCTTCTATGCCGGTGTGTTCCTGATTTCGGCGCGGCGTCGCGACGGCATTGATGCGCTCGAGCGTGCGATCATTGAAAACCTGCCGCTGGGACCCGCGCAGTTCGTCGAGGACGAGTTCACCGATCGCAGCGAGCGTTTCCTCGCGGCGGAGTTGATTCGCGAACAGTTGATGCTGCGCCTGGGGCAGGAGTTGCCGTATTCGGCGACGGTCGAGATCGAGAGCTTTGCCGACGGGGATAACGGCATGAGCGAAATCCATGCCGCGATCTGGGTCGAGCGCGAGGGGCAGAAGGCCATCGTCATCGGCAAGGGCGGCGAGCAGCTCAAGGCGATCGGCAGCGCGGCGCGTCTGGCGATGAACAAGCTGTTCGGCCGCCGCGTGCATCTCAAGCTTTGGGTCAAGGTGCGCGAGAACTGGTCCGACGACGAGGCGGCGCTGCAGCGGTTCGGCTACGGCGAATAGGGCGGGTAGGGACGAGGAAACGCCTACATGCTCGTCATTCCCGCGAAAGCGGGGCTTTCAACAGCCGTGTGGCGGGTCATCCAGTTTCTTCTTTTAATGCTGTTCGTTCGAAAGCAGAGCAAAATGGATTCCTGCTTTCGCGGGAATGACGGCATTCTGCTTTAACGCCTTCCGCCTCTCTATCACGATGCGCATCGAACACCAGGCCGCCTTCATTCTCCACGCGCGCGCGTACCGCGAAACCTCGCTGCTGCTTGAGTGTCTCACGCGCGACTACGGCCGCGTCGGTCTGGTCGCGCGCGGCGTGCGGCGCGAACGTGCGCGAATTCCACGCGCGCTGCTGCAGCCGTTGATTCCGATCCAGCTCAGTTGGAGCGGGCGCGGCGAGCTGGTCACGCTGATTCACGTCGAGGCGGCGGCCCCGGGCGTCGAGCTGGTCGGCGAAGCGCTGCTCTGCGCGCTGTATCTCAACGAACTCGTGCTGCGCATCACTCCGCGCCAGGACCCGCATCCGCAGCTGTTCGCCGACTACGCCGAGACGCTTATCCGACTCGCCCGCGGCGAGGCGCAGGCCTGGACGCTGCGCCGTTTCGAACGCGATCTGCTCGCGCATCTCGGCTATGCGCTCGTGCTCGATGCCGAAGGCAACAGCGGCGCACCGCTCGATCCGCAAGGTGAATACGCCTATCGCCACGAACATGGCCCGGTGCCTTGGCGCGGGTCGCGTGACGGCGTGCGCCTGCGCGGCGCCGCGCTGCTGGCCCTGGCTCGCGACCAGATGCCGGCCAGCGAGGATTTGCCTTCGCTGCGGCGCCTGATGCGCGCAGTGATTTCCACGCATCTGGACGGCGGCGAATTGCGCGCGTGGGGCATGCTCGCGGAGGCGCGTCGTGCATCGTCGAGCGACGCCGACTAACGGGTCAGGTCTTCAATGCAGAAATGGTCGACGAGATCGCGTCGACCAAGACGTTCCGTTCCACATCCTGATGGTTTCCCTCACGCGTCATTTCGAGTTCGATGCGTTCGGCGATTTCGCCGAGCCGCGTCGCACCGCAATAGCGGCACGAGGCGCGCAGACGGTGCAGCCAGTCGCCGAGTTCTGGCAGCGGCATGGCGGCGATGCGAGGCAGTGCCGCTTCGAGTTCTTTCGCGAACAGTTGGCGAAGCGCAAGCAGAGTGTCTCGACTGCCGCCGACGCGGGTCAACGCATCGTTGTCTTCGAGCACCGCGCGCGACGTCGAAGGAAATCGGTTTTGAGATTCCGTATCGTCGCCGCCGCGCGAACGGTGTCGCTGCGGAATATGCGCCGCCAGCAGGGCGTCGAGGCGATCGATGCCGATCGGCTTCGCCACTGCGTCGACGTACCCCGCTCCGGCAAGCTCGGCGCGCGTCGTTGCACCCAGTTCGGCGCTTGTCGCGATCGCGACAACCGCACAGCCGCGCCGGCGCAATTCGCGCAGCAGCGGCGCACCGCCCAAATCGGGCATGCGGCGATCGAGCAACAGCAGGTCGAAGGATGTTGTTTGACAGGCCGCAAGCGCCGCGTTGCCGCTCGATACACCGGTAACCTCGCCGTCGAGATCGCGCAGCGCCGCGACGAGGAATTGCAGGCTCACCGGGTCGTCGTCGGCCACGAGAATGCGCGCTGAACGTTCCTTGCTCATTCGATAACTATACCAGCCGTTCCTGCGACTGAGGGCCGCCGCCGCGAGCGGGCTGGTATCATATTGGGCCCTCTTTCGTACTCTCGCATGACTTCGTTCGAAGCCGATATCACCAACCTGACCCACGACGGCCGCGGCGTCACGCACATCGCCGGCAAGGCTGTCTTTATCGCCGGCGCGCTCGTGGGCGAGCGCGTGCGCGCGCGCTACGCGGGAAAGCATCGGCACTATGACGAGGCGACGGTCGAAGAAGTGCTGCGTGCCTCGCCTGATCGCGTCGTGCCGCGCTGCAAGCATTTCGGTGTCTGCGGCGGCTGCGCGCTGCAGCATCTCGATCCCGCCGCACAAATTGCGGCGAAGCAGAGCGTGCTGCTGGAGAACTTCGAACGCATCGGCAAGGTGCAGCCGAAGGACATCCTTCCACCGTTGACCGATTCGCCGTGGGGCTACCGCCGCCGTGCGCGACTCAGCGCGAAATTCGTCGAGAAGAAGGGGCGAATGCTCGTCGGCTTCCGTGAAACCAACGGCCGCTACGTCGCCGATATCGAACGCTGCGAGGTGCTGCATCCGGCCGTCGGCGAGCGCATCGCCGCGATCACCGCGCTGCTCGAATCGCTCGACGGCAAGCGCGACATTCCGCAGATCGAAGTCTCCGCCGGCGACAATCTGATCGCGCTGGTGCTGCGCCATCTGCAGCCGTTGTCGGAGGCCGACACGCAGGCGTTGATCGCGTTCGGGCAGGCCAATGATCTGGCCATCTTCCTGCAGCCCGGCGGTATCGACAGCGTGGCGCCGCTGTGGCCGGCGGACGCGCAGCTGAATTTCGAGTTGCCGGCGTATGACGTGACGCTCGATTTCCGTCCGCTCGATTTTATCCAGGTCAACGGCGGCATGAATCGGCGCATGATCGATCACGCGTTGGCGCTGCTCGATCCGCAGCCGTCCGACAGCGTGCTCGACCTGTTCTGCGGCCTCGGCAATTTCACTTTGCCGCTGGCGCGGCGCGCGGCGCAGGTGGTCGGCGTGGAAGGCGAGGCCGGCCTCGTCCAGCGCGCGCGCGACAACGCGACGAAGAACGGCATTGCCAATGCGACTTTCCATAGTGCCGATCTTGCCGCCGATCAGCGTGCGACGGCCTGGGCCAAGGCCGACTACGAGCTGGTGTTGCTCGATCCGCCGCGCTCGGGCGCCGACGCGGTGCTCGACTATCTGCCGCGCAAGTCGACGCGCCGTCTGGTCTACGTGTCCTGCCACCCGGCCTCGCTTGCGCGCGACGCAGGCATTCTCGTCGACAAGCACGGATTCAAACTGACTAGCGCGGGTGTGATGGATATGTTTCCGCACACGGCGCATGTTGAATCCATCGCACTGTTCGAAAGATAAACCTCCATGGGCATCGAAATCGAACGCAAATTCCTGGTGACGAGCGACACTTGGCGCGCGCAGGCCGTGCGTTCACAGCGCATGGTGCAGGGCTATCTGATCGACGCGAGCCTGGTGCAGTCGCAGACCGGCACGCGCTGTTCGATGCGCGTGCGCGTGGGCGGCGACCAGGCGTGGCTCAACATCAAGTCGGCGACGCTCGGCGTGGCGCGGCAGGAATACGATTACCCGATTCCGGTCGACGATGCCGAGCGCATGCTGCGCGACTTCTGTAACGGTGTCGTCGAAAAAGTCCGCCACTATGTGCCGCACGCGGGTCTGACCTTTGAGGTCGACGAGTTTCTTGGCGACAACGCCGGGTTGATCGTCGCCGAGGTCGAATTGCAATCGGCCGACCAGACGATCGAAAAGCCAGCCTGGCTCGGGCACGAGGTCACCGAACATCTGCGTTATTACAATCTGAATCTGCTGCAGCATCCGTATTCGCACTGGAATGAGCGCGAACGCGCCGGAGAATAGATGTGCTGATCATCGGCCTGGCCGGACTCGAACTCACCGCCGCCGAGCGCGAGCAGCTCGCCGCGCCACAGGTCAGCGGGGTGATCCTGTTCAAGCGCAATTTCGTCTCGCGCGAGCAGGTGATGACGCTGATCGACGGCATCCGTGCGGTGCGTGGCGATGAATTCCTCGTCTGCGTCGACCAGGAAGGCGGCCGCGTGCAGCGTTTCCGCGACGGCTTCACCGAGCTGCCCGCCCTTGCGCAGATTGGCGCGTTGTATGCCACCGATCCTCAGCATGCGCTCGCACGCGCCGAGGAACACGCCTGGCTGATGGCGACCGAAATGCGCGCAACTGGCGTCGACCTAAGCTTCGCACCCGTGCTCGACCTCGGCCGCGGCAACCGCGCGATCGGCACACGCGCGTTCGATGCACGGCCGGAGGTCGTCTCGGAACTTGGGCTGGCTTATCAGCGCGGCATGCGCCTGGGCGGCATGGCGGCGACGCTGAAGCATTTCCCGGGGCACGGTTCGGTGCTCGAAGACACGCATGTCGACCGCGCCGTCGATGAGCGTTCAATCGAGGCGATCCGCGCCGAAGATCTCGTGCCGTTCGCCGACGCCATCGTCGCCGGTGCCGAAGCGGTGATGATGGCGCATGTCGTCTATCCTCGAATTGACGCCAAGCCCGCGGGCTATTCGCGCGTCTGGATCACCGATATCCTGCGCGGCGAGCTCGGTTTCCGCGGCACGGTGTTCAGCGACGACATCAGCATGGCGGGCGGCGAGGGCGAGGGTGGCATCGCCGCGCGCATCGAGGCGCACTACGACGCCGGCTGCGACTTGATCCTGGCCTGCCAGCCCGAAATCGTCGACGAGGCGCTGACCGCAACCCGCGGTGTGGCACCGTTCGATCCGGAAAAGCTCGCGCGGCTGGTCGGCGGCGTCGCCCAAACTTGGGCCGAGATGGCCGACAATCCGCAGCGCCGCCGTTTCATCGAGCACATCACCGTTTTGAATACTGCCAGGAGCTGATCCCGTGACCGACAAACCCGAACTCGCCGACGCGATGAAGACCGCCGAACTGCTGTTCTCCGGCGACGAGCTTGCCGCGCGCATCAAAACGATGGGCAAGGAGATCGAGGACGCGCTCGAAGGCGACGTGCCGATCTTCATGACCGTGATGAACGGCGGCCTGATCTTCGGCGGCGTGCTCGCGCTCGCCATTCCGACCGACCTCGAATTCGACTACGTGCATGCGACGCGCTACCGCGGCGGCACGCGCGGCCACGACCTGCTCTGGGTCAAGCAGCCGCGCGCGACGCTGACCGGCAAGACGGTGCTGCTCGTCGACGACATCCTCGACGAAGGCCACACGCTCAAGGCGATCCGCGATTTCTGCATCGACGAGGGTGCCAAGCGCGTGCTGATCGCGGTGCTGTGCGAAAAGCGCCACGACCGCGCCACGCCGGGCTTGCGTGCCGATTTCGTCGGCGTGCGCGTGCCCGACCGCTACGTGTTCGGCTACGGCATGGATTTCCACGAGCAAGGCCGCAACCTGCCGGGAATCTACGCGCTATGAGTTTGGACCTCGCCATTATCGGCGGCACCGGCCTATACAACTTCCCGGGCCTGGAGAAGGTGGAGAAACGCACGGTCGAAACCCCGTACGGCCCGGCTTCGGACGCGATCACGCTCGGTGAGCTCGGCGGCAAGCGCGTGGCCTTCCTCGCAAGACACGCGAGCGGGCATTCGATCCCCCCACATCGGATCAACTACCGCGCCAACGTCTGGGCGCTGCACAGCCTGGGGGCCACCCGGGTGCTCGGGGTCAACGCGGTCGGCGGTATTCGCGCCGACATGGGTCCGCGTGTGCTGGCGGTGCCGGATCAGGTCATTGATTACACCCACGGCCGTCTCACCAGCTTTTGCGACGCCGACGGGGCCAAGGTCGAACATATCGATTTCACCGAGCCCTACAGCGCTGACCTGCGCGCGGAGGTGCTCGCTGCGGCGAAACGGGCGGGCATCGCCGTGGTCGACGGCGGTTGCTACGGTGCGACCCAGGGGCCGCGCCTGGAGACCCGGGCCGAGATCGCGCGCATGCGCCGCGACGGCTGCGATCTCGTCGGCATGACCGGGATGCCCGAAGCCGCGCTGGCGCGGGAGCTGAAGCTCGACTACGCCTGTCTCGCCCTGGTCGCGAACTGGGCGGCGGGCTGTCCGGAGGGCGATGCGGCCCCGGAAATCAGCCTGCTCGAGATCTTCGCCCACCTCGAAGCGGCCACCGCCAACGTCCCTCCAATCATTTCCGCGCTACTGGCCTAAACGGCGGCGCAGACCATGCGCTAGCGAATGGAAGAAGGCGCCCTCGAGGCGGTCGCAAAACGGCCACACTTGAAATATTTTGTAAAATCGGCGTTATACTTTCGTTGTGTCGGGTCCGCACGGGGCTTAGGGGAGCGGTTCCGGCACTTGTCCCATTCGTGTGTCGAGGTCGTATGCGTACCGGTACTGTGAAATGGTTCAACGATGCCAAAGGGTTTGGATTCATTGCACCCGAGGACGGTGGCGAAGATGTATTCGTTCACTATTCCGCGATCAATACCCAAGGCTTCCGTAGTCTGCAGCAAGGCCAGAAAGTCAGTTTCGAAGTAGTCGAGGGTCCGAAGGGTTCGCAAGCCGCGGCGGTGCAGCCGGTCAAGTGAGCTTTCGTGAAACGTTGCGATTGAGCCCGCCTTTTGGCGGGCTTTTTCGTTTCCGGCTGTCACTACTGGCGGGATTCGACATTTATTTGGACGTCCAGCCGTAAAAACGTCTAGAAATCCGAATTGCTGCGGCGCCATCCGCAGACGTATTCTGCTGTTTGTAATAAATCTTCGGGCCAGGTGTTGACAGGCCCGCATTCATCGTTTACGTTTGCGGTATGACGCAACGCAGCAGCCAGCGCAACACGGTTTCCAGCCTCCTTCTTCAGGCGGCGGGCGTGCGCGGCGCGCTGCTTCTTCTTGCCCTCGTACTTATTAGCACCGGAGGTGCGGGCTAGGGCGCGTCTGAGCAGTTAGAACCAGGCGAAGAATCCAAACCCCGCACCCGGCGACGAGTGCGGGGTTTTTTGTTTTTAGACATTTGAGTCGCAGACGGAGCATCAGGTCAGGGATTGACGGCCGCATCGCGTCGCGATGCGCGAGTCACGAACATTTGAAGGTGGTGCCATGAAATCCAACAACGATCCGGCCGCAGTACCCGCGCGCGAGCGCGTACGCATCTTCGACACAACGCTGCGCGACGGCGAGCAGTCGCCGGGCTTTTCGATGAGCCGGCCGCAGAAGCTGCATATGGCGCACGCGCTCGCAGAACTCGGCGTCGACGTGCTCGAAGCGGGATTTCCGCAGGCGTCCGTGGGCGACTTCGAAGCCGTGCATGCGATCGCGAAAGAAGTTCGCGGCCCGATCATCGCCGGCCTCGCCCGCGCGCAGCTCGGCGACATCGATGCCTGCGTGCGCGCGCTGGAACCCGCCGAGAAGAAGCGCGTTCACATCTTCCTGGCGACCAGTCCGCTGCACCGCCGGCACAAGCTCAACATGAGCCGCGAGCAGGTGATCGAAACGGGCATCAAGGCGATCCACCATGCGCGCCAGTACTGCGCCGATATCGAATTCTCCGCCGAAGACGCGATCCGCACCGAGCCCGAATTCCTCATCGAAGTGCTGTCGGCCATGATCGAAGCGGGGGCGACGACGGTGAACGTGCCCGATACCGTCGGCTACACCACACCCGAGGAAATCCACGCGCTGTTCTCGCGCCTGAAACGAGAAGTGCGCGGCATCGACCAAGTGGTACTGTCTTCGCATTGCCACAACGACTTGGGCCTTGGCGTCGCCAACAGCGTCGCCGCGGTGTCCGCGGGCGCGCGCCAGGTCGAGTGCACGATCAACGGCATCGGCGAGCGCGCGGGCAATGCCGCGTTGGAAGAAATCGTGATGGCGCTGCGCACGCGCGCCGATCGGTTCAATGTCGAGACTGGCATTCGTACGCAATTGCTCTATCCGACCGCGCGCCTGCTGGCGAACGTCACCGGGTCGACGATTCCGCGCAACAAGGCGATCGTCGGCGAGAACGCGTTCGCGCACGAGTCGGGGATCCATCAGCACGGCATGCTGAAGAATCGGGAGACTTACGAGATCATGCGCCCCGAGGACGTCGGCGTCGAAAAGACCCAGCTGGTGCTCGGCAAGCATTCCGGCAAACACGCGCTGCGCGATCGCCTGAAGACGCTCGGCTACGAGTGCGACGACGCGCAGATTGAGGAAATCTTCCCGCGCTTCAAGGCGCTGGCGGACAAGAAGAAAGAGGTGTTCGACAGCGACCTCGATGCCCTCGTGCTCGGCCAGGATCCGGCCGCGCTCGGCCCGTGGACGCTGGAACAGTTGCACGCGACTTCGCATCTCGGCGGTGGCGCTTCGGCCTCGGTGCGTCTGCGCCACGAGGACGGGCGCAGCGTCGGCGAAACCGAAGGCTCGCTCGGCGACGGCCCAGTGCACGCGATGCTGCGCGCGATCGAGCGTGCCACGGGCACGACGCTGGATATCGCCGACTTCCAGATCCGCTCGCTCAGCTACGGCGCCGACGCGCAGGGGCGCGCGACGCTGACGGTCAATTACGCCGGGCGCGAGCTGATCGGTCGCGGCGTGTCGACCGACATCGTCGAAGCGACGGCGTTCGCCGCGCTGGAAGTGGTCAACCGCATCGATCGCATTAAGCTCGGCCAGACGCTGCCTCTGGTGGCGAAATCGGCATGAAAGAAAGGTTTTCGGCACGATGCGGACGGGATAGGCCGTAGAATTCGCCTACGGCGAATCGCTTCGCTCGAACCCATTCATCTGCGTCTAAATAGCTTCAGGAATTGCAAAGGACCCAATATGGCAAACACAGAATTCATCTGGCACAACGGCAAGCTGAAACCCTGGAATGAGGCGACCGTGCACGTCACCGCGCACGCGCTGCACTACGGCTCGTCCGTGTTCGAAGGCCAACGCGTCTACGCGACGCCGCAGGGGCCGCAGCATTTTCGCCTTGCCGACCACACGCGCCGCCTGTTCGAGTCGGCCAAGATCTACGAGATCGACGTTCCCTATACGTTCGAACAGATCATCGCCGCGAACAGCGAAGTTGTCGCCGCGAACAAGATGAAGTCGGCGTATCTGCGTCCGCTCGTGTTCCGCGGCGCCGGCCCGCTCGGGGTGATGCCGAAGGAAGGCTCGAGCGTCGATGTCTGCATCATCGCGATGGAATGGGGCGCGTATCTCGGTGATGCGATCGAAAAGGGCGCCGACGTGTGCGTGTCGTCGTGGCACCGCGCTGCGCCGAACACGTTCCCGTCGTGGGCCAAGGCCGGCGGCAACTATCTGTCGAGCCAACTGATCGGCTTCGAGGCCAAACGTCACGGCTATCACGAGGGCATCGCGCTCGGCTACAACGGCCTGCTCAGCGAAGGCGCCGGCGAGAACCTGTTCATCATTCGCAACGGCAAGATCACCACGCCGACGACGAGCGCGAGCATCCTCGCCGGCATCACGCGCGACACGGTGATCACGCTCGCCGGCAAGCTCGGTTTTGAGGTGATCGAGCGCGATCTGCCGCGCGAGGCGCTGTACACCGCCGACGAAG
>Ga0209233_1001200_pt1 | contig 10450 bp, 15 predicted proteins | sample AraplaCL_Cvi_mCL_FD_184269 | JGI IMG/M metagenome (GOLD analysis project Ga0209233, IMG submission 184269) | Arabidopsis root microbial communities from the University of North Carolina, USA - plate scrape CL_Cvi_mCL (SPAdes) (version 2) | ecosystem: Host-associated > Plants > Roots > Endosphere... | reverse complement strand
GCTTTTAGATGCTACACATCTTGCAGTCGGGAAATAAGGTAATTCGATGATTCAGTGGTGGCAAGGACTGGCGACGCGCCAGAAAGTTGGATTCGCGTCGGTTGTGGCGCTGCTGGTTCTGCTGGCCGTGGGTTCGGCCTATTGGATGCTGAAGCCCGAGTTCGTGCCGGTGGCCGACGCCGCCGCTCCGGAGGAAAACGCTGCGCTGGTCACCAGCCTGGAGTCCCTAGGTGCAAGCTACAAGGTGGATCCTAAGTCCGGGGCTGTGCTCGTTCCTGCCGATCAGCTGCAGAATCTGAAATCCAGACTGGCGCTACGCGGCCCCGCGTTCAGAAGTCCGGTCGGATTCGAGCTGTTCAACAACTCCGACTTCGGGATGACGGAGTTTTCACAGAAGATTAACTACCAGCGGGGGCTGGAAGGTGAGCTGACCCGCACCATCATGTCTCTGGAGGGCGTCCGCTACGCCCGCGTGCATCTGGTGTTGCCTGATTCAAGCCTATTCAGGAAAGACCAGGAGCAGGCCAAAGCTTCCGTGACCCTGATGAGCAAGGGTGAGAGTACGCTGCCTCAGGCGCAGATTGAGGGAATCGCCCGGCTGGTCGCCGCCGCGGTCCCCGGGTTGAAGCCCGAGGCGGTCTCCATCCACGACTATCGCGGAATGGATCTGTCCGGCGGATCACCCGTCGGAACTACCGACGCCGACACCCTTGCGCGCAGCGTGCGTGATCAGGAGATGATCGAAACTCGGCTGGAGGCGAAGGTCTACGAGCTGCTGAAGCCGATGTTTCCATCCAGCCCGGTGGCTGTCAGCGTCGACGTCCAGCTGCGCATGGACAAGGTGACGTCCTCCCGCCAAGACACGACGCTGGAGGCGCCCAAGGCGACCGAACTGTCCCAGCTCAGAAACCAGCTGCTCGGACCCGCGTCGGGAGAAAGTGACGCGTCCCAGAAAGGGGAGCCCGGCTCACCGCTCGCGACGTTGGCGGTGCACGCGGACGCTATTGTCCATCATGGCGTTCAGTACTCCGAGCAGGTCGAAAAGGCGCCGGGCTCCATCGAGAGGCTGTCCATCGGCGTCCTGGTGCCGAGCGAACTGCCGGCCGGTGTGAGTGTGACGCAGCTGCAGGACTTGGTCGCCGCGGCGGCGGGCATTGACACCCGCCGCAGTGATCGGATCGCAGTCTATGCGGTCGAAAATCTGGGTAGGACAACGACGGGGGTTAATACCGCTCAGCCCGCTGCGCAGCCGGGTATGCCATCCGGCAACCCGCGTCTCGTCGAAAAAGCTGTTTGGCCCGCTGAGACTTGGTACGCTCTGGCAGCGGCCGGCCTCCTACTGGCCCTCGGTGCCTTCGCCGCGGGACGTCGCGCGGGTGAACCTCGTCTGACCCGGATGGAGCGGGAGAAGCTGGTCGATCAGGTCCGCCGGGGTCTGGCGGCTGGCGACGAAAAAGGGCGGACCGCCGAATGAACACCGCCCGCAAATTCGCATTGCAACTGGCGTCGCTCGGCAGACGCGACCGCGCCTGGGTCCTGAGTCGCCTGAGCGCACAGGAGAAGGGCCGGATCAGGCCCTTGCTGCACGACTTCCTGCAGTCGTCATCGTCGGTACTGTCGGATGCGCTGCGCAGGGCGCAAAACGGCGCCGCTGAGCAGGCGCAGCCTTCTATCACGGAGCGATCGCCGGATTCGCTCAGCCTGCGGCGTGCCAGCCCAAACGAGGTGCGGCCCTGGGTTCGGGCACTTCCGCAGGCTGCCGCGGTGGTACTCCTTCAGCTTGAGAACTGGCCTTGGCGGGAGGAGGTACTGGGATCCTTAAAAGCCGAATGGAGAAGAGCGGCTGACGGTCGGTCCATTCCGAACACCGCCGCCACCAGGGCATTTGCTGACTGGCTCGCTCAGCGCGTGGCAGAGAAAATCCGTGGAGACCGTGCAAAGAATGCCGGTTCGCGCGACAAATTCGAAGCCTTGATCGACTGAGGGAGACGCAATGTCCACCGCCAAAGCCAGCATCGCCGTTCTTCCGCCGCCAATCGGGGAGTACCTCCTCGACTCCGAGGAAATACTGCGCCAACCGACGGCGCAGACCGCCCCCGTAACGGCTCTGGCGGACCTTCCCGTGCTGCCCCTGGGGCTGGGCGAAGTTGCGGCTGCTGCAATCGGGGAAGGCGAGCGCCCCCAGCCATCCCAGACCCAGCGCGAGGCCCATGCGCAGGCGCGCGAAGATGGTTACAGGGAAGGACACGTTGCGGGCATGGAAGTTGGAAAAAAGGAATGGCACAGGCGCGTCGAGCGCTTGATCCGCATCGCCGAAGCTCTGGAAAACGCCAAGGTCGAAATCGGAGCCAGAGTCGGCGAAGAAGCTGCAGCCATCGCATTCGCTGCAGTCGTGAAGATTCTGGGTCACAGGCAGGCCAGTCGTGCCGCCATTGCCGAAGTCGTCGAATCGATACGCAACACGGCACCATCGGCAGAACCGCTGGTCGTCCGTGTTCATCCGGACGATTACGAGGTGCTGCTTGCGGAGCCGGTAATGATCGAGCTCGAGGATCAACGTGGTGTGATCCGGTTGGTGGAAGACCCTCGCGTTGTGCTTGGAGGGTGCTTTGTGGAGGGTACCCGCGGCACTCTCGACGCGCGCCTCGAAACACAGGTCGAAAGGCTTCGCTCTCTGCTTCTCGACGTGCGCAAGGCAGAAGACCTTGAGGACCGTGCGCCATGAAGCCGTACGCCGCAGCTATACGGGCAGCCGAACTGATCGCCAGGCTTGGTCACGTCCAGCAGTACACTGGCCTGGTTCTCGAGTCACATGGGCCAGACGCCGCTCTAGGCGAGCTGTGCGAAGTCTACCCGCCCGGCCGGATCCGTCCGGTCATGGCGGAGACGATGGGATTTCGTGACGGCAAAGTCCTGCTAATGCCTCACAGCGACTTGCAGGGAATACGCCCGGGCAGCGAGGTCGTAGCGACCGGGCGGACCTTGCACGTCGGAGTCGGTCCCGGCCTGCTGGGACGGATCATCGATGCGCACGGTCTGCCACTGGACGACCGTCCCGCCGTTACGCCCGAGCAGCACCGTTCGCTATTCGCCGCGGCAACCAATCCGGTGCAACGCGGGCGCATCAAGACGCTGTTCGAAACCGGCATCAAGTGCATCGATGTGCTCACCCCGGTCGGCGTTGGGCAGCGCCTAGGCATTTTCGCCGGCAGCGGTGTTGGGAAGAGTGTGCTGCTCGGCATGCTGGCTCAGAACAGCAAAGCTGACGTCAATGTCATAGCACTCATCGGCGAGCGCGGACGCGAAGTCCGGGAGTTCGTCGAGGAAAATCTCGGTGCGGCGCTAGAGCGCTCCATTGTTGTGGTCTCCTCGGCTGAGCGCAGCGCCCTGGAACGGATCCATGCGGCATTCACCGCGACCGCGGTCGCCGAGTATTTCCGGGACGCCGGGCGATCCGTGGCGCTGATGTTCGATTCCCTGACGCGCTTTGCCATGGCCCGTCGCGAGATCGGACTGGCGATGGGCGAGCCGCCAACTTCTCGAGGCTATACCCCCTCGGTGTTCGGCCTGCTGCCCCAGCTGGTGGAGCGGGCCGGGCCCGGGCATGCCGGTCGCGGCTCGATAACTGCCTTTTACACGGTTCTGGTGGAGGGGGATGACCTCAATGATCCGGTTGCCGACAGCGCACGCTCCATCCTCGACGGTCATCTCGTTCTGTCTCGGGACGTCGCCAACCGCGGCCGCTATCCAGCCCTGGACATCCTGAAGAGCCTGAGTCGTCTGTCGACACACCTGGCCTCACCTCACGATCTGGAGATGGCACGTGAGGTGTCGGCGGTGGAAGCTGAATATGCCGAATCGAAGGACTTAGTGGCGCTGGGAGCATACAAGCCAGGAACAAATCCGCGCCTCGACTATGTATTCCGCGTCCGCCCCAAGCTAGAGCAGTTCCTGAGCCAGTCGCCTACGTCCGTGGCGGCTCGGAACGACGCACTGGCGCAGCTCAAGGCCATCCTCGAGGAGAAGAGCCAATGATCACCAGAAGGCAGAAGCTGATCAAGGTGCTGGTGCGGACCGCTAGCCTGCAACAACAGCGTGCGGCGGACGCTTTGAGCCGCGCCAACGATGTGCATGCCAGGCAAGCGAGGGAGGCGTATCTTTCTCAGGCCGCGCTGTCGAATTCGCTTGATCAAGCGCGTACTAGCAGCGGTGAGGTTCTGAACCTTTCGTTGCATCAGGTGGCCAGGGATCACCTGATGTACTGCGCAATCAGGAATTTCCAGGCGCAGGGCGAGCTGTCGCGTACTGCTGATGAGCTGGACGCCGCCTCGAAGGCGGTCGCTGCCATTTCGGTCCGCCTTGGCCGTCTTGAGGAACTGGACGCGGAGGAGACCAGGATATTGCTAAGCCAAGAGCACAGCGGCGCGCAATCCATGGCGGACGAAACGATGATCAATCTGCGTACTTCAAGCTGAGCGGAGAACATGTCTATCGCTTTGCTATCTGAGAGCTTTGGGCTGCTGCCCGCGGCGTCGGCTGCCGGAGGAGAAGGCTACGCTTCCCGCGAGCGTACACAGTGGGATTCTGACAGTTTCGAGTACCTCCTGCAGGGGAGCGCTTTCTATGTGGCCCGGGATGCCGACACCAGTGCTCCATCCGTAACTCAGGAGACAGAGGCAACAGATATGATGGCGGCCACGAGCAACGTCGCGACCCCGCTTCATGCCGCGACCGCAAAGGCAGGCGGCGGGGGTGCGAGCACCGGCTCTGCGGATGGCATGCCATGGGCATTCACCGAAGGCGCTAACGCGATGCCACCCGAGGGCGCGGTCCAAATGCTCGGCAACCGGGAATACTCCACCCCGGAACCGCAGGATCTTGAGCCCGATTCACCGGGCCGGGCGGTGCCGCCGTCGAATAACGAGACGGCGTCCGGAGGCAGGCTCACTATCGCCATCTCGGGGTGCGCCGTCAGCGTAGCCGTCCAGGACGCCGGCCTGCCGGACGGCGATCTGGAGTCGCTGCGCAGCCTAATCGAGCGTGAACTCTCGTGGACAGGGCTCGCTCTTCGATCCATGAAGGTGAACGGGGCGCATATCGTCAATACCGGAGGTAGTGGAGTATCCGGAGACTGACTATGCGCAGTCGTTACCGAAACTTTGCAACGGGGGATTCGACATGGCAGTAGGCGCAATTGGCGGCTCGGTGGGCAGCGGTGTGAGCGGCATCCAGAACGTCGGCTTGCAGGAGAGTGATTTCATCCATCTCTTCCTGACCCAGCTGACATTCCAGGATCCCTTGCAGCCGGTTGACAATGCGCAGTTTCTGGCGCAGCTCGCCCAGTTCACGAGTATCGAACAGAATCAGGTTATCAGCGACAACCTCTCCGGCCTGTTGAACATCGAAGGGTCCAATCAGGCTCTGAGTCTGCTTGGACGGACGGTGGAGTTCAGTCAGAACGGGAACACCGTCACGGGTAAGGTTTCCACCGTGCAGTACAGCAATGGCTCGCCTACCCTGACCGTTACGGAGTCGGACGGCACCATTCTGCAGAGTGTGGACCCGACGCAGGTGACCCTGGTGCAGGGGAGCTGACCATGACCACCTTCAGCAGCATTTACACCAGTCTCACTGGACTCGCCGGCTTTTCGGAAGCGCTCAATGTCATCAGCAACAACGTGGCGAATCTCAATTCCCCCGGATTCAAGGCGAGCGAGGTGCTATTCCGGGACCTGGGTCCATTCGGAGCGGGGAGCGACTCGAACTCCAGCAGTGGGCTGGATGACAATCCCGGTCAGGGCACGAAATACGACGGATCTCTCCAAGACTTCTCTCAGGGCACATTCCAGTCGACTGGTAACCCCACCGACCTCGCCATCAATGGCAACGGCTTTTTCGTGCTAAAGGACAGCAAAGGGCAGATCTTCTACACCCAGAACGGCCAGTTCACGTTCGACGCGAACGGCTATCTGATCGATTCGGCATCCAAGAGCCGCGTGCAGGCGTTGTCAAATGGCCAGCTCAGTGAAGATAGACCTCAACTTGAAAACCTCACCTACGGCGACAACCAAGTTGTCGTTGACGGGCACACTGTCGACCGGCCAGAGCAGTTACACGCTGTCAAATGTGCAGGTGGTAGAACCCGATGGCTCGACACAGAATGTCTCTCTTGCTTTCTCCCTGGCTACCTCGGGTTCCGGCGCGTCATCGGGTGGTAGCGCTACCAGTAAAACCACTTGGAACGTCACCGCTACCGATTCGGCTGGACATCAGCTGCTCAGTAACGCATCAATATCGTTCGATGGCAGCGGCACACCGGTTTCCGGCGCCAACACCCTATTAATTAATTTATCGACGAACGCCGGGAATCAACCCATCACTATCAACTTCGGCGACGCGGGATCGTTCAGTGGCGTGACGTCCCTGTCGGCCGGCACTTCCGCATCGTCATTGAAGGTTGCCACCAGCGACGGCAAGGCGACAGGCGCTCTGACACAGGAGACTGTTGATAGCACCGGCACGATTCAGCTGACTTATTCTAATGGCGACCAGGCCGCTGGTCCCCAACTAGTGTTGGCCTCGTTCACCGATCCGGACGCTCTGACGCAGGTGGGTTCCACCCAGTTCAAGCTGGATAAGACTGCCAAAGTGGACCAACCGCAATATGGCGTGGCGGGCCAGAATCAGTTTGGTTCGATTCAAGCCGGAAACATCGAATTGGCCAACGTCGATCTATCCCAGCAATTTTCGCAAATCATCATTTTGCAACAGGCGTTCCAGGGTAATTCCGAGGTGCTGAACGTCTCCAATCAGCTGCTGCAACAGCTGTATTCCAATCTGAACGGAAGCTCGTCCCGGTGAACCACCGTCCCTGCCGATTCATCGGGCAGCATCACCGGGAACACCTCCTCGACAGGGTGGAGACCACGTTACGCGAATGGTCGCTTCACTGGGCCGGCGAGGTGCATACACATTGCGATGAGATCAAGCCGGTAGAAATGACTGATGGGCTCGACGGCCCTTGGGCGCAGTTGAGCAACCGCGACGGGATTGACCTTTGGCTCCAGTTTGCGTCCGGAGGTCCAGCGGATCTGATCGAGCTATTCTCGGGTGGAGGTGGTTCCTGCGCCGAAAGCTCGGAGTTTGCCGAAGAGCTTGGGTTCAAGCTCCTCGACGATTGGCGGCAGCGCTTGATCCTGCAACCGGCGTCGGGAAAGACAGAATTGCAGACTGGTGTAAACATCCCAGCGGACATATCCGCCAAATGGTCCGGCGCGGTCCTGGCCCGGTTCTCTGTTTCAGCCGCTCAGGTGAGGTGTGTCCTCTCGCCCGATCTGGTGCGGCGCATCGTGCCAGAGATGCCGGGCAGCAAGATCAAACCGCGTTCAATCGGACGACTGAACGATGCGGTCCGCGGTACCGGCACCTCGCTGGACGTCCGCATCCGTGCCGCCGATGGCCTGTCGTTGGGCATGTTCAGCCAGCTGACGGAAGGGAGTGTGGTGATTCTCGGGCTGCCGCCCCAAGCCCTCTGGACTCTCTATAGCCCAGATGGCGGGGCGCTGGCTCGGTGCCGGATCGGACGACGGGAAAGCCGCTACGCGATTCAAGTGTCCGACAACAAACCTGATGGAGCCAGACCATGAACGAAACGAGCAATGCCGGCGCCAACGCAGAAGCGAAGCGCCTTGTGGTACCGGAACTGCAGCCGCGTAGCGGAGGGCCGAGTGTCCTCGAAAAGCCGCAGGACGCGATCCGCGGCGTCAAGGTTGAAGTATCGGTGTTGCTCGGCGCAGCTGCAGTGGCCGTGGGCGAGCTTTTTGAGCTCAAAAGCGGTGAAGTCCTCGCACTCGATCGGCGTATCGATCAGCCTCTCGATCTGATCGTGGATGGAAAGGTTGTTGCGCGCGGCGAGCTTGTCGTGGTTGAAAACAGTCTGGGATTGCGGATCACAGAGATCGCGCCGCGATAGTAGTACCGGTCCGGTGTACACAAGGTCAATGCTGCTGATGAAAAGAATCCCTCTATTTCCCGCCCTGGCGATGCTGGGCCTGGTGTCGGCCCAGTGCGATGCCGGCGACGGCGAGCCCGCCGCGCTTTCCGCAGCCAACGAATCACCGGCTCATTTCCGCAGTGATGCGGATCCGGCGCAGGGGAAGCTGGTAGCGTCGCTGGTCGGATCGGCTCTGATCCTGATCGGCGGGGCACTCGCGGTCTGGCTGGGAAAGCACCGCCTGGCGATTGGGCGCAGCGGTGACGCCTCAGCCTCAATCAAAGTGCTTTCAATTCGCCGCATCACTCCCCGGCTGACAGTGGTTATCCTGGAGACTGCAGCGGGGGAGCGCCACATCCTGGCCGACAATGGGGCTGCTCTGTTGCGCCTGAGCGGCCCCGACAGCTCTCACAGCGAATCAACGGAAACGCCAGGGTTATGAGCATGTCCGGGAAATCGCTCGTTTTCTACCTGCGGCTGTCGTTCGCCTTCTTCGGCATTGCCGGGTGCGCGCATGCGGCGGACGTGGTGTTCCCGGGTGGGTCAGTGACATTCGCAGGTCATACGCAGGGACTGTCAGGGCCGTTGAGGACTGTCCTGTTTCTGACTGCGCTGAGTATCCTGCCGGCGTTGCTGGTGGCGGCGACGTCATTCACGCGAATCATCATCGTACTCGCAATGCTGCGCCAGGCTATCGGCATGACGACGACCCCGCCCAATATCGTGCTGATCGGACTGGCGCTGTTTCTCACGCTCTTCACTATGTCTCCGGTGATCGACCAGATCAACACCGTCGCCGTCGATCCCTACCGTTCAGGAAAGCTCTCGGAGACTCAGGCCCTCAATGCCGGCTCCGCACCGCTCAAGGATTTTCTGATCCGACAGACGCGCGAGAAAGATATAGCACTCATTTTCGAGTTGTCGCACAAGGCTCTGCCGGATACCGCTGGCCAAGTTGGAATGCTCCAACTCCTTCCCGCATTCATGCTTAGCGAGCTGCGCATTGCTTTTGAAATCGGCTTCATTGTGTTTCTGCCGTTCATATTGATTGACATTGTCGTCGCTAGTGTTCTGATGTCACTGGGCATGATCATGGTGCCGCCTTTGACCTTGTCGCTGCCGCTCAAGGTGCTGATGTTCGTGCTGATCGATGGCTGGAGTCTGCTGGTAGAGGCACTGGTCCGCAGCTTTCACTAGCGTTCTAGCACCGACCTATAACTCAGTGACATCCATGACCCAGGCACCCACAGAGCTTGGCCAGCTCGATCAGGGCGCGAACGTGGGGCTGTGGCGCAGGCTAGTGGAGGGTGATCAGACGGCGAGGCGTGAGCTAGTGATGGCGCACCTCGGCCAGGTGCGGTCTATAGCTTGGGATGTATACGAAAAGGCGAATCTGGGTTATCTGGAGATACGGGACCTCATGCAGCTGGGTGTGGTTGGCTTACTGGAGGCAATCACACGATTCGAATTAAGTCGCGGCGTGAGCTTCGCCGCGTTTGCCGCTAAGCGGATCCGCGGTTCGATGCTGAACGGACTGGAGAAGCACTCCGAGTACCACGCGCAGAGCGCGTTCCGGCGGCGGATCCGCCGCGAGCGCGTCGAGTCACTTTCCGGGGCGCACGGAAGCCCGTCCGGAGGATCAGATGTCTTTATGCAGATGGTGGAGACCGCGGTGGGACTCGCCGTAGGATGTCTGCTCGAGGACACCGCCATGTATGTCGATGAGAGCCGCAACGCGGATCTGCACCATGCCGGAACGCGAGAACTCAGCAGCATTTCCGCATCGTTGCGCTCGCTCGTGGCGTTGCTGCGCGACCCCGACCGCCAGGTTATTGAATTGCACTACTTGGCGGGCCTCCCGTTTTCCGAGGTTGCGTCAATGCTTGAACTGTCCAAAGGGCGTATCTCACAGATTCATGCACGCGCTCTGCAGGCTTTGCGCAGCTTCCAGAGCAGCAAGACCGGTTTTGTCGCCGAGATGTGACTCCTATTTGGCCGCAGTCTGTATGTCTTCCAGAAGATGATCGAAAGCGTCTGACACGTTCTTGTCCGAACTCAATGCTTCGTCCACGTCCTTGATGATGAAACTGAAACGTCCATCACCCAAAAGCCGGTCGCCGAGATCCCAGGCGATGACCGATTCGAGGAAGATTCTACGTGCATATTTGCGCCCTGCCTCGGTACGCAGATCAAAATCCTTGATCTGCTGGCCGATGCGCCGCTTCACCTCCTGGGGAGGAACCACCTCGGGCCTGGTCGCCGCGGACTCGGATTTGGCTGCTTCGGACGCAGTGACGCTTTTCTTCGCACCGGTCCGCGCAATAAGCTGCGCCCGCAGCAGATTGATCAGGTCGGCGGACGGATCGATTTTACTCAAGAAGATCTCCCTGGGAGCATCAGCATGATGGTGGGGCTGGCCGGCCTATTTCTTCGCGAGTTCCGCGTAGCTGTTCAGCA
>Ga0209233_1001199_pt1 | contig 10455 bp, 12 predicted proteins | sample AraplaCL_Cvi_mCL_FD_184269 | JGI IMG/M metagenome (GOLD analysis project Ga0209233, IMG submission 184269) | Arabidopsis root microbial communities from the University of North Carolina, USA - plate scrape CL_Cvi_mCL (SPAdes) (version 2) | ecosystem: Host-associated > Plants > Roots > Endosphere... | reverse complement strand
GATGCCTGCAAATCTGTGCAGCGCAGAATCGCTTTTCACCGGCTTGAGAGAATTTTTTTCCATTGTCAGCGCATACACCGGGAAAGTCTTCTGGACTGTATGCATCTTGAGCTGGAACCGGTCAGCGAGCAACTTTCTGAGCATCACGCGTACCTGATCGTCATTGGGTAATCCAGGCACGTCCGGTATTCCCTCGATATCGAACTTCGTCTCATTCATCCAAGCCGGAGCACCTTCCACCTGCCGGTCCCGCACTTGATACGCAATCTTCAACAGGTTGTCGACAGTGGCATTCTTAGCCGAGAAAATCCGCGTGTGGCCGCTCCCCGATCTTCCTCCAGCGCCAGGCGGGCTTGGCTTGATCGTCGCAACCTCAAACGCCGGATCGGACCCAAGAGACATCGGAGCCATGACCGGACTGTTGCCGTATGTCCAAAGCGTATCGGCGGCGGCGGCGGCAGCAAAGGTCAGCGGATAAGACTGTTTGTTCTGTATCCAGGTCCCCGTGATCGACTTTCCATCCGCACTCAGCTTGCCCCGGTAGCTTGTGTCTTGAATCATCGAGACAATGCTCAGCTCCGGCGCCTGGAAGGAAACCGAGGACAGCGGCAGGCTATCCGGATACTGGTCGATCCGATAGAAGACGCCGCGCAGCGCACCGTCATCGGCCTTCGAAATCTTCAGCACAATCCTCGGATTCTCCGCAATCGGCAGCGCGCCCTGCCACGTTCCGAGAACCGCCTGTGCATGCAACATCTCGGTCAGGACGAACAGCAAACCGGCCACGCCGAAGAGTGTCACCGCCCTCGACAGTTTCACACCACGCATTCTTGTTCCTCTTGGCAGATAGACGCGCAAACGGTTTATCCGCTCGACAATATTCATGGTTGCTGCAAATTTGGCCCAATCGAAGCTGCCGAACAGCTCATCTAATCGCAGGATCGGAGATAATGGAAGCAATGCAGATTCACATCCCCACACCGCTGCGAGCCTTCACCGAAAAGCAGGAAACTGTCTCGGTGGCAGGCACGACGATCGCCGAAGGCCTGGAGCAGCTTGTCCAGCAGCATCCGGCGATGCGCGCGCACCTCTTCAGCCCCGAGGGCAAGTTGCGCTCGTTCGTGAACGTCTATCTCAACGACGAAGACGTTCGCTACCTTCCCGCCAAGGAAGAAACCACCGTCGCCGACTCCGACGAGTTGACCATCATCCCCTCCATCGCCGGTGGTTGTTGTCGCTCATAAGCGCGAACACGCGATGTCGCAACGGCGGGAGTTCGAATCTTTGTTGATCCCGGGCCATTCCTATTAGAATATTCGCGAGAGGCGAACATGACTCACGTCGAACCAGCTCGCGCCGAAGATATCGAGCATTTGCATCAGATGGTCGATCATCTGACCGCGGACGAAGTTCAACGGGCGATGGATCTTCTTGAGGATATCTTTTACAGCCGGCCGGAGGTGCGTTCTCGCATCGAAGCTGCCGCTCAAGGGCCAAAGATTCCTATGGATGAGGTGCTCGCTGAATATGGCTTGACCGAGGACGATTTGCAGGTGACATCTGAAGCTGGCGTGCAAAGCGGAAAAGCCGCTTAGTCATGCCGCAATGGATTTTCTGGGACCCACTCGCGAAAGCGCAGATGCGAAAGATCGATCGGGTAACAGCGATGCAAATCTTCAAGTGCATTCAACGCCTGCGCGACGGATCGGGAGATGTGGTTCCAATGGTGGGATATAACCCACCGGCGATGCGGCTGAAGGTGGGAGCGTATCGGGTTGTCTTCCGTCAACAAGGCGACCACTTTCACATCCTTGAAGTCGGAAGCAGGGGTAGCATCTACCGGTAGTCCACGAATCTTCTGGCATTCCATAACATCTTTCTTACAGGACAATATGAACGCGACACTCGAACCGACCGAAACCGCCACTCTCCCGAAGCTTTCCAACGAAGAAATCTCGCGTTACTCGCGCCACCTGATCCTGCCCGAAGTGGGCATGGAAGGCCAGCAGAAGCTCAAAGCCGCGAAGGTGCTCTGCGTAGGCACCGGTGGCCTCGGCGCGCCGCTGGCGCTCTACCTCGCCGCCGCGGGCGTGGGCACCATCGGCCTGGTCGACTTCGACGTCGTCGACGAGTCGAACCTCCAGCGCCAGATCATCCACTCGCAGGCGACCGTCGGCATGCTCAAGGTCGACTCCGCCGAAGTCATGCTCAAGGGCCTCAACAAGAACACCAACATCATCAAGCACAACACGATGCTGACCAGCGCCAACGCACTGGAAATCTTCAAGGGCTACGACATCATCGCCGACGGCACGGACAACTTCCAGACCCGCTACCTGGTCAACGATGCCTGCGTGCTCACCGGCAAGCCCAACATCTACGCCTCCATCTTTCGCTTCGAAGGCCAGGCTTCGGTCTTCGCCACCGAGGCCGGCCCGTGCTACCGCTGCCTCTACCCAGAGCCACCGCCGCCGGGCCTCGTCCCCTCCTGCGCCGAAGGCGGCGTGCTGGGAATTCTGCCCGGACTGCTGGGCGTCATCCAGGCTACCGAAGTCATCAAGATGATCGTCGGCATCGGCGAGCCGCTCATCGGCCGTCTTCTGCTGGTCGATGCGGCAGCCATGAGCTTCCGCACCCTGAAGCTGCGCAAAAATCCCGAGTGCCCCGCCTGCGGTACTCACGAGATCAAGCAGCTCATCGACTACGATCAGTTCTGCGGCATCGAGAAGCCTGCCAGTGTTGGCCCGCTCGAAGTTTCGTCGCACGGGAACGTTGATGAGAACGCAAACGTTGTCGACGGTATACCGCAGGTCACGGTAGAAGAACTCAAGGCCCGTATCGATGCAGGCGACAAGCCCTTCATCCTCGACGTACGCGAGCCGCACGAGTACGACATCGTCAATATCGGCGCGCAGTTAATCCCACTCGGCAGCCTGCCCGATCGCACGGCTGAAATCCCCGTAGCGAAAGATGCGGAGATCGTCGTCCATTGCCGCAGTGGCGCACGTTCGCAGAAAGCTTCGCTGGCGTTGAAGGCCGCAGGGTTTACGAACGTGTCAAACCTCGCGGGCGGGATTCTCGCCTGGGCAGACCGCATCGACACGTCGCTGCCGAAGTACTAAGCTCCGCAGCCCCGGCGAAGGAAATTTCGCCGGGGCTGTTTCGTCACAGGTCTGCTAAAACTTTAGGCATGCTCAAGCTGGCCGCTTGCCTGGTGATGATCTTGTCGATTCCCGCTCACTCTCAAACCCCAAGAACGCCCGCGCAGGATGAAGCCGAAATCCGCGCCGCGCGCACCTTCTCCAACAAGTCCATCGTCCGCCGCAACCTGCTGGGCGTCGGCGACTCGCTCGACGCGGACTTTGTCGCCGTCATCGGGGACGGCAGCTTTGTCCCATCGCGCGAAGCCTATCTCAAGCTCTTCAAACAGGGTTTCGATGCGCCGAAAACCGCGCTCACCTACGAGCGCATTGCGGACACCGTGGAAGTCTCCGCAGGCAAGCCTCTGGCGGCCGAACGCGGTCACTGGATCGCTACTCTGCCCGACGGTTCGGTCGCCTACACCGGCACCTACATGGCCATGTGGCGACACACCGGCGACGGCTGGAAGATTCGCTCGGAGCTATACGTCACGCTCACTGGCGCAGCCCGTTAGAGCAGTTTCCCTGTGGGTGTAGTTCAAAGCCACAACATTTATGGGCGTTTTCCGTAAAGAAAACGCCACTGCACCACTGTTTCGGGAACCTCAGCAACAGGAAAACTGCTCTAGTCGTCTTCGGGGTCGTCCACAACCAGGATCTGCATGCACAGCGGCGGCACGAGCATAAAATCCATCGCCTCCATCTCCGCAAGCGCCTGTTCAATGGTCGACGTAAGGCACGGCTCCGTTGTGACGACGAAGGGCAGACTCTCCGCGCCATGTCCGCGATGCTGCAGGATCGAGTCGATGTTCGCCCCCACCTTCGCCAGCGCCCCGGCGATGGCCGCGACGATGCCCGGCTTATCCGCCACGACGAACCGCAGATAGTGCGGTGCCACGCTATCGCCTGACACCTCAACCTTTCGTGCCGGAAGCCGCACGGGCGAGCTGTCGTGGGCCACTGCGAGCACATCGCTCATCACGGCAACCGCAGTCGGATGCCCACCGGCCCCATGGCCGCTGAACACCACATCTCCGCCGAACTTCCCGCTGGTCACGACCATGTTCTGCGTACCATGCGACCAGGCGATGGGTGAATTCTTCGGCACCAGCATCGGCCCAACGCGAGCGGAAACTTTATCGCCATCAAACTGAGCACGAGACACCTGGCGAACCGTACAGCCAAGCTCCTTCGCATAGGCGAAGTCCACTGCGGAAACCTGCGAGATGGTCTGCGCCGGAACGGTATCCGGATCAATCTCTGCCCGCAACGCCAGCCGCGACAGGATGCAGAGCTTTGCGCGCGCGTCGAAGCCGTCCACATCGGCCGAAGGGTCCGCCTCCGCATAGCCCAAACCCTGCGCCGTCTTCAGCACCTCGCCGTAATCCGCACCGGCTTCCATCGAGCTCAGGATGAAGTTGCACGTGCCGTTGACGATGCCGCTGACACGCCGAATCTGGTCGCCACCGAGCCCCTGCGCCACCCCGGGAATCACCGGCACTCCGCCCGCCACCGCCGCCCCATACAGCAGATGGACACCTTTTTCCGCCGCCAACGAAAACAACGCCGCACCGCGGTAGGCGATGAGCTGCTTGTTCGCCGTCACCACCGACTTACCTGCGCCAAGCGCGGTCCGCAGCCAGCCTTCGACCGGGTCCAGGCCTCCCATCAACTCCACCACAACATCAACGTCGGAAGCCTCAAGCACGTCCTCGACGCGGGCCGTCCACGTAGCGTCGGCAGGAACAAACTTTGCACGTTCGTGTGTCTTCTTGCGTTCGACACCACGATTGAAAACACGCGTGATGCGGATGTCATTTGCTTCCGAAGCCGCAAGCACTTCGGCAAACGAGCTTCCTACCGTTCCAAATCCGAGCAGACCTACACGCAAAACCGTCATCAATAATCCACCTTGAATGGGCTCTTTTCCCACGCAGCGAAGCTGGCCCAGGCTTCGTCGGGCAGCAACCGGACGATCGGAATGGTGCGCTCTTCGAGCGGTTTCTTCACCTCTTCGTAGAGAAAAGAATCGTCGAAGCCGACCTTTGCCGCGTCTGCTGCATTGTTGCCATAAAAGATCGCCGCACAGCGCGACCAGTAAAGCGCCGCGAGGCACATGGGACACGGCTCGCAGCTCGTATACACCTCGCAGCCGTCGAGCTGAAATGTGCCCAGCGCCGCGCAGGCATTGCGAATTGCGGTGACCTCGGCGTGCGCCGTCGGGTCATTCGACGCGGTGACCTGGTTGGTGCCTGTAGCGACAACTTTGCCATCCTTTACGATGACGGCGCCGAACGGCCCTCCGCGTCCGCTGGTGACGTTTTCGGTCGCCAGCGCGATGGCCTGCTGCATGAACTGAGGGTTTCCTTGCATAATCAGTTTTATGGTACATGCTCTGCGTTCTCGCCGAGTCATCACACCGCACGGCGAACGCGATGCCGTTGTGGTGATTGACGATGGAATGATTGTTGGACTTCACGATGCCGCGGAATTCACGGGCACCATGCCGCTCGAAGACCTCGGCGACGTGGCCCTGCTGCCGGGCCTCGTGGACACCCACGTCCACATCAACGAGCCCGGCCGGACTGAGTGGGAAGGCTTTGCGACAGCCACTCGCGCGGCAGCGGCAGGCGGGTTTACGACGCTGGTCGACATGCCGTTGAACTGTCTGCCCGAGACCACCGACGTCGAAGCGCTCGAAATCAAGCGTGAGGCAGCGCGCGGACAATGCATGGTCGACTACGCGCTCTGGGGCGGCGCGGTCGATGGCAATCAGGCCGAGCTTGAGCCGCTGGCGCTGGCCGGAGTGCCCGGTTTCAAGTGCTTCCTTATCTATCCCGGCTGCGACGGTTTCACCGCAATCGACCGCGTCAATCTCGAACGCGCTCTGCCCCACATCGCGCGCACCGGACTGCCTCTGCTGGTCCACGCCGAACTCGCCGGCCCCATCGATGCAGCCGTTGCACAGCTCAACGCCAGCGGCGCGGACTGGCAGAAATATGCGACCTACCTGGCCTCACGCCCCGACGAAGCCGAGGTCCAGGCGATTGCGATGCTGCTGGAACTGTGCCGCACCTATCGCTTCCGTTTGCACATCGTGCATCTCGCCAGCGCCTGGGCACTCCAGATGCTGACCGAAGCCAAGCTGGAAGGCCTGCCGGTAACGGTAGAAACCTGTCCGCACTACCTGCATTGCGCGGCTGAAGAGATCGCCGACGGTGCAACGTTGTTCAAGTGCGCTCCTCCCATACGCAGCGCGGCGAACCGCGACGCTCTGTGGCAGGCGTTGAGCGATGGAGTCATCGACCTGATCGCGACCGACCATTCACCGTGCCCGCCCGGAATGAAGCGACTCGAAGTCACCCAGCCTGGCGAGGAAGCAGGGCGATTCGACGAAGCTTGGGGCGGCATCCCGTCGCTTTCCGTCGCGCTTCCTCTGATATGGACGGAGTGCGTGAAGCGCGGTTTTTCGCTCGCAGACCTTGCAACGTGGATGTCCGCAGCGCCGGCGCAGCTCGCCGGATTGGCAGGACACGTCGGCTCCATCGAGGTCGGCAAGAACGCTAATTTTGTGGCGTTCGACACGGAAGCCAGCTTCACGGTCGTTCCGGAAGGCCTTCACTATCGCCACAAAATTTCTCCCTACGTGGGCGAAACGCTGCGCGGTGTCATACGCTCCACCTGGCTGCGCGGCGAGAGAGTCTTCGCCGATGGAGCATTCCCCGCCACCCCACGTGGGCACGAGTACGCGCTATCCTTTGAACTCGCGCACGTTGCGCGCAGGGACCTTTAGCGATGAGTCAGCAACATCCCGTCAACGACATTCTCGAAGCCTGGAACCGCCTCGAACAGACCTATGCGACCGAGACGATTCTGCCCTGCAACGGTTCCGTCGCATGGGCGGTCGGTATGGTGAACGCACGGCCTTTCGAAACGCTCGAAGACCTGTTCGCAGCATCCGATAGAGTGTGGTTCGGCCTCACTCCAGAAGACTGGCAGCAGGCCTTCGATTCGCATCCGCGCATCGGCGAGCACAAAGCAAAAGCGGCCACTGAGCAAAGCCTCAAGTGGTCGGCTGGCGAGCAGAGCGCGGCAGCGATGGACGCCGCGACCGAAGAAAAGCTCGCTGCCGCGAACAAGCAGTATGAGCAGAAGTTCGGACGCATCTCCATCGTCTGTGCAAGCGGCAAAACGGCGGCAGAGATGCTCGCAATACTGACCGCACGGCTCGCCAACGATGCATCGACAGAACTAAAAGAAGCCGCCGAGCAGCAGCGACAGATCACGCAATTGCGTCTTCGCAAATGGCTCGGCATCAAGTAGGATTCAGAGCTTATGGGACTTTCGACGCACATTCTGGACACCGCGCTGGGCCGGCCCGTCGCCAATATCGCGATCAAGCTTTCGGAGTTTCGCGACAATGCTGCAGGTGGTGCCTGGCACGAGATTGGCGCCGGCCGAACGGATGCGGAGGGACGCTGCAAAACGCTGCTCGGCGATAAGCCGCTAGCCGCAGGAGAGTACAAACTTCACTTCGCCACCGCGGTGTATTTCTACGATCAGCGTATCGTCAGTCTTTACCCTTACGTCGAAATTGCCTTCACCGTCGCCAATCCCGACCAGCATTACCACATACCGTTGCTGCTGACGGCCAACGGATATTCCACCTACCGAGGAAGCTGATTCCATGCCTGTAAAACTTGCCGCCAACCGCTACGGAAAATCCCGCGTGCGCCTGATGCGCGTGACGAAACACGAAGACCACCATGACCTCGATGAGTGGACCGTGCAGGTGCTGTTGACGGGCGATTTCGACACGGCCCATACGCTTGGCGACAACGCAAACATTCTGCCGACCGACACGATGAAGAACACCGTCTACTCCGTCGCGCGCGACTCCAAGGCCGAGAGCATGGAGGACTACGCGAAGGAGTTGATCGACTTTCTGCTCTCGCGCAATGCGCAGGTGGAATCGGTCGAGGTTGTGGTCGAGTCGACGCTGTGGAAACGCCTCATCGTCGAAGGCAAGCCTTACCCGACGGCATTCATGCGCGGCTCGGAGGAACGCCAGACGACGACTGTTTCGCGTGCACTGGGCGGCACATTTGCCATCACCAGCGGGCTGGACCGGCTGACCGTGATGAAGACCGCGCAGTCCGGTTTCGTGGGCTACATCAAGGATTCTCTTACCACGCTGCCGGAGACGACCGACCGTCTCTTCGCCACCGCGCTGAAAGCCGAGTGGCCCTACACCGACAAGGCCATCGCCGATGGCATCGACTTCAACAAAGTTCGCGGGCACCTGCGCGAGGCTCTGATTTCGACGTTCGCAAAGCACGACTCGCTCTCTGTACAACAGACCCTCTACGCCATGGCGGAAGCCGCACTTGCGCATACCGACATCATCGACGAGGTCTACATGCTGATGCCGAACAAACACAATCTCCTGGTCGATCTGGGCCGGTTTGGGCAGACAAATCCCAACCACATTTTTGTGCCTACCGACGAGCCGCACGGCACCATCGAAGCCACCGTACGCAGGGCATAACTATTGCCGAACGCAAGGCAAACTCGCGCAGCACGCACGATAGAGCGATGCCGTGAACTAGCGCGCATCAGCGATGTGCCCGGCGAAACGACACGGCTCTTCCTGAGCGATGCGACTCGCGAAGCCCATGCGCTGCTGCGCCAGTGGATGGCGGCGGCGGGGCTTGAAACGCGCATTGACGACGCAGGCAGTCTCCGCGGCACGCGGCGCGGAACTGCTCCCGGTCAACCGGCACTGCTGCTCTTCTCGCACGTCGATACGGTGCCGAATGCGGGTGCTTTCGACGGCCCGCTCGGTGTGATTCTGGCACTCACGGTCATTGAAGAGCTCGGCGCAACGCCGCTGCCGTTCGATATCGAGTTGATTGCCTTTTCGGAAGAAGAGGGCGTTCGGTTCGGGTTTCCCTTTCTGTCGTCGCTTGCAGTGACAGGACAACTGACCGCGGAGCATCTCGCGAAAGAAGATGCGGCTGGCGTGAGCGTCGCACAGGCGTTGCGCAATTTTGGACTGCATCCGGACCAGATTGCGGAAACATGTGCTCTGCCTCCGAAGGCTTTCGCGGGACTCGAAGTCCATATCGAACAAGGTCCGGTGCTCGAAGCGGAAGACAGATCGCTCGCGGTGGTCGAAAGCATTGTCGGGCAGTCGCGGTTCCTGCTGACATTCACCGGCCACGCCAACCACGCGGGCACGACGCCAATGGCGCTGCGCAGCGACGCGTTGGCAGCCACAGCGCAGTGGATCGCCGAAGTCGAACGATATGCGCTGGATTACAAACAGTTGGTCGCGACGGTCGGCCACGTCGAAGTGCTGCCCGGAGCAGGCAACGTCGTCCCCGGCCTGGTGCGCGCGACGCTCGACGTTCGGCACCCGAGCGACGCGTCGCGACACGCCGCAACCGCCGTGCTGCTGACAAAAGCGGAGGCTGCCGGCGAGCGGCGAGGCGTGCGCGTGAAGGCTGAGATCAAGATGCAGCAGAATGCTGTTCCCATGGACCGCGTGTTGACGGCCCAGCTCGCTGAGGCTGCCGAACGGGCAGGCTTTCCCGTGAACGCGATGTTCTCAGGGGCCGGGCACGATGCCATGATCCTCGCGCCACATGTGCCGACGACGATGCTGTTTTTGCGCTCGCCCGGCGGCCTCAGCCACCATCCCGACGAAACTGTCCGCGAGCAGGACGTTGAAGCGGCCATCGCCACTGTGCTGGAGTTTGTGACGGCCCTGCAACCTCCGCAGTAGAATCGAAAGCTATGCAGGATCTGGGATTTACACGCAGCGCCAACCGGCGCGACCACCTACTTTTGACGTCGGACACATTTATCCGCACACCGCTCCCGGGACTCACCAACGGCGTCGCCATCGTGCATGTGGCTCCGCAGGTCGGCGCCGCGTTTACGCAGATGACCGTCGAGCTGGAACCGAACGGCTCGCTGACCCAGGGCCCGACGCAACGGCTGCTGTATGTGATCGAAGGCGATCTGACCCTGGCCGAGCCAAGCACCTCAACACCACATGAACTCACAGCAGGGGGCTTCGCCTATCTGCCAACGGGGCACGACCACACTCTGACCGCGAAGACCAAAGCGCGCGTGGCTGTCATCGACAAGCCGTTTCTTCCGCTCGACCCGGCGCATGGTGAAGACATGCCGGAGTTCCTGATCGGCAACGAACAGGATGTCGCTTCGACCGCTCTGAACGGTGATGAAGACCTCCAGGTGCGTGCATTGCTACCCGCATCGCTGGCATTCGACTTCGCCTGCAACACGA
>Ga0209233_1001198_pt1 | contig 10459 bp, 7 predicted proteins | sample AraplaCL_Cvi_mCL_FD_184269 | JGI IMG/M metagenome (GOLD analysis project Ga0209233, IMG submission 184269) | Arabidopsis root microbial communities from the University of North Carolina, USA - plate scrape CL_Cvi_mCL (SPAdes) (version 2) | ecosystem: Host-associated > Plants > Roots > Endosphere ... | reverse complement strand
CAACTGCCAGCCTGACGAACAAGCTTTAGCGGCATTAAAGGCCCGTTTGAAAAAAGCCCGCGAAAATGCGAAACTCAATAAATCGGCACTGGCACAAGCTTTAGTTTACTATGCTGAATATGGCCCGTCAAATCCGTTTAATAATACGCTAAGCGATGACGAACTGGACAACCTGAAAGCACAGGACCTGGTAGACATCCTTCATAAATTAAATAGCTACAAACACACTATCTTATACTACGGCCCGCAAACCGCACAACAGGAAGCTTTGGCTTTAGCTGCATTGCACAAAACACCGGCTGTGTTTACGCCATATCCTGCCAAACGCAGCTTTACCAAGGTTAATGTCGACCAAAACCGGGTATTGTTTACAAACTACGATATGGTACAGGCCGAGATTTACTGGATACGTAATGAAGGCGCTTACAGCCCCGATCAAACCCCGCGTGTTGAATTGTTTAACAACTACTTTGGCGGCGGCATGAGCACGGTGGTGTTCCAGCAAATTCGCGAGTCGAAAGCTTTGGCTTATAGCACTTATGCGTTTTATCAATCGCCTGTTAAAAAAGATGATCAAAACGTTTTCCTGGGATACGTGGGTACACAGGCCGACAAGTTGAATGACGCCATAAAAAGCATGAATGAGTTATTGACCGACATGCCTCGATCTGACAAAAGCCTGGTAGATGCTAAAGAGAATATGCGTAAATCAATCGAGACAGACCGCATTACGCAGGATGGCATACTGTTCAATTACCTGGAAGCGCAACGTTTGGGTATGAATTACGACGTGCGTAAAGTAACCTTTGACAGCCTGGACAAAATGAACTTTGAAACAGTGAAAGCCTTCCATGATGAGCAGTTAAAAGGCAAACCTTTTACTTACTGTATTGTGGCGTCGGACAAGCGAGTGAGCGATGATGACCTGAAAAAATACGGCGAGCTGATCAAGCCGGATTTGAAACAACTTTTTGGCTACTAAAAGCGGCATTGTGTGTTAAAATACACAGTATTTATAGCCCTTTAAAGAAGTTTGCGCTCAAATTGCGCTACATTTTATAAATATTTAATATCCAAATAATAAATGGTATAGGAATTGTTGGTAGCTAACAAAACTCCTATACCTTTTTTGTTGGGAGCATTAACAGATTTTGAAGATGCAAAGGATATTAGCGATAGACGATGATAAGGATATATTAGAGATCCTGCAATTGATACTTGAAGACAAAGGATATCAGGTGGAAACACTCGCTGATGGCAAGCAGTTATTTACCAAGATAAAACAATACCATCCTGACCTTATTATACTAGACATTATGTTGGGCAATCTGGACGGCAGAAAACTATGTCATGATGTTAAGGCATCGCCCGAAACCCAAAACATACCCGTCATTCTACTCTCTGCAACCCATGCCATTTATGGCGATTTCCATAAAAATGGCAACCCTGACGATTTCATTGCCAAACCCTTTGCTATTGACGCTTTGCTGAACAGTGTCAAGCGACAATTGGCAGCTTAAATACTACCCGGTCCGTGGCTTTTGCGCGGACTTTTTTATTTGCAAAAAGTATCCAAAGTTTTAAACATTCCCTCCCGTTTCCTGTTAAAGAGGCTAAATATTTTTCCACACTCATACATCATGATTTTATAAGCGCGTTAAAAGAGTGTTTTCCACAAATTGTTAATTACTAATGTGAATTGCTTTTTGGGGTTTAACTAATTTAGCGCCACTATTTTTACGCACTATGATAAAAATCAGCTACCGAATACTCCTCCTCTCCCTATTTTTTGCACTCGACGTACACGCCCAGCAAGATCAGTCGTTCCAGATAAATCGCGTATACCATGCGGCTGGCGATCTGTTGGAAAAAGGTATGTATGTAGCTGCATCACAGCAATATCACCTGGTGATGGATTCGAAGTTGAAAACCAGCAACCAGCCCAAGTTTGAAAGCGAATTGAGTTTATTGAAAGAAAATTCTCAATACTACGTTGCGCTTTGTGCGTTGGAACTACAAAATGATGATGCCGAGAACCTGTTCCTGAAATTTATACATGAGCATCCTGAAAATCCGCTGGCAAAACTGGCTATTTTTCAGATCGGCCGGTTTTATTCAAAAAAGGGCGACTATAAAACTGCCATGCTATGGTTCGACAAGATCACCGCGGGCCAGCTGAGTGGTGGCGAATACACCGAGTATAAGTTCCGCAAGGGCTACGCTTATTTCTCGTTAGGCGATTTTAAAAATGCGCAGCTGCAGTTCAGCGAGATTAAAGATTACCGCTCGCCATATACTGACGATGCTATTTATTATTTCGCTTACATAGCCTATCTAAACAAAGACTATCATGTGGCGCTGGTAAACTTTGAGAAGCTTAAAAAATCAAAAAAATACGAAACCAGCTATCCTTACTATATCACCGCAGTTTACTTTTTGGATAAACGTTATAATGATGTGTTGAGCTATGCTGTACCTATTGTCAATAATACTAAACAGCAAAATGAAACTGAGATGCTGCGTATCATTGCCGCATCTTACTTTGCAAAGGTTGATTACGATAACGCGGTAAAATACTACGACCGCTTTGAGGCCCGCGACCAGGGCCGCACCCAAAACACACAAGACAGCTATCAGATGGGTTACGCTTACTATAAAGTGGGCAACTACTCAAAATCGGCCAGCGAGTTAGAGAAACTCATTGAACAGCAAGACGCATACAGTCAGAGCGGCAGCTATACGCTGGGCGATGTTTTCCTAAAATTGAAGAATAAACAAAGCGCCCGCAACGCTTTCCTTAACGCTTCAAAACTGAGCTTTGATAAACAGATTCAGGAAGATGCGCTGTACCAATACGCTAAGCTGTCGTACGAGTTAGACTTCAATACCCAGGCTTTAGAAGCTACCCGTACTTACCTGAAAAATTATCCGCGCTCAGGTCGCACCAACGAGATGAAGGTGTTATTAGCCGAGGAGCTATTAAACTCGCACGCCTACAAAGAAGCGGTTGAAATACTGGAACCAATCCCTAACAAAAGCCAGAGCGCCAAAATTGCTTACCAAAAAGTAACTTATTACCGCGGTTTGGAGTTTTATAACGAGCGGGCTTTTGAGAATGCCATCGGTATATTTTTACGCTCACTTAAGGAACCTATTGATCCAAATATTAAGGCGCTAACTACCTACTGGATGGCCGAAGCTATGTACGAGGTGCGTAAATACACCGAATCTGTACAAACCTTCCAGGATTTTCTGGATCTGCCTGAAGCTAAGGAGACTAACTTGTATAACTACGCTAACTATGCACTGGGTTACGCAGCATTTTATGGTGAAAAATACCGTACCGCTGCAACTTACTTCCAGCGCTTTATTGATGGCGAAGAGAAGGATCGTAACACGGTTAATGATGCCGTTACCCGTATCGGCGACAGCTTCTTTGTGCTGAAAAGCTATGAAAAAGCGTTGGAGTATTATAACCGCATCATCGATCAGCATATCAAAGGCGAAGATTACGCTTTGTTTCAACGCGGTATGATCCAGGGTCTGCAAGGTGCGCCTGATACCAAGATCAATACATTGAAACAGCTGTTAAGCACCTTCCCTAATTCTGATTATGCGGATGATTCTGATTTCGAGATAGCTTATACCTACTTCATCAAAAACGACGGGCCGACAGCTAAAACCTTACTGCAGCAAATGATGCAGAAGTATCCAAACAGCAGCTACATTCCGCGCGCTTTGGTTACTATCGGTTTGATTGATTACAACGCCGGTAATGATGATTTGGCGGTTGAATCGTTTAAACAGGTGGTCAAAGATTATGCATCAACAGACGAAGCCAAACAAGCTTTGAAACAGATCGAGAAGATCTATACCGATAAGGGTGACGCTCAAACCTTCATTGCTTATGCAGGCACTACTCCTATCGGTAACTATACCACTGCCGAGCAGGAAAACATTATGTTTACCGCCGCTAACAACCTATACTTAAAAGGCGACTGGCAAGGTGTTGTATCGGCTGTGGGGGCTTATTTTGACAAGTTCCCTACCAAGCCAATTTATGAGAAACAATCGCGCTTTATCCGTGCGCAGGCTTTGGTAAACCTGAAACGCGATGATGAGGCAGTTCAGGATTATAACGTGATACTGAACGACTGGACCAGCAGCTCGACCGAGCAATCGTTAATCGCTATGGCTAAGTTGTACATCAACCGTAAAAAATATAACGACGCTGTGGTGTTCCTGAAAAAGCTGGAAGTGAGCTCAGAATACAAAGCCGACTATGCTTTTGCTATCAACAACCTCTTGCTATGCTACGCACAAATGCATGCGGCTGACGATGCATTGAACTATGCAAAGCTGGTTAGACAGAACGAGAAAACATCGCAGGAAGATAAATTCCGCACCGGTTTATATGCCGGCCTGGCTTACCTGCAAAAAGGCGATACGACCGCTGCGGTAAACGAGTTTGACTACACTGTATCAAATACCAAAACCGTTGCAGCAGCCGAAGCTAAATATAACATTGCCCGCATTCAGTACTTGAAACGACAGTACAAAACATCGCAAAAAACATGTTTTGATTTGGCTAAAGAGATGCCTAATTACGATTACTGGGTAGCTAAAACCTTTATTTTATTGGCTGATGATTACGTGGCGCTGAAAGACAAGTTCCAGGCTACCGCCACATTACAATCAGTGTTAGATAACTATAAAGGCGATGACGATATCCGCCCAACCGCACAAGCCGCGCTCGACAAGATATCGCCACCAAAGAAACCTCGCGAAAATAACATGGCCCAGCCTGATACCACGCAAAACAGCAAGCCAGATACAACTACTAACAAACCGGTTAATAAAGGATAAAGAGAACAAGCACATGAAACTGAAATACACCTACACGCTGTTTACTTTGATCATGGTATTACACTTTGTTCCGGTTAACGCGCAGAAAAGCACGAAGGCTAAAAAAGCCACCACAACTAAAAAAACATCGACCACTAAAAAAACTGCAACAAAACCTGCCGCAACAGCTAAAAAACAGGTTGATACCAAATCATTAGGCGATCAGGCTGCAAAAACAGCAGCGGCTGACACCACTAAAAAAGGCGGCGGCGCTAATGGCGCCAACGGGCAAAATGGTGGTAGCTTATCAGAAGAGATCGTAATTACCTCGGCCTATAAACCTTTATTGGCCGACGCGGTTAAAATCCGCCGTAACCCCGATCTGACCGATAAAACGCCTTATAAAGCTCCGCTTTCTTATACAATGATTGATAAGCGTCTGGAACAAAACTCAGAGATCAAACAATTGGACGCTATGAAAATGCCGCCAATCATTGATACTGTACCTTATAACAACATTGTAAGAGTTGGCCTGGGCAACCTGAAAACTACCTTCGCCGAAGGCTATTTTGGTAATGGGCAAGATCAGGCTATGCAGGTTGCCGGTTATGTGCGCCATTTTGCGCAAAGCAGCAGTGCATACACCAATCAAAAAAGCAACAAGGAAGAAATTGGCGTTTATGGCAAAAACATCGGCGCAACCAATACCCTGTCGGGCCGCATAGATTATGTGAATAAGGGTAATTATTTCTTTGGTTATGACAGAGACCATCCACCGGCGTTTTTAGATATCGCCCATCAATATTTCAATACCATAAGCGCTGAAGGCGAGATTGCCAAAAACTACCGCGATGTAGATAACGATTTCACCTACGCATTGAAACTGAAAGGTTATGCCTTTGGCGACCGCTTCAAGGCCCGCGAGAACAATCTGGTACTGTCAGGCTTTTTGAACCAGACTATCAACCAGTTTTATACCGGTTTAAGTGCATCGCTTGATCTGAGTACGCAGAAAGACTCGCTATACTCATACAATAACAGCATCGTCCGTTTAAATCCTTATATCAAGTTTCAGGGCGATAATTATAAGATTGATGCAGGTATCAATATCGTTGATGAATTCGGTTTCCGCAGTCGCTTCTCGCTGTTCCCTGCTGCCAAGTTAGAGTTCCAGGTAATCCCGAAATATGTCCGCCTATTTGTTGAGGCTAAAGGTGATGTCAACAAATCATCATTAAGAGATTTTTATGATTACAACCCCTACCTGGGCCAAAATCTGAACATCAAAAACTCGGTTGATAAACTGGATCTGAGCGCCGGTTTAAAAGGCACCCTGGCGCCGGGCTTAGGCTTTAAGGCCGATGTATACCACAACACCATAAAAGATATGCCGCTGTTTGTGAGCAACTTCAATTTTGCTAAAGGACAGAATCGCTTTGCGGTGATTTACGACAATGGCACCGCTACTGTTAACGGCTTTAATGGCGAGCTGGACTATAAAGTATCGGGCGATGTAAACCTTTTTGGCCGTGTTGAGTTTAAAACCTACAAAATGGCTTCTGAAGAACAACCGTGGAACTTGCCAACGTTTAAACTGACAGCGGGTACAGCTATTAATATTAATGACAAGGTTAAAATCACCGGTTCATTACTGTTAAGAGGCGATGCCAGCGATAGGCCAAATGCCGATGCCTATAAGGCAACTTACGGTGTAAACCTGCCAACGCCGGTTTTAACCGCGCCTATTAGTCAGTTTTTTGACCTGAGCGGCAGCGTTGAATACAGAGTTACCCGGCAGATATCAGTATTTGGCAGGGTGAATAACATTTTAAATTCGACAAATCAAACCTGGTTATACTATCCTGATTATGGATTTAATATATTTGGCGGTGCTAGTTATAGCTTCTAAAGCCTGAGCTTGTGTTTTGCAAAGTTTAATAAAACTTTGCCTTACCGACTTAAGACTTATATTTGAAGTTTAAAATTAACCGTTACTATTAGGAAATGGATGTAGGCTTTTATTTAGGCGAATTGCTGATGCAGCAGGGCGAAGTGAGTGTCCCGGGTTTGGGCCGCTTCGCACAGACGCGCATGAGTGGTTATTATGACGAAAATGAAGGCAAATTCTACCCACCCTATCACCAGGCACAGTTTAACCCGCAATTGGCAGACGACAATGCGCTGGTTGAATACATCGCTGCTAAAAAGAATATTTCGGTTGAGTCGGCCGGTTATTTTGCCGAGAGATACATTGATAACTTAAAGCAACAGGCGCTTACTGAAGATGTACCTGTTGGTAACCTGGGGGCGTTTTACACCCAACAGGAGCAGCTAATCTTTAAACCGGCCGCCAAAATAACTGACGATGCCCGTTTTTATGGTTTGGAGCCGGTAAGCCTGAACAAAAGCAGCCAGGCCCAGGCATTTGTGCAAACACCAAGGGTAAATGAAGAGCCTGTAGCTGCATCTGTCCCATCATACGAGGCACAGCCGCAAAACGAGCCGTCGCCGGAGTTTTTTGAGCCGGAAGAAGAGGAAACTACTTCTCGCGGCCCATTGCGCGCTATTTTATTTACTTTACTGGGAATAATAGTGGCGGGCTTAGGCGTATTTGGTTTATATCGTTATCAGCCGGATACATTTGCAAAAATGGCGTTCTGGCAAGATAATCAGCCGGCAGTAAAACCAAAACCGGCAGCTAAACCTGCGGATATACCCAAATTGGATACAAATAAGGTTACGCTTAGCGATGTCGCCCCAAAAGATACCGCGCAAGCCATAGCAACACAGCCAAATGACACCGCAGCTACTCAGGATAAAGCTGTCGACAAAAAAGGCATCGTAGTTTCGCCGGCTCCGGTTAACCCAACGGCTACGCCATTGCCAGCATCGCCCAAAAAAGAAAATAATACTTCATTAATAGCTAGGCCATCGGTAGCGGTAGGTACTCATCGTTTTGAAGTTAATGTGTTTACCACCAGCAGCATTGCAGAGGCTAATACCATGACCCGGCAATTAAGAAGAGCCGGACTTCATCCCCGCCTTATAACAGATGCGCCCGACCAGCAAATTCATATATCTATAGGTCACTTTGCTACAAAAGACGAAGCAAAGAATATGGCGATTACTGAGGTCAATGCCGGCCATATACCTCATGGCGAGGCCTACGCACTGGAGATTCAAAAGAAAGAAACCGCTGTTGCGCGCCCAGCTGTAACAAGTTCGGCACCGGGCACGCCTGTTAATTACGGTTTGGTAGCAGCTTTACCGTCAGAGGCAGTGGGCACTCACCGCTTTGAGGTATTTGCTACCCGCGGCACAAATAGCGTGGCAGAAGCCAACGCCTTGGTTAATCAATTAAGAAAAGCCGGCCTTCGTCCACGTGTGGTCACAGATGCGCCTGACCAGCTGATTCATATTTCTATCGGTCACTTTGCTACCAAAGACGAAGCTAAAAACATGGCCGCCAGAGAGATTAATGCTAATCATATACCTCATGGTGATGCTTACGCGTTTGAGATTCAAAAGAAAGAATATACCGCTTCGCAACCCGTTAAAACAAATACAATACCGGCGGTAACCCGGCCTGATTTTGCGTCACTGATAGCCAAGCCATCAGATGCTGTAGGTACGCGACGTGTTGAAGTATATGCATTTACCACCGGTAGCATTGCGGAGGCAAATGCCGCTATTAAAAAAATGATAAAATCCGGCCTTGATCCGCGTGTTGTAACAGATGCGCCGGGCACATTGATACATATATCTATCGGTCATTTTGCAACGAAAGACGAAGCGAGAAATTTGGCCGTTAAAGAGATTCAAGCGGGTCACATCCCGGGCGGTTATGCCTACGGATTTGAAATAATTCCAACAAAATAAACTACAATTAATGCAAGCAGCAGTAACAGACACCCTTCACAAACTAGCAGATACCGCTAACCACGCAGCACAACAGCTGGCAACCGTCCCGGATCAGGAATTACGTTTTGGCGACCTTTTAGTAAAAGGCGGCTGGGTAATGGTGCCCATCGGGATTTTGGCAGTACTGGGTTTAGTGATATTTTTTGAGCGATATTTCACCATTCGCAAGGCATCCAAAGACGAAAACAACCTGATGCAGCAGGTACGCAGCAGCATACTGACGGGTAACCTGGAATCGGCCATTGCTATTTGCCGCGCCAGCAACTCGCCGCTGGGCCGTATGCTGCAAAAAGGCCTGTTGCGTATCGGTCGCCCGATAAAAGATATTGAAGGCGCTATCGAGAATATCGGTAAGCTGGAGGTATCTAAACTTGAAAAAAACATTGGCATTCTGGGTATAGTAGCCGGTATAGCGCCGATGTTTGGTTTCCTGGGTACCATTGCGGGTGTAATCAAGATCTTTTACGATATCTCAAAAACCGATAACATCAGCATGGGCGTTATCTCGGGCGGTCTGTATGTGAAGATGGTGACATCGGCAGCTGGTCTGTTTGTGGGTATCGTGGCCTACGTTTGCTACCACGTGTTAAATATGATGGTTGACAAAGTAATCCTGAAACTGGAAACGGACGCCATTGAATTTATTGACCTGTTAGAGGAGCCAAGTAAATAATGAATTTAAGAAAGAGAACACGGGGAGCATCTGCCGAGGTACACACCTCGGCCATGAACGATATCATGTTCTTCCTGCTTTTGTTTTTCCTGATCGCATCGACGGTTACCAACCCCAACGTGATCAAGCTGATGCTGCCTAAATCATCAAGCGGCCAATCAGTATCAAAAAAAACAATTACGGTTTCTATCACTAAAGACTTAAAGTATTACGTCGACAAAAAAGAGGTTCCGGTAACCGATTTGAGCAATACTTTAACCGGCTATAAATCGTTAGCTACCGAGTTAACTATAGTACTTTACGTAGACAAAACCGTAGCCATACAAGACGTGGTGCAGGTTATGGACATAGCGCAAAAGCTAAACATAAAACTGGTACTGGCAACGGAACCGAAGAGTTAGATTAGTCATTAAGTCATTTGCTCCGCGTCATTAGCAGCAAGATTAATGACCAATGACGCACGAAGAAATGACTCAATGACAGCAAAGCGAATGACCAAATGACGCGCGAAGCGCAAAATTAAAAGAATGAATTACCAACAAGAAGAAAATAATTATCCAAAGGCATTTGCATGTACAGCTGTAATATTAGCTGTAGTGATGGCTTTGTGTTATTTTATTGTCTTTAAAAATCCGCCGCCGCCTGAAAACGGAACAGGCGGCATATTGGTAAACTACGGTACTACCGACGAAGGTATGGGCAGTGACTACATGAACACTGAAGAACCGTCGATGGCTGAAAAAGCTAACCACAGCAAGCCGGATAAGGTTACCCACGCCACCCCTACCGAAGAAAAACCAAAAGTTGAGAGCAGCGATAAAAACGTCGTAACCCAAAATACGGAGGATGCACCCGAAGTTGCTGCAAATACTAAAAAGCCAACTAACAACATAGCTACCACGCCAACAAAAACCCCGGCCAAGCCAACCCTTAACCAAAACGCATTATACAAAGGCAAAACAAACACCGGCACCGGCGAAGGCGACGGTACTACCAATACACCGGGCAACCAGGGTAAAA
>Ga0209233_1001196_pt1 | contig 10475 bp, 10 predicted proteins | sample AraplaCL_Cvi_mCL_FD_184269 | JGI IMG/M metagenome (GOLD analysis project Ga0209233, IMG submission 184269) | Arabidopsis root microbial communities from the University of North Carolina, USA - plate scrape CL_Cvi_mCL (SPAdes) (version 2) | ecosystem: Host-associated > Plants > Roots > Endosphere... | reverse complement strand
ATTGCCGTATTCGTGCCAGGCCCAGTTCGGGATATCGGGCATCGGCGCCCCGCCGGCCGGCGGTGTCAGCACCGTTCGCGGCATCGTCTCTTTTGGGTCCCACTCCTCCACATTGACGATCACCCAAACGGCGACGCGCGCAGCATTCGGAAGCACCAGCCGCGGGCGGTCCGCGATCGACGAATAGGCCAGACGGTCTGTGGGCAGCATGTTCACGTCTCGCGCGCTCCAATGGTGATGGCAATTGTGCCGACGCCCTCGACAGCTCCGATGACCTGATCGCCCGGCAACAGAGGCCCGACGCCCGCGGGAGTGCCCGTCATCACGAGGTCACCAGGCGCGAGGCGATAGGACGACGACAGGTTGGCGATGATCTCAGGCACGTTCCAGATCATCTGCGAAAGATCGCCGCGCTGCCGTTCGCGCCCGTTGATGCCGAGCGTAATGGTACCGCGCGCGGGATGCCCCACTTCGGCAATGCGATGAATGGCTCCGCAAGGCGCGGACGCATCGAATGATTTCCCCCGTTCCCAGGGCAGCATCTTGGCGCGCATCTCGCGCTGCCGGTCTCGCCGCGTGAGATCGATGCCCACTGCATACCCATAAACGCTCGCCAGCGCGGTGTCGCGCGACAGGTTGCGGCCGCCGGCGGCGAGAGCGACCACGAGTTCGATCTCGAACTGGAAATCTTCGGTATCGGCCGGATAAGGCACGACCGCTCCATCCTCGACGAGGGCATCCGGCGGCTTCTGGAAGAAGAATGGCGGGTCTCGCTCGTCACCTTCCTTCATTTCACGGATATGCTCGACATAGTTCCGGCCGACGCAATAGATCCGCCGCACCGGAAAGCGCACCGACGCCCCGGCGATCGGAAGCGATGTGGTCGCGACGACGGGGACTGGAAGATCCGGAACGTGCGGCGAGGACGTCATCGCGAATTCCTAAGCGGCGCTTTTCGTGGCCGGGCCAAGCAGGCCGAGCTGCTGAATTTCACCGCTGTCGAGGACGAACCCAAATGCGGTCCGGATGCAGAGCAGGCCCGCCTCATGCAACGCCGGACCATCCATGGTCTCGACGCAATCCTTCACGACGATCACGGCATAGTCGCGGACATTGGCTGCCGTGGTCGTGGCGAGCACGCAGGAATTGGTGTTGACGCCTGTCACGAGCAGCGTGTTGATGCCGTGCGCGCGCAGCGTGAAATCGAGATCGGTGCCGAGAAAGCAATCGTAGCGCTTCTTCGTGTCGACAACCAAGTCGCGCTCGTCGTCATAGAGGTCGGGGATGATGGCGACTCCCGGCATCCCGGCAATGTTGTGCCGCAGCACATTCTTGCGAGTCGCCTTCGGATCTTCCGCGCGCGTGCGCCAGAACGGATTGGAAGCGATTTCGGCGACATCGCGATATTGCGTCAGCAAGTGAATGACCGGAATCTTTGCGTTTCGCGCCCAGTCGAACAGGCGCTTGTTGGCCGCGATCACTCGCTGCGCAACCTCCGGCGACGTCGGCATGGTCGCGACGTCCATGTCGAGATGACCGCGATGCAGATCGATTGCGATGATCGCAGCCTTGGGGTCGACGCCGAGATTCATGTGCCGCTTCCTTGGCATCCGGATTCTTGGGCAGGAGACAGGTCTCGCCTGTCCTCAGTCTGCAATACATTCTTGGGACAAGTCAAAGATAATGTATACATTTTAGGCTTGGATATTGTGCACCGGACGATTAGTCCCTATTCAATCTGGCTCTAAATTGGGCCGCCTCCAGTGCAAAAGCGTGCTCGTCCGTGATCGGCCGGCGGAGCTTGCGCGCCCTCGACCTTTCGCTAGATTGTGTACAAACAAGCTTCGGATCTTTTCGCATGGCCGGCCCGCCAGCCCCAGACACGTCATTCTCCACCCGGTTCGAATCCGTGCTCGAGGCGGTTCGCGCTGCCATTCTTGCCGGCGAGTTTGAACCGGGCGAACGCCTGCACGAAGTCAAGCTCACGACGCTGCTGGGCGTCTCGCGCACACCCGTCCGCGCTGCGCTTCAGAAGCTGGCATCGGAAGGATTGCTCGATTACACGCCCAACCGCGGCTATACGCTGCGGGAATTCTCAATCGACGAAGTGATCAGCGCCTATGAGGTGCGCGCCGTGCTGGAGGGCCTTGCGGCTCGACTCAGCGCCGAGCGCGGGCTTAACGTCGGCGAGATAGGAACCTTACAACAGGCGCTCCGGGACGGCGACGACTTGCTTCGCAATGGGCAGATCACAGACGCGCACCGATCCGAGTACAGCCGGATCAATGCGTGCTTCCACGTCACGATCCATGCGTCTGCCGGTTCGAGGCTCCTCAACGACATGGTCTATCTCTGTCAGCAGGTGCCGGTCTCGTCGCCACGCAATGTCGTCGCGTTTGAAGAAGGGGACGTTCGCCGCCGGCACGAGGATCACCATCGCATCTTCGAGGCGATCGTCGGGCGCGAGCCCTGGCGCGCCGAGATGCTGATGCGAGACCATGTGGCCAGCGTCAAGTCGTCTCTGATAAGGTCCCTCGCCTCTCCGGCTGCAGTTCAAGCAGCCACGAAGACGGCGCGGCGACTCCCGCGCTAGCATCAGTACGGCGCCGCCAGGTTCTGTTGTATGAGACCAAGCGGAGCGCGCGACAGTTCTCGAGCTATCGCTTGCGCTGAACCAAAGGGCACTCGCCGTCTGCTAAGGGCCGAAACGCGTCCTTGCCGGGTATTGTCGTAACGACTTTCATGAGATCCCACTCGCCCTTCGGAACACTTCGCAGCCGGAGCAAGCGCGATCACTCGGCCAGTAGACGGTCGCTCACTTCAGTGAAATCGTAATCGCACTGAGGTTGGCGGCCATCTCCAGCCCCGCCTTGGGCCCCTGCAAGACCATTACGACGCCGTTGCCGTTTCGCAGGTGGACACCACCCACGCCGCCGACGAGAGCGCCACCACCGCCAACCGAGCTGTAGGTGCCAGCGAAGTCACGGACGTCTCTGATGCCGGAGGCCCAGCCTTCCAGGCGGCCGGCCGTCGCGCCGGCCGTGATGCCGAGACTTATTCCTGTGACGCGGAACGGATAGGTACGGCCGCGATAGGTCAACACGCCGTTGCCGCCGCCGCCACCAACCAGCAGGCCCGCCTTCACGATCTTGACCCGGACATGACCGGCAGCTTGCCCAAAAGCGGGGCTCGCCGCGGCGCCGACGGCGAACAGTACGATCGCGGCAAGGCGGCTGATCGACCGCAGCATGGCCCCCCTCATCTCACGGTTTCGCCGCATCGACCTTCTTCCAGGTCTGGTCGGGATCAAACAGCGTGAGGCGCTTGGCCACGAAGTCGGTGCGTGCGCCGAGATCCTTCTGGTAGACGACGCCGGCATGGTTGACAAGGAAGGTCATCACGCCGGAATTGCCGTACTCGGCCGGCCAGGCAATCATCGCGAAGCCGCCGATCATCTTGCCTTTGACGACGTAGTTCAAGGCGCCCCCGGGGGCGTCGGGCCCCTGCCCCTTGAGGATGCGGAAGTAGTAGCCGTGATAAGGCGTCATACCCTCGCCGGCTTTGTAGCCCTCGCTCGAGGCTTGCGCCGCCAGGGGCCCTAGCGGGCTCGGATCGCTGTCGTCGCGCCAGAACAGGCCATCTTTCTTGCCAGGCGAGGAGACGATCCGCTGCGCGTAGACGCCGGCGCCCTCGCCACGATCCTTGTCGGCATATTCGTTCTGCGCGTCGACAAAAGCGAGCGCGGTCTGGATCGCGTCGAGCTCGTTGCGTCCGATGCGACGACGAAGCACCTCGATGCGCCCTTCATCGGTGTCGAATTCCCAGCCCGTCTTGGTGTTAATAAGCGGAATCGGGAACGGAAAGTCGTCGGGCCCCAGGATGAGTGTCGCGCCCTTGTTGCCCTCCGCCTTGATGCCGTGCTTGGCCTCGTACATCGAGCTGAACCGCTGGCGGATGTCGTTGTCGGCAACTTCATCGCCGGAGAACACGATATCCTCGGCCGCCCTGCCGAGCACTTTGAGGATGTCGCCAGGCCCGCTCTTGACCGCGGCGGCGAACGCTGCGGCCGCGTCCTCCGGCGTTTTGTAGGATTGCTGTGCCTGGGCCGCAGAGCCGAGCAGTGCAAGCACGAACATGCCCGGCAACACCGCGCGCCGAAGCGATTTCAGACTGATCATGGCATCACCTCCGCAGGGATCTTCGCGCCGCCGGCGAGCCAATCGCGGTAGGTGCGGAATGTCAGGCCAAGTTTTTCATAATAGACGCGCAGATAGCCGTCGCGGCCGCGAACCACTGCGCCAGGCATCACCTGCTCGACCTCCTGCGCCATCACGCCGACATAGGCCTTGTCGCTGCCGCTATAACTGAAGCGATAGTAGCCGAGGCCGTTGGCGAGGTGGCCGAGCAGGACGATGTCGTGCTTGAGTGCGATATCCGAGCGCCGGCCCCCGCCGCCGCCTCCGCGGAAGCCCCCTCCACCACCACCGCCGCGCATCGCCATTCCGCCGCCGCCACCCCGGCCAGCCATGCTCGGACCGCCGCCGCCACGCGGCATGCTCGCCATGCTGGACCGGCCGCGCGCCGATGCCGCGGCCGCGGAGCGACCGGATGAGACGTTCATCGCGCCACCGCGATTGCCGCCGCCGCGGTTGGCAGCACTGCCACCGGCGCGGTTCGCGGCCTTGGCGCGATCGCCGCCGCCCTTGGCGGCAGCCTTGGCCCGATCACCACCACCCTTTGCACCACCCTTGGTGCGATCGGCAGCACCCGCACGATCGCCCCGATCGCCGGCACGGTCACCCGCACGATCTCCGGCCCGGTCGCCAGCCCGGTCTCCAGGTCCGCCACGATCGCCTGCGCGATCCCCGGCGCGATCTCCTGCACCCTGATTGGGACGCAGCACCTGATTGCCTTCACGGCCCCGGAAGTCCGTCCGGTCCGACGCGCCGGCCTTCAGATTGTTATTGCCGAAGCGCTGCTGAACGTTGGTGTTGCTGTAGCGCACGCCTTGCCGATGGGCCGGATTGTGCTGCCAGCCGTTGCCGATGTTCGTGGTGCGGTGATTGACGTAGACGTTGCGGTTGCCCCAATTGCAGCCACCACCCCAGTAATTGCCCCAGCGTCCGATCGCCCAGGCCGTACCGAAAGCGATGCCGGCTGCAACAACGCCTGCACCGACATAGGACGGATAGCCCCAATAATACGGCGGATATTCCGCATAAGGCCAGCTGCCGTAGACGGTGGCCGGATCGTAATACGGCACATACATTGCTGCGGGATCCGCCTGCTGGATCACGACGACCTGCTTGCCTTCCTGGGACTGGACGCTGACCTTCTGCTGCTTGGTGGTGACCAGCTTCTTGTTGTCATAAGCCTTGGTCCGCAGGCGCTGGATCGCGTCCATCACGTCGGGCTGCTGCGCGAGAAAGGCATCACCGAGCTTCTTGGTCCAATCGAGATGATCGCTCATCATCGCCAGCACGTCGGCGGTGCTGGCCAGCGCCTTGACGCTGTCGTCCCAGCCCTGCTTGTCCACCTCAGTCTTCAGCGCGTCGCCCTTCAGGCTCTTGCGCTCCTTCAGCCAGCGGTCGGCCTGGACGATCTCCAGCGGATAGGTCGAGGCGGCGAGCACGTTGGCAAGCAACTCGTCGGGATAGAGCGCAATCGGCGCGACCAGAGCCTCCAACTGCTCGGGCTTGAGAAGCTCGGCCGTCGGCGCAGCGGGATTCGTCGGCTGCGCCTGCGGGGTGGCCGCAACCGGCTTGTCCGTCGTCTGGGCCGACACGCAAACGGACGTGCCCAGCAACAGCGCAAGCGCCATCAATGTCTTGCCGCAGCGGATCATCGCATCCTCCATCTCAATCCAGCCGAGACCATGAGATCGAGAGAGGGACGTTCATTGACAAAAATCAACGAAACGCGCGTGTCGCCTGCTGCAACGCGGGATAGTAACTCCCGAGCGGGAGGCGAACGGTGAACAGCGCCCCGCCGAACGGCTGGTTCTCCGCGGAAATCGTGCCGTGGTGGGCCTCGACGATCGTGCGGACGATCGCCAATCCCATGCCCATGCCCTCCGGCTTGGTGGTGAAGAACGGATCAAAAATGTTCTTGAGATCGGCAACCGCGATACCTGGCCCCGTGTCTCCAACGCGAATTTCCGCAAAGTTGCCGACGCGGGCCATGATCACACTGACCTCGCGCTTGCCTGTCTGAACCTCTGAAATGGCATCCAGCGCATTAAGGACGAGATTGAGCAGCACCTGCTGCAGCTGAATGGGATCGCCCTTGACGTGCAGGTCAGTGGCGGTCGGCGAATAAAAGCTCAGCCCGATATTGCGCCCTGCTGCGAGGTCATGGACAAACCCCATCACCTCGCGCACGGTCACGCTCAGCTCGATATCTCTGAGCTCGAACGGCGCTTTCCGCAGCATGCTGCGCAAGCGACGGATCACCTCGCTGGCTCGCTGGTCGTCACGCCTGATATCGGCGAGGATTTCGCTGATCTCAACAAGATCGGGAGAGTCGCGTCTCAGCATCAGCTCCGCCGTTTCCGCGTTGGTCAGAATGGAGCCGAGCGGTTGATTCAGCTCATGTGCAATCGACGCCGTGAGCTCACCGACCGCCGAGTAGCGGTTTAGGTGGGCGAGTTCGGCAAGCCGCTGCCGGGACTCGACCTCTGCGAGCCGCCGGCGCCGCCGCTCATGCAGCAATCCGCTGATGAGGCCGGCCTGGATGAGGATAACCGCCGCGATCATGGCAAGCTGCCAGCGATAAGCTTCCCACAGCGCCGGCTGCCGAAACACGATTTGGCTGCCTGCCGGCAAGTTGTGCTCGCTGATGTCCCAGCGTTGCAGTTCGCGCCAGTCGAACTTTGGAGCAGCGTATGTGACGGCAGGGGGCCTCACATCGGCGGGTTTCTCGCCACCAAGAATCCGCACAGCAACGGTTGCACTCAGCCGGCTGATCTCCTCAACCGAATACATGGGACCGCCGACGATTTCGCGCCCGAAAAAGCCGTCGTCGTAAGAAAAAATCGGAGCATTTGCGACTTCAAAAAGGGCCTGAAGCGCCCGGTCGCCTTCGTAAGCGACGCCCGCCGCATCAACGTTCATGAGATGCCAGAAGATCGCCGTATCGGGTGGCAGGGATGCGCAATTCTTCAGAATCGCGTCAAACGCCAGTCCGTCGTACCAGATGAACTCAAGCCTGCCGTTGAATAGATTGGCATCCTTTTGGATTTCAGCGCGCCATACTTTTTCGTTTGGCGACGCACCATTGATCACGACGACTCTTTTCGTTGCGGGCAGGAGCTCGACGATTGTCTCGAAGGATCGCCGGAAGTCGTGTGCGACGGCAACAACCGTGTCTTCAGAGGATAAGCTCGCGAAATCCACTCGACGACGTTCGACGGCCGTCAGCACCATCGGTGTGTCATGAAACAACGCCTTGCGGTTTCGCTGGACGAAATTTGCTGCCGGAGCCCCGATGGAAATAATCAGATCGGGGGGATGTATGGTGTTCAACTCCTTCAAATACGCGATGAAGGCGGGCTCGGGATTTTCATTGCTTGACCGCGCTGAAACCAGGGAATGATCTTGAATGTCCAGCTGCCACGGAGATAGCCGGCCCAATTGCTCGCGAATTATCTTCGCATATTGCCCCCATGGCCTGAAATCGCGCCCGAATGAATGAAGGATGATGATTTTCTTGGCATTGTCCGCGAAACAAGCTGAACCAAAGGCGAGGCAGGCGACCAACAGGACAATCGCGCCAGCCCACGCACGTCGGTGCACGCGGGATAATTCCACGCGCGTGAAATCCGGCCAGCGCGGATGCTGATGGGCCATTCTCATCGAACAACCATAGAGCAATTTCTGTGCTGACGGGCAGATTCAATACCCTGCCCATCGCTGCATTCTAATGGCCACCGCTGAAGATCAGCGTCTTGAACGGCAGCAACAACGCCTGGATCCGCAGCAGCAGCGCATGGACGAATCCGATCGCGTCGATGGCATGGAGGACGGTCCGCCGGCCGGCCGACGTCTTGGGGTCGACGATCTCGTCGTGGTTGCTGGTGTAGGCGTTGACCATGCAGGTGCTGCCGGCCGTGACACCGTCGAGGCCCCCCTTGTAGAGCGGTTCGAGGAAGACCAGAATCGTGCCCGGCTTGGCGAGATTCTGCGCCTCGACGAGCTGTTCGCCGGTGCGAAATTGGCCGGCGGCGATGTAATCCTGCACGGCGGTCACGACCAGGGGAATGACGGCCCACGGCCTGGAGACACAGGTGGCCTCGGCGACCATGCCCTCCTTCATCACGCCGGCCTCGATCTGGCCGAAGCCGGCCTGTAGCCGCTCCCGGCCAGCGCCTTCGGGAATCAAAACCCCGGCAGGCCGCATCAGCTGATTGACGACGTCGCCGGCGCGAACGAGAAATTGCTCGACCCGCCCGTCGACGCCGGCACGGACGAAGGTCTTGTCGAGGTCGACCTGCGCTTCGGCCAGCGAGGCCTCCGCGCTCGCCTTCTGTGCCGGCAGCAGCGTCGACACCTGTAAGGTCGCCGATTCCTTTGCAGCAACCGCTGCGTCTATCCCCGCCTGACGCTGGTCAACCACGACCTGAAGCTTCTCGATGTCGCGCTGCGGCACGATGCCGGGATTGCGACGCTGCAGCTCCGTCTTGACTTCGAGCTCGTCCTTGGCCTGCTGATAGCTGGCGCGGGCTTCCTGGATCTGCGCCTCCGCCTTGACGACATCGCTCCTCGCGGATGCCATGGAAGCATCAATCTCAGCGACCTTGCGCCTGGCCGTTTCGAGCGCTGCCGTCTGCTTCGAATTGTCCAGCCGGAAGAGGACGTCGCCCTTCTTCACGGCCTGGCTATAGCCGACATTGACCTCCGCGACACGGCCCGATCCCTCGGGCAGGATCGGAACAGTCCTGAACAGCAACGCCGCGTTGGAGGTCGCCGGGTGGAAGAAGAACACGCTGGTGATCAGCGCCACCGTGAGCATCAGGCAGCCGGTGATGCCCCAGCGGAGCTCGTACCAAACGGAAAAGAGCGTGATCTCCTTGCCGAACCGCTTTCCTTGCGCAAAGCGCCGATAGAGGTAGTCCGGAAGAATGGTCAACAGCGAGCAGATGATGAGCTCAAGCATGGCTGCGCACCTTATGCTCGGTATCCACGATTTGATCCTCACGGCTGATCGTTGCCGAAGCGGCCGCCGTGTCCGGCTGAGGCATCTCGTTCGCAGCAGCCGGTGACGTGCTGTCCGCGATCTTCTCGACGGACCCGGCGATGCTGCGCAGCGGCGTTCCAAAATCCGGCAGCTCGATCAACGCAAGCATCAAGGCGGCGATCCAGTACAGATGCTCGTGCGTGAACAATGCGACCAATCCCAGCACGGCCACGATCTCGAACTGCAGCTTCTGTGTCTTGTGCGCCATGCGCTCAGGCAGGCTGTGCAAATGCCAGTATAAGAGCCCCACGGCGAAAACAGCCGCGATCAGGATGATGCCTGTCACGATCATCAGCACGTCTGTTTCGCCAGGCGAGACGATGTAGAAGGGCAGGTGATGTGGTGCCATCGGATGAAGCTGCTCGCTCAACGTGCTCTCCTGCTCAGGGGCTGGCTGCCGCAGCCCTCGACCGCAGTCTGGCGACGCGGTGGGCTGCTTTGCTTGATTTGAATCAACGGAATGGCGCCCGTCCGACCTAGCCTTGCTCGAGCCCTGAAACAGAGTAGCAGGAGACACCGGCAATGTCCGCGAATCTCGACATCCTGATCCCCAATGCCAAGCAAATCCGCAAGGAAGCAGCCCTGAAGGAGGCCGAAAAGGCGGAGGAGTATGCCCGGCTTGCCGCTGCGGCGGAGGACGAAAAGCGCGCCTTGATCGAGCGGCTGAGCAAACCCTCCGGCAAGACCGAGGAAGAGAAGATCCAGCTTGCTGCCACCATCATCCAGCGTGCAGTGCGGAACGGGCTGACCGAGGTGCAGGTCTATCGCTTTCCCAACACGCTGTGCACCGACAAGGGTCGCGCCATCAACCAGCAGGAACCGGGCTGGGAGAAGACGCTGACCGGTATCCCGAAGGAAATCTTCCAGCTCTGGACCGACTATCTGAAGCCGCGCGGCTATCGCATCAGCTACCAGATCATCGACTTCCCCGGCGGCATGCCCGGCGACATCGGCGTCACGATTTCCTGGGGCGACTGATCATCACTTTTGACGGACCTGATCCGGCAAGCGAAAGGCAGCGTATGGCGAAGGATGAGGGCGGGGCGCGGATGAAGCGCAAGACTTACGAAAAGGAGCTGGAAAAGCTCCAAGTCGAGCTGTGCCACCTCCAGGACTGGGTGAGGGAGAAGAAGCTGCGCGTCGTGGTGTTCTTCGAAGGCCGCGATGCCGCAGGCAAGGGCGGCACGATCAAGGCGATCACCGAAAAGGTCAGCCCACGCGTATTCCGCGTGGTGGCCCTG